>WNGL01007217.1_pt1 | contig 15013 bp, 12 predicted proteins | sample 5400591 | NCBI WGS metagenome assembly WNGL01 (sample SAMN13153377, study PRJNA577476) | soil metagenome | isolation source: 80 cm soil or saprolite under Garry oak tree replicate 1 | place: USA:California | collected 2016-06-15
CAGGCGAAACACGAGAAAAACCCGGCCGAGGAAAAGGATTTCGAGAAATTAACCTCTAAAGCCGATCTAACGAAAGCTCTCAACGACGCCTTTGCTTATTGTGATCCCCTGTATAACTCTCTTACCGAAGCCTCAGGCCAGGAAATCATCGAAATTACCCAGGAAAATGGAAGGAAAAGGCGGATTAACCGCCTGAGTTTGCTGCTCTTGAATTACGGACACAACGAACACCACTACGGAAATATCGTCACTTACATGCGCATGAAGAGCATTGTGCCGGCATCTTCCGAGCCTCCGCAGCGATAAACTACCGGATAGTGGTGCAGTTTGAAAAATGAGGGCAGCGAGAGTCGCAAAAGACTTGCTGGTCTAGCTTTCAGCCAGAACAGGCTTACCGTTTTTGACTATGATTCCGGGCAGAGCATAGGCGGCGGCTCCAACTAATTTCTGTGCGGGGTTTGGAACCCCGAAAGTGTGTGTGCGACCGCCTCTGCCTTCTTTCGCTGTGCTTCCTTCGTACTTCCAATCCTTGGCTGTCAAAAACACAACATCCACGCGCCAGATAACGACCGGATACCCCGGCTTAATGGATTCTGTGGTGTCCACGAGATAGCGCCATACGACATACCAACCGGGATGATTGTAGTGGGACTGTATCGCCCAAGGCCGCGTGCTGCCCTTGGACTCCAAGGCTTGTTTCGGTGGCGGATTGAGTCTGCCGCCTAACGACAAATCTGGAAAGCGCTGTTGGGCGACGTCCGGGTGTTTGTGCTTCTTGTACGGGCTGACCGCGTGTAATGCCTTCACTCCGAAGATTCCGACGATTGCACTAAACACGTTAGCTTGCTCTAGATACAAATCTATGAGGTCGGCGGTCTTCCTCTCGACGTATGCGACGGCCTTCTTGATGTGAATTGGCTTTAGGTCTCTTGGCAGCGGCAAGCGCGCCCCCGGGCTTCCCATTAGTTCCGTTCGGTGTCAACCGAGCAAGCGTCGGGATAGACTTCGTGGCGACAGAATAGTACGACGAATCTTTCTCAATCCCAATACTTGCGTAGCCAACAGCTTCAGCGGCTGCAATGGTGGACCCCGCCCCCATGAAGGGGTCCAAAATTATGCCACGGCCCAAAGGTAGCGCGGCGCGCACAAGTTGGCGCATGAAGGCTTGCGGCTTGAGCGACGGATGCGGCGCAATCTTTCGTTCTTCGCTACGCGCAGGCGCAGATTGAATTACGTCGAGAAACGGATTCTTGCCAGATACGCGACGCAAGCCGCCTGTTCCCCATTTCCGCAGATTGTCTTGAACCCGGCCTTCGCATGGCTTTCTAAATAAGCCCCACGGCTCCCAACCGGAACGCGGCATAACCGATACATCGTGGAATTCTTTGTGTGCATTTTTGGGACGATCTCCACCACGCAAGGTTTGGACGAGACGAATGATCTCCCCGCGCTTCTCGAATCCTGCGGCCATAATCGGGAGGTACACATAGTGCGAAAGTAGTGGATTTGTTGCGATCATAATGTGACCGCCCGGAACAAGAACGCGCATCGCTTGTTTGGCAAAGTTCGCGAAGAATGAACGCAGCGCGGCAATATCGGACTCATCCAAAACTGTAAACCTTGGAAGTGGACTCCGCTTGCAACCATCAAATGCCGGAGGAATCCGCCAGACTCCCCCGCGTCCGTTGCGCAGCTTTGTCTTCTCGATTTCCGTGTATTCCTTGAGTCCGTATGGAGGGTCCGTCACAATCGCATGGATTGAATTTTCTTCTCGTGTGTCAAGCCATGCGAAAGCATCTGCGAGATAGGTTCTGTAACTCATTTTAGCAACCCGACTTTATCAAGCATTTCCTCAATTGCTTGCTCTTTCGGTGAGCCACCTTAATTGCCGATGTCTAATGCTCGGTCACAGACGGAGCACTTGGCCTCAGCGATTCAATTGTCAATCATTTGTGTTTATTACTGGTTCTAGGTCTTCCATGCGGACAGTTTCCCATAAGGGACTAGAAGTTGGCTAGGACCTGTGGTTTCAAACCGCACCACTCCAAATACCGAGGAGCTGTCCGTCCCCAAAGGGAAGCGGCCCTTACTGGATGGCGTGCTCGAGGCTGGCGGCCGCCTTTTCGATCACGGCCGCCTCATTTCCGAGCACTTTGGAAACCGTGTTGATCGCTTCCTCCGCCGTGCTCCACTGCTTCTGTTCGATCGCTTCTCGCAGCGCCGGCACCGTCTTCACTCCATAGCCCTGTCCCGCTTGTGCATAGACCCGCTGATAGTGATCGGCGCTCTGGTTGAAAGCGTCCAGCGCGTCTTGCAGGGCGGCAAAATTCAGGTGCGGCGGCACTGCTTCGGGAGCGGGCGGCACCAGCGGCTTCCTGGGGTCGGACGTCGCGCTGAATACGCCTTCGCTGATCTGGCGGTTGCGCTCGCGGATTTGATTGCTTTGGTTTTCGGCCAGGCGTTGCAGGTCGTTTACGTAACCACGCACGGTGGAGAGTAGATCGGTGAAATTGAATGGCAGCAGGTCCGCATCCGCCAGGCGCAGCACCGCAGTCCCGGCGGTTTGCGCCAGAGCACGCCCGTATAGGAATCCGACATCGCCGAAATGAGTGAACCAGTAAAAATCGTCGTAAACCGAGTGATAAATGCCGCCATCGGTTTCGCCGCTGAAGTCCAGGTTCACCGAGGCCACGCCTGCAAAATCCAGGAACGCCGTGTAGTCGGAACCCGATCCCAGGGCTTCAATTGGCCAAGTCGTTCTGGAGCGCAGTCGTTCGCGGTCTTCGCCGGAGTTCGCGTCGGCAATGCGTTTCAACTGTCTTCGCTGCCACACAGAGATATTTTTTTCCGGATCGGTAACCTCGCGCGCCACTTGATTGATAAAAGTTTCCAGCGAATGCGAACCGGAAACATTCAGATATCCGCGGCTGTGCGAATCGGTATTGATATACGCGACTGCGTGCGCCCGCAGTTCTTCCGCGTGCGTCTCCACCCATTCGGTCGAGCCGATCAGCCCCGGCTCCTCGGCGTCCCAGGCGCAATAAATAATCGTCCGCTTGGGCTTCCATCCCGACTTGGATAATTCGCCGAGCGCTCGCGCCTCTTCCATCTCCGCGGACATGCCGGAGACGGGATCCTGGGCTCCGTTGACCCACGCATCGTAATGATTGCCCCGAATGACCCACTCGTCGGATTCCGAACTTCCCGGAATTCGGGCAATCACATCATTGATCTGCCTCATGTCCCAATTGAATTTCACCTTCAGGTGAACTTTCGCGGGTCCGGGCCCGACGTGATAGGTGATCCCCAGCCCGCCGCGCCAGCCTGCCGGCGCTACGGGTCCGGCTAACGCCGCAAGAAGCGGCTGCGCATCGGCGTAAGAAATGGGCTGTACCGGAATCTTCGTGAAGACCTTCACATCTTCCAGTTTCAGGCGCTTGGCATCCGGCGTCGCTCCGATTCCCGGAGTGAGCGGATCGCCTGGATAAACTGACATGTCCACCACGCTTCCGCGCTGCACGCCCTCCGCGGGACGCCACGGCCCCTTCGGGTAGACGTCTCCCGCCGTGTAACCGTCGTCGCGAGGATCAGAATAGATCAGGCAACCCACGGCGCCGTGCTCGAAAGCAACTTTGGGCTTGATGCCGCGCCACGAGGCGCCATAGCGGGCAATGACGATCGCCCCTTTCACGGAAATGCCCAGCCGCTCGAGCTCGTCGTAATCGGCGGGGATTCCGTAGTTGACGTAAACCAGCGGCGCCGTGACATCGCCATCAATCGAGTACGCGTTGTAGGAGGGTAACTGCTCGGCCTGCTGGTGCGAGGTCGGATCTTCGGGAATGGGCGGCTCTTGCAGCTTGGCTACAAAGCGAGCCGGCTCGACCATTTCGAGAACACGTTCCTTCGGCGTGGGGAAAAGGATTTGAAACGATTCCACGTGAACATCCCAGCCCCATTCCTTGAACTTCGATGCCAGCCACTCCTCGTCTTGCTTATCGTAAGGCGAACCGACGTGGTGAGGCCGTGCAGAAAGCAGTTTGGCGTAGTCCCCGATATTGTCCGTCGAAATCGCGGTGCGGAATTTTTCCTCCCACTGCCGTTCGGCGCGCGCATTATCCCCCGAGAAGCCTGCCAGAATGGGCGCCGCGTCCTGTTGCGCTAAGAGCGTCCACGCAACCAAAATCAGAGCCGCGAGTGTCACGAAACTCCGCCGCATAATCAGCGCCCTCACAAAATACCGCTCACCGCGTTGACGAAATTATACGCGCACCCACAGCATTTACGAAGCGGGCGCCTCTCCTCACCGTTTGACGGGTGCCCCACCCTTCGTCTTTAAGGGTGGGTCCGAATCCCTTGTAGCCCAGGGCGCCCGCGCCGGCGCGTAAGCGCCAGCATTAAAGAAGGCGCGGGGCCCTGGGGTTTTTAGCATTCGCCCCGGAAATTCTGCAGGTTTGAAGTTGACGTCACGCGGCGCCAGACTTACGCTCGCACAGGGTTGCAGTTCGCTTCGGCGCCGCCCGAACCTAACTCGGTACGTTGGTTTTAGGGAGCTGACAAACATATGCGAATTTCGGCAATACGCATCCTCACCACCCTGGCCCTCATCACGGCATCAGCCGGCGTTGAGGGGCGCGCCGCCGACTGCGCAAGTCTAGTAAAAACAAGCCTGCCGGATACGAGCCTCACAACCGCCCAATCCGTGCCCGCAGGAAGATTCGTACCTCCTTACGGCAGGCCGCTCGACAACCTTCCTGCATTCTGCCGTCTGGCAGGAGTGATCCGGCCCAGCAGCGATTCCGATATTCGGTTCGAGGTGTGGCTGCCTGCTTCCGACTGGAATGGAAAATTCCTAAGCGTTGGCAATGGCGGATTCGCCGGTTCCATTAACTACAACGCTATGGGCGACAATTTGAGGCGCGGCTACGCCACGGCCGCAACGGACACGGGGCATGAGGGCGATGCCGTAGACGCAAGCTGGGCCTTTAGACATCCAGAAAAGGTTATCGATTACGGCTATCGCGCGCTACACGCGACCACGGAAAATGCCAAAGCTCTCATACAAGCGTTTTACAGCAGCCCTGCGCGGCACTCCTATTTCGATAGTTGCTCCGATGGCGGGCGAGAAGCCTTGATGGAAGCGCAACGCTTTCCCGGGGATTTTGATGGAATTCTCGCTGGTGCTCCCGGTAATTTTTGGACCCACTTGCTGGCCGCCGTCGTGGAAATAGTGCAAAGCATGTACGCCAAGGATCCTTCTGGTTACATCCCCAGCACGAAACTTCCCGCTATTCAATCTGCCGCCTTGGCAGCTTGCGATGCTCAGGATGGGGTAAAAGACGGGATCATCAGCAATCCTTTACAGTGTCACTTCGACCCCTCCGTGCTGCTTTGCAAAGGTAAGGACTCGCGCGATTGCCTCACCGCGCCCCAGCTTTCGTCCTTGAAGAGACTCTATGCCGGCGCTCAGGATTCGCACGGGAAGCAGATTTTCCCCGGTTTCATGCCCGGCGCCGAAGACGGACCGAATGGCTGGGCGCCTTGGGTCACCGGCAATGCCCCCGGGCAAAGCCTCGGTCCGGGCTTTGCGGAGAACTATTTCCGATACATGGTATTCCAGGATCCCGCTTGGAACCCGCTGTCAGCCAATGCAGACATCACCGAAGCCATGGCCGATCAGAAAACCGGGGCCATTCTCAATTCTACCGACCCTGACCTGGGCCGCTTCAAGGGCCGCGGCGGCAAGCTCATTCTCTACCACGGATGGAACGATCCGGCGATCTCACCCTTGAACACGATCAATTACTACAAGAGTGTGGTTGCCAAGATGGGCGCGGAGAACGTGGACAGCTTCGTTCGCCTGTACATGGTCCCCGGAATGCAGCACTGTTTCCCGGGTCCAGGTCCGAATTCGTTCGGCCAGACCGGCCATCCTACCGCGAAGGGCAAGGCTTACGGCGTTTACGATGCTCTCGAGGAATGGGTGGAAAAGGGTACCGCGCCCGGCGACATCATCGCTACTAAGTATCTCGACGACGATGTCGCCAAGGGAGTGCAAATGACCCGCCCGCTGTGCCCCTATCCACAGATCGCCACGTACAAGGGTACCGGCGACACAAACGACGCGGCCAATTTTTCCTGTGCCGCCGAGACGAATTCATCTCCCAAGGCAAGCCCTACAAATTCGAGACCGAACCGTTAGCAGAGAGTTCCGTCCCTTCGCGCGGTCAAAGCCGAGCTTTCCCCGCTTAACAAAGTCGCGGCCCTGAACCTTTTTGTAGCGCCGCCTTCCAGGCGGCATGCTCGCGTCCGCCTTGCGACAAGCCGGCTTGCTACTTCCAGGCGCCCAGCAGACGCCGCAGCATAATGAGTTGCCCCACGTGATAAGAATTATGGTCGGCCACGAGCAGGGCTTCGCGCAGCAGCGTCTGCCCTTGCCCATGAGGAATGGGAGCGAAAAGATTGTTGGAAGGATCCCTGACGAGCTTTTCCATTTCGGCCAGGTCCCGCCGGAACGCCGCCACGCTGGCATCCCACGCCGCTGCGTTCGCAGGAGCATCGCCCTCGGGCCAGTAGCCCTCCGGCCATTGCGGAGATTGATGCTTCGGATCGCGGCTGAATTCAAGAATGTCCCATTGCGCCAGGCGCAGATGCTCCAGAAGCCGCCATGCCGTGAATGGCAGCTCTTTCACGCGAGCGCCTTGCAATCCTTCGGGCAGCCCGTCTACCGCCTCGTCGAAATCGGCGTGCGCCCCGCGGCCGCGTAATAATTCAATTAAATGCTTCCGCAGCGCGGCATCCTGAGCGCCGCTCGAAGATTTTGGGGGGGCGCGTCTTTTGCTCTTCAGTCGTTTGGTCTTCACTTGACCGCCAGAATGATCTGCTGTGGGCGCGAAAGAATCCGTAAATTGGGAAGGAATCGCTTCGCGGGCCTCTCATCAGCTGCTTGCAGCCAGAGGAAAACAGAGGTCAAGCAACTCGCTGCGCTTCGCCAAAGTCCCGCCGCCGCGGCCATCTCCAAATTGGCTCGGATTCCGGCGGCAACTGCTCTTCTTTACCCTGAACAGCCGCCTTAGCGGCTGTGAAGGGTGGGTCAGGCTGGCGAACCCATGGTCCTACGCTGCTGAAAACATTCGCGACAGTAAACGGGACGCCCCTGGGTGGGCTTGAACGGAACGGTTGTTTCCTTCCCACACTGTGAACAGGTCGTCTTCGTTTCGGTTCGCTGGAAATTCGACACCTGGCCCACGGTATCGGCGCGTTTTGCCTTGCAGGACTTGCACCGCTTGGGTTCGTTCTTGAAACCCTTGTCGGCGAAAAACATCTGTTCGCCGGCGGTAAACACAAATTCTGCACCACACTCCGCGCACTTCAGGACCTTATCCCGGTACTCCATCGCTGGCTCCCACGACCCCACGCTGGTTGCGAGGCCGGTAAGCATTTCGCGCCGGGTCAGGCGCATCCAGACGTAAAACCCTCCTGTGCGTCCAGATAGCCTGTTCGGGGCCCGAACTGCCTACGTACCCAGGGTCTATAATGCCTAGTCCTGCTCGCGGCGCTGCTTCTTGCGCAGGCGCTTCCGGGATAGAGCCTGCTTCGCACGGCGCTTTTCGCCGGGCTTCATATAAAAACTGTGCTTCTTGATTTCTTTTATGATGTCTTCCTGCTGGACCTTGCGCTTGAAGCGCCGTAAGGCGTTCTCCAAAGACTCGCCTTCCTGAATTACAACCTCTGCCACGCGAAGCTCACCTCCTTCCGCGTTTCTGATGGCTACGTTTCCAAAGCCGGCTCTTGCAGAGAGGGTAGGCCCCGGGGAGTGCCATTTGTGGGCTTGTTCTAGCGGAGCCGGTCTCCTAAGTCAAGAAATCTTTTTCCGCGACAGTGCCTTATTTTGTGGGACCGATCCCGTATCCGCCTTCTTCCTTGGCGCTCGGGCACCCAGATGCGCTCGGCGCGTCGAACGGGTAGAATCTTTCTCGCTGAGCACGCGTCCGCAATCCACATCAGAGGCCACGCCCCATGCCCCTCATGGCCGATACCATCGGTATTCTCCTCGCCGGCGGACAAGGCGAGCGGCTCTGGCCGCTCACCCGCGACCGCGCCAAACCCGCCGTGCCCTTCGGCGGCGTTTACCGCATCATCGACGTCACTTTATCCAATTGTATCAATAGCGATCTGCGCCGCATCTTCGTCCTCACGCAATACAAGGCGCTGAGCTTGAATCGTCATATTCGCCTGGGCTGGTCGTCGCTGATGGGGCTCGGCGACTTTATCGAAATTCTGACGCCGCAGATGCGCGTTTCCACCAGTTGGTATCTCGGCACCGCCGACGCCGTCTACCAGAATATTTATTCCATCGGCAGCGAGCGCTCCACCTACGTCATCGTTCTCTCCGGCGATCACATCTACAAGATGAACTACCGCAAGATGCTCCAGCAGCACGTCGATTCTGGCGCTCACGTCACCGTCGCCACCATCGAAGCCGACCCCGCGGAAGCCGCCCATCGCTTTGGCATCATCGAAACAGACGCTCAGTGGCGCGTGCTCGGCTTTGAGGAGAAGCCCGCGGAGCCCAAGCGCTCCGCACATCGCCCGGAAAAAGCAAATGCCTCCATGGGCGTATATATCTTCAACACGCAACTGCTGATCCCCATCCTGCTCTCCGATGCCGAGGATCCCGAATCCACGCACGACTTCGGCCGCGATATCCTCCCGCGCATCCTCTCGAAATATCGCGTCTTTGCCTACAATTTCGAGGACGAAAACCGCAATGGCCCTCTTTACTGGCGCGACGTCGGCACCATCGACGCCTACTACGAAGCCAATGCCGACCTGGTTTCCGTGACGCCGGTCTTCAACCTCTACGACAAGGGCTGGCCGCTACGCACCTGGCAGCAGCAATATCCCCCGTTCAAATCCGTTTTTGCCGATCCGGACCGCATGGGTGTCGCGCTCGACTCCATCGTCAGCGCCGGCTCGATCCTTTCCGGAGGCCGTGTGAAGCGATCGGTGCTCGGCTACGATGTGCGCGTCAATAGCTTCTGCGAAGTAGAGAATTCCATCATCTTCAATCACGTGAATATCGGCCGCCATTCCCGAATCCGCAACGCCATCATCGATCGCCACGTGGTTCTGCCCGAGCACAGCGAGATCGGCTACGACCTCGAGGCCGACCGCAGCCGCTATCACGTCAGCGAAAAAGGCGTCGTCATCGTGGTGCGCGAAGAATCCATGCTCGAAGAGCCCGAATAACTCCCGGAGGCGACATGGCCAAAAGGGCCACCAAGAAGGCGACCAGGACGACCACCACAAAAGCCGCCACGCAGGCCCACAAAATCGCCGGCGTCCTCGGCAGGCAGATTCTCGATTCTCGCGGTAACCCCACCGTCGAAGCTGACGTTTTGCTCGCAGACGGCACCCGCGGCCGCGCCGCGGTGCCCTCCGGCGCTTCCACCGGCGAGCACGAGGCCCTGGAACTGCGCGATGGCGACAAGGCGCGCTATCTCGGCAAGGGCGTCCTGCGCGCCGTCGAAAACATCAATGGTCCCATCGCCCGCGCCGTTAAGGGCCTGGACGTTACCGGCCAAGCCGCCCTGGATCGCCGCATGATCGAAACCGATGGCACGCCCAACAAGGGCAAGCTCGGCGCAAACGCCATTCTGGCCGTCTCCATGGCCGCCGCTCGCGCCGCCGCGGCAGCCGAACGCCTGCCGCTCTATCGCTATCTCTCCCGCTACTCCAGCCGGCGCGACGCCACCACGCTGCCCGTGCCCATGATGAATATCCTCAATGGCGGCGCCCACGCCGATAATTCCGTAGACCTGCAGGAATTCATGGTCATGCCCATCGGCGCTTCAAGCTTTTCCGAAGCGCTGCGCATGGGCGTGGAAGTTTTTCACCATTTGAAAGCCGTGCTGCACAAGCGCGGCTATTCCACCGCCGTCGGCGACGAGGGCGGCTTCGCGCCCAATTTGAGATCGAACGAGGAAGCCATCCAGGTCGTCCTCGAAGCCATCACCGCCGCGGGATACACAGCGGGCAAACACATCGCCCTGGCACTCGATCCCGCTGCCAGCGAATTCTATGTGAGCGCAACTAATCGCTACGTCTTCAAGAAATCCGATAAGTCTTCGCGCACGGCCGAAGAGATGACCGCCTTCTGGGAATCCTGGGTTCGCCAGTACCCCATCGTCTCCATTGAAGACGGCCTCGCCGAAGATGACTGGAACGGGTGGAAGCATCTGACGCGCGTGCTGGGCAAGAAAATCCAACTCGTCGGCGACGACATTTTTGTGACCAACACAGTGCGTTTGCAGCGCGCCATCTCCGAGCACGTCGCCAATTCCATCCTCATCAAGCTCAATCAGATTGGCACCGTCACCGAAACCATCGAAGCCATCGAAATGGCCCGCCGCGCCGGATATTCTTCCATCGTTTCCCACCGCTCCGGCGAAACCGAGGATACGTTCATCGCCGACTTCGTCGTGGCCATGGGCACCGGCCAAATCAAGACCGGCTCGGCTTCCCGCACCGATCGCGTCGCCAAATACAATCAGCTGCTGCGCATCGAGGAAGAGCTCGCCTCCGCCGCCAAATTCCCCGGCCGCTCGGCGCTAGCTCCGCGCGGCTAATTCGCCGTCTCTCCCTCGTTCCCCGCACCTGAAGGCTGGAGGCTTGCAATCCCTTCGCGTTCCTCAGCGCTGTTCAGGCTTGCGCCTCACCCGAATAGTCAAAATGGGAGAATTCAGCATACTTCCCGCTGTGGTCATAACGAAGAACGTCGGAATTCACGCGAAACACACGTGAAGCGCCCATCGTGAGCCGCTTGGACGTGAAGCCGGTGGGCTTATCTACATAGATCTCCTCCGGTTCGTGCGTAACCGGATTGAGAATTGGTCCCAGGTCGTACTCCACGATGCCGCCGGCGCGCGCTTTACTTTTGAGCCCGTCGAGCTGCAACTCGAAAGGCACATATCGCGGCCCCTCGCACCTGGAAGCCACGGCCATGAAAATCACCCACGGTCCTCCCGATTTGCCCTCGGCCAGGGTTTCCAGTGCCCTGCGTTGCGCCGCATTTGCCTTTTCATCTGCTAGGACCAGCCAGGTCACATTTCCTTCATGCAGCGGCCCGGGCGAATGCCCTACCCAGGCAAAGGAGAGGCCGTCGAGCGAAACGTCTCCGAATTTGCCCTTATCGACGTGCCAAAGATAAGCGCCGTCGCAGAACCCCTTGGTAGGCGGCGCATCGAAGCTGCATGGACATCCCCAATCGCAGCTACACGCTCCTAATAATGTGCCTCGCATGGCCCATTTCGTCCCCATGAAGTTCTCCCTATGTTTGAATTTGCCAGTCGACTCCGAAGCCGCAAAACCATAAGCTCCCCGATCTTTGGCGTCAAGCGACGCCGATACCTTGCTGCCGCCGGCCGTCGCATCTTCGCGCGAAAGTCATCCTCGCCGCGAACGTCTACCAACAGGATGAGCTTCGCGGCGTGAAAGAAGTCATCAGGAGCTTTCGCGCGTTAACAAAGTCCAGGCCGCAGCGACACGCGGCTAAGTTCGCCGCTCCACGCTCACCCGCGCCCGGCCAAAAACCCTACGGCGAGTATCCGTGACCGTTCCGCGAGAGTTGACCACGGCAGGATTGCACGCAATGCTTTCGGCCTTAATGTTTGCAACTCCATAGTGCTTGCACTATTCTTCACGCCAACTGGAGAGAGAAATGTCAGTTGATTTGCCTCCCGATTCGCCATCAGAAAAGAAGAGGCCGAGACCCAGGAGATCACAGCTCAAGGTTGTGCTCGACACTAACGCTCTATATGTGACCCCTACGAGCATCGGCTCGGCTAGCGATCTCGTTCGGCAGGAGATAGCCGCTGTTATTACTGACGCCAAATACCCCGACTTAGAAATTCTTTGGTACCTCCCCGAAATCGTCCGCCACGAAAGGCAGTATCAGATGCAGACAGAAGCCCTCAAACTTCGGTCGGCTATCGATAAAATAGAACGACTACTGAGCCATAACCTTGCTCTAACGGATCAGCTGCTGGTGGATCATGTAAAAACCAGGATCGAAGAAAAAGAGAGACAGCTCGGATTGCAGGAGATCAAATTGGATCACAGTTTGGTTGACTGGCCTAAGCTAATCCACGCGTCGGCATATCGGATCCCACCTTTCGAAGTTGGCGAAAAGGAGAAGGGGTTCCGGGATGCGCTCGTTGCCGAATCGTTTCTCCAACTTCACGCCTCCTCCCCGAAAACCCCAAGCGCGTGCAGAGTAGTTCTGGTTACTTCGGACGCGCTACTGTCCCAGGCGGTTAAAGAACGAATCGCCGATTCCCCTAATGCCAGTGTTCTGGCGAATGTCGAGGCATTAAAAGGGCTAATCAACACGATTGTGTCAAACGTTGGAGAGGACTTTATTGCCCTAATCAAGCCGAAGGCAGCGAAGCTATTCTTCGTGTCCAGTGCTGATAAAGAAACGGTTTTTTACAAGGAGAAGGTCAGAGAACGGTTAAACGAAAAGTTTAAGGCCGAGCTGGAAGCAAAACCGCAGGGAACGACGTTTCGTGAGAACGGGACGTGGCGCATAGATCACCCAAATTTTTCTAGGAAGGAGGGTCGGCGGGTCTTCTGGACATCGCGAATCGAGATCGACGTGGAGTTGGGAGTGTTGACAAAAGAGGACGAACCAACGGGCACGCTTTATCTGTCAAACCCGCTCTCGCCATCCCTCCCCTCTCTAATGGTGCCACCACAGGAAGCGGCACCGCGCAAAGCATCTGACTTCTTCTACGGAGGAGGGGCCGCGTCACAGATCACTTTTCAAGGGCTACGGGCGTTCGGGTCCGAAAAGAAAGTCATCTCCCATAAGGGCAGAGATATATTTGAAGTACGGTGGAGTACGGACGTTACGATGTCGAAAGAGCTTAAGAAGCCCATCATCGAGGACATCCTGCATGTCGAGCTTAGCTACCAACCGATTCTCTAGCTCTAGATAAGCGGGCATTTATTACGCATGCCTCATTCCGACCGCTCGCTCTGGGAACCGATTGCCAGCCGCCACAACCGGAGCGTCGAGGTCCGAAGACCGTCCCTTCTGGTTCATTCGAATAAACCTACCTGCCTCTACACGTTCGAATGAAACTCCAGATCCCTTCTCTTTGACTTATTTGTTCATTCGAATAATCTATCGGTAAACATAAATTGACATCTATGTACTCGTGTGGTAACATCGCATATGAACACCGTAAAAGAACCACCCAACGGCCACGGCTCTTCCTCCTTTTTCAAATCCGTAATTTCAAAACTTAAATCGCAACACGATTCAGGCGCGCTCGCCAGCGAGCCTTCTGACAAACTAAAACCCGATCGTTGCCAGTTCACCTTTTCCGATGGCCGCCAATGCAGGATGCAGCGCGCTTCACTCTGCGCTCATCACGCTTCCAAACCGCCGATCCGATCAGGATCGGCGTCCCGAGCGAACAACGTGAGCGAGGGATCCCTCCGCTCTCTTGAACCACTCTGCGGCGACCTCACCACCGCCACCAACATTAACCGCGCCCTCGCCCAGGTTTTTCTCCTCATGGCTCAGGGCCGCATCTCCCAAAAGCAGGCCGTCGCCTTCGGCTACCTCACCCAGCTCCTGCTGCAAACCGTCCCCGGAATTCGCAGCGAATTCGTCTCCGCCTTCGGCTATCGCCAGTGGGAAGCCAAACTAAAGATCTCCTTAGCGCCGAATTCAAACCAAGATCCCGGGCCGTCTGGCGGCGAAAACAAGCAACCTATGAGCCCGATTGTCGAGCGGCAAAAGGGCGTCTCTTCGCGCGAAGTCTACCAACAGGATGAGCTTCGCGCGTTAACAAAGTCCACGCCGCTTTTGCCGCATAAAGAAGCTCCCGCCGCCCCGCCCGCGGACTCCGGCTCCGCCCACTCTCCCCAGGACGAGCCTGATTACGACAGCATCTATTCCCGTTCGCTCGATCTGCTCGACCGAAAGTACGACACCACACCCGAAGGCCGCCGCGAAGCCAACGCCCTCGCCCTGGACCTGGAATTGATGAAACCGCCCGATTCCAAACCACCCAAGGGCTATTTTGGTCAAGTCGTCGATCTAGTCCGGCGTCTCCGCGCGCGCCAGCAGCGGAAACCGGCAGTCGCCGTCAACGCTTCTCGGCCATCGCCGGCTCCTGCCGCCCCGAACGCGCCCATAGTGCCAGCACCTCCCGCCGCCACTGTCCCGAATGCCTCCTCACCAGCCTCAGTTCCGGCCGCCGCATCCGCCGCGCCGGTCAATCTGCCTTCGCCGCCCGTCGCGCGCTCCGAACCTTCTCCCGCGCGCACGATAATCGAACCGGAACCCCTAACGGTCCCGACGCCCGATTCCGCGCTCCCGGCCATGGCTGCAAAGCAACCCACGCCGTCGCCCGTCAGGCGAGTTCCGCCGACGCGCCCGACTCCTACCGCGCCCCGGCCCGAGGCAGACCCCGAGCTTCCTGAAACCAAAGCGTCCTTATGGGATGGCCGTTGGTGGCCGCCAATGCCCCTAGACCCCCTCCGACATAGGGCCACAGCCTTCGAGCGCAAGCTTCGCGGGATTAGCAATGCCGGATGGCGCCGCTGGCAGCACCAAAACTCTAGGTGCTTTTAGAATGAACACTTGCAGAAAAATGGGGAGGGGGGTGGGGTCAGCCATAGGGGCACAGCCAGGAGTGGCTGTGCCACGGGCAAAACCGGGGCTAGAATGGCTCGCGGTTAAAAGCGGTTCTGCAAATCGGAGGGTGTGATGGCGGTGAGGCGTCTTGGTTGGACTCGTGCGATTGTGAGTGCGGCGGCGGTAACTGCGACGGCCAGCCTGCTCTTTGCTTCGGCACCCCGGCAAGATCCACTTACGCGGATTTGCGCTCAATTGCGCGGACTCTCTCGGGATGACAACGGGGTGAGAAGAAGCGCGGCTGAAACGGGGCCGAGTTGGTGGATTCGGCAGACCTGTTCCAAGGTACAGTAGCCTGCCCGG
>WNGL01008796.1_pt1 | contig 15012 bp, 10 predicted proteins | sample 5400591 | NCBI WGS metagenome assembly WNGL01 (sample SAMN13153377, study PRJNA577476) | soil metagenome | isolation source: 80 cm soil or saprolite under Garry oak tree replicate 1 | place: USA:California | collected 2016-06-15
CCGATTCGGCGCCGGTGATGGAAGTGGAGCTCGCGCGCAAGGCGGGGCTCGGCTGGCGGGGCAAGCACACGCTGCTGATCGCGCGCGAAGCAGGCTCGTTCTTCTTTCTCGGGGACATCTACACGGATCTGCCGCTTCCTTTGGACGCTCCGGTGGGCGAGCATTGCGGCAGCTGCACCAAGTGCATGGACGTTTGCCCTACGCGTGCGATTGTCGCTCCCTATGTCGTCGACGCCCGGCGCTGCATTTCCTACCTCACGATCGAGTTGAAGGGAAGCATTCCGGTCGAACTGCGACCCCTCATCGGCAACCGTGTCTTCGGCTGCGACGATTGCCAGCTCGTCTGCCCGTGGAACCGCTACGCGCGGCTTGCGCCGGAGCCGGACTTCCGGGTGCGTAACGGTCTGGATAGTGCCGAGCTCGCTGACCTTTTCGCGTGGACCGAAAGCGAATTCCGACGACGCATGTCCGGCAGTGCAATCCACAGGATCGGCTACGAACGCTGGTCGCGTAATCTCGCCGTGGGACTCGGCAATGCTCCCGGGAGCGAGCGTGTGCTCTCGGCGCTGCGTTCGCGAGCGCAGGATCCGTCGGCACTGGTGCGCGAGCACGTCGCCTGGGCGCTCGAGCATCACCGAGCCGCCCCTTTGCTATAATGCCGTGGTTGTCACCCCCCTTGTCCGCAGATTCACCGTTACCGACTGAGAATTCTTCGGCCCGGACCGAGGGCGGAAGGAGACTATTCGTTTGCCGAGTTTTGCTGAACTGGACCTGCTGCCCGAGTTGCTGAAGGCGGTCGTGGAGCAGGGGTACGTCGAGCCCACGCCCATTCAGGCGCAGGCGATCCCGTTGGTGCTGCAGGGCCGCGACGTCCTCGGGGGCGCCCAGACCGGCACCGGCAAGACCGCGGGATTCACGCTCCCGCTGCTGCAGCGGCTCGCGCGGCACGCGAATGCCAGCGCATCTCCCGCGCGCCATCCGGTACGCGCGCTCATTCTTACCCCGACGCGGGAGCTTGCGGCGCAGGTGGAGCAGAGCGTGCGCACGTATGGAAAGTACGTCGGCCTGCGCAGCACCGTGGTGTTCGGGGGGATCGACATGAAGCCGCAGACGGCGGCCCTGCGCCAGGGCGTCGAGTTTCTGGTGGCGACTCCCGGCCGGCTGCTCGACCACGTCCAGCAGAAGACGGTGAACCTGCAGCAAGTCGAGGCTTTTGTTCTCGACGAAGCCGACCGCATGCTCGACATGGGATTCATCCCGGACGTGCGTCGCATCATCGCCATCCTGCCCAAGCAGCGCCAGAACCTGTTGTTTTCGGCCACTCTGTCCGGGGACATCCGCACACTCGCCGACTCGTTCCTGCACGACCCGGTGCTCGTGCAGGTGGCACGGCAGAACGCCGCGGCCGAGTCGGTTGAGCACATCGCGCATCCGGTACGGCGCGAGCGCAAGCGCGAGCTGCTCGCGTATCTCGTGCAGTCGCGCGATTTGCGCCAAGTACTGGTCTTCACTTCGACCCGCATCGGCGCCAATCGCCTCGCCTACCAGCTCAACCATGACGGCATTCATACCTCTGCCATCCACGGCGACAAGAGCCAGCCGGAACGGCTTCAGGCGCTCGCCGACTTCAAGTCGGGAAGGGTTCGCGTGCTGGTGGCGACCGATGTCGCCGCGCGCGGGCTTGATATCGAAGACTTGCCCCACGTCGTGAATTTCGAGCTCCCCGGCGTGCCGGAAGATTACGTCCATCGCATCGGTCGCACTGGCCGCGCTGGGGCGAGCGGTGAGGCGATCTCGCTGCTGTGCGCCGAGGAGCATGAGCGGCTCGATGCGATCGAGAAGACCATCCGGCTCAGTATCCCGAGGAAGATCGTTCCGGGTTTCGAGCCCGATCTGAGTGTCGCGCCCTCGATGATGAGCAGGTCAACCAGCCGGCGTGATCCGGCGGCACGGGAGCGCCGCCCGCGTCAAGGCGATCGAGAGCGCGACCGATTGACCCGAGCAGCTCAGGGCCAGAAGACTGTCGACCCGATTTTCAGCTCTCCCTACAAACCGACTCTTGCGACATCGGTTGCGACCGGGTCAGCGCCTGCTCGGCAGGCACCGCGCCAAGTCGCCGCGCTGCTCTGCGGCTTGCCCAAGAGTAAATAGACGCTTCTAGGTTCTTGCCCGGAACGGGCTCCGTTCGCTGAGCTCGTCCACGTAGCGCTCGATTCCTTCCGACTCCCTGGCAAGGAACCTTTCCACCGCGTCCGCGAACTCCGGATGGCGTAGCCAGTGCGCAGACCATGTGGGGCTCGGCATGAACCCCCGCGCGAGCTTGTGTTCGCCTTGCGCGCCTCCTTCGAAGACCCGGATGCCTCGTTCTATGCAGAAATCCAGCGCCTGGTAGTAGCAGACCTCGAAATGCAGCAGCGGGAAGTGGGCGACCGATCCCCAGTAACGGCCGTACAGCACTTCCGGAGAGAAAATATTGAGGGCGCTCGCGATCGGTTTTCCGTCGAGCTCGGCCAGCACCATGAGGAGATGTTCGGGAAGCGTCTTGCCGAGCCGCCGAAAGAACTCGAGGTTCAGATAAGGCGTCGAGTGATGCGCCCGATAGGTGTTGTTGTAGCAGCGCGTAAAAAAGGTCCAGTTTTCGTCGCGGATTTCGTCTCCGACCAGCCGTCGCACGCGCACGCCTGCTTCCTGCACTCGTCGCCTCTCCTGGCGGATTTTCTTGCGCTTCGCGGAAGCGAGATCGGAGAGAAACTGGTCGAAATTCGCGTAGCCACGGTTTTCCCAGTGAAACTGGACTGAGCGGCGCAGCATCATTCCAGCGGCCTCCATCTCGCGCGCCTCGGGCTCGGTGGGAAACAGCACGTGCAGCGACGAGACTTCGAGCGAGAGCCGCAATGCGGCACGAACGAGGAGTGCCCGGGTCTCGCCGTCGCGCGCAAGCAGACGGGGTCCGGTGACCGGCGAAAACGGGATTGCACCGAGCAGTTTGGGGTAGTACGAAAGCCCATGACGGTGATAGGCATCGGCCCATGCCCAGTCGAAGACGTACTCGCCGTAGGAATGCGACTTGGCGTAGAGCGGCATGGCACCTACGAGCGACGCACCCTGCCACAGCGTTAGATAACAAGGCGACCAACCCGTGCCCTCGCAGGCACAGCCCGTCTCCTGGAGCGCATGCAGAAATTCGTGGCGCAAGAAGGGATGTCCTGCGGCGAGTGCATTCCACGCTCGCGGGTCAACGGCTCGGAGCGTATCGATGACCTTGACAGAAGGCGTGTCTTCCTTCAATTGACCCCGTCCGAGGTGGCGCTCACGGTTGCCCGCTCACGGTTGCCGATTATAGAATCGATTGAGCCGTCCGGCGCGAGGGCTCATCCGCCGATGGTAAACTTGCCGGATGGCGAGCATCGTCAAGATCGCGATTGCCCAGATCAACTGTGTCGTCGGCGACCTCGCCGGCAACACCAACAAGATCCTCGGATACTGCGAACGTGCGCGCACCGCCGGCGCGGACGTGATGCTTACCCCCGAGCTCGCGCTGTGCGGCTACCCCCCCGAAGATCTTCTGCTGCGCGGAGGTTTCTATCGCGACTGCCACGTCGCGCTCGAGCGCCTGGCGCGCGAGGTGAGCGGCATCACGCTCGTCGTCGGGCATCCGCATGAAGATCAGGGGAAACGCCACAACGCCGCATCCGTCGTAAAGGATGGGCGCCTAGTGGGAACCTATTACAAGCACGTCCTGCCGAACTACACGGTGTTCGACGAGGAACGTTACTTCGCGCCCGGCGACCTTCCGTGTGTTTTTCAGGTGGGAGAGACCCGCTTCGGCGTGAACATCTGCGAAGACACGTGGGGGCCGCAGGGGCCGCTGACGACCCGGCCCGATGCCGTGAGCATCGGAATCAACATCTGCGCCGATGCCTGGGGAGCGAAGGCGCCGCAGGCTGCCCGCGAGGCGGGCGCGCAGGTTCTGCTCGTGCTCAACGCCTCGCCGTATCACATGCGCAAACAGGAATCCCGGTACGACGTGATGCGCGAACGCGTGATCGAGACGGGCATGGCGCTCGTTTACGCGAACATGGTCGGAGGGCAGGACGAGCTGGTGTTCGACGGCGCCTCGTTTGCGCTCGACCGGCGAGGGGAGGTGGTATGCCAGCTCCCGGTTTTCGAGGAGACGCTGGAATTCGTGACGGTGGCCGACGGCGATCTGCAGCGAGGTGAGATCGCGGAGCAGGCTTCACTCGAATCCGAGGTCTACAAGGCCCTTTGCCTCGGGGTACGCGACTACGTCGGGAAGAACGGATTTCCGGGAGCGCTGGTCGGCCTCTCCGGCGGAGTCGACTCGGCGTTGACGCTGTGCATCGCTTGCGACGCGCTCGGACGAGAGCGGGTACGCGCGGTCATGATGCCTTCGCAGTATACCTCCCGAATGAGCCTCGAAGACTCGCGCGAGCTCGCCAAAAATCTCGGTGTGCGCTACGACGAGATCCCCATCGGCCCCGCATTCGAGGCTTTTCTCGGTTTGCTGGCAAAGGAGTTTGCGCGCCTTCGCGTGGACGCAACGGAAGAGAATCTTCAGGCGCGAATCCGCGGTACTCTACTGATGGCTTTGTCGAACAAGTTCGGAGCGATCGTGCTGACGACCGGCAACAAGTCGGAGATGGCGGTCGGCTACGCGACCCTCTACGGAGACATGGCCGGTGGTTTTGCGGTGATCAAGGACATTCTTAAGACGCTGGTATACCGCTTGTGCCGGCATCGGAACGGCATAGCCCGCGTGATTCCGGAACGCGTGCTGACCCGCGCACCCTCCGCGGAGCTCAAGGCCAACCAAACCGACCAGGAAAGTCTTCCTCCCTATGATGTCTTGGATGCCATCGTTTCGGCTTATATGGAAAACGACTTGAGCCCCGCTGAAATGATGGCGCGCGGCTTCAGGACCGAAGACGTGAGGCGTGTTGTCGAGATGATCCACCGCAACGAGTATAAGCGCCGCCAGGCGCCGATCGGCATCCGGATCACCCACCGCGGTTTCGGCAAGGATTGGCGCTATCCGATCACATCGCGCTACCGGGAGCCGTACGAATAGCCGGTGATGGCGCGAGCCTGATCGGGCAATCGACGCCCGTTTGTTATACTGGCAAGCAGAAGTCAACGCGGGAGCATGGCCATGAAGAAAATCGAAGCCGTGGTGAAGCCTTTCAAGCTCGACGAAGTTCGCGAGGCACTTGCCGAAGTCGGAGTCACCGGACTGACCGTGACGGAGGTAAAAGGCTTCGGTCGCCAGAAGGGCCACACGGAGCTCTACCGCGGCGCCGAATATGTCGTGGACTTCCTGCCGAAGGTCAAGATCGAGGTCGTAGTGACGGAAAAGATGCTCGAAGGTGCGATCGAGGCTATCGTCAAGGCGGCGCGCACCGGCAAGATCGGCGACGGGAAGATTTTTGTGAGCACTGTGGAGCAGGTGGTGCGTATCCGGACGGGCGAAACCAACGAGGCGGCGGTCTAGCGGCGGTATTCGGGAGTCAACGGATCGAAGAATCCGGAGAAAAAGGGTTCTCGACTCGCCTCGATCCTAGGCTTTCAGCAGCACCAGCAGCGCACCGCTCCCGCCCTGATTTTTCGGGGCTTCGCAGTAGGCGAGGACTTCGTCGCGCTGCGCCAGCCACCGCTGTACTTTTCCCTTCAACACCGGCTCTCGTCCGGGCGAGCGCAGACCCTTTCCGTGGACCACGCGAACACAGCGCAGTCCACGCTTGAGGCACCCGCCGAGAAACTCCGCGAGCGAGGACCGTGCTTCCTGCCGGTTCAGCCCGTGCAAATCGACGATGTCCTGCGCGACCCAGTGCCCCTGCCTCAGCTTGCGCAGCACATCGCGGGTGAGGCCGCTTCGCAGGTAGGAAGGCTCCTCCCCGGTCTCCAGCGATTGATCCGAGGAAAGGGCACCGGCCAGACTCTCGACGAGCGCGTCATGCCCGTCGAGCAACGATTGAATCGGCACGGGCGGCGGCTTGGTCCCGGGCTGCACCCGGGCCGGCGATTCGAGCGGCGTTGCATCGCGCACCGCATCGCGAAACAGGGCGGCTTCGTCCTCGGGAAGCCTGTTACTCGGACTCGAGCGTTTGCGCATTTCGTCCTCGGCGCGGCATCCCGGGGGTTGTTGCGGGACTCAGCGCAGACCGTCCAAATACTTTTCTGCATCGAGCGCCGCGATGCAACCGCTGCCCGCGCTGGTCACGGCCTGCCGGTAGACATGGTCCTGTACGTCCCCCGCAGCGAACACTCCCGGGACGCTGGTCGCGCTGGCGTTACCCTCGCTTCCGCCGCGGGTGATGATGTATCCGCCTTTCATCTCAAGCTGTCCTTCGAAGATGCCGGTATTCGGGGTGTGGCCCACGGCGATAAACAGCCCCTGTAGTTCGATCTGTTGCGTAGCGCCGGTCTGGATGTCCTTGATACGGACGCCAGCTACCCCTTTTGCATCGCCGAGGACTTCGTCCAAAACGTGGTTCCAGCGCATCGTGACGTTGCCCCTGTCGAAGAGCTTTTTCTGAAGAATCTTCTCCGCCCTGAACTTGTCTCGTCGGTGGATCACGGTGACCTGACGCGTGATATTGGAAAGGTAGAGCGCTTCTTCCACTGCGGTGTTCCCGCCGCCGACGACGGCGACGTCCTGACCTTTGTAGAAGAATCCGTCGCAGGTCGCGCATGCGGAGACGCCCTTCCCCATGAATCTTTTCTCGGATTCGAGCCCGAGATAGCGGGCGGAGGCGCCGGTGGCGACGATGAGCGCATCGCAAGTGTATTCACCCGCGTCACCCTGTAAGCGAAGCGGCCGCTCCTTGAGGCTTACACTGTGAATATGGTCGAACACGACTTCAGTTTCGAAACGCTCGGCGTGCTTCTGGAAACGCTCCATCAGCTCCGGGCCTTGCGCTCCCTTCACGTCAGCCGGCCAGTTATCCACGTCGGTCGTCGTCATGAGCTGTCCGCCGGGCGCGAGGCCCGTGATGACGACGGGTTTCAGGTTTGCGCGCGCGGCGTAGACGGCGGCGGTGTAGCCCGCCGGGCCGGATCCCAGTATCAACAACCGAGAATGTCTGGTTTTCTTGGACATGACGGAATGGTGGGGACGAAGATGCGCGAATTCAATTCAATCGCCGTGCGGGTACAAATTATAACCCGGTTGAATCACCGCTCCGGCCGGCGCGGCCTGCTGAAGTTCTGCGATTTCGAACCGGCCCGCAGCGTGAAAGGGTCTTCGCGAGTCTGCTAAGATATGCGGGTGAAACCAGGTTTCCTGGGAGGACAGTCCAAATGACGGCCCCAGCTAGCGTATCGATGCTGCTTCTGCGCAACGTCCCGCTGTTTTCTTCGTTGCCCGAGCATCAGCTGGCACTGCTCACCGGCGTGGTGAGCCGCAAGAGCTTCCCCCGCGGGACCTCCATTATCGCCGCGGGCGACATAACGGAGTCTCTTTACGTGGTGATCTCGGGTCGGCTCAAGGTCATGATGAGCGATGACGAGGGGCGTGAAGTGATCCTTGCGATCCTGGGACCCAACGAGTATTTCGGAGAGATGGGCCTGATCGATGATCATCCGCGCTCGGCAAGCGTGGTTGCCCTCGAGGCTTGCGAGGTGCTGAGTCTTGCCAAGCGCGATTTCAAGAAATGCCTTGCCGAGAATTTCGAGATGGCCATGACGGTCATGCGAGGACTGGTCAAACGGCTTCGCGAAGCCGATCAAAAGATCGGCAGCCTCGCCCTGATGGACGTGTACGGCAGGGTGGCGCGATTGCTGCTAGAAATGGCGGAAACCGTCGACGGCCAGAAAATCGTCACAAGAAAGCTCGCCAAGCAGGACATCGCGAAGATGATCGGAGCCTCGCGCGAGATGGTGAGCCGGGTGATGAAGGACCTCCAGTCGGGCGGCTACATCGAGGTGCGCCCCGGTTCGATTTTCCTGCACGAGACCATACTGACGATCGATTGAGCAGCGGTCCCTGAGGGGGCGGTTCGGCGCCGCGATGACCGGCCGTCGCAGTGCCGATTCCCCGAGGTGTTCTGAGGTTCCAGCGCTGGCAGCCGAAGCGAGGGCTTCCTCATCTGCTAGAATTCCTGCATCGATCAGAACCGCTGCCCGGCGCGGCGCAGTTGGCGTTTTGACTCAATCAGAACCTCTTTGAAACGGAACCAAGCACCCCTTCCCGGCAAGGTGGCCGCGCTGCTGCGCGAGTCGAGGCTGTTCGTCCTGGCCGCAGGCGCCCTTTATCTTTCCCTGGTCCTCACCACTTTCAACCGGGCAGACCCCGGGTGGTCCCACAGCGTTGCTGCGGGCGAGATCCGCAACCTCGGTGGGAGGGTAGGAGCTTGGCTCGCGGATATGCTGTTGTATCTGTTCGGCGTTTCAGCCTGGTGGTGGGTCGTGCTCCTGGCGGTGACCGCGACCTGGACCCTGCGGCACCTGGAGGGTAGCTCGATCAGCGACCGGCGCTCATCCTTCATTGCGCTCGCGGGCTTCTGCGTGCTGCTGGCCGGCTCGAGCGGGGTCGAGGCCTTGCGCCTTCACTCACTGAAGGTCGCGCTGCCGCTTGCCCCCGGGGGCTTGGTCGGCGAAGTCGTCGCGAGGGTGCTGCAGTCGGGGTTCGGCTTCACGGGCGCCACGCTGATCCTGCTTACGCTTTGCGCGATGACTCTGTCTCTATTCACGGGCATTTCCTGGCTCGCCGTGATGGAAAAGCTAGGAGGAGTGCTCGAGGGTGCGTACCTCTGGTCCCTGGAAAAATGGCAGGGGTGGCTGGATCGCAAGGCCGGCGCCATCGCCGCGGAGAAGCGCGAGGCGGCAGTGGGGGAAAAGCGCGGGCTGCTGATCGACGAACACGCGCCGATCCGGATAGAGCCCCCCGTGGTCGAGATTCCAAAATCCTCCAGAGTCCAGAGGGAAAGGCAGGAGCCGCTCTTCCGCGAACTGCCCGACACACCGCTACCCCCGATCAAGCTCCTCGATGAAGCTGTAAGCGACATCGAAGTCTTGTCGGCCGAGACCCTGGAATACACCTCGCGGTTGATCGAGAAGAAACTCGGCGATTTCGGGGTTCAGGTCAGAGTGCTCGCCGCGTACCCGGGGCCGGTGATCACGCGCTACGAGGTGGAGCCCGCCATAGGCGTGAAAGGCAGTCAGGTTGTCAGCCTGGTGAAGGACCTCGCGCGCGCGCTGTCGGTCTATAGCATTCGCGTCGTCGAGTCGATCCCGGGCAAGTCCTGCATGGGCCTGGAGATCCCCAATCCGCACCGCCAGATCGTGCGCCTTTCCGAGATCGTCAGCTCGCGGGCCTATCACGAATTGCACGCTCCCCTCACGCTCGCGCTCGGCAAGGACATCGCCGGCAACCCGGTGGTTGCCGATCTCGCAAGGATGCCGCACCTGCTGGTCGCGGGCACGACCGGCTCCGGGAAATCGGTCGCCCTCAACGCGATGATTCTGTCGATTCTGTACAAGACCGAGCCGCGCGAAGTGCGCCTCATCCTGGTCGACCCGAAGATGCTTGAGCTCTCCGCTTACCAGGATATCCCGCATCTGCTGACGCCCGTGGTCACCGATATGCGCCAGGCCGCGAACGCTCTAGTCTGGTGCATGGGTGAAGTGGAACGCCGCTACCGCCTCATGACGTGGATCGGGGTGAGGAATCTGTCCGGCTACAACCACAAGGTCGCCGACGGCGAAAAGTCGGGTAACCCGCTCAAGGACCCGGACACGCTCGACTCGGCTGAACCCCAGGCGCTGGAGAAGCTTCCCTACATCGTTGTCATCATCGATGAGCTTGCCGATCTGATGATGGTGTCGGGCAGGAAGGTGGAGGAACTGATCGCACGCCTAGCCCAAAAGGCACGCGCAGCGGGCGTGCATCTGATCCTCGCGACACAACGTCCGTCCGTGGACGTGATCACCGGGCTTATCAAGGCCAACATTCCGACGCGCATCGCCTTCCAGGTCTCGAGCAAGGTGGATTCGCGCACCATCCTCGACCAGCAAGGTGCGGAGTCGCTGATCGGCCAGGGCGACATGCTCTACTTGCCGCCCGGCAGCGGAATGTCCCAGCGTGTGCACGGCGCCTACGTCGCCGATCAGGAAGTGCACAAGGTTGTCGCCTATCTCAAATCGTTGGGGCGCCCCGAATACGTGGGAGGCCTCCTCGAAGGCGACGAAACCGACGGCGGGCCCGAGCTGGGCCTCGGCGAACAGGGTGGAGAAGCCGATCCGCTTTACGATCAGGCCGTGGAGATCGTGATGCGCACGCGGCGCGCATCGATCTCGCTCGTTCAGCGCCATTTGCGGATCGGCTACAACCGCGCGGCACGCCTCATCGAGCAGATGGAGCAGGCGGGGCTCGTATCTTCCATGCAATCGAACGGCAATCGCGAGGTGCTGGTGCCCGCGAAAGTGGATTAGCCGCCACGATGGCCCTGCGTTCCGGGTACACGGCGGTTCTCCTGGGAGCGCTTCTCGCATGTGCGGCGTCGGGCTCTGGGGCATCGAGCCTGGAGCGCTTCACCGAGTTTATTGCCAGGACCCTCACTGCGAGGGGGGAATTCGAGCAGAAAATCTTCGATCGCAACCTCAAGCTGCTGCAGGAATCGCGCGGCGCGCTCGCGTTTTCGCGGCCGGGAAAATTTCGCTGGACCTACGTGAAGCCTTATGCCCAGCTCATCGTCGGTGACGGCTCCAGGGTATGGATCTATGACGAAGATCTCAAGCAGGTCACGGTGAGGAAGCTCGACCAGGCGCTCGGTTCCACGCCGGCCGCCCTTCTCGCGGGAAATAACGAAGCCATGCGGGAGTTCAGGCTCTCGGACAAGGGCGCAAAGGACGGTCTCGAATGGCTCGAGGCGCTGCCTCGGGAAAAAGAAGGCAATTTCGCGAAGATCCGCATGGGCTTCGGTTCTTCGGGTCTGGAAGTCATGGAGCTTGTCGACACCTTCGGACAGACCACGGTGCTCAGGTTCGAGTCGCTCGAGCACAACCCCAAACTGGATCCTGGACTCTTCCGATTCTCTCCTCCCAGGGGTGCCGACGTGATAGGCGACGTCAAATAGCCCCTCTTCGCTCGGCAGGCGGATGACCGATCTGTTCCCCGCTCCCGCGCCGGTGCCGCCGATGGCGGAAGCCCTGCGGCCCAGGTCGCTAGCCGAATTCGTGGGGCAGCAGCACCTGCTCGGGCCGGGCAAGCCCCTGCGTCTTGCTTTCGAATCGGGCAAGCCGCATTCGATGATCCTGTGGGGACCCCCCGGGGTCGGCAAGACGACCCTCGCACGTCTGATGGCCGACGCGTTCGACGCTCAGTTCATCGCGCTCTCTGCCGTGTTCTCCGGCGTAAAGGACATCAAGGACGCCGTGCGGCGGGCCGAGGAGGCGCTTGCGACATCCGGAAAGCGCACCATCCTCTTTGTCGATGAAGTGCACCGCTTCAACAAGGCGCAGCAGGACGCGTTCCTGCCTTTCGTCGAGCGCGGCCTGCTTACTTTCGTGGGCGCAACGACGGAGAACCCTTCTTTTGAAGTGATCGGCGCGCTCCTTTCGCGCACCGCGGTGTACGTGCTCAAGAGCCTTTCAGAAGCTGAGCTCGGAGACCTGTTCGACCGCGCCGTGCGGGAAGCCCTCGGGGGGCTCGCGTTCGACGCGCGCGCGCGCGAGCGGGTGATAGGACTTGCCGACGGCGACGCGCGCCGCTTGCTCAATCTGCTTGAATTGATCCACACGGTCGACAAGGGCGGTGATGCGTTCTACGACCAGATTTCTGCTCTGCATAAGTCGGTGCGCGGATCGAGCCCAGACGCGTCGCTGTACTGGCTCGTGCGGATGCTCGACGGGGGCGCCGATCCGCTCTACGTCGGTCGCCGCATGGTCAGGATGGCTGTCGAGGACGTCGGCTTGGCCGACCCGCGCGCGCTGCGGGTCGCGCTCGACGCTTGCGAGACCTACGAGCGTCTGGGGAGCCCTGAAGGCGAGCTCGCGCTCGCCGAAGCCGCGATCTATCTCGCGTGCGCGGCAAAATCGAATGCCGTGTACGACGCGTATAATCGGGCGCGAGGTTTTGTGGCGGAAGATGGGTCGAGGCCGGTGCCGGAACAACTCCGCAACGCACCGACGAAGCTCATGAAGGACCTCGGCTACGGCAAGGATTACCGCTACGCGCACGACGAGTCGGACGCCTACGCTGCGGGCGAGAATTATTTTCCGGAGGATATGCCGGAGGTAAGGTGGTACGAGCCGACCGACCGTGGGCTCGAAGCGAGGATCGCCGAGAGACTCGCGTATCTGCGTGGACTCGACAGCAAAGCAAAGAAAAAGAAGTAAGCATGCTTGATCCGCAGCTCCTCCGCAGCGACATCGACGCCGTGGCACAGAGACTCGCGGCGCGGTCGTTCGTATTCGATGTCGCCGCGTTCCAGTCGATTGAGCGGGAGCGCAAGAGCGTGCAGTCCCGCGCGCAGGAGTTGCAGGCTGCGCGCAACCAGTTCGCCAAGCGCATCGGCCAGGCGAAGGCCAGAGGCGAAGATACCGCGACCCTGATGTCCGAGGCGGAACGCGCCAATGCAGAGCTCGCGAACTTGGAAAAACGTCTCGAAGCTGTTCAGCAGGAGCAGCAGGATTTCCTGCTCGGCGTCCCGAATCTTCCGCACGAATCGGTGCCTGTCGGCAGGTCCTCGGAAGACAACGTCGAGGTCCGGCGCGCCGGTTCGCCGAAAAAGTTCGGCTTTGCGCACAAGGATCACGTCGATCTGGGTGCGGGGCTGAAAATGCTCGACTTCGACGCCGCGGGCAAGATCGCCGGCGCGCGCTTTACGCTGATGAAAGGGCCGATCGCGCGGCTGCATCGCGCTCTCGCGCAGTTCATGCTCGATGTGCACACGCAGGAGCACGGCTACACCGAGGTCTACGCTCCGTATCTCGTCAACGCCGACAGCATGCGCGGAACGGGCCAGCTCCCGAAGTTCGAAGAGGACCTGTTTGCGGTGCTGCGCACGGACGGAAAGACGGGTGAAAAGTTCTACCTGATTCCGACCTCCGAGGTGTCGGTCACCAACATCGTGCGCGACGAGATCGTGCCCCTCGAATCGCTGCCGCTGAAATTCGTCTGCCATTCGCCGTGTTTCCGGAGCGAAGCCGGTTCTTACGGCAAGGACACCCGCGGCATGATCCGAAACCATCAGTTCGACAAGGTGGAGCTGGTGCACATCGTACATCCGGACAAATCGTACGAGGCGCTGGAGAGCCTCACTGCGTACGCCGAGGAGATACTGAAGCGTCTGGAGCTCCCTTACCGCGTTGTGACGCTGTGTACAGGCGACATGGGCTTCCAGGCCGCCAAAACCTACGACATCGAAGTCTGGCTGCCGGGGCAGAATGCCTACCGCGAGATTTCCTCGTGCAGCAACTGCGAGGCGTTCCAGGCGCGGCGCATGCAGGCACGCTTCCGCAACGAAAAAGGAAAGTCGGAACTCGTGCACACGCTTAACGGTTCGGGACTCGCCGTGGGCAGGACGCTGATCGCGATCATGGAGAACTATCAGCGCGCCGATGGCGGCGTGGACATCCCGGTGGCGTTGCAGCCGTATATGGGCGGACTCAAGGCCATCGTACCGGCGCGTTGATCCCCCGCGCTGGTAAAATCCGCCCACCCGGAGAGGTGACGGAGCGGTTGAACGTGCCGGTCTCGAAAACCGGAATACGCGCAAGCGTATCGTGGGTTCGAATCCCACCCTCTCCGCCAAATATAAGTACTTGATTATGCAGTGTTTTATATAAAGTGGGTCAAGCCTAAACAATCCCGAACATTCCGCGCGTTAGCGCATCGCTTGAATTGCACGTGCACTGCTGAGAGCGAAGCAGTGCGACAAACGCGCGCGTGATCTCGCCGAAGTCTCCTAGGCCATTTTCGTTGGTACGACTGCGACGCGACTGCGTTTGACGTTGTTGCGCTGGAACACGCGCTGAATTTGCGCACGACATTCGCGCCGTTACGTCCGGGCGTGCGCGCCGCTCGCTATCTCAATCCGGGCGAGCCAGGCCCCGCGCCACCGCAGTCGCGGCCCTGGCCATTGCCGCAGCGACCCGGGTAAGCGGCGTATCGGCGCGTGTGAAGATGCCGGCGGTCACGGACGGCATGGCTTCGGCTATCGGAATTTCCTGCAGCAAGTCGCGCCCCGGCGCTCGCAGCGTGCGACGCTGTATGAGGCCGAGCATGTCGGTTCCGGCAAGCAGCGCCACGAGAGTATTGTGGGACTCGCACTGAACCACCAGTCTCGGCAGCGGCAGGCCCGCGGATGCGAACAGCCGTTCGATCGGTCCGCCCGGCAAGTCCAGCGTCGAGGTGCTGAGCCATTCCGCCGCCGCCAGCTCGGCGAGAGAACGGGCGTGACGCAGGGCATGCCCCTTTCGCGCGGCGACGAGAAGTTCGCTGCGATAAAGCGGACGGAACCGGAGCGAGGGGTCGAGCTCGGCTATGGTCCGCAGGCCCATCGCAAAGTCGAGCGTCTCGTCCCGCACAGAGGGGAGCAGGTGGCGCGCCAGTCCCTCGACGATGCGTATGCGGGCGCGAGGAAACTGCTGGCGGAAGCGCGCGACCGCTTGGGGAACGATGAGGGCGGCGAAGATCGGCCCGACGCCGAAGGTTACCGAGCCGGCGCTCGATCCGCCGACCTCCGCCGCCTCGTCCTCGGCCTTGCGCAATTCCGATTGAGCCACGCGGGCGCGCGCGAAAAAGGCGCGTCCGGACGCCGTCGGCACGATGCCGCGCGCGTTGCGCCCGAGGAGTTGCACGTGCAGCTCGGCCTCGAGGCCGCGAATGCTCTTCGTGATGGTCGGCTGGGACACGCCGAGCTTGCGCGCGGCGGCGCGGATGCCCCCGCACTCGACCACGGCGAGGAAGTCCCGGATTTGAGTCAGTCGCACGGCGATAGCTCCCTGGCTATCAGCATCAAACCGCGCCCATCTTACGCCGCCGCCGGGCTG
>WNGL01005522.1_pt1 | contig 15008 bp, 14 predicted proteins | sample 5400591 | NCBI WGS metagenome assembly WNGL01 (sample SAMN13153377, study PRJNA577476) | soil metagenome | isolation source: 80 cm soil or saprolite under Garry oak tree replicate 1 | place: USA:California | collected 2016-06-15
AGCTCAAGCTTCTCGGTCAGGTTCATCGAGCAGCCGGGCGATTGCTCGCCGTCGCGCAAAGTGGTATCGAAAATCTTGATTCGCTCGACCTTCTTCATCCCGCATCCTCGCTTTCTGACAATTGAATAATCCGAGAATAGTAGGGCCAGGGCAGTCGAAAGTCAAAGTTATAATTCCTATGACAAAATAACTATCTATGATACGATAACCAAAGCCTGGGAGTTGGATAACCGAGGCGTTGGGTGCGCACGCTTCCAGCCTGCTTTGTCATGCTGCTGGTTAAGGACGCTGGAAGCGTGCGTACCCAGAACCCAAACCTATGGACATAAATCAACTGGAAGTATTTCTGGGGGTCGCAAACGAAAAAAGTTTTTCGCGGGCGGCGGAAGCGTTGCACCGCACTCAGCCGGCCGTAAGCCAGGCGATCCGGCGCTTGGAAAATGAACTCGGCGAACCTCTGTTCGACCGCTCGTCGAAGGATGGCACGCTGACAGCCGCGGGGCGCGTGCTGTTCGACTTTGCGCAACAGATGCTGAATCTCAGGCAGCATGCTCACAGCGCGATTCGCGAGCTGCGCGATCTGCATCGTGGCAAGCTATCTCTGGGCGCGAACGAATACACAGTGATGTGCCTTTTGCCGCTGATTCCGATCTTTCGCGCGCGCCACCCGCACATAAAGATCGAAGTGAAGCGCAGCTTGGCCAGCCGCATTCCGGCAGAGATTCTCGGCCGCGACGTCGAGATTGGGGTCGTCTCTTTCAAACCCAGCGATCAAGCGATCGCGTCCATGCCCGTAGCCACGGATGAGTTGGCTTTGATTGTTGCTCCCGATCATCCTCTCGCCGGCAAGAGAGTCATTTCCGTGCGAGAGTTGGGAGCCGAAGCCTTCATCGCTCACAACGTGCCTTCGCCTTATCGCGAGAAGGTGATCAAAACTTTCGTGAAAGCTCGCACGCCGCTGAATATCTCAATGGAAATGCCAACGCTGGAAGCGATCAAGCGGTTAGTCGAGAACGGATTGGGCGTGGCTTTGATACCGCGGCTGGCCGCGCAGATTGAGATTGAGCGGAAGCAACTGGCAGGTGTGACGGTGCGCGAGATGCGTCTGGAGAGACGAATGCATTTGATTTACCGGCGAGGCGCCAGCCTGTCGCATGCGGCGAAGGCTTTCTTGAGAGTAGCGCGCGGAACGGGTGGCAAGCCTGAGGCCCAAGCTGTATGAACGCAGAAAAGATTTTTTCTCTAGCCCACGTGTTCACGCCTGGGGAATGGAAGCCATTTGAATTTAGTTAACCTCCTTCAGAAGGTTTCTCTTGGTTTGGCTTTAGCCGGTCACCTAATGCTTGAAGACGAAGAAAAAGCCATGAATGGGCTGAAAAGAAATCTTCTTGCCTTTGTTTCCCAGGCGTGAACGCCTGGGCTAGAGAAAAACCCTCGCCGGGCGGTCCTGAGCTGCGGGAACCTGGTAAAATCTACAGCGCCTTGACATCGACAATCTCGCCACCAAAGGCGCGCAGGACCTGTTGCACGATTGGGTTTTGGGCGGCTGCCTGGCGGGCGCTCTGCTTCGAGCGAAGCTCGGCTTCTTCGGATGAAGCCGGCGCTTCGCCGTCATCGTCCTTAATGGAAAAGAGAATTCCGATTTCGCGGCCGCAAACTTCGCTGCACGCTTCGCGCAAGGCTTTTACGTTGTCGGTTTTCGCCAGAGTGTCACGGTAATGTCTGGTGTCGGAAGTAAACTCGATCGAGAAGTCATCGCCAACCAATTCAGCGCGACGCGCGGCGTCAAGGGCGGCGATAAGCAAGCGACGCTTCTGCTTCACGAGTGCGGCTTTGATCTGATCGAGCGAAGAGCCAGGTGTTGGCGCAGCAGCTTCATCAGACTCCCTTACTTCTTCAGTCGTCACCGCGCTCGCAACCGTACTTGAACCCCCTGAGGCTGCTGAGCGCGCGCCGGCCTTACTCGAACCACTCGCAGGAGCAGCTTGCGATGTCTTTCGCTCCGCCGGCGGTTTGCCGGTGCGCAAAGCATTCTCGAGTTCGGCGATTCTGCCAACCAGATCACCCAGCGGCGCGAGCCGGCGCATCTCCATCAATTTCACCAAGCCGACTTCGACTTGATAACGCGGATTCGCGGCTTCCTTCAGACTCGCCTCGGTTTCCGCCAGCGAGTGAAAGAAGCGCACCAGATCAGATTCCGAGAAGAGCGTGGCCTGTTTCTGAAGCTCGGCTGTTTGCATCGACGACGAATCAAGCAGCTTCGGATCGCCCGAGACTTTCACCACCAGCAGATCGCGCAAGTGACCGAGCACGTCGCGACAAAAGTTGCGCAGGTTGTGTCCGCGCATCACCAAATCGTCGACAATCGCCAGCGCCTCTGCCGGTTTATTCTCGGCGATGCCGCTGATGACTCGCGCCAGCACATCCGCGCCGGCGATACCGAGTGCCTTCTCCACATCTTCAGTTTTGATTTTTTCACCGGCGAAACTGATCACCTGATCGAAAGCTGACTGCGCGTCACGCATCGAACCATCGCCGGCGCGCGCAATCTCGCGAATTGCTTCGTCAGAGATCGAAATCTTTTCGGCGTCCGCGATCACACGCAGGCGCTCGGCAATCTTCGCCGTCGCAATGGTGCGAAATTCAAAAAGCTGGCAGCGCGAAGAGATCGTTTCCGGCACTTTGTGTGCGCCGGTGGTCGCCATGATAAACACGACGCGCGGCGGCGGCTCTTCGACGGTTTTCAAAAGAGCATTGAAGGCCGCGCCCGAGAGCATGTGCACTTCGTCGATGATGAAGACTTTGTAACGATCGCGCGCCGGAGCAACTGCGACGCTGTTGATGATCACGTCGCGTACGTTATCGACGCCGGTATTCGAGGCCGCGTCGATCTCCAGCACATCCATCGAACGCCCTTCGGCGATTTCGCGACATGAGGCGCAAGCTGTGTCATCCATGGTGACGCAGGGCATTCCGGTCGGTCCGGTTGCTTTGTGACAGTTGAGCGCTTTGGCGACGAGGCGCGCGGTCGTAGTCTTCCCCACTCCGCGCGCGCCTGAGAAAAGATAAGCGTGGTGGAGTCGTCCGTGTTCGATTGAGTTGCGCAGGGTTTGGGTCAAAATTTCCTGACCGGTTACGTCTTCGAATTTTTGCGGCCGCCACTTGCGGGCTATTACCTGATAAGCCATGAAAGTATTTTCGGTTTTTGATTGCCGAGCGCCGATTTGGATTTCAGTTGTTCCGCGCGAGTTCAGGCTTGGGATACTTCTTCAGAAGTCTCCAAAGAATTATCACGCTATCGTCATCATCCTTGCGAATAATCCTGAATGCTACCAGCACGTCCGAGTCTGAATAATGTATGCCACGGAGGGCGTATGTTCTATTTAGCCTCGCTTGCGCCCTTGTCTTGTAGATCGTGCCGTCGATCGTTTCCCCGGCGGCGAATCGCCTGTATTCTGATCGGGCTTGCGGTTCCTCTTCAGGCACTATGTAGGACGCCAAGAACTTAATGGCCGGATGTTCGAAAGTAACTGCTTGGATAGGTACGTCGCCTAGGTTCGTAATCATTCCATAATCGGCGCCCGCGAAGCTCACGTTGAACTCGTTCTGCTCCAACCCAATCTGAGTGCCCCAGCCGTATTCGTGGGTCAAGAGGGTGAACGAAAAATAGGAACCCCCTCCGTGAATCGTCATTCTCTTCTCGGGATGAGCAGAGCTATCGTAGATCTCGCGCGGCAGCAGGCGGGTCAAACCCGTGTTAGGCTGTTTCAGGAACTCTGCATAGGTGCTGAGGTCGTCTGACGAAGGCTCCAGCAATTGTTTTTCAAGTTTCTGCAGCTCCGCGTGTTTGGCTTCGATTTGTTTCAACAGATCGTCCCGTGAGCCGGACTGCGCAACGGCACTGATGGAGAAGATGACGAGGATCGCGACACACAACGTTGCCATAAAGATCGATTTCATTTCAGTTGCTCCTTTCTCGCTAAGGCTTAAGCGATCAGTTTCCGTTATCAAGAGTCTTTCTCATTCACACACGGCTTCAGCCGGGTGATGAGAAAGTTGATCGCTCTGGTCGCTAACCGTTTCAACGGTTTCTCCACTCAATCGACGGGAAACCGTTGAAACGGTTGTAGGTTAGTTCGGCTTGTCAGCCACCCGGCTGAAGCCGTGTGTGAATGAGACAGCGACGATTTCGAATTCACCTTTACCGATTACTAAAGAATTCACCAGACTTCGGACTTACCCGCAACACACGCTGTCGTTGCTACCGTTGCTCCGTTCCCGGCCTGGCGGGGTTCACAAGACGAGCGTTGTGCGGAGCCCGAAGTCTGATAAGCAATTAAAGCACTGTCGATTACCGAATGCCAATTGCCGATTGGTGTTTCGGTTCTTCGAACTTAATAACTTGAAAGACTTTTCTTGATAAGCTCCTAACCGGCGAAAAAAATCGCAAGTCGACTATATCGCCGTCTTGCGATGCGCGATGATACGCAGCAAACCATTGATCCCGAGATGAAGTAACAGGTAAACGATGAAGGCAATCACCAGCGGCAGCATCAGTGTGTGACCACTATCGGTGCTGGGGCTGGCAACGATTCCGCGAAAGGGTTGGTAAAAAGGGTCCGTCACGGCGACGATGAAGCGGACGAATCCGGCGTTGCTTCTGGCAGCAAGTAACGCCAGCAGGAAACGTAGTCCCAGGAGCGCATAGATCACATAAAAAATGTAATCGACAATTTGTGAGACACGTGCCACTCCGCGCGCTCGTTGGACTTCACGCTCAGTCTCAACAACTTCGTCGACGGCCTTGGCGCGAAACTCACCAGCCAGCCCGCCGATTCTCTCTTTCTCTGGCGGCGGCGTTCGTGCGGCCTGCTCAGCAATCTCAGCCTGGACTTCTCCTTCTACCTGCGATTTAACTGAGCCGTGCTGGCCGGCGCGTCGCGCTTCTTCGATTGCCAGTTTGTCGTCGTCCATGGTCCACCCCCAAAGATAAGCTAGGTTCCGTTAAAGCTAGTTCGCATCCGTCGAATGTTTGCTCCCGGGAACTTTCCGGTTGCTTTCACAGCCGCCAACATGCGGTTGGCTTCGGCCACCGTAGTTCCCGCATACATCGCCATAAAACGATGCTGCGAACTGGTGTTCGAGTAAGACAAGTTTCCCGGTTCAGGACAGCGAGACGCGAAAACCTTGTGATCGGGAAACAGCCTCTGTGTTCCTGTCCGTTCGCGTTCGGGCACGAACACATCGCAATCCTGATCGCTCGTCCCGACGGTCTTCAATACTATTGCGTAAAAGAGTTCTGTGTCATAGATGATCGTATTCTTCGGCACGCGAAACGGCAGATCGTGCGGTTCAAACGTAGCCGAAGTCTGGCAGGGCAAATTTGGATTACCACAGACGGAGAGATGCTGAACTGGACGGCGCTTCTGAGCGAAGGTCCGCAAGCCGAAGCAGCCCGTCGCAGCAGTTGTTATTAAAGCCACTGAAAGAGCGCGAGTCGATTTAAGCCGGACCGTCTTCTTTCTTGTTGAACTGATCATGTTGGTTTGCGATGCTTTCGGCGTCTTTCGACAAACCACTGATTTCAAATTTGAGATTCCAGATTCCAGATTCCAAAGATGGCGGAGAGGGTGGGATTCGAACCCACGGAACGGTTCCCCGTTCACAGCATTTCCAGTGCTGCCAATTCAACCACTCTTGCACCTCTCCCCCGGGGAAGAATTTCGGATTGCGAATTGCGAACTGCGAATTTAAGAAGGCGCTCGCTTGAACCCAAAGAAAACTTACATCAAAAACAAATCCGCAATCCGAATTCCGCAATCCGAAATCTCTTCATCCGTTCATGCCGCGCCGCGAGACCATCTCGTTGTATTGGTGCAGCAACTTATCGGGCGACCCTTCGACCATCCAGCCGGAGGAAGTGCCGACCCAACTCCTCTCCATACCTGTGAAGGGCTTCTTGTCGCGAACGCGGCGCATCAACTCTTTCGCAGCCTTCAAGAAATCGTCACAGCTCGACACATAAAGACTTCCCAAAGGTCTCTTTCCCGCTGCCGATTTCAAATCATCAACCGATTTCTCAAAGTCCTCAATCATGGGCTGCAACTGCTCAACGCTGATCTGAAGATACTCGGTTTTGGTGACAAATTTCATGATCTTCTTGGCCTTGATGCCAGTGTCGACCACGGCGTAATCATATTTCTTCGATGGATCGTCCTTAAACTCTTCCAGGTTCTTTTGCGCGACTTGATCTTCCAGTTTATCCACCTGCGCGTCGAAGCCCTTGTTTGCCTGCTCGAAATTCCGGAAGGCGGCGAGCAAAGCCGGATGCGCTTCCCTACCGCGCTGAAAACCGTCGTCCTTATAATCTTCATGGTTATAGTAAGGATAGATGGCTTTGATTTGTTTGATCGCTTCCTTCAGGGCGCTTGCGTATTTATCTGCGGAAGCTTCGGCTTCAGGAAGTTCAGGATTCAAACCCTTGGCCTTCTTGATGGCATCGATGCAATCCTGCCCGTCACTGTTAATGTCGTAGAGCCCGTAAACGGTACCCTCTTTGCCGGTCGGACCTCTCTCGATGTCTTTAAGCCATGAAGCGTAGCGCTGGTAACTGTCCATTACGCTGTTGGAATATCTATTGACGCATTGCTTGATGTAGAGATTGGTCTTTTGCGTCAAGCCGTCACCCGCTTTATCAGAACCGCCGTAGGGATTGTTGTCACTGCTGCTCGATGGCCTGGCGAGGTTCTTCTTACCCAGCAGCTTGCAGCCGAGCACGGAGGCCAACAGTAACAATGCGCAGATCGAAAGAGTGATGATTCGTTCTTGTCTGTGTTTCATTTTGATCAACCCCCCAGAAGAATTTCGGATTGCGAATTGCGAATTGCGGAATTTTAGAGCCACGCCGCGGGAACAAATCCGAAATCCGCGATTCGCAATCCGAAATTCTTCTGGCGGAGAGGGTGGGATTCGAACCCACGGTGGGCGTAAACCCACTCCGGTTTTCGAGACCGGTGCACTAATCCACTATGCGACCTCTCCGCAATTGAGATAAAGGTAACTCTTGCTCCCTCTCCCTTTGGGAGAGGGTCGGGGTGAGGGCCTGACTGACAGCCCAAACGTTTAGTTTAGGTTCCCTCCCACTCGATCGAGCGGAACCTGAAAATCACAAACCATTTTCTTAGTTTATCTCAGCTGGGCCCTCACCCTAGCCCTCTCCCAAAGGGAGAGGGAATTACTACAATTTGGCACACTAACCCTTTTGCTTTTACCTTCTGTCTCTAAAAAAGTCCTGCATCAGAGCGCGACACTCGGCTTCCAGGATTCCTTTGACTATCTCCACCCGATGATTGAGTTGCCCGGCGTCGCAGATATGAAAATGAGATTCAACGGCACCCGCTTTTTCATCGGTTGCGCCATAAACCAAACCCTTGACGCGCGCTTGAATCAGCGCCCCGGCGCACATCGCGCACGGTTCAATGGTCGAGTAAACAACTGCCTCTGTTAGCCGGTAATTCCCGAATTTCCGCGCCGCTTCGCGCAGCGCCACAATCTCCGCATGCGCGGTCGGATCGCAATCGGTGCGCGTACGATTACCGGCGACTGCCAGCAACTCGCCAGCGACAACTACGCACGTTCCGACGGGCACCTCGTCGCGGTCACGCGCTTCATAGGCCGCGCGCAGCGCCTCGCGCATCCAATGCTCGCGCCTCTCGTCTGGCGCGCTTTGCAGAGCCGAAAACATTGCTTCAAATAACGAAACTCAAACTATAGGTGCGCGAAATATGAGTGTCAATGTCGGATAAGCTTTAGCTTGTCGGATCAGCATTTCATGCTATTATCTCATCTGAGAAGCTAAGGCTTATCGGACAAAACAACCAGCTGAAGCTTCTTGGACTTACGGCTCCGCGGCTATCCCACGCCCGATATTTTGCGGCCTCGTCATGGCAACCACCACTGAAACAGCCCAGCTAACCCCTGGCCAAATTCGCCCCGACACCACTCATGAACCGCAGATCGCTTCTCGTGTGCCGAAGCGCGGATTGTCAGCGCGGGACCCATCAGCCGCAACTTTATCAGGCGAGCGCACCACCGGCCGGCTGCGCCCAGTCTCTTCGCCGTCGATTCATGAAACCGTGATCCCGGATCGGCAACAGACTAAGTCGCCCGATCTCATGCGCAAACCTTCGCCGGCAGAGTTCAGTACCGCGATGGCCCACTTCTATCGCGGTGAAGTGCAGCGATCGAACACATGGCGGACGCGGCTCGACAACACGACTTATTGGGCGGTGCTCACGGTCGGCGGGGCGTTATCTTTTGCCTTTAGTTCGCCGAACAACCCGCACTTTCTGATTCCGATCATCTCCATCCTGGTATCGATCTTTTTGGTGATGGAAGCGCGACGTTATCGCTATTACGAAATCTGGGCCAGCCGCGTGCGCGTGATGGAAACGGGTTACCTCGCGCAGATGCTGGCGCCGGATAGCGTGCCGCGCGATCAGGAATGGGCGTCGCATCTCGCGTCTGATTTGTTAACACCGCACTTCACGATCAGCGTCTGGGAAGCGGTCGGGCGGCGTTTGCGACGCAACTATATATGGTTGTTTGCGCTGCTGGCGCTGAGCTGGAATCTCAAGGTGTATCTGCATCCGGTGCTCGCACCGAATTTTGATGAATTTCTGCGACGCGCCTCAGTCGGGCTGGTGCCTGGTTGGATCGTCTTTATCGTGGGGTTCGTTTTCAACGCAACGCTATTCATCTTCGCGGTCAGCACGATCAGGTTGCGTGAAGCGACCGGAGAAGTGCTGCCGCGCCACGAGTTCTCGCTGCATCCGCTTCAGCGTGTGACCAGTTGGACGCGCGCGGCTTCGTCAGGTACGCGCGCGACGGTGCGACGGGCCCGGCGTGCGCGCCAGCGGATGCGCGGTGGCGACATCCGCAAGATCGAGATCACCCAAACACCTGAGCGCAGGATTCATGTTTCGGAAACGCCAGACAGAAGAGCAGGAATCAGAACTCAGAAGTCAGAAGTCAGAGCATCCGCAGATTACGGTGATTCCGCAGAATGAAGGAAGAATTTTTGTCTGCGTAATCTGCGTAATCTGCGGATGCTCTGAGTTCTGTTTTCTCGCTGCTCATGCTCGAACTTGACGGCCAGAGACTTTCGCTTGCACAAGTCTTTGCGGTCGCGCGCGGCAAAGAACGTGTGGCGCTTGCTGCTGCGGCGCGCGTGCGGGTCGAACAATCGCGCCGAGTCGTCGAGAATATCGTCGCCGAAAGCCGCACCGTCTATGGCGTCAACACGGGTTTCGGCAAACTCTCGGACGTCCACATTGAACCAACCCAGCTTCGCGAACTGCAACTGAATCTGGTTCGCAGCCACTCTTGCGGACTCGGGCCGCCGCTGTCTGAATCGGAAGCGCGCGCCCTGTTACTGCTTCGCGCCAACGTTCTGGCCCAGGGTTACAGCGGCTGTCGTCCGGCGCTGGTCGAAACTTTGATCGCAATGCTCGAGGGCGATGTCACGCCCGTAATTCCTGAAAAAGGTTCGGTAGGAGCGAGTGGGGACCTCGCGCCATTGGCGCATCTCGCGCTAACGATAATCGGCGAAGGCGAGGCTTTTTATCGCGGCGAAAGAATGGCGAGCGCCGATGCCTTGCAACGCGCGGGGATTGAACCGTTGGAACTCGAGGCTAAGGAAGGCATCGCGCTTCTGAACGGCACCCAAGCCATGGCCGCGGTCGGCGCTTTGGCATTGCATCGCGCGGAGAGAATTGGGCGACTGGCCGACGTTGCCGGCGCCATGACGCTCGAAGCTTTGCGCGGGACGCCGGCCGCATTCGATGAGCGCATTCATGCGGCGCGGCCTCACCGAGGGCAGATGGAAGTTGCCGCGCATCTGCGCGAGCTTCTGCGCGAGAGCGAGATTCGCCAGTCGCATCTGCATGACGATCCGCGCGTGCAGGATGCTTACAGTTTGCGCTGCATGCCCCAGGTGCATGGCGCGGTGCGCGGCGCGCTGGCCCACGCGCGCGGAATTATTGAGATTGAAACAGGCAGCGCCACTGACAATCCTCTGGTGTTTGCGGACACAGGCGACGTAATTTCCGGCGGCAACTTTCACGGCGCTCCGCTCGCGCTTGCCTTCGACTATGCCGCAATGGCGCTGACCGATTTGATGAGCATTACGGAGCGCCGCGTCGATCGTCTGGTGAACCCCGACGCGAACGAGGACTTGCCGCCGTTTCTGACTTCACATCCCGGCGCCGCCTCGGGCTTCATGATGTTGCAAATCGTCGCCGCTGCGCTTTTGAGCGAAGCGAAAGTTCTCGCCCACCCGGCCAGCATCGACAACGTGCCCACCGATGGCGGCAAAGAAGATCACGTCTCGATGGGCATGACTGCGGCCACCAAGCTGCGATCGATTGTCGACAACGCTGAATTGATCACGGCGATCGAATTGATTACCGCCGCCGAAGGTTTGGAGTACCGCGCGCCGCTTCAGCCAGGACGAGGCGTGAAACAAGCTTACAATATTGTCCGCGCTCACGTGCCGCGTCTGACTGCCGACCGCGCAATGTCCCACGAAATTGAAAAGATCGCGGCGGCGATTCGCAGTGGCGAATTCGATGGCGTCAGCTAGCGTTCATTGCCAACCATAGCTGATGCTCTAGATCCATTTGAATACGTACCTTCATGTCAGTACCGCGAGCGGTAGCGACCGGGTAATGCTGGGAGGATGGGTAGTCACGACATTTGAGACCCGGTCGCTACCGCTCGCGGTACTGACACCTCTATTTTTCACAACCTCAAATATTCTGCGACGTTTCGCTCTCGGGAATCACTAACTGATTACGGCGGTAATTGTCCCGAAGGTTTTAATCCGACAAATGAAGGAGAAGAATATGAAAAAATCGTTCCGTTGCGCTCTAGCAGCTTTGGCAATTGTTGGTTTCATCGGGGGCGCGACAGCCCAGAAGAAGTCTGAGAGTTCCCTTGAATGTCGAGATTGGGGTGGAGACGACCGGCTCCAGAGCCATTGCGAAATCAAGGAACAGACACTGCCGGCGGGCGGAATCATTACCGTCGATGGCAAGCAAAATGGCGGCATTTCAATCAAAGGCTGGGAAAGAAATGAAGTCCTGGTTCGCTCGCGAATTCAAACTCAGGCGCCGACTCAGGCTGAGGCCGATCAGTTGGCAAGAGAAGTCCGTGTCGAAACCGCGGGTCTCAGCATTCACGCCGAAGGCCCTCAACCGCGCGAAGACTATCAGTGGCATGTGAGCTACGAGATTTTCGTCCCGCGCAGATCCGATCTTTCCCTACAAGCGCACAATGGCGGTATCTCGATCAGCGACGTGAGCGGCAGAATCGATTTCAAAACTCTGAATGGTGGCGTCACGCTGAGACGAGTTGGCGGCGCGGTTCGCGGCTCGACCACCAACGGCGGCGTGCACGTCGAACTCGCCGGCGTCCGCTGGGACGGCGAGGAATTGAACGTCAAGACGACGAATGGCGGCGTAAATATCGCGATGCCGAACAACTACTCCGCCCACCTTGAAACCAGCACCGTGAATGGAAATGTCAGTTCCGATTTTCCGATGAACGTGCCGCTAACTGAACGCGGACGAATGCCGAAGGATATCAGCGTGGATCTCGGTTCCGGTGGGTCCCCGATTCGGGTGACGACTACCAACGGCGGCGTACGGGTCGCAAGGTCGTCTGGCGAGTAATAACCAAACGGCTTACTTTTGGCGGACAGATCGCTAGGCAAGTGGGTAGTCTGGCGACTTCAAGGCATCCGTCCATTTGAGCGGGCTCTTGCGCAGAGATCGCGGGCGGCCTCGGGCCAGGTCGGAAACTCAAAACTGAATCCGGATTGTAACAGTTTGGCGGGAACCACGCGGCGGCTTTTTAGAATCAACTCGGTTTCGCTCTGCAACACAAAGGCTCCGAGTTCCAGCATCCACTCAGTCGCCGGCAGTCCGAAGGGCATGCCCCAGGCCGAGCGCAGCGCCCGCATGAATTCGGCGTTCGTTAACGGATTTGGGGATGCAAGGTTCACCGGTCCTTCCAGTTCATCATGCTCGATTAGCCAGAGCACGGCGCGCACCAGATCGTGATCGTGAATCCAGGACATGTACTGCCGTCCGTCTCCCGCCTGGCCGCCGAGCCCGAATCTCACCAATCTCAGCAGAATATCGAATGGCGATCCGGTGTCCGGGTGCATCACGATCGCGGTGCGCATCGCGATCCGGCGCGTGTTCGGCGTCGGCGATTCTTTCAAAGCTCGTTCCCAGGAGGTTGCCACATCGATGCTGAAGCGCCACGTGTCAGGAGCGTTTGGTTCGGAGCCGCCGATAATTCCAGTCGCTTCGTCATTCGGCGCCTCATACCGGTGCGCGTAGATCGTGGCGGTACTCGCCTGGAGCCAAACGCGCGGCGGTTTCCAAGCTTGTACTATCGCCTCACCGATAACCTTCGTTGATTTCAGGCGCGAATCTTTAATGAAGCGACGATTGTGATCGTTATAACGGCAATTGACACTTTGTCCCGCGAGATTGATCAACGCATCCGCTCCTTCGATCTCCGAGACCCAATCACCGAGCGTCTCACCATCCCATTGCACGTAGCGCCATGCTGTTTTGATAGGCTTGCGGCTTAGCACCACTACTTCGTCGCCGCGTTTGTGAAACGCGCGAGCGAGCACTGTTCCCACCTGACCTGAACCACCTGGAATTACAATCTTCATGTGCTTGTCCTTTCCTCTGTGAGACTCTGTGCGATCTCGATGTCTCTGTGGTGAATCTCTCTCACGCAGACGATCACCACAGAGGCACAGAGGACCACGGAGTTACACAGAGAGTTCTTGCAACTCAGTAACTAATTTCAAAGCCCGCTTCCTCACTGCTCGCATCAGCGGATTGCTTGCCAGCGAAATCAGCTTGTCCAGCAAGTCAACTGTTTGATCGATCAGCCGATACGTGCGCACGCGTTTTGGAGACGAGTCGTGAATCCAGAACAGAATGATCCCCATGTGATACAGCCACAACAGATAAGGCAACTCCGCGCGGAGATCGTCAGGGATTCGCGCCTTTGTGTCGCGCACAAGTTCTTCGAAAAGCTTGACGCTGTCGCGGCGCACCGGCGCTGAATCTTCCGCGAAGGGATTGAGCGGACTATGTGGGTCGGCGGCAGTCTTGAAAAGCACGCCGGCAAATTCATGGTGCGGCTCGAGCGTGGAGATCTTCAGACGCATCACGGAAAGCAAACGCGCCTTCAAACTAGATTCCTTTTCCAGCACGGGGAGCGAAGCCGTCAGATGTTCCTCATGCAAGCGGTGATAGAACGCCTGAATCAGATGCTCCTTCGAGCCGAAATAGTGATACGCATTGCCGAGCGAGACGCCTGCCTTGTTGGCAATCGCGCGCATCGTCGTCCGCTCATATCCGCGCTCGCGAAGCAAATCGAGGGCAGTATTAAGTATCAGCGCGCGGGTCTGCTCGCCCTTGGGAGTCTTGATGTGCATTGATTTTCTTTCTGAGTTCATTCGATTCACCTCGACAAGCCGGCGGCGCGGCTGATCTGATAACGATGCTGCGAGACCAGCGAGACGACTCGCCGCGTGGTCGGCAATAACTCAGGCGACGCCAGTCGATACGACCAGTCGCGATATCGGCAGAGTGTCCACAAAACCATCAGCCAGGCTTTCGGGCCAAAATAAACCGCGCCCTGATCGCTAATCGCGGTGAGATCCTCAGAAGTCAGTTCGTGATTCAACTGCGGGTAACGCCGACGGGCAGCGTCCGTCTTAATCGGTATCATCTTGAGTTCAACTAATTTCGGTTGTTCGGCGAGCCAGCCCTGAACTCTTCGACAAAGTCCACAGGCAGGGTCATACAGCAGGGTCAGCGTCGTCATCACCTACACCTCCTGCACGGGAGTGAAAGCGTCCGGATAAACGGGCGGCGGCGCGCTGCGCATCGTCGCGCGGCGGCGCATGCGGCTGAAAATGAGCAGGTTGAAGAAGTGCATCCCACCCAGAACCAGTAGCACCATTCCGACTTTTACAGATAGGGCTTCGATGCCTTCTTTCGCTGATGCGATCTCGTAACCGAGCTTCAGCGCCAGACTGACATAGCCGAGATTGATGAGATAGAAGCCCACTACCAGCAGGTGATTGACCGAATCTGCGAGCGGTTCATTGCCGTGAAAGACATCCACCAGAAAGATGCGACCGTTCTTGTGCAGCGTATGGGCGACCCAGATCGTCAGCGCGATGCTGATGGTCAGATAGAGCAGGTAAGTGGCAATTTCGATGTTCATAACCGGCCTCCTTTTCAAAATTGAACACGTTCAACCCTGCAAGAATACTGCCTGCTAACTCGACTTGTCAAGCAGTCTTTTGAACATGTTCAGAAGGGCGCCTAGGAAGCTGCGGATCGTGGCCTGTTGGCGGCGCTGTTCGTGGCTTGACGACCAAGGGTGGCGTGTATGTCGAACGCGGCTGCCCCGCTGCGATGGTGAGGAATAAAAACTAACGGCGGTGTGGATATCGAGAGGCCGAACCAACTACTCGGCCCAGCCTGAAACGAGCATTAGCGAACCGGGATCCAGCGCGTGAACCAGTCGAGGTTCCGTCGCATCTGCTCGCGCTGCAGCATCGGCTCGTACAGTACATGTCCCCCGCGCGGGTAGATATCGAACTCCACGGTCTTTCCCAGAGCCTTCAGCGCGCGATAAAACTTCCAGGCCCCGCTAACCGGCACCCGCGCATCCCGCTCCCCATGCTGAATCAGCAGCGGCGTGGTCACGCGCTGGACGAACGTGAGTGGTGAGTGTGCTGCGTATGACTCGCGGCTTTCCCACGGTCGCTTGAAATAATCAACCATGAACTGACCGCCTTCCGATAAGTAGTACTCGTCGGTGAGATCGGTGAGGCTGGCGCCGGCTGACGCGGCCTTGAAGCGTCCGGTCTGCGTAACGATCCAATTGGTCATATAGCCGCC
>WNGL01018751.1_pt1 | contig 15005 bp, 16 predicted proteins | sample 5400591 | NCBI WGS metagenome assembly WNGL01 (sample SAMN13153377, study PRJNA577476) | soil metagenome | isolation source: 80 cm soil or saprolite under Garry oak tree replicate 1 | place: USA:California | collected 2016-06-15
TTCGCCGCTGTTCGAAAACGGAAAAAATCGCATCGGTCGATCATGTTCTTATCCCCCCGTGCTCCTGCCTTAAGTCATCGTGGCGTGTGAGCTCCTCGCGGCTGGCGCCGCCTATACAGTGTCGTCAACAGTAATGCGCGATAGATTAAACTCCAAGGCACTGTTTGTACCCAAATCAGGAGGCTACTGACTCTGGTTTTCCACTGCGATGTGTTTCGTGTTTGGATTGTTATCCAAGCGTCGCCAGCCAGGGCAAGTGTCGCCGGTACAAGGTGGTCCCGTATATCGCCAGATCCACCCGTTTTGGTGACGCTGGTAGAGGCGATCTCCTGTCGCAACGATTTCCCGTGTATTGGGGTTGTTGTCCAATCGCTGCCAGCCTGGGCAGCTATTTCCGCTGCAAGAGGTTCCGGTGTAACGCCAGATCCAGCCATCGTTGTGCAATTGATACAGCGTAGTTCCGCCCGCAGTGATAGTGACAGTCTTGGGATTATTGTCCAGCAGCTGCCAACTGGGGCAGGAATTGCCGTTGCACGGTTTGCCAGTGTAACGCCAGATGCGCCCATTGTTGTGTAATTGAAATAGCTGGCTGCCGCTGGCCGCAATCGCCTTAGTTTTGGGATTGTTGTCTAACATCTGCCAGCCGGGGCATGAGTTGCTGCTGCAAGGTGTGCTGGTGTATCGCCAGATGCGCCCATTGTTGTGCAACTGAAATAGCTGGTTGCCGCCGGCCGCAATCGCCTTAGTTTTGGGATTGTTGTCTAACATCTGCCAGCCGGGGCAGGAATTCCCATTGCATGGCGTTCCTAAATAGCGCCATATCCGTCCATCGTTGTGCAACTGAAAAAGCTGATTGCCAGCAGCCGCTATGACCCTGGTATTGGGATTGTTGTCCAGCATTTGCCAACTAGCACAGGACTCGCCGTTGCAAGGCATGCCGGTATACCGCCAGACGGTGCCATCCGAGTGGTGCTGGAAGAGCTGCGAACCGGCTAAGACGATGTCATCGGTCGCGGCATTATTGTCCAGTCTCTCCCACCCTGGACAGAAGTCACCGTCGCACTCAACTCCCGTGTATCTCCAAATCGCCCCGGTGCTATGCAACTGATAAACGGGATCCTTATGCAACTGGTAGATAGAATCGTCGGCGCCAGTCATAGAAACATCGCTGGCGTTGATCGTCCCGGTACGAGCGTTGTTATCCAGCATCTGCCAACCCCGGCAGGCATCGCCGTTGCAAGGGGTTCCGGTGTAGCGCCAGATACGCCCATCGTTGTGGAGTTGGAGTAGCCCGGTGGCAGTGGCTGCAAGTAGGACCGATTTGGAATTGTTGTCGAGTCTTTCCCATCCCGGACAGTTATCTCCGTTGCAGGGCGTTCCCGTGTAGCGCCAGATCCAGCCATCGTTGTGCAACTGGTACAACTGGCCGCTCGCTGCGGCAATAGCGATAGTCTTGGAATTGTTATCGAGTCTTTCCCACCCCGGACAATTGTCTCCGTTGCAGGCGGTTCCGGTGTAGCGCCAGATCCAGCCATCATTGTGCAATTGAAACACCCGACTGTCGTCAGCGGCGATAGCGACAGTCTTAGAATTGTTGTCAAGTCGTAGCCATCCCGGACACCAATCACCTTGGCACGGTGTACCGGTATAAAGCCAAATCCAGCCATCATTGTGCAGCTGATAAAGAACCTGCAAGTGACGACTGCCACTCGCAGCTATCGCGACGGTCTTTGGGTTGTCATCAAGGCGCTGCCAACCCGGACAAGATTCCCCATTGCAGGGGGTTCCGGTGTAGCGCCAGATTGGCGCACCGGGTGTCACGGGAGTCGCGATCCGCGTCCAACATGCCGTGGAAGGCACCCATCTCTTAAAACCGGTTCTCGCGATCTGTCGAAGAGCAAATAGCATGTAGTCACCGGGTGGGGCGACAGTGGCGGCGTAAGGGCCCGCGACGGTGACGGTCGAGGCCGTCTTGCCGAGAATGTCCAGTTGAATCAGTCTCTGATCGGTATCAAAGGAGTGAGTGACGCTGGCGGCCCGAATCAACACAACGCGGTTGATGTCCTCTCCTTGGTACGCGCCAATGGCAACATTGTATGGAGTCCCATTGGGGACCATGTTGGCTGCACAGCTTGTCACGATCGGGCGATCGCTTCTGCCGTAATACCATGGGGTGAAGATTTCTACTCTTTCCTCGGTCTTCTCAGGCCCGGTACAGTTCGGTCCGCACTGGGAGCCGGAATGGTCCTGGCTTCCACTCGCCGTCCACACGCGCCCATCGGGCATCAGCAGTGCGACACCGTGGTAATTGCGCGCGACCGTCGCCTCCGAAGTCAGTAACCAACTGTTCGTCTCGGGATCGAAGACTTCGGCCTTTTTCACGGCTTCGGAATCAAGCTCGCTGGGACCCACTCCCCCTGTCACAATCACCTGACCGGTTGGCAGCAGAGTTGAATTGGCGAAATTTCGCACCGGAGCGGGAGTGCCGAGTTCAGCTGAGCGAGTTCCCATGACCTGCCATGTGGGATTGGACTGAGCTAAATCTTTAATGTAAGCTTGTACGCCATTGAGCAGCGCAAAGCGTGCTTGGGGGTAGGCGCCTCGGTTTGGCACGAAGGGTAACAGCACACCGGTCCCCCTCCAACTTTCACAGCAATGCACTTCTCCATTTCCGGGGTCGCTCTCAGGCACTACATCATTGCCGGCAAGCGCCAACGTGTTAGTCGCCGGGTCAAAGAAATAGTTCTTGCGATCCTGGTCTGCGGGCGATGCCACGAAGAGCTTGCCAGTAGGAAGCAGGCTCACTCGGGGATAGGTTGCCTTAGTCAGCAGAGAGACACCGGTTGTCATCCAGGACGTCGTTCCGTAAGCCATCTTCTCGATGGAGCTGCCTTGTGGCGTAATGTTGTCGGGTTGAGTGTTTCGGCCGGGAAAGGTGAATATCTCTTTGACACCGGCGACCAACGTTGGATACCAATGTGCCGCCGCCCCACTGATCTGTGTCCAACCGTTGGTGAGAGGATCGTAGCGGGCGGAGTCGACGATGCCATGCCCGTTGTTGACATAGCTGACGAGGCCTCCTTGGAAGATTACGCCGCCCGTATTGTCGTGCGCATGGCCGGAGCAAAATGCATCTTTATCGCTACCATAAGGCGCTGGAGAGCTCAATGGTGCACTCCAGGTGCCGCTCGCAATGTCGTAGAGCCGGGTTTGCTCTTTCCCCCACGCGAAACAGCAGTTATAGCTGCTTCCCGAAACTACAAGGATCTTGTTGTTCCGCAGCAGGGTTGAGTGGGTCGCGAGCATGTGGTCAGGCGCCGGATTTCCTACCGTCCACGACCCGAAGGTCGGATCCTCTTGGGCGTGTAAGAGGCTACAAGGGCAACAGAAGGCCATGAGGGTAGCAGCCGCTAAGTTCAATTGCAGACTTCCTGTTCTTTGTCCCATTTCCCAATCTCCCTGCCTGACCAAATAGCGGCTTTCCGTCTCTCTGCTAAGACGCAATGACGAGGTCCGAGACAATGCGCAAAACCGTGCAGCACGCCGTCACGATTCGACTTTGTACGTCAGCACGACCGCCCGGATGACCTGCGTGGTCTTTGCATTGCTCACTCCTTGGCGTTGTCCGGAACTAGACGGATGTGGCGTCGGCACCTGAATCATTCATTGCCGAAAGGTTTGTCCCGCAGCCGACATTGCGTCTGGGACCATAAGAGTGGTCTCCCACGATGCAATTCACAAGGTTTTTCTGTTGGCCAAATCGGCTGTTTTATTGGCGAAAATGGCTATTTGAGAAAAGGAGGGTGCTTCATGAGGCGACGCGTTTGAGAGGGCGTTTCGCCGTAACGCATCTTGTAGTCTCGCACGAAATGGCTTATGTCGTGAACACCTAGCGACCCACAGATTTCCTTGACGCGAAGGTCAGAGGTCTGTAGTAATTCCTGCGCGCGGCGCATTCGAGCTAACTTTAAGTATTGAGTTGGTGAAATACCTAGCTCGAGACGAAACAAATGACGGAACCGTGAGGGAGAGAGATTTACAAGACTGGCTAGTGCGCGGCTAGAGATGCACCCTCCTCCTTGAAGGACCTTAACACCTTGTCGAACCCGATGGTCCTTTGCCTCACGAGCGGACGTGCGTGCTGTTGCACTTATTGGTGAAGGAGGGACATTTAACTCGGAAGGGCATCGGTTGTCCGAGGGTTGCATGAGGCACTCCCGACTGGATCAGCAAGTGTGGCGCTCAGCGTATTGCCTCGTCTCAAGTTTACGGGGCATAACTCCCGTTCAGGAAGTTCGTCACCGAAAGTCGCCTGTCAAGGCGTGTGCCTCCAGTCTCCTGTCGGCCAGATAGTTCGGAGATGTTGGTCTGACTCTTCGCACGCGCCGGCTTCCTCTCAGCACAACTAGTTCGGCGATCTCCCGAATGTTTAGCGCAGTATAAGACCAAAGTGGCTCAACACAAGCCAAATTTTTTATTTTGTTCCGAAATCGGAACAAGAGTTAGTGTGTTGTGGAGGCGCAAACCAGAATGTATGGTCCGCCGCTTCGTCGCAAGTGAAAAATGAGGGTGACAGGTTGGTCTGCGCAAATGTATTCGGCCTTCATTGGGGCATAAAGCTCCTGGCTGAGTTCCCGCGTTTGCTAATCCCCCAGCAGTTTTTGCTTGCCACCGGTGGTATATTCGCGAATTACTCGGTGCCCTATTGCACACCATCGCGATTTTCGGGCTGGCCCGCGTGCGGACCTTAGAGATGCGCAAACGAGGAGGAACCTCTTCCGCGTCCCGGCGATTGTTTTCGCGATCAGGCCATCACGCTCATTGAGCACGGTGAGCGCAGAGAAGCGATATTACGACAGTCAAGCTTCCCCATCCCCCGACTGCGCTCAGGGCAGACTCTTCTCGCGTTCCCTGCGAGAGGGCGGGCTTTCGGTATGTGGATGCAGGCTCTGGTGATTTTTCGCTCGAACGCGCATCTCATGAATATGCTCCGAGCCAGTTTTCAACTCCTGGCGCTGTTGCTCGTGTTTGACTTCGCGACTGCGCAGCAGGATACGGGCTTTACCTCCCGGGCCAACCTCGTTCCCGTACCCACTCTGGTCCGAGACCAAAACGGCAACGCTGTGTACGGTCTGCACGCGACGGATTTCATCATCGAGGACGATGGCGTCGAACAGGACGTCCATCTCGACGAAGCGTCAGTGAATGTCTGGCCCTGAAATGGGCTGATATTGATTGGCTCAATCAAACTCTCAGCATCGAGCGTAGGATAGTGTCGCAGATCGTGGACAGCACGAAAACTGACGAGTCTCAGCGCAAGATGGCTGTGGATTCCGCAGTCTTGGAAACGCTAAAACCCTGGAAACAATCCTCACAATTTTCAGAGTCCCACGATTGGATTTTCGCTAGTCCTGCCTCGCTTGGACGTTTGCCGTGGTCGTACGCGCAAGTTTGGGACTACTATTCGTATGCCAGCAGAGACGCGGGGATCGGGCATGTCAGCACTCACGTTCTCCGGCACACGTATAGGTCATGGCTAGACGCCGTGGGAACTCCAATCGCAGTGCAGCAGAAAATGATGAGGCACACGGACATCAGAACCACATTGAACATTTATGGCGATGTTGTCACTGATGAGATGGCTCAAGCGGGCAGCAAAATAGCGCGCCTGGCTCTTAACGGAGCGCAAACAGAGCGCAAGGCTACTTAAGTGCTTTAGAAATGGTGGGCAGTGCAGGACTCGAATCCACGCTAAAACGTAAATTCAAGGACATGCAGGTCAGCGGATGACACCCAAGACCGTGAAAAGCGATGGTGAGCAAGCAAACAGAGCGCAAATAGAGCGCAAAAAGACGTTTAGGTATGTTCGATTGGGCGGTGGAAAGCCTTTTTGCATTGATCGCAATTCGTAAGGTGCTCTCTTATTTTTCTTCGCACGTCCTCCACTTTACTTGCTAGTGAGGGCGGTTTTCCTGCTTTCTTCCAGGGAATGAAGGTGCGCGTGGGGATGGAAGCCAGTGGGCATGCGCGCTGGTTCGAGCGACTGCTGGCGGAACTGAACTTTGTGTTGTGGATAGGGGACGCCACCGAGATCGCTAGGAAGCGCGAACGCAAGCAGAAGACGGGATTAACTGCTTTAGGGCCAGTATGATGGGCTGATCGCTAGAGAGTGACAGCTTCGCATAATCTGCAATTGTCTGAACTTGACTTGACTGACCGATTAAATTGCTCTCAACCTGCGCGACAACCAGCCAGCGAAAGCTCAACTTCAGTATTGCCGACCATCCGCTCGTGATCCTTCTTGTCTTGAATCGCAGTGTGAGTAGGCGTCCCGCTTAATACCCCTATTACAAAGGGAAGTGTTCTCGACGCGATCGTGCGAGAACCGTTTTCATTGACTGGCCGGCGCCGCGTCCGTAAGATGAAGCGACCAGAAATCCGGACATCTATATAGTGATTGACCAGACCATCTCGCATTACCGCATTGTCGAGAGACTCGGTGGCGGCGGGATGGGCGTGGTCTATAAGGCTGAGGACACACGGCTGCATCGCTTCGTTGCCCTCAAGTTCCTACCCGAAGAAGTTGCCCGCGACCCGCAGACACTCGCCCGTTTTCAACGCGAAGCCCAAGCCGCGTCCGCGCTGAATCACCCCAACATCTGCACCATATACGACATCGGCGAGCAGGATGGCCAGGCATTCATCGCGATGGAATTTCTGGACGGGGTGACCCTGAAGCACCACATTGCGGGAAGGCCGTTAGACAACGAAACTGTCCTCTCGCTTGCAACGGAGATTGCCGACGGATTGGACGCCGCGCATTCCCAGGGCATTGTTCATCGCGACATCAAGCCGGCCAACATCTTTGTCACCAAGCGCGGGCACGCCAAGATTTTGGATTTCGGTCTGGCCAAGGTCGCCGCCACCAGTTTTTCCAGCCGGATCGCATCGGCGAACACAATGACGATGGCCGGCATGGTTGACGCCGAGCACCTGACCAGTCCCGGCTCCACGCTCGGCACCATCGCCTACATGTCACCGGAGCAGGCGCGAGGCAAAGAACTGGACGCCCGCAGCGATTTGTTTTCCTTCGGCACCGTGCTTTACGAGATGGCGACCGGCGCTCTCCCGTTTCATGCCGGCAGTTCCGCGGAGATCTTCAAAGCCATCCTCGACGCAGCGCCCGCGCCCGCCGTGCGATTGAATCCTTCGGTGCCAGCCGAGCTGGAGCGAATCATCAATAAGGCTTTGGAGAAAGATCGCAACCTGCGCTATCAGAGTGCGGCTGAGATGCGCGCCGACCTGCAGCGGCTGAAGCGAGACACGGACTCGGGACGGTCCGGCTCCTCCGTCGCTACATCGAGCGGCATACATTCGTCTTCATCGGTCGCGGTGGGCGACACCATTTCCAGTGCGCCCGTCTTTTCCAAGCCCAGCCAGTTCGGATGGAAAACCTGGGTGGCCGCTATCGGCGGCTTAGCCATTCTCCTCATCGCGGTATTTATCTATCTTCAGTCCCGACCGCTCCCTCAGCCCAAAGTATCTGGCTATGTTCCTATCACCCACGACGGCAATCAAAAATACCTTGGCGGAACGGATGGCGCACGGCTCTACTTTACCGAGTTCGGTGCCGTAGGCCGCATCGCCCAGGTGGCAAGTTCGGGCGGAGAAGTGGCGGCCATCGGGATCACCCCGCAGATTGAGAGACGCCGCAGGACAGGACGCCGCATGGTCTCCCGAAGGTCAAACCATTGTTTACGCCGATGGGCATGACTTATGGCTGCTAAAGAGCGATGGCTCGGAGTCCCACAAGCTTTTCACCGCGCCTAATCAAACCTTCGAACCTGTCTGGTCGCCGGATGGCACAGTGATTCGATTTAGAGTTGGAGGGGCATTCACTACCCGCGGTACGCTGTGGCAAGTGTCGGTCAGTGGGACAGACCCGCATCCCTTGCTCCCCGCCTGGCACACACCTCCCAACGAATGTTGCGGCCAGTGGACGCCAGACGGAAAATATTTCGTTTTCCAGTCAGAAGCCAATATCTGGGCTCGCGCGGAAAAGGGAAATTTGTTGGGAAAGGCTGATACCCAGCCGGTTCAGTTGACCTCCGGGCCAATGAGTTTCTTCTCGCCTCTATTCAGCAAGGATGGCAAGAAGCTGTTCGTCGTTGGGGCACTGTCGCGCGGCGAGCTGGCTCGCTACGATACGAAGTCCGCAGCATTCGTTCCGTTTCTTTCCGGAATTTCGGCAGACAGCGTCAGCTTCTCCAGGGATGGACAGTGGGTGACCTATGTCAGCTTCCCGGAGGGCACGCTCTGGAGAAGCAAAGCGGATGGCAGCCAGCGAATTCAGCTCACCTACCCGCCGCTCAGCGTCAGACTGCCTAGCTGGTCTCCCGATGCTCAGCAGATTTTGTTCTATGCATTTTCGACCGGCCCAGAGAGGCCGAAGATGTACACGGTTTCAGCCGAGGGCGGAACTCCCCGCGAAATGGTACCTGAGAACTCCGCAGAAGAGTGGGACACTACCTGGTCATCCGACGGAAGCAAAATTGCCTTCGGTAGCGGTCCAGATGATCCTGCTAGCGCCGTCCGAATCCTGGACGTAAAGACGAATCAAATTTCGACGCTGCCTGATTCAAAAGGTCTCTTCTCGCCCCGCTGGTCGCCCGATGGACGATACATCGTTGCCATGCCTTTCGAGTCCCGCAGCCTTATGCTTTTCGATTTTTCCACGCAAAAATGGGATGAGATCGCGAAAATAACCTGCGGTTTTCCCAACTGGTCGAAAAACAGCGACTATGTTTATGTCTTGCACGAGGAGAACGACCCGGCAGTGATGCGAGTGCGCCTTCGCGATCACAAGGTCGAGCGAGTGGCCGACCTGAAGAACTTCCGGCAAGCAGGTTTCTACAATGTCTGGCTCAGCTTGGCCCCCGACGACTCACCACTTCTGCTTCGCGACACCGGCACCCAGGAAATCTACGCCCTCGATTGGCAGGTCCCGTAATAACGCTCGCCTATCCGTAATGCCCGAGTGACGGGCGACTCTTCCATAACGGATTGTGGAAGAGTAGATGACATTTCAGTCCAGCAGAGCGACGGGACGAGGACCAGCCCGTTTCCCTCTTGTATTCGGCATTCAACAGACGGGAAGCGCGTGCTATAACGCGACCATGACTACGCAACAACTCTACTTTTTTGGTTGCCTGTATCTGGTCATACTGGCCGTCGTCGCCGTTCTCACGCGGGCCACGCCCCGGCGCATCGCCGGCGCCATGGTCGGCGGGGCAGTCGTCGGCGTAGCGCTGCTGGGCATTGTCGCCATCGGCGAGAAGGCTGGATGGTGGCACATGGCGATCACCTGGCAGCCGTATTTCCTGACGCTAATGTGCATAGGCACGATCCCGGGTGGGTTCGTCTTCCTCATCACATGGCGTATCGCCCGCCGGTTCGGCGGGCGTGGTCTGGCTGTGGTCGCGCTCGTCGCCGCGGTTCTTGGGCCGGTGCGGGACTACCGCTATATGGCAACCTTCCCGGAGTGGGGCGCCTACGCGCCAGGGCTTGCACCCGTGTTTGCAATTTCTGTGGCGTATGTCATCTTGGGGATATTGGGCCACGGAACAATGCGGCTGGTCGCCGGCCCTGCCCCGGCAGACCGGCTGGCGCGCCGGCCGTGGGAACCGGCCTGATGCTCCGTCGTTAGAAAATGGGCCCCCGAACCACATTTCGCCGATTGTGCCAGGGTGACGCTAGTGCTTTTTCGGAGGCGCGCCTTTGGTGATCAGAGTGGGGCGGAATAAAGGATTGGGGCGCGCGTTCGAAAAAGCCGTCAGAAGGAAGCCGCTGGCGCGGCGGACGCGGGCCCTATGCAAATTGAATGCACCGAGGGAGAGGTGTTGGGGTTGGCAGGAGTGAGCACGGAGGTGGAGGAGAGGGCGCGCGAGGGTGTGGAAGCGAGAATCGATCTTCGAAAACGGTGCGATCGAGAGCGCGAAGTAGGGATCGGGTCGGGAGTACGGCGGACGGGGGCGGAGCGCGGTGAACCGTGCGAAGGTTTCGAGTTGTGGGCGAGCAGTTTCATGCGGCAGTAGTGACCAACAGTGGTGGAGAACGGAGTTGGATTTGGGCAGCGGTAAGTCGTTCGATGACCTTCATCGGTCCGCCACACGTGGGGCAGAGCCAAAGAGGGTCCGATTCCTGGGTGGAGGTTTCCGGTTCGGTCTGCGATGGAGCTGTGCCTAGTGCTGCGAAGCATAGTGGCAGAAAGGTGGAGCGTCGGCGGTTGGCCAGGAAGCCGAAGTGGCGGATACGAACGAAGCCCTTGGGAAGCAGATGCAGGAGGAAGCGGCGCAAGAACTCATCGAGCGAGAGGGTCATCAGTTTTTTTTGATTGTGGTCCGCCGAATCGCGCCAACGAAAGGTGACTTGGCCGTCGGCCAACGATACCAGTCGATGGTTGGAGATGGCGACGCGGTGGGTGTAACGGCCGAGATACTGGAGCACATATTCGGGGCCCCCGAAGGGCGGTTTGGAGTAGACGATCCAATCTTTTCGGAACAGCGGTCGCAGCCAGGCTGCGAAGATTTTGGGTTGCGCAAGCAGAGCCAGATCGCCGGCAAGATGAAGCTGGCCGTGCTGAAAGGCGGACTTGAGAGCGGCCACGAATTTGCCGCGAAACACACGTCGGAGTACTTGGATGGGAAGAAAGAAGCGAGGACGGGATCGAATCCAGCGGGTGTGATCGAGCGAGAGTCCTCCGGCGGGGACAACACAGTGGACATGGGGATGAAGCTGGAGCTTTTGGTTCCAGGTATGCAGCACGCTGAAGAAGCCGATCTCAGCCCCGAGATGTGTGGGGTTCCGCGCCACCTCCAGAAGCGTTTCTGCGCTGGCCCGCAACAGCAAACTATAGACGATCTTTTTATTCTGTAGGGCCAGCGCTGCCAGTTGCGACGGCAGGGTGAACACGACATGGACGTAGGGAGAAGGGAGAAGTTCGCGGCGTCGGGATTGGATCCAGCGTTCGCGAGCACCGGTCTGACACTTCGGACAGTGCCGATTGCGGCAGCTGTTATACGAGATGGTGGCACGATGTCCGCAACGGGTGCATTCATCGATATGACCGCCGAGTGCCGCGGTGCGACAGCGCGCGATGGCCAGCAGGACCTTGATATGGGTCCAACGGATCCAGTTGCGGTTGTGCTCGATGAAAGCTGTTCCTGCGCTGTGGATCAGGTCGGCCACCTCTAAGAGTGGCCGACTCATTTATTCCTCCTGCTGAGCCCTGCCTTTCAACACCAGCGCGTCCAGTGGACTGGCGGTAGCGTGCAAGTGACGTTGCGAAAGGTGGCGATAGATAGCGGTCTCTTTCAGATCGTGATGACCCAACAGGATCTGAATGGTGTGCAGGTCGGTGCCGGCTTCCAATAGGTGAGTGGCGAAGCAGTGACGGAGCAGATGGGGATACACCTTCTTCTTGATTCCGGCACGGCGGGCGGCATCATGGCAGGCGTGGCGTGGGGTCTTGGTATCGATGGGCCGAGGACCGGTGTGCCAGCGATTACCGGGAAACAGCCAGGTGCTGGATTTTTTCCGCAAGCGCCGCCCGTGTGCACGGAGTTCGTCGAGCAGAACGGGACTGAGCATTACGTCGCGGTCTTGGCGACCCTTGCCGCCTTGGATGTGAATCACCATCCGTCGGCTATCAATGTCGCTGACCTTCAAGCGAGTCAACTCCGCGTCCCGAACACCGGTTGCATAGAGGGTCATGAGGATAGTTCGATGAAATGGTATGCAAGCCGCATCGATGAGTTGCGCTACTTCTTCCTGACTGAGAATCGTAGGCAGGCGGTGGCGTTTCTTGGGATAGGGCGTGTCGGCAATGCTCCACGGCTTCTTGAGCGTCTGGATGTAGAAAAACCGAAGGGCACACAGATGGTTGGTCACCGAGCCGGGCGACAGCTTCTGCACCGTGAAGAGTTGGGCTTGGTATTCCCGAATATGTCGCGTGCCGAGGCGATCGGGAGAGCAGTGGAAGTATTGCGCGAATCTTTCCACCAAGCGGATATAGCGTTGTGTGGTAGCCTCAGAGTAATGACGACGCTGGAGTTCCTCCAGCATGATTTTTCGTAGATGGGTCACAGGGATAACCTCCTTGTGACCCTTAATTTATCTGGGTCTAACAACCACGGCTGTCGACCTCACCCACGCGGCAGCGTCCGCCGCGCCAGCGGCTTCGTTCTGACGGGCAAACCGGACATAATCCACAACGGGAAAGCCAGGCTGTGAGAGGAGTCTGGATGGTTTGCGTAACCAGGCGTGGGTGTTGAAAAAGTCACGTCGATTAGCAGGATGAGATTCAGCAGAAGCATGTTAGAAGGAAGTGATCCTGCCCATGCTCTGTTGGATTTTCATCGTCGGAGGCCTGCTGATCATGATGGGGCAACACGACCGCTCCGAAGCGCTGTTTTATTACTTCCGCCAGGAAGATCAGGTTCCTGAGACCCACCAACAGCCACAGGCACGATAACACTCATCGACCCTCCCTTTGGACCGAAACGTGAAGCGTCATAGAGATGCGAAAACGCGTCACCAATTCGTCACCAAAACTACGTCATTTAAGGAGTATTTGGGAGCCGGAGAAAACGGAAAAGCAAGGGAGCTAAAGGGTTTAAGGGGTGTCAAGGTAATTGATCGTGGTACAGCAGGCGGGGCGGGCATTCTGGCAGCTTGTAGTACACTTTTCGGCGGTGAGCGTTCCCCAGCCTACTGGCATCCATGAACAGAGGGTGATTTGTGAAAAAGAGACTTCTGGCCGCATACGTGTTTGCCTTCACAATGTTCGCCGTTTCTCAAGATGTGAAGCACGCGCCCACGTTTCAGTCCTGCGATGCCGATCTCAATCTTTGGACATCTCAAATACCGGGGTTCCCAAGTTCTACCGCAGAGCAAGATCGGAAGGAACCAAATCGCTAACGGTACAAGAAATGACCAACAGGATGTCATACCTCAATGATTGCGGTGTTGCCTATCCGGTTCTTAATAAGAACAGACCCGGCGAACTTTCTGCCTTGTTCTCACTGGGTCTGATATACGGGTCGGAGACTAAGAGACGACTTTCTACCTTCCTCGACCGTCACGGCTTATCGGGCAAGTTCACTGAGGAAGACGAAGCGGGAAAAAGATAGTGGACCAAAGTGGACCGAGAAAATCTCCAAGACTAGATGGCGTGGCCGAATTGGACTATCCTCCACAATTCTCCGCCCAAACCTCCACTTCCAAAGTGTCCCGATCTTGCAAACCGTAACACGCCCGGAGCATTTCTTCCGCCATGATTTCGAGGACCGCCGATTTCCAATGATTCGTGCTGGTACGCGCGATTAACGCTGGGACTCTGCAATCGCCAATCACCAAATAGCAATGCTCGAAATACAAGTCCTCGTCGATCCCATCTTTTCGATCCTCTCTGCGAAGATTGCAGTACGGACTTAGTATGTGCTCGGCCTTAAGCCTCACGTTCAAAGTGCCCTTCTGTAGATTCGTGTAGCCAGTCACCCTTCGAATTTCGGAAATCCCCCAACTATTTCCAGCATCTCCAACGCCCGATTCTATTTGGCCTCTGAGGTTCTTCTTTACCATATGCTTGTGATCTCCCGATCTAGGTGATCCGTACATTTTTGGGCTCTGAATAAGAATTCGTAAGATAGGTCATTCTACGCAGCTTTCTGAAAGACGACGAATTCGGTTCGGGTAGCTGCCATGCGCTGTGCTTTCAGCAAGAGATAGCGGAGATTCTTGTAGCCGCGTCCTCGTCGTAGCCTCGACTACCCCGAAGCGCACCTTCACCCGGCAGTAATTGAGAATGCCGTCCAGGTGGTTCAGCAGCAGGTGAGCGAGCTTTTCAAAGGGTCGCAGGCGTTGCCAGCGCAATTGCCCAATCCAGCTCTCCAAGTAGCGCAACATCGCTCCTTCATAGGTGTACATCCACAGCCGTTCTAGACTTTCCTTCAGCAGGTACGCCTTCATCACTCGACGGTTCAAGCTGAATAGCCGATTGAGCTGTTGCTGCTTATCCGTCGTCAGGTTCACCCAGCGGGTCAGCAGTAACCAACGTTTGCCCTTCACCACCGCCCGTGGCGCTCCTCCTTGGCGAAAGAACTCGGCTCGACGAACCTCATCGACCGCCCGGTTGGCATGCTGCAGGACATGGAACTTGTCGTAGACGATGGCGCAGCTTGGCACCCACTGCTGCAGGCTGTTGGTATACGCCGGCCACATGTCCACACACGCCGCCTCGATTCGCTCTCTCTGCCGCTCCGTGCATTGTGTGCGGAAAAACTCGTCCAGGGTTTCCTGCTTCCGCTCTGCTCCCAACCACAGCGGTTCCCCGTTTTCCAAGTTGCTCACTACCGTCACAAACTTCGTTTTCTTCCCCAGAAAAATCTCGTCGATGCCCATCTGACGCAGCGGCGTTTTCTTGCGTTGCTCATCCCACCGTTCCAGACAGCGCAGGTCGATCGCTCGTACCGTGCTCGCCGTTAACCCAAACCGTCGCGCCACCTGCCGGGCCGAAGCTCCTTCGCAGGCCAACCCCACGGCCTCTTCGAAGCGTTGACTGAACGGCGCTTTGCTGGGTAATTGCGGGACTCTCTCCACCCGCACGCCACAGTCCGGGCACCGCACTCGGTACACTTCGATCACCACCGTGGTCCGAAACTCTCCCCACGGCAAGTCTCGTACCTCGCGCTCGGTGACGTCGTGATACTCCGCGAACTTCTGTCCGCAGCCCGAGCACACCAACTTGCGGTTACCACGTCTCCGTCGCACCCACAGCTTCAGCGTCTTCTCGTTTTCGTTGATTTCGTGCCGATACACCCGGTATCCGGGCCAGGCTAGGATCTTGGTGAAGTCGTTATCTCTCAAGGCCTGCTGAGTCTAGCCCAACCCACCCTGCTGCAAAAAGCCCGTCAAATCTTCAAAGTTACGAATTCTCGCGCAGAGCC
>WNGL01005526.1_pt1 | contig 15004 bp, 11 predicted proteins | sample 5400591 | NCBI WGS metagenome assembly WNGL01 (sample SAMN13153377, study PRJNA577476) | soil metagenome | isolation source: 80 cm soil or saprolite under Garry oak tree replicate 1 | place: USA:California | collected 2016-06-15
GGGCCGACCCACCTGGACGCAGGTCGATCGTCGCCTGGTTGCCGAACCAGGCGCCCAGCCCCTCGGCGGTGGTGAGCGCCGCCCACACCTTGCGCGGCGGGTGAGCGAGCTCCACGGTCCGCTCGATGCGATCGGGAAATCCCATGACAGCCTCCAACAAGTAGCAACCCAACGGTTGCCATATTATGGCAACCGTTGGGTTGCGTCAACGGCGCTGTTGCGTTCGCTGTGACAACCTCCGAGCAGCGAGACTGCCGATATGAGATCTCGCCACCTGCGCTCTTCTGCCCCTGCACGCTCCACCTTCGCCGGTTTCCGCTTCCCGCCCGACGTCATCATCGTTGCGGTCCGCTGGTACCTGCGCTTCGGCCTGTCCTATCGCGACGTCGAAGAGCTGCTCGCCGAGCGCGGCGTCGAGGTCGACCACGTCACCATCTACCAGTGGGTCCAGCGGTTCACACCGCTGCTGGCCGATGCCGCCCGGCCATGCCGGCACACTGTAGGGGATCGCTGGTGGGTGGACGAGACCTACGTAAAGGTCGCCGGCAGGTGGCGCTACGTGTACCGCGCGGTCGACCAGTTCGGGCAGGTCATCGACGTGTTCGTCTCCCAGCGACGGGACGCCAAGGCCGCCCGACGGTTCTTCGAGCAGGCACTACGCACGACGGGCGTCGCGCCCGGTGAGGTCACAACCGACAAGGCGCCGGTCTACCCGGGCGTGCTGGAGGAGCTGCTGCCCGCGGCATGGCATCGCAGCGAGCAGTATGAGAACAACCGCGTCGAGGCAGATCACGGCAGGTTGAAGGCACGGCTGCGACCGATGCGTGGACTCAAGCAGGACCGGAACGCCAGAGTAATCATCGCTGGTCATGCCTTCGTACAGAACGTTCGACGGGGCCATTACGAACTGGCGGTTGACGAGCCAGCGAGCCGGCGGTTGGCGATTGCGTTCGAGGAGCTGGCCTTGGCGATTTGATCTTGGGCCGAGGTCGGGCTCCGACATGCCGAGGGCTGACCAAACGCAACACCGCCCTGCGAGGTGCTGGGGTTGATCCGGCACCGACGCGGTCGGCAATCACCTGGCGGCAGTTCCTCCGGGCGCAGGCCAAGGGTGTGCTGGCGGTGGACTTCTTCACCGTGGACACCGTGTTCCTCAAACGGCTGTATGTGCTGTTCGTGATCGAGGTCGCTACTCGCCAGGTCCACGTGCTCGGGGTAACAGCGCATCCCGTCGGGGAGTCGGTGACGCAGCAGGCCCGCAGCCTGCTCAGGGGCCTCAACGATCGCGTCGGCCGGTTCCGGTTTCTGGTCCGTGATCGGGACACGAAGTTCACCGCCGCGTTCGATGCGGTCCTTGCTGCCGAGGGGATCGAAGTGCTGCGCACGCCGGTGCGGGCACCCCGGGCGAACGCCTACGCCGAACGATGGGTCGGCACCGTCCGCACCGAGTGCCTGGATTGGCTGCTGCTCGTTGGGCGCGGCCATCTTGAACAGGTCCTTCGGGTCTACATCCAGCACTACAACCGGCACCGTCCACACCGGGCGCTCCAGCTCCAGGCCCCGGACCGACCCGCCCAACTGCGTCGTCGGTGAGGGTCAAGACGGCGCGGTGCTCCGACGTCACCTGCTCGGCGGTCTCCTCCATGAGTACCGGCGAGCTGCATGAACTCGTTTGCGCACCCCACAGGTAGTGGACGTGCTTGCCGTTGCGGCGGGCAACGAGGATGCGCCGGTCGACCAGCCGTTGGAGCTGGTTGGAGACGGCCTGCTGGCTGGTGCCGACCGCGTCGGCCAGTTCGGTGACGGTGAGCTCGCCGGCGCGGTCCAGGGCGTGGATGAGCCGCAGGCGGGTCTCGTTGGCGAGCAGCTCGAACAGGGCGACGACCTCGGCGGCCTGCCGGTGGGTGTCACGTGCCCCTGCCGTGCCCTACCCAGGGCACGAACCTGCGGCATGGCCGGAATCATGCAGAGGCTCCTCGACCCTATTCGCGCGCGGTGACCCAGAGGCTCGACCCGAGGGCGCTGGTGGTCGAATGGTTATCGGGTGGCCTCCGCAGAGCCGCTTCGAGATGACGCTTGTAGTGGCCTTTGGTGCCTCGCGCGAGCTCAAGGGACCGGCACCGTCGGGACGCATCTTGTACTGATGGACGCACCACGGATACACCACGAGACAACGACCCGATCGCTTCAGGCGCTGAGTCGGCAAAACCGCAGGTCAATGGGGATGTCGGTGGAGCCCGAGGGGGGATTCGAACCCCCGACCTGCCGATTACGAGCCCCCTTGCGACCCTCGGATCAACCAGAACCTGCCGGCCCCGGCCTGCTCGGATGGGATAGCGCTTCGGAGTGGTCGGCGTCTCTTGGGGCTGTGCGGTCTGGTGGAATGACACCGGGAATGACCAGTGGCCGCTCGCATCAACGTGCGGGCCAGGGCTGGGCCATCCAGACCGCGCTGTTCGAGCGGGCCGCACAGCCCCACGCGAGGTGCGCTCAGGTGCATCGCTACAATCGACAGGACCGGCGACGCGGGGGGGCAGGCATGATGCGGGAACCCAGACTGGTCGTCGAGCACCGCGAGGAGCTCATCTACCTGCTGGTCGAGGCGGCCGTGCTGGAGCACATGGTGATGCTGCAGTACCTGTACGCGACCTTCAGCCTCAAGCAGCGCGTCGACGAGGGCCTTACCCCTGAGCAGCTCGCGGGGGTCGAGCGCTGGCGCAAGGTGGTCGACGGTATCGCCGTGCAGGAGATGCTCCATCTGGCGCTGGCCAGCAACCTGCTGGCGGCGGTGGGGATGGCGCCGACGTTCACGCGGCCGAGCTTCCCGCAGGGGTCGCGGTACTTCCCGCCGGGGGTCGAGTTTCGCCTGCTGCCGTTCGGCGAGGCGGCCCTGCGGCACTCCCTGTTCCTGGAGCGGCCAGAGGGCATGGAGCTGTCCGACGCCGCAGGGATCGAGCCGTCGGGGACCGCGGCGCTGCCCATCGGCGAGGACGAGATCATCCCGCGGCGCGAGGACTTCGCCACCGTGGGCCACCTGTACCGGGGCATCGCCGAGGGCTTCCGCCACCTGACCGGCAAGCTCGGTGAGGAGCGGCTGTTCGTCGGCCCGCCGCGGGCGCAGGCGACCCCGGCGTTGTTTCGCTGGCCCGAGCTGCTGCCCGTGACCGACCTGGCGTCGGCGCTCGCCGCGATCGACGAGATCGTCGAGCAGGGCGAGGGCGCTCGCGGCCACTGGGAGCAGGCCCACTACGGCCGCTTCCTCCGCGTCCTCAACGAGTTCCTCGAGGCCAAGCGGCAGGACCCCGCGTTCGAGCCGGCCAGGCCGGTGGTCGCGGCAGTGGTGCGGCTGACCGACGACGCCCCGCCGGACCAGCCGGTGCTCGACGACCCGTCCACCAGCGCGGTGATGGACGTGTTCAACGTCGCCTACGAGATGGTGCTGCAGACCCTGGTGCGCTTCTTCACCCACACCGACGAGTCCGACGAGCAGCTGGACGCGCTCGCCACCGCAGCGGTGCGGCTGATGGCCACGGTGCTGCGCCCGCTCGGCAACGCGATCACCGAGCTGCCGGCCGGCCCGAGCCACCCTGGGAGGACCGCGGGCCCAAGCTTCGAGATGTTCTACCAGATGGGCAACTTCATCCCTGACCACTGGGCCGCCTGGACGATGCTGGTGGAGCGGCTTGGGATGCTGGCCGAGCGCTGCCGCCAGCTCGACGGCCGGCCGGGCGTCCCGGCCGCGGTCGGCCCGGCCGGTGCGCGGCTGGGGTCGATCGTCGATCTGCTCGGCAAGCAGCTGCCTGCCTGAGCCTCCGGTTCTTGGCCTGGCGTTGCACGCCGTCAGCCTGCCGGCCGCGCTGGTCTGCGTGGTGCTGCGGTTCCAGGCCTCCCGCGGCGGTGGACCGCCAGCAGCTACGCTGGGTCGCCGTTGGCGCCGTCGCTGTGATCGTGCTGCCGCCACTATCCGGACGCGGGAGACCACGGCGGTCCTGACGGTTGTGGCGGTGCGGTGCGTGCTGGTAGGACAGCCACCAGCAGGTCCCCAAGGTGCTTGTGTGTCAGCGCAATACCCAACGTCCTCCATTGGGTTTCACGTATCAAGGTGATACGGCGTTGAAGGTCACTGTTCACCGCCAGCCCCAATCTCCGGCTGAACCTAGCCCCACCCCGCCACTCCACGACGCGCTGTCGCTGGCGGTCAGGTGACTGGCCGGGAGGCGATGGGCACCTGGTCGTCGATGCGCCAGGTGAGCCGGGCGTCGACCTGCGCCACGCCATCCACGGCTTGGGCGCGCCGGACCAGCGCCGCAACCTGGCCGCGGCGCTCCACCTGGCCACGCAGCCCGACGACTCCGTCGCGGACCTCGACCTGGACGGCACCGTCGGCGATGCCGAACTCCCCGCGGATGATGTCGTGGTCGACCTCCCAGCGCACCGCGGGGTCGGGCCGCAGGAACACCTTGAGCAGATCGCTGCGGGCCACGATCCCAGCCAGCCCGCCACGGGCGTCCACCACCGGCAGGCGCTTGACGTCCAGGCGCAGCATCAGCCGGACGGCGTCGGCGACCAGCGTGCCAAGGGGGACACTGTTCACCGGCGCGGCCATCACCTCGGCCGCGCGGGTGCCGGCGGCCTTGTCGAGGCGCTTGCGGTAGCGGGCCGCGTCAACCGGGCTGGCGTCGGTGGCGCCGTGCGGGTAGCCCTCCTTTATCAGCAGGTCATCCTCGGACACGATGCCCACCAGCCGGCCCGAGTCGTCGACCACCGGTAGGGCGCTGATCTGGCACTGCTCCAGCAGCCGCACCAGCTCGTGGAAGGGGGTGGCGGGTCGTGCGGTGACGACCTGGCTGGTCATGACGGCCTCGACCGTGTGCTCCATGATGACTCCTCCGCTGTCGAACCATGCCTTGCTCGTGCTGGACCGTCGGGGACGAGGTCGTCCGGGCGGGTGTGGGACGGCGGACCCGGTCATGGCTGCTTTCCCTCGATCCGCTGCAGTCCGTCATAGGCGGCGTACTTGTAGGTCTCGCTGTAGGTGGGGATGTTGAAGGTCCGGTCGATGAAGGTGTCGATGGGCTCGCCGGCGCCGATGGCGGCCTGGCCGTGGTGGATCAGCTCCGTGGCGAGCTCGCCGACGATGTGGACCCCGAGCAGGCGACGATCGTCTCGCCGGAAGACCAGCTTGATCAGCCCCTCCGTCGAGCCTGCGATCTGGGCCCGGGGACTGTGGGCGAACCATCCCCGGCCCACCTCGCAGTCGATGCCCGCCGCTTTGGCCGCCTGCTCGGTCATCCCGACCATCGCGGCCTCGGGGATGGAGTAGACGCCGTAGGGGGCCAGAGGGTCGAGGGTCTGTTTGAAGTCGATCCCGAAGGCGTGGGTGGCCGCCACGCGCCCCTGCTCCATGGAGACCGAGGCCAGCGCCGGCGGGCCGATCACGTCGCCGGCCGCGTAGATCCCTTCGGCCGTGGTCCGGTAGGTGTCGTCGACGACGATCCGTCCCCGGGCGTCGGTCTTGACCCCGGCCTCGGGGAGCCCGAGGCCCTCGGTGGTGCCCGCCCGCCCGGCCACGAACAGCACCTTCTCGGGATGCAGGCGCTCCCCGCTGGCCAGCGTGACCCGCAGCTGGCCGCCGACCCGCGCGACCGCTCCGGCCCCCGATCCGAGCGTCAGCCGCATCCCCATGCCGGCAAACGCCCTGGCCAGCACGTCGGAGATCTCGGTGTCCATGAACGGCAGCACGCGGTCGGCCCGGTCCAGCAGGGTCACCTCGACACCGAGCGCGGTGAACACCGAGGCGTACTCGCAGCCCACCGGGCCGCCGCCGATGACCACCATCGTCTGAGGAATCCGGTCCAGCCCGATGATGGTCTCCGAGTCGTGTACATCGGGGTCCTCGAAGGGGATGTCGGGGGGACGCAGCGGTTTCGAGCCGGTGGCGATCAGGACCACGCCGGCCCGCAGGGTGCGCTCGGAGCCGCCATTGGATCGCACGATCACCGAGGGGCCGGGGCCTAGCCTGGCCTGGCCGCGGAGCAGCTGGACCCGGTTTCGGTCCAGGTTGGCCTGGACCGACGCCGTCCTGGTGGCGATCACCTCGGCGGTGCGGGTCAGGAGCCGTTCCAGGGCCAGCGAGGGAAGCAGCTGCAGGCTCAGCCCGTAGGTGTCACGCCGTTGGAACCCGGTGAGGTAGAGGGCGGTCTCCCGCAGGGTCTTCGTGGGGACCCCGGCGCTTTGGACCGCCGACCCCCCAGGGGTTGCGGCCTGGTCCACCACGGCCACGCGCTTGCCGTAGAAGGCGGCCTGGACCGCCGCCTTCTCCCCGGCCGGCCCTGCGCCGATCACGATCATGTCGAACGAGTCGTCCATCTCCCTGGTCTCCTGTCTCATGGCGGTGGCGCTCGGGGTTACCAGCCGGGAGTCCCGGCGGGCCGGACGGCGACAATCGCGCCGAGCTCGTCGAAGAACCGCTCGACCTGGTGGCTGAGCTGGGTCTTGATGAGGTGGTCGGCCATCTTGGGGACGTCGTCGAGTTCCAGGTGGAAGTCGAGGCGGCAGCCGCCGTCGCCGGTCGGTTCGAGCCGGTACGCCTGCCGCACCCGCGGCCGGGCGGCCGCCGGGGTCTGCAGCGTGATCAGGCGGTCCTGCTCGTATTCAGTAACGGTGAGGGTGAGGTGGGTCTGGCGGCCCATGACGTTGTCGACCTCCAAGACCTGGGTGCCGAGGCCGGCCGGGAGGGACCTGCTGGCCCTGATCCCCATCACGTCGGGCTGCCACCAGGGGTAGGCGGGGAAATCGGTGATGGCGGCGAACACCGCCGATGCCGGATAGGGGTAGGTGACGCGGTAGCCCAGGCGGGTGACGCCGTCCTCGAGGTTGATCATCATCTCCGGTGCCCTTTCCGAAAGGCGCGATGTCAGGTGCCGGGTGCCCGGGTCGGCGGTGTTTGGGTTACCGGTCGGCGGTGCATGGATTCGAGCAGTTTGAGTCAGGTGTCGGGTGTCCAGAAGACGGCGGCGTGGTCGGCGGCCCATTCGGCGTAGGTGCGCCCTGGGCGGCCGAGGATCCGCTGCACCTGGCCGGTGACGGGCGCCGGCTCCCCGATCTCCCGGGCGTACCTGGCCATCAGGACCTCGACGAACGGCTCGGGGATGCCCTGCTGGACCATGCCCTGCTTGGCCGCCTCGGGCGGGATCTCCTGGTAGCGCAACGGCCTGCCGATCGCCTTGCCGATGATGGCGACCATCTGCTGGTGGGTGAGCGATTGCGGACCGGTCAGCTCCAGCCTCCGGCCCCTTCGGGCCACCGGCTCGTCGCTGCGCAGCGCGCGGGCGGCGACCTCCGCCAGGTCCCGTTCGTGGATCGGCGACTCGGTGAAGGCCGCGTACGGGCCGTAGACGAGGCCGCCGGCGCGGATCTGGGCGCCCCACGCGCGCAGGGCGTTACTGGCGAAGGAGCTGGCCCGCAGGCTCACCCACGCCAGGCCGCTTTGGACGACGGAGTCCTCGACCTCTTTGTTCCGATCCCCTTGGTAGCGGGACGGCTGCGTGTCGAGGTCGTCGTCGACGTTCATCGCCGACAGGGCCACCACTCGCTGCACCCCCTGTTGGCGGGCCAGCGCCAGCAGCTTGTCCGCGGCGAGCCCGACGGCGCGTGGGTGCAGGAACAGGGCGGTGACGCCCTCCAGGAGCGGGGCGATGGTGTCAGGCCGTGATAGGTCGCCGTTGGCGACCTCGACACCGGCGGGCAGGTTGGCGGCGTCCGGATTGTGGGTGATGGCGCGGACCTTGACGCCCTCGCTGGCGAGCAGCTCGACGAGGGGGCGTCCGACGGTGCCGGTCGCTCCGGTGACCAGGATCATGACAAGCCCTTCGGTGAGGTCGACTCGGTGCCAAGTGACCGGGTCGGCGGCGTGTAGACCAGCGAGGCGGCGGTCGTGTGGCCTGGCTGCGACGCTGTGGGGACACGGTGGCAGCGGGGGGCCTGGCCCACATCGGCTGTGTGGACCATTCGAACGGACAGCCGGCCGAATGGTTCAGCCGGACCATGCAGTTGGGGCGGTCGGCGGTCAGGCCCCTCCGTCACCGCGCTGCTGGACCACCCAGGCGGCGATCTGTGCGCGTGAGGCGAAGCCCAGCTTGGTCAGGATGTGCGCCACGTGGTGGGCGATGGTCGGGCGGCTCAGGTACAGCCGCCGCGCGATCGCGGGGTTGGACAGGCCCTCGGCCACCAGCCCGGCCACCTCGAGCTCGCGGGGCGACAGCGGACCGGCCGCGCCGGCGCCGGCCGGCAAGGAGGCACCGAGGCGTCGCAGGACCCGCTCCGCCCGCTGGACGCCAAGGTCGGCGCCGACCCGCTCGAACAGCGCACGCGCGGCCTGCGCCGCCTGCCGGTCCGCCAGCAGCTCGCCGCGCCAGCAGCCAAGCAGCGCGCCCAGCCACGGCCAGGGCGCCGCGACCGATAGCGCCTGCGCCTCGGCGGCCCGCTCCAGTGACGGCTCGAGCCGGAAGCTGGCCACGGCCAGCGCCGCGGCGAAGAACCGCGGCGGCTCGCGCTGGCTGGACGCCGCCTCGACAATGGCGGTGGCGTCGGCGGGTCTGCCGAGGCGGAGGAGCGCATCGACGTGCAATGGCAGCCACATGGGCCCCCCGACCATGAGCTGCCAGCCGCGGACCCAGGACTGCATCGAGCCGGCCAGCTGCTCGGCGGCCTCCTCCCAGCGGTCCTCCTCCCACGCCAGCCATCCCAGCGCCGCGGCGCGATCGGCAACCCGACCGCTGAGGTGGGCGGCCTGATGGGCGCCGGGCTGGTGTAGGAGCCGGCGGGCTTCCTCCAGGTCGCCCCGGTGCAGGTGCAGGAACGCCTCAGCGGCGTCCATCCAGGGAGCCGCTGCGGCCGGCCTCGAGAGCCGGATCTCCGGGCTCACGCGCACGAAGATGGCCTCGGCGTCGTCGGGCTGTCCCTGCAGCAGCAGGAAGACGCCCCGCAGCAGCTGCGCCAGGTTCGCGTAGTCCCAGGCCCCGGCGCGCTCCGCGGCCTGCCGGGCCGCCTCGGCGTCCTCGACCCTGGCCGTGTACTCCGCCATGGAGTACAGCGCGGTCGCCTGGCTGGTGGTCAGACCGTGCGCGTGGGCGAAGGCGGCGGTGTCGCGGGCTCGAGCGATGGCGGCCGGACGGTCGCGATCCAGCGCATAGAGGACGTAGATCTGGATGTATCGCGCGCGGCACTCGGCCTCCGCGTCGCCAGTGCGCCGGGCGATCTCCAAGGCGCGCTCGGTATGCTGCCGGGCCTGCTGGTCCTCGCCGAGAAACCCGGCGACGAAGGCTGCCTGGGCCAGCAGCATGGCCCCCTGATCCAGCGCATCGTGGCGTTCCAGGTGCGCCAGCTCCCGCTCGACCAGGGCCCGCGCCTCGCCGACCTCGCCGGTCCAGAACAGGTGCACAGCCAACACGTTGGCCAGCCACGCCCGCTCCGGCAGGGACAGGCGATCGCGTCGGGACCAGGCGCGGCGGACCAGCGGGTCGAGCTCCGTCCAGCGCCCGGCCAAAAACAGCTCACGGATCGCCGCCCCCTCCAGCCCCGCCCGACGAGGAGCCAGCGATGCGTGCCTGCCGGCAAGCTGCAGTGCTGCAAGGTGCAGTGTTGCGGCGCGGCCCACGTTTCCGGCCCGCCCCGCCACCCCGGCGTCGCTCTCCAGGACCGACAGCGCAGCCGACAGCCGCCCGGCGCGCTCCAGATGCCCGGCGATGCGCTCGGCCGGGTGGGCGCCGCTGCGGGCCAGCGCCTCGGCCAGCTCCAGGTGGAGCGTGCGCCGCCGCTCGGACGGGATCGCCTGGTAGGCCGCCTCCTGGAGCAGGGGATGCCGGAAGCGCAGGCGCGCACCCTCCCGCTCCAGTAGCCCAGCCCCAACCAGCGCATCGGCTGGCGCCTCGGGCCGCAAGGACCCCAGCAGCTCCTGGTCCACCTCCAAGCCCGCCACCGCCACCACCGCCAACAGCTCCCGCGCGGCAGGGTCCAGGCGCGCCGCCCGTTCCCCGACGGTGGCCCGCACGACGTCGGGCAGGTCCGGAACCGAACTCGAGCGCACCGCCAGGTTCGCCAGCTCCTCCACCAGCAACGGCGTGCCGGCGCTGCGCTGGAGGATCGTGGCCACCAACTCCTGGGGCAGCGACGGCGCCAGGGCGCGGACCAGCCGCTCCCCGTCCGCGGCCGACAGCCGCTGGAGCGGGACATGCACCACGCTGGGATCCCGCTGCAGCCGGACCAGGTTCCCCCACCAGTGGTGGGCCGCGCCGAACTCCTCCTCACGATAGGTGACGCCCAGGACCAGGCCCATCCCCGCGACCCGCCGCGCCACATACCGCACGAACTCCCAGGTCGCCTCGTCCGCCCAGTGCAGGTCCTCCAACACCCACAGCGTCACGCGATCGCCCGCAGCCTCGTCCACGGCGTCCAGCAGCGCCTCGAACAGCACCGGACGGTCGAAGGAGCGGCGCTCCACCTCCGGCGTTGCGGCCAGCTCGGGGGCGATCGCCCACAACACCGACGCCCGGGCCGACGCCGCCTGCCACATTGGAGGTTCACCCCGCCTGGCCGCCCTGAGCGCATCCGCGATGGCGCCGAAGGAGATCGCCGTCTCCTCAGGGAAGGCGCGTCCGAGCAGGACCTGGCCACCGCGGTCCCGCTGGGAGCGGCCGAGCTCTTGGCACAGCCGGGTCTTGCCGATCCCCGCCTCGCCGGAGATCAGCGCCACGCTGCCGGTGCCCACGGCGGCGCGGTCCAGGACGAGATCGAGCAGCCGAAGATCCGCATCCCGGCCGACCAATGGAAGCTGCTGCTGGAACACCACACACCCCCCGGCTCGAGTCTACCGGCACGGTCAGCGGGCACCCTCCATGGAGCCGTTCCAGCAGCTCAGAGGCCCATACTTGAGGGTCACAGCTCACCTGGATCCGGTCTAGGATGGCCGCATGGACACCGAGATGCGTGCGCTGTCTGCGTCCGAGCTGGCCGCCCTGGTGGGCGTGACCAAGGCCGAGGTCGACCGCCTGGTCGGCCTGGGCATCCTGGTGGCCCGCGACGGGGCCGGCCCGTTCCTGGAGACCGACGTGCAGAAGGTCCGCCTGGCCACGGCGTGCGAGCAGGCCGGGCTGCCGCTGGACGGGATCGCCGCGGCGATCCGGGTGGGTCGGCTGTCGTTCGCCTTCCTGGAAGCCTCCCCGTACCGGCGGTGGGCGGTGCGCTCGGCACGGACCTACCGCCAGGTCAGCCAAGAGACCGGCGTACCGCTGGAGGTGCTCGGCGGCGCGCTGGAGTCGATGGGGTTTGCCCGGATGGCACCCGACGAGCTGATCAGGCAGGACGAGCTGGAGGTGGTGCCGCTGCTGCAGCTGGGCCTCTCCAGGGGGATCCTGGACCAGGTCTGGCTGACCCGGCTCGGCCGGGCCTACGCGGAGGGCCTGCGGCTGGCCGCCAACGTCGAGAACGAGGCCTACCGGGCGCGATTCACGGGGCCGGTGCGGGCGTCCGGCGCCGACCAGCGCACCACCATGGAGCTGGCGTCCCAGCTGGCAACCGAGTTCCTGCCCCTGGTGGACCCCGCGCTGCTGGGCATCTACCGCCGGCAACAAGAGGTGGTGTGGACCCAGGACCTGGTCGAGGACATCGAGAACGAGCTGGAGCGGGCCGGCGTGCTGGGGCGGCCCGGGCGGGTCCCCGCGATGTCCTTCCTGGACCTGGTGGGCTACACGCGGCTGACCGAGGAGCGGGGCGACCAAGCCGCCGCCGAGCTGGCCGGCACCCTGGCGGTGCTGGTCGACCGGTCCTCGCGCGAGCACGGCGGCGTGCCGGTGAAGTGGCTGGGCGACGGGGTGATGGTCCACTACCAGGATCCCGCGGGCGCGGTGCGGTCGGCGCTACACCTGGTGGAGGAGCTCCCCCAGGCAGGCCTGCCGCCGGCGCATGTCGGGGTGGCGGCCGGGCCGGTGGTGGTCCAGGGCGGCGACTACTTCGGCCGCACCGTGAACCTGGCCGCCCGGATCGCCGCCCGCGCCGGCGCGGGGCAGGTCCTGGTGAGCGACAGCGTGGTCGAGTCGGTCTCGCCCACGGGGGTGAGCTTCGTGGAACGCGGCAGGCTGCGGTTCAAGGGGATCGCCCGTCCAGTGCGGGTGCTGGAGGCCCGCGGCGCGTGAGATCCTTGCTGCACCGCCCGATGGCGAGCTAGTGTCCTGAGGAGAGAAGCCGCGCGCCGAGCTCTTGAAACACCTGCGTGAACGCCTCGTAGACGGGGTCCGGGGCGACCAGCACATTGATCATGACCCCAAGCTGCCGGCGGCCGTCGGGCGTGCTGAGGACGATGCTCAAGAAGCCAGGGATCCCGCCGGCGTTGCCGACCAGGCGCCCAGCGGGCGTCTCGACCTCTAGCAGCCCCAGGCCATAGCGGTCGTACAGTGGGAGCGGAACGGAACCAGGTGGGACCGTGACGGTGGACAGCATCTCGGCCAGCAGCCTGGGCGGCAGCAGCCGGCCACCCAGCAGCGCCCGGAAGAAGTGGCCCAGGTCCTCAAGAGTTGACACCAACGCGCCCGCCGCCCAAGCCCACGAAGGGTTCTGGGCCGTGAAGTCCAGCAGCGGGCCGGTGATCACCTCCCCTTGTGAGCTGAGCGGGAGGCTGTAGCCGCGCGACGTCGGGCTCGGGATGCCAGGGGAGTTGCCTGGTAGCAAGGTGTCGCGCAGCCCAAGCGGCCCGAAGATGCACCCGCCCAGTTCACGAGCGAGCGTGTTGCCGGTGGCCGCCTCCACGATCAGGCCGAGCAGGACGTAGCCGGTGTTGGAGTACGACCAGGCCGTGCCGGGCGGGAAGCCCGGTGGTTGGTCGGCCACCAGGCCGACCAGCGCTTGTGGGGTCCACGCGCGGAGGCGTCCCTGCCGGGACCCATACAGCGTCCGTTCGACGGTCGCCCAGTTGTGGGGCACGCCGCTGGTGTGGTTGAGCAGCTGGTGGATGGTGACCCGGTCGCCATAGGGCAGGATCGCCGGCAGCCATCGCTCCAGGGCGTCCGACAGCGACAGCCGGCCCTCCGCGACCAGTTGCAACACGACGGTGGCAACCAGCGACTTCGTCAGGCTGCCGGCCCGGAAGTGCAGCCCGGGTCGCATCGGCCGGCGGGCCCGCAGGTCGGCCACGCCACTGGCGGCCTGCACACTGCCGTGCTCGTCGTGGATCCACGCGGCCGCGCCGGGCGCCCCGGCCGCCACGAGCTGATCCAGCAGCCGCTGTACCTCCTCCATCCGTTCATGCTCGCCCGTTCGCGGAGTTCTGGCCAGAGGCGGGAGCCGGCCGGCCGGGTGCGCCGATCGACCAGGCTGCTCGGCCGGCGGCGGCACGACCACCTAGTGAGCCGGAGCTGCTGGCGCCGTGGCGGTCGACGTTCGAGCCGTGGTGTTGGAACCTGGGGCATCGCCTGCAGGCGATGGCCGATCGTCGCTGGGCTCGGGCTAGATCCGGGCTGCTAGCCTAGAGGACGCCATGGACGAGCTGACGGTGGGGATCGCGGCGCTGGAGCGCGCGCCGCTGTTTGCGGGGCTGGACCGTGAGGATCTCCAGAAGGTCCTTGGCTGCAGGCAGCGGGTCTCCTTCGAGCGTGGCCAGGCGATCGTCGAACGGTGGGACCCGGGCGATGCGATGTACATCCTCGTGTCAGGTGCCGCCGAGGTGGACGTCGGCGGGCGCTTCCACCGGCTGGAGCGGGGCGATTTCTTCGGCGAGATGGCGGTGCTGGCCAGCCAGCGGCGCGAAGCGAGCGTCAAGGCCGTGGAGCCGGTCGAGGCGCTGCGGATCCCCGCGGACGGCCTGCAGGCGTTCCTGCTGGACAACCCGAGGGTGGCGGTGGGGATGCTCAAGAGCCTGGTGGGGCGCCTGCGCGAGGTGCAGGATCGCCTCGACACCTGGATCGGCGGCGTCTGGTGATCGCCTGGACGCCCACGCCATGAGGCGAAAGGGCGTCGGTCGCTCACGCAGTGGTCTGGTCGTGGCGATGTCTTGCCACCCGTTCCAGCATGCCTCGTTCGACTCGGTCGGCCGGCACGACGGCGACCCGGCAGGGCGTGACCGCCCGCAGGGTGGCCGTGCGCCGCCCTCCATCCAGCAGGGCCATCTCCCCCAGGACGGCACCCGGCCCGACCTCGGTCACCGGCCGGCCGTCGCGCAGCACCAGCAGCACCCCGTCGAACAGCAGGAACAGCCTGCCGCCAGGCCCGCCCTGCTCGACCAGGTCCTCGCCCGGCTGGAGCCGGACGAACCGCGGGTGGGAGCCGATGATCGTCGCTGACAGCTGCCGTTCCAGGGCCGATTCCACCGCGGTCACCAGCGCCGGTGACTGCTCGTCGCCCCACGGCGTGTGCTGCCCGAACGACCGCCGATACCAGCTCTGGAAGTCGATCAGGCCGCTCTTGGCGGCCAGGTGGCCGGTGTGGTCGTAGATCCAGTGGCGCGGGAACGGGCTGGCCCCGATCATCTGGTAGTCGGAGCGGCCGTCGGCGTGGATGGTCAGTGCCAGGGTCGTCCAGACCGTTGGCGCGGCCAGCTGCACGAACGGCCTGCGGTGCACCCGATGGGGCGCGGCCACGCCGGTGCGGCCGCCGGTGGTCTGCTCGAACCGCACCCAGCCGTCCCCTGGCTGTGGCTGCGGGCGCAGGTCGGGGAAGGCCGCCCCCGGGAAGGTCAGCGCGGCGGACGCCAGCCGGAGGGTGGTGCTGCCGATGTGGCCCTGTCCCAGGTGGCCGTGGGCAGTGATGCGGCCATCTTCCACTTCGATGAAGGCGCGCAGCTGGTTGACGAAGCGGGCCCCGTCCCTGGCCAGCAGCCCCGCTGGGTCCTGAAGCTGGTCGGGGGGTGGCGGGTCGTAGTGGGCGATCCCGCTGGCGAAGGCGAGGTCGGGCAGGGCCTGGACAGCTCCCAGGGGGAGCCATGAAACGGACGTGACCGAGGACTCGATACGCATAG
>WNGL01010523.1_pt1 | contig 15004 bp, 17 predicted proteins | sample 5400591 | NCBI WGS metagenome assembly WNGL01 (sample SAMN13153377, study PRJNA577476) | soil metagenome | isolation source: 80 cm soil or saprolite under Garry oak tree replicate 1 | place: USA:California | collected 2016-06-15
GGCGTTCCAGCTCGTCGTGGGCGGCCCGGTCCAACGTCACGCGCAGCGGCGGTGCCATGATCGTCCCCCTTGCGATCAGGAGACTTGACCATGCCCCATCTCAACCAGCACACGCAACCACTCACAGGAAGCATTTAGCAACCGAAACCACGAGCTGGCGTATCCTCCACCGCCTCGGCTTAACCCAGCGCCAGCGTGAGATCGCCGAGCTTGAGCGCGCCGCCACCGCCATCTCCACGTTTCAGCCGACGATGGTTCCGGGTCTGCTTCAAATTGCCGACTATGCCCGCCGCGTCATGGCACAAGGCAACCCCTCGTCTCAAGCTGACCTGGCCGGGGCCGTAGCCCAGCGCATCGAGCGTCAGACCGTCCTGTACGACCAGAGCAAACGCTTTGAGTTCATCATCACCGAGGGGGCGCTGCGGTGGCGTCCGGGACCGCCTGAGCTGATGGTTGCCCAGCTCGACCGGCTCATCTCCGTCGCCAGCCTGCCCAACATCGCGCTCGGGGTCCTTCTGCTGGACCAGGAGGCGCCGGACGCCTATCTCCATCCCTTCGTCATCTTCGAGCTCGATGAGGATGCACTTATCACTGTCGAGACGCTCTCGGCCGAGCTGCAGATCAACGAGCCCCAGGAGATGGAGGTGTACCGGCGCACCCTGGAGCGGTACCGAGGGGCGGCGCTGTGGGACGATCGGGCAGTACAGATGATACGCACACTTGCCGCAGGGTTGGCAGACCGCTCGTAGTGGTCAGAGCCGGGGTGTTGGTGTGGGACTCCTCATCCAACCCGGTGCGGTTCCTGAATGTGCCGTAGCGAAGATCCGTGTCCGCTGGCCGAAGACCACGCCGATGCGGCGGGCCAGGCGACGCCGCTCGCGCGAGGGCACCAGCCCGTCGACCACCACCCTGCCCGAGGTCGGCACCAGCAGCCCGCTCATCATCTTGATGGTGGTGGACTTGCCGGCGCCGTTGGGCCCGGCGTAGCCGACGAAGGCGCCGGCGGCCGCCTGGAAGTTCACGCCGGCGACGGCCGTCACCGGACCGCGTCGGGTCCGGAACTCCTTCCGCAGCTCCGCGACCTCGATGATCGGACCGACGCTCACGACCCGGCTCCCACGTAGTGGCGGATCGCCCGCCGCCAGGCGCTACCGAGCGGCGCGACCCACAGCAGGCCCGTGCCGAGACCGCGAGGGCCGGTGCGGCCGAGCAGCGCGAGCGCCGGGACGTACACCGCGAGCGCGAACGGGAACACCCAGGTGAACAGCGCCCGCAGCGCGGACCCGTAGATCTCCATCGGGTAGCCGGTCAGGTAGGCGCCGCCGTCGAGGACGACGTTGACCGCCTCGCTGCCCTGCAGGGTGTAGAACGTGAGCGCCGCGCCGAGCACCAGGACGGCGAACACCACCACGGCGCAGCAGGCGATCGCCAGCGCGGCCACAGCGAGGTGCGAGGGAGTCCAGGCGATCCCCGCCGCGCGGCCGGCCCACGCCAGCAGGCCGGCGCCGGCCACGAACCGTCCCAGCAGGCGGATCTCGACGTAGCCGGTGAGCACGAACCCCAGCGGCGAGATCGGCCTGGTCAGCACCTGGTCGAAGGTGCCTCTGCGGATCATCAGCGACACGTCGTCGGGCCGTAGCCGGTTGCCGACCGCCTGCGCGAGGCCCTGCCCGGTGAAGACCAGCCCGGCGAGCACGATGATCTCCGGGGTTCGCCAGCCCGCGATGGAACCGAAGCGGTCGACCAGCAGCACCACGCCGACCGCCTCGCACAGCGCCACCAGCGCGCTGCCGATCCCGCGGACGACCAGCGTCGCCGGCCGCTGCACGCTCGACCGCAGCGACGCCATCGTCAGCGCCCCATACGCTCGCGCCGCGGCGCCTACCTGCGCCACCATCGCCCGGCGCCCACCGGCTCAGCCTCCATGGACCACCAGCCGGCGGCTCGCGAGCGCCAGCAGCGCGCGGCTGCCGGCGCCGAGCACCGCGAGCCAGATGACCTGGCCCGCCAGCGCGGCGGCGACCGACTGGCCGACGGCCACCCGGACCGGCGCCATCATCAACGCGAACAGGGGGCTGGCCTCCACCACCGCTCGCAGCGCCGCCGGGAAGTAGTCGGTCGGGATGACGAAGCCCGAGGCCAGGTACAGCACGGGCACGATCAGGCTGTGCCCGGCCTTGTAGTCGGGCGTCCAGAAGGCCGCCATCCCGAACAGCAGCCGGAGCTGGAAGGCGATCACCGAAGCCATGACCAGGCTGCCGGCCAGCGCGACGATCCCGCCGGGGCTGGTCGGCAGCCGCAGCGGGAGCAGCACCGCGGCAACCGCCAGCACCGGTACCAGTCGAGTGAGCAGCACGTTCAGCGAGCGCCCGAGGTCGAACGCGGCCATGCGGAGGTACGGGTCGCCGGGGCGCAGCAGCTCCACCGCGAAATCGCCGGAGCGCACGCTCTCGGCGAACTCCCAGATCCATGACGCCCAGATGACCCCGAACATGCCTTCCAGCAGCCAGGTGTAGGTGAGGATGTCGGCCCGCGCGAGCCCGGCGACCTCGGGCCGGTTGCGGTACAGCGCGGAGAACACGCTTGTCCTGATGATGCCGAAGAACGCGTTGGTGACCAGCCCGCTCACCAGCGCCAGCCGGTAGACGGCCTGGCGCCGGAAGCCGGCCCCGAGCAAAACCCAGTAGATACACACAAACACGGCAGCATCCCATGCCGGCTCTCACCTGGCCAGCGAATTTCCAGCCGGTACCGTTGTTGGGCGCCGGCAGGTGGCCCGGGCGACGGCAGCGCGGGCGCGGAGGTGGCCCGGGCGGCGGGGTGGCGCGGGCGGCGGTGGCGGCGCGAGGGCGCGTCCCGGTTGGCGGCGGGGAGGAGGCGCGGGTGATCCGAGTGGTGGCGAGCGATCTCGACGGGACTCTGCTGCGTGGCGACCTCACGGTCTCCGAGCGAACCAGGGCGGCGATCCACGAAGCGCGCCGGGCGGGCGTGACCTTCGTCGCGGTCACCCTTCGTCGCGGTCACCGGCCGGCCGCCGCGCAGCGTGCGCTCACTCAACGAGCGGCTCGGTCTGGAGGGGATCGCGATCTGCGCCAACGGTGCACTGGTCTACGACCTCGACAGCGATACCGTGCAGGACCAGACGCCGCTGGCGGCCGAGGTGGCGCTGCGGATCGTCCGCGGCCTCCGCGAGGCGGCCCCCGGGGTCGCCTTCGCCTGGGAGGACACCGACGGGTTCAGTTGCGAGCCCACCTGGGGCCGCGACCCGCTGACGCCGGAGCGAGCCGGGTTCGGCGACCCCCTGGCGCTCATCCACACGCCGCTGCTGAAGGTGCTCGCGCGCCACCCTGACCTCGACTTCGACGAGCTGGCAGAGGGCGCCCGGCAGGTCGCCGGCGACGAGGCGGTGGTGACCTGGTCGACGCGCCAGGTGGTGGAGGTGTCCGCCGCCGGGGTGACCAAGGCGTTCGCGCTCGAGCGCGTCTGCGCCCGGCTCGGCGTGGCGCCCGCCGAGGTGGTCGCCATCGGCGACATGCCCAACGACCTGACCATGCTGGCGTGGGCGGGCCGCAGCATCGCGGTCGCCAACGCCGACCGGGAGGTGCTGGCGGCTGTCGACGAGGTGACCGCCAGCAACGAGGACGACGGCGTCGCCATGGTCCTGGAGCGGCTGCTCGCATCCCGGGACGGGAGTCGCGCGGCCGGCGCCGCTCGGCACATTCAAGGAGGCTGATCCCGTGACGAGCCTCGATCGACAGCTCGCCCCCGCCATCGAGATCGCCGAGCGCTTCCAGCAGCGCTGGGGGCCGTTCGAGCGGCACCAGGCGCTGGAGGTCGACGCCGAGCGGCTGGCGGCCGCCTGGCACGAGTACGCCAAGCGCCTCGACGACAACTATCCCTTCTTCCATCCTCGCTACGCGGGGCAGATGCTCAAGCCGCCGCACCCGGTCGCGGTCGCCGCGTACCTGGCCGCCATGACCATCAATCCCAACAACCACGCGCTCGACGGCGGGCCGGCCACCGGCGCGATGGAGAAGGAGCTGGTCAGGGACCTGGCATCGATGTTCCGCCTGCCGCGCGACACACTCGGGCACCTGACCTCCAGCGGCACCATCGCCAACCTGGAGGCGCTGTGGGTCGCCCGCCAGCTCCACCCGGGCAAGGCGATCGCCTTCAGCGAGGAGGCGCACTACACCCACGAGCGCATGTGCGGAGTGCTGGGCGTGGAGACCGTCCCGATCCCGGCCGACGACGCCGGCCGCATCGACCTCGACGCGCTGGAGCGCGAGCTGCGCGGCGGGCGCGTCGGCACCGTGGTGCTGACCGCCGGCACCACCGGCCTCGGCGCGCTCGACCCGATCGACCGGGCGCTGGAGCTGCGCGAGCGCTACGGTTGCCGGCTGCACGTGGACGCCGCCTACGGCGGCTTCTTCGCGCTGCTCGCGTGGACGGACGACCCACTGGTCGCGCCGGAGCCGCTGCGCGCGATCGCCGCCTGCGACTCGGTGGTGGTCGACCCGCACAAGCACGGCCTCCAGCCATATGGCTGCGGCGCGGTGTTGTTCCGCGACCCGGCGGTCGGGCGGCTGTACCGGCACGACTCGCCCTACACGTATTTCACCTCCGACGAGTTGCACCTCGGCGAGATCAGCCTGGAGTGCTCGCGGGCCGGAGCGGCCGCCGGCGCGCTGTGGCTCACGCTGCGCGTGCTGCCGCTGGAGGCGGAGCGCGGGCTCGGGCCGGTCCTGGCCGCCGGGGTCCGCGCCGCGCGCGCCTGGGCCGACCTGCTGGACGGCGCCGGCGATCTCGGCCTGTACCTGCGGCCGGAGCTGGACATCGTCACCTACTTCCCGCGCCCGGCCGAGCGCTCGCTGGCCGCCGTGGACGCCGCCTCGGAGCGCCTGCTCCACGAGGCGATGGCCGACGCCGACCCGGTGTTCCTCAGCACCCTGCGGGTCGCCGGCGAGCGCCTGCGCCGCCGCGACCCGAGCCTGCGGGGCAAGCTCGACCAGGTCCGCATCCTGCGCAGCGTGCTGATGAAGCCCGAGCACGAGCACTACGTCCCAACCCTCCACCAGCAGGTGACCCGCTTGGCCGCCCACGCCATGGGCCGGTAGCGGAAGGCACGCGCCGGGCCCGCGGGGTGCCTGGGCCGAGCCGGCGAGGGAGGCGGTGGGCCCGGCCGGAAGGGCCTCGCCGGGGGCGGGCGCGGGTGACGGGCCGGGGTTAGCCGCCCTTCGGCAGGTGCCAGCGGGATTCGTAGTGGCGGGCGCTCGGCGGGCGGCCGGGGAGCGTGGTGGTGCCTGGCGCTCGCAGGCCGTCGAGCGCGATCGCCAGCAGGCGCTGGTGGATGCGATCGTCCTCGGCTCCGGGGCGAGCCGGGCCGCGCTGGCCGAACAGCTCGATCAGCCAGGCGACATCCAGCGCGGTGACGTCGGGGCGCAGCGCGCCCTCCCGCCGCGCGCTGGTCACGAGCTCGTCGAGCAGCCGGGGGCCGAGCTTGCTGATCTCCCACATCCGCGGCGTGGTTGGGATGGTCCCGGCCAGCGGGGCGAGCGCCCCAGACCCGAAGGACACGCAGTCGCGCACGTAGCCCTCCAGGCCGGTCCAGGCGTCGTCGCAGGCGAGCGCGGCCCGGGCGGCCCCGATCGTCTGCTCCATGGCGAGGATGCACAGGTACTGGAGCAGCTCGGTCTTGCTGCCGTAGCGTCGATAGAGGCTGCCCATGCCGACGCCGGCGCGCTCGGCCACCGCGGACAGCGGGGCGCTGCCGCCCTGGGTGGCGAACACCTCCCGGGCGGCCTCCAGCACCAGCCGATCGTTGCGCTCGGCTTCGGCCTGGCGGCCCCGGAGCCGGCGGTTGCCCTGCTCGGTCACCCGTCGATTCTATCGGCCTATCGGAGCGGAGCGCTCCGATATACTTTCTTTCGGAACGAGCCGCTCCGAAAGAAACCCGGAGGTGAACGCTGGTGCGAGCGGTCGTGCTGTGCGAGTTCGGCCCACCGGAGGCGCTGGTCGCGGCCGAGGTGCCCGATCCGGTGCCCGGCCATGGCCAGGCATTGATCGAGGTCGAGATCGCCAACATCACCTTCGTGGAGACCCAGTTGCGAGCCGGCCGGGCGCCGAACCCGACGATGGCGCCGCGGCTCCCGGCGATCCTCGGCAACGGCGTCGGCGGCGTGGTGGCCTCGGTTGGTCCCGGCGTCGACCCCGCGCTGGTCTCCAGCCGCGTGATCACCAGCACGGGCGGCTCCGGCGGCTATGCCGAGCGGGTCGCGGTCGATGTCGCCGGGCTGATCGCCGTGCCGGACGAGCTGGAGATGGCCGAGGCGGTGGCCCTGCTGGCGGACGGGCGGACCGCGCTGTCCCTGGTGCGGGCGGCGGCGCCGCGTCCCGGCGAGACCGTCCTGGTGGAGGCCGCGGCCGGGGGAGTGGGCAGCCTGCTGGTGCAGCTCGCCCGCGCGGCCGGGGCGAGCGTGGCGGCGGCCGCCGGCGGCGAGCGCAAGCTGCGGGTCGCCGCGGACCTCGGCGCCAGCGCCACTGTGGACTACACCGAGCCGGGCTGGGCGGAGCGCCTGCGCGAGCAGCTCGGCGGCGTGGACGTCGCATTCGACGGGGTCGGCGGCGAGGCCGGGCGAGCGGCCTTCGAGCTGGTGCGGGCCGGAGGGCGGTTCTGCCCGTTCGGGATGGCCAGCGGCGCGTTCGCTCGGATCCCCGAGGGCGAGGCGGAGCGCCGGAACGTCACCGTGGTCCGCGGCGGGCCGATGCCCCCGGAGGAGGCCCGGGCGCTCGCGCGGGCCTGCCTGGCCGAGGCGGTCGCCCGCCGGCTGCGCCCGGTGATCGGCCAGCGCTTTCCGCTGGACCGCGCGGCGGACGCGCACGCCGCCATCGAGGCGCGGGCCACGATCGGCAAGACCCTGCTCGTCGTGGACGGCCAGCGGTGAGCCGGAGGCAACCCGGGGAGCTGGCCGTCGAGCGTGGGCGCTCGACCCCGGGCATCGCCGTCGGCGGGAGCATCCCGCCCGAGCCGGCGCCGATCACCTCGTGCTCGGGATCATCGGGGACGACTGGCTACGCCCCTGCGAGCTGATCGCCGAAGCCAGGGCCCTGCTGGACTGACCGGTCAGCCGCCGGTGCGTCCCGGCGGCGGCGCCGAGTGCCGCTTCAACGATTCCCCGACCCTGGAGAGCACCGCGACGGCGCCACGCCGCACGGACATCGCCTGCGCGCTCGCGTGCTTGGCCGCCTCCAGCGTGGCCGAAGCCTGGGCGCACGCGGCCGCGAGCTGTTCCTCGAGGTCGATGGACGATCGTCGTCTGCGTTGATCGCGGGAGAGAGCCACGTTGCGGAGCCTGGGGTGGGGATGACCCTAACAAGCGCGCAGCGATTCTTCCCATTCCTGCCGACCTGAAACGCTGCTCCGGGGGACGCGATCGGGTCGGCGGCCTCACCGCCTCGGGCGCACATGTCAACAGGGGTTACGGTACGCTGTCCTCATGAGCGAGGCCGCCCCAACCGTGCATCTCACTGCGGTCGTCACCCGGGAGGGCGACTGGTACGTCGCCCGCTGCCTTGAGATCGAGGCTGTGAGCCAGGGTGAGACCGTGGAGCAGGCCCTCGCGAACCTCCGCGACGTGGTCGAGGCGTACCTCGAGGAGGAGGGCGCCCCGCCCAGCTCAGGGCAGGCGTCGTCGCTGGTCACCTCGTTCGACGTACCGATCCCCGCGTGACCGGCGCGCTCCCGCGCGGCGTCTCCGGCCGCCAAGCCGTCGCCGCGCTCCAACGAGCGGGCTGGCAGCCGACCAGCGCTGCTCCGGCGCTCCGGCCTCAAGATGTGCGAGCGGGGGGACTCGAACCCCCACGTCCTTGCGGACACCGGGACCTAAACCCGGCGCGTCTGCCATTCCGCCACGCTCGCGGGCTGCGGGTTTAGCCTACCGCACCCGCCCCAACTCACCCCATTGACATACTTTTGACAGCTCGCGCCTCATGGAGGCGCCCTGCGTGCCCCGGCAGGCTACCCCGAGGCCCCGTGGACTCGCTCCCCGCTGTGCTCCGACCAGCGGGCTCGACAGGCGCCCTAGCGAGACGATGGTTGAAGGCTGCCCTCGACGCCTGTAGCCTGCTGGGCACTTGCAAGCGGTGCCCCTCCCTCCACCCCGAGGCACAGGGAGCCTGGCGGAGCCAGGTGTTGCTGATACCGGGGCTGGAGGGAGGTGGACAGCGTGGCAGCAGATCCCTTTACAGACCAGGGCGACGGAGTCAAGCCGTACGAGATTCCGAACACCGCTCAGGGCGAGGCGCTGACGGACTACATCCGCGGGCTTCAGGATGCCGCTCGGGAAGCAAACCGGCCGGTAATCAGAATCAGCGTGTCCATGGTGGGCACGGAAACCTCGGCGGAGATCAGCGGTCCTGACCGCTGGCTCAGACGCTTGAGTCAGATTGAGCTTGGCCATTCGGTCAGGCTGGCTTCAAGCCGGTAGCCGCAACGCAGAACACCCGCCCAGAGGGATTGGGCGGGTGTTCTACTTGTCCGATTAGGGTGCTGCGCGGCTAACCGTCGATCACTGCCGCGATGGTGTCGGCCGCTTCTTGGTCCATGGCAGGCAGCACGTGCATGTAGGTGTCCATCGTGAACTGCACCGTGGAGTGCCCCAGCCGGGCGCTCACCACCTTCGGCGACACACCAGCCTGGAGCGCGGCTGTGGCGTAGCTGTGGCGAACGTCGTGGAGCCGGATGGCTGGCAGCCCGGCTGCCTTCGCCCGCTGGGCGAACCAGTCGCTGAATCGCTGCGGGTGGATGGCGTGTCCTTCCGCCGTGGTGAACACCCGCCCGCTCTCCACGTAGCGCGGGCCGATGGCGAGCCGCTCTTGCGCCTGCTCCATCTGCCACACCTTGAGCGCATCCAGCGTGGTGGGGTCAAGTTGGAACACACGTTCGCCCTTCTTGGTCTTGGGCCGGCTGGGCTGCACCGTGTAGTTCACCATCACCAATGCCTCGGCCACGCGCACCGTACCCGTGGCGAGATCAACGTCGTCCCACCGCAACCCAACGATCTCGCCACGTCGCAGACCCGTCTGCGCCACCAGGCGCCACGCCGCGTACAGCCGTTGGCTCTTCACCGACGCCAAGAACGTGCGGAGCTGTTCGGGACTCCACACCTGCATCTCCGGCGAGCCACCGCTCGGCAGGCTGCGCCGCACTTGATTGGTGACGTTGCGGCCGACCAGCTCTTGCTCGAAGGCGTCTTGCAGCGCCTTGTGAAGAACTCCATGGATGTTTCGGACGGTCTTCGGCGCCAGTCCGGCGCGCTCCAGCTCGCGATACCACTTGCTGAGCGTTGCCGGCTTGAGCTCCTGCAACTTGATGCCGCCCAGCTTGGGGACCAGGTACTTGTTGACGATGGACTCGTACCGAGCCCTGGTGGTGGCGCGGATATTGCAGCCGGGCAGCCAGTCCACCAGCCACTGACCGACCGTCATGCGGTTGTGGTCGATGTGGGTGCCCCGGTGGTAGGTGGCGATGGCTGCTGCCCGCGCCCGTGCCGCGTCCCGCTCGGTGCGGAACCCGCTACGGGTGACCTGCTTCCGCTGGCCGTTCTCGTACTTCACAAAGTTGTACGACCAGCCCTTGCCGTGCCTGCGCACGCCGACGCTCATCGCGCACGCTCCGACTGCACGATGGTGAGTTGGAATTGGGCGCCGTCCGGCGTACGGACAATGAGGCCAGCATTCAGGGTCAGCATCCCGGCTTCCTCAAAGGTGTTGATGACACCGGTTGTCAGGTCCGTGATCTCGTCGTCCTGGGCGAGCTGTAGCTGCTCCTGGAGCTGGTTCTGGAATTGGCGCTCTGCCTCGTTCACTTTGCCTCCCGTAAACTGTGGGAGGCGGGCGCCCGGGTACTAGGTCTACTCGGGAGCCCGCCCTTGTGCTAGCGGGTGGTGGTGGGCTGCTCGCACGTGGGGTGCAGTGAGCCAATGCCCGGCACGAACTCGTCGGTTTCCGGGTTGGTGCGCTTGCCGCAGGCAACGCAGTCAAGCACGTGCAGCTCGCCGGTGATCTCCAGGTGCCTGATGTAGGCCTCGCTGTTGTGCTGGTTGAAGTTCACCACGGTGGTGCCCGGGTACAGGTCAGTGACCAGATCGCCGCACACATCGCACTGCTCGCCGTACAGCGGATCGGTCTCGCAGTCGCTGGCGTCCGGCACCCATGGGCGCGGCTTGCCGTCGTACTCCCGGTCGTACTGTGCGGTGCGGTCCTGCATGTGGCCCTCCTTGGGCTCGTGCGCTCGGCCGAACGTGCGTTCGACCAGGGGCAGTATGGCACAAACGTCGCAACTCTGACAACTAGGAACCCGGTGTGACTACCGGTGGTGGCTAAACGCACCAGACATAACCGGCCACCGCCCCGCGTGGTACCATGCCGCCCAAGCTACGTTTCGGCCTGGCAGCGTCACCAGGGAACGCACAGCACTTCGAGCCTGGCCGCGTAGGCAGTTGGCATAACGTCGAGAGGGTGCCGACTCCGTCAGTAGGTTGGCGGAACCACCGGCGCCTTTTGTATGTCCGGAGTTCCGCCCCAAGCGGGAGGGAACCCGTGGCAACAACCAAGGTCAAGAACAGGCGCACGCCCAAGCGCAAGAGGTTCACCGTGGAAGAGGCGCGGGGCAAGCCCACACTGCGCCCGACGCAGGCATTTGATCTTCTGGACTACAGCCCCTCTGCGGGCTACCGGGCCATCAAAGACGGCACGTTTCCCTGCCCGTTCATCGTGGCCGGGCCACGCACAATCCGCATTCCCACCGCGCCACTACTTAGGCTGCTGGGCGAGAACGACTAGAAGCAACGCAACACCCGCGATCGCTCCGCCACGTGGTGTCGCTGCGGTGCAGCGAATGTGAGTGGGAGCAGCAGCAGGTAGGCGGAGCCAACTGCTGTCGGGTCACCTGTGGCGGAGCCACGGTGCGGCCGAGCGGACAACTGACCGCAAAGCAAAGGGCCGGGGAGAAGCCCGGCCCAATGCCCGAACCCTGCGGAGGTTCTGTCCGTGGTGTCTAGTAAACCACAAGACAACAAGATCACACCACTCAATGTCCCGGGCATTGCGGCCGGTGCCGCAGGCGACAGGCACGCTACCCAGCTACAGGCCAGCGGCATCAGCCCCGAGGTGGCCAAAGCGCGCGGCTACCGCTCCCTCATTGGCCAGCATCGCGACGTCACCGGGGAGCGCAGCGCCCACGAGGATCTGGAGTATCTAAAGTCGTTGGGGATCAAGGTGGGTAAGGACCGCATCCCGGGCCTGCTCATTCCCTGGTGGAATACCGAGGGCAGCCAGACTTGGCACCAGTACCGCCCCGACAACCCCGGCACCAACAGCCGGGGCAAGCCAGTCAAGTACGTGAATCCCACGGGCAAGGGCGCCATTCTGGACGTGCACCCGCACATGCAAGAACACGTCGCCGACCCTGCTGTGTCGCTCTTCATCACCGAAGGCATCAAGAAGGCTGACGCGGCCACCACCTGCGGGCTGTGCTGTATTGCCCTAGTGGGCGTGGACAACTGGCAGCGCAATGGCGAGCCGTTGCCGGACTGGTTCAATGTCGCCCTGGCCGACCGCGATGTGTACATCGCCTTTGACAGTGACCAGATGACCAAGCCTGGCGTGAAGCGGGCGCTGCGCAGGCTGCGCCGATTTCTGGAGAGCCAGGGCGCCCGGGTGCACGTGCTGGCGCTGCCCGGTGGCGAGGGTGACGCCAAGGTCGGGCTTGACGACTACCTGGCCGGGCACACCGTGGAGCAATTGCTCGCCCTGGAGGTTGACGAGCCAGACCCTGAATGGCTCGCTGATGACGGTAGCTTCAACCCGGTGCTGCTCGGGCGGCAGCTCAAGAAGCAAGCGCACCTGCGTTTGGGTGAGGATCAGCGGCTGTGGCGCTACGTCAATGGCGTGTACCGTCCCGACGGTGACAAGTGGGTGGAGGCGCAGGCCCGCGAATTGTTGGATGAGGACTACCGGCCCAACCGGGCGTCCGCGACGCTGGCCTGGTGCCGTGCTGAACTCACCAGCCTGCGCGTGAGCGATGACCTGCGATTCATCAATGTGCAGAACGGGCTGCTGGACTGGCGTACGGGCACTCTGCACCCGCATTCGCCCGACGTTGCCAGCATGGTGCAGCTTCCGGTGGAGTACCACCCGGAGGCGAAGTGCCCAACGGTTGGGGCATTCCTGCGGCAGGTGTTGCCCAAGGACGCGCACTGGTCCGCCCTGGAGATCGCAGGGCTGCTGCTGATTCCAGAGCCCAAGTACCGCAAGGCTATGATGCTGCTGGGCGACGGTGACAACGGCAAGAGCACGTTTCTCCACTTGGTCAGGAGCCTGCTCGGCAACGAGAACGTGACGCACCACCCGTTGCAAGCCTTCGGCGACAGTCGCTTTAGCGCGGCCGACCTGTACGGCCGACTGGCGAACATCTGCGGCGATCTGGACGCCCGCGCGCTGCGGCGCGGCGACCTGTTCAAGGTCATCGTGGGCGGCAGCGACCGTATCAATGCGGAGTTCAAGTTCGGCCAAACGTTCAGCTTTGTGCCCCGGGCGCGGCTGGTGTTCAGCGCCAACGAGGCGCCCGCTACCGCCGACCAGACGCCCGCGTACTTCGGCCGGTGGGTGGTGGTGCCGTTCCCGAACAAGTTCGTCAAGGGCGAGAACATGGATGAGGACCTGCCGCAGAAGCTCACTGCGCCAGAGGAGCTTTCCGGGTTCCTGAACCTGGCGCTCAAGGGACTGCGGCGGCTGACGGCGCGCGGCTACTTTGAGGAGTCGGCGAGCATGCGGCAGGCTGGCGCCTCGTACCGGGCCAAGGCTGACACCGTCGCCGGATTTGTGCGCGACTGCTGCGTGGTGGCGCCCGACGAGGTGGTTGGCCGCAGCTACTTGCACAAGGTCTATACGCAGTGGTGCAAGAACTCCAACCGGCACCCTATTTCGGCGCAGCGATTCAACGATCACCTTCCGACGTTGGCCCCGGTTGAAGTGTTCAAGAGTGGGGTGGAGAAGTGGCGCGGCATTGGGTTGGCACCCGACGCGGACACTCCCAGTGTGTACTTTGTGAGTCCGTGAGGGTTGGGCAGATTCTGCCCACCGCATCTGTGCTGGTAGCGGGCTTGCTTGGGCAGAATCTGGGTAGTTTCCAGTCGGAGAAGATTCGGCATGCACTACCTTCTCTACCCTTAGAACAACATGCTGTTCAATTCTGTATATATAAGTTGCCCAATCTGCCCAACAGAAGTGTTTATGCAGGTAGGACAGGACGGGTTGATCGAGAAACCCTGCCCAAGGGTTGCCCACGGTCTGCCCAACCTGCCCACGGTTGCAGATCACGGATACGGACAGGTCATGACCGAGGACGGACCGCCCCTACAGCACAAGCCACCCGACCTTCAACCGTGCGGACTCCGGAAGTGCGAGGTATCAACCACACCAGGCAGCAGGGCCATGAGCTGTCCCGGTGGCTGTCACGCAAGCCGTGCGGGCTGGTCTGCCAGGCCCAATTGCCGGCGAGCACACCAGGGCCACAGGGCGCCGTTGACGGGCCGGGTGCGTCTACAGGGACCGGTGGCGCCCGTACGCGGCGCACAGTCCGATCTACGACGGCGCGGCGGCCACGGTGACGCCCTAGCCGTGGGCTCGCTCCCGACGCACCGCGCAGGTTGGTGCTCCGCCCCATCCTTCCGGTGAGGTCGTGGCGTTGCGGTAGCATCAGCTCTATGCCAAGCATCACGGACGACATCGGCTATCCCGCCGGGCAGGAGTGGGAGCCCTACACCTGCCCGCACTGCTCCAAAGACGTGTCGGGTGCGATCGTTGCCAAGACGGCGGACCAAGCCATCCACTGGTTGCGCTGCCCGGCATGCAAGCTGGGCGCGGTGACTGTATTCGGCATCCTTTCACCAGCAGCCCCGTTCGGGCCGCCCATCGTTGGGTTGCCGGGCGATGTCGACGAGGCCTACCAAGAAGCTCGCCGTTGCATGGGCATCAACGCCTACACGGCAGCGGAGTTGGTGTGCCGGAAGATCCTCATGCACGTCGCGGTAGACAAGGGCGCCAAACCTGGAAAGACCTTCGCCGAATACGTGACTCATCTCGCGGATGCCGGGTACGTCACCCCGCCGATGCAGCCATGGGTGGACCTCATCCGGCAGCACGGGAACCTGGCAACGCATGAGCTGCCGCCTCCGGACCAGCAGCGGGCGGAGAGCACCGTCATGTTCACGGCCGAATTGCTGCGCCTGGTCTACGAGATGGACCACATGGCCCAGCAGTACGCGCCACCACAGCAAGCCGGTCCGTAGCCGCCTCTGGGAAACGCCTGCACCTGCGACCGGCGAGGCTCCTTGCCACACAGCTCTACCGCCATCTCCTAGGGCGAGCTGGTCACTGAGCTCTAGGTTCGAGTGGGCATGGGTAGACCAGCCATACGGCCGCTCGAAACTCCCGCAAGATAGTCTCTTAGCGCCTATACTCCTCGTTCTAGTGCAGAGTGCCCCTAACAGGAGAGCGCTGATGGCCCTGCCAACCGCTTACCTCGCCAGCGCCAAGAACGCCGATGCCATCCTTGAGGCTGTCAAGAGAGCACAGGCGCCCCCGCGCTTCACTCAGAAGTTCCTGGAAGGGCTGGGCTTCGGTAGCGTTGCCGATCGGCTCTACATCAATGTATTGAAAGCCTTAGGATTCCTCAATGAGAAAGGGGAGCCTACCGACCGGTACTACGAGTTCTTGGATGAGACGCAATCCAAGAAAGTGCTCGCCGAGGGCATCCGAGAAGCCTATGCGGATCTGTTTCAGATCAACGCCAACGCACAGGACATCTCGTGTTTCGTGATTTCGGTGGTGATGGCCGGCTGAGTTGACCGGCTTGCCTGGTGCAGCGAAGCAGGCGAGCATCGGCGGCCCATTCCCCGCTAAAGGAACAACCGCCGATGCTCACGCCGAGCCTACCGCGCTC
>WNGL01006024.1_pt1 | contig 15001 bp, 11 predicted proteins | sample 5400591 | NCBI WGS metagenome assembly WNGL01 (sample SAMN13153377, study PRJNA577476) | soil metagenome | isolation source: 80 cm soil or saprolite under Garry oak tree replicate 1 | place: USA:California | collected 2016-06-15
ACGCCCACATTTGCCTGCGCGCTGTAAGGCGTTACAAATTGCGGGTCGGCGCGATAGATCGACGGAGTAATTCCTGCAAAAGGAACGAGAGCGCGCCCACCCCCATTTGCAGCGAACACAGTGACTGCGTCTGTATCGTTAGCAACCTGTTCGAATGCGTGGACTCCGTTCTTTTGGATCGCGCGGTTGAGAAATGCCAACGGCAGCCGATCATAGAACAGCCCAAAGCTGGCGCGCACAACCCATTCCTTCGAGGGACTCCAAGCCAGGCCGATCCGTGGACTGAAGTTGTTCTTGTCGGTACGAAACGGAGACGGCAAGTGCTCCGCATCGTAGCGCCCACCAAGATTGAGAGTTAATTGAGGTGTTACGCGCCATTGATTTTGTAGAAAGGCCCCGAAGCTCGTGACGCCAAATTGCGTAGCCGAAGAGCCAAAGGCCTGTCGCCAAACTGCTGGCCGTCCCGCAGCGAAGTCATCGAGCGTGCGAAAGATGTAGAGAGCGCCGAACCCGTCACGGAATTCACTATTCAGCGCAACATGATTGACAGTCACGCCGCCTTTCCATTCGCTACGCGAATGCGAGAAAGAAATATTATCGACGAACTGCTCGCGGCTCTCTTTGCGCGTTGAGTCAGCATCGAATGGTCTGCCAAAACGAGCGACGCCAACGATCTCTACTTCTGGGCCGACCGTGTCTCCGGCACGCGTAACGCACGTGCGGACCTATCGCTGAGAACATCCGTATTGAAGCCATCGCCGCGCTCTCGCAGGTTAGTGAAGGCGAAGCGAAAGTTAAGTGTGTGACGCTGGGATGCAATGTAAGTGAGCTTTGCTGCCGCCTCCGTTTCGTCCGTTCCAATTCGAAATCGTCCTGTCGTTAGTGATCGCACGGCGAAGCCTGTAGCGAGCAGTGAGTTGATGCGTATGCGCGCGGTTCGATTTATTTCTGATTCATCTTCAGCGGAAAGGTGCTCTTGTTCGGCCGCAACGTAGAAGAAGAGCATATCGCGTTTGAGAGGACCACCCAGAGCAACGCCGGGCTGCACGCGACGGAAACGCAAGCGACTGGCTGGAGGTGGATCGGAGTACGGTTCGCGCGCGTTGAACCGCTCGTTTTGGAAGAACGTGAAAGCGTCGCCATGAAATTGATTCTGCCCCACTCTGGTGACGACGTTGATTGCTCCACCTGCCGCGCCGCCAAACTCCGCCGACAGACCGTTGTTGACGATTTGGAACTCGCGCACGATTTCGGGCGAGAGAGCAACACGAGCTGCCCCGGTTGTCTCATCTGTATTGTCCAACCCGTCAATCGAGATTGAGTTGCTGCGAGGCCGCAACCCGCCGAACGTGAATCCACTGTCAGCCAACGGCGAGCCGGATGTTGGGTTACTACCTCCCGTGTTTTGTTGGTTTGACGGCGCGACTCCGGGTGCCAGCAAAGTGAATTCCAGATAGTTGCGGCTGTTGACGGGCAACTCCTCGATGCGCTCAGGATCGATCGACGTGGTAACGGCAGTCTGCGTGGCATCGAGGGCCGGCGGACTATCGGTGACAGTCACCTGAGCATTCACGTCTCCGACAGTCATTGAAATGTCGAGTGATATCGAGCGGCCCAGTGCGAGCGTTACCTTCGGATTGAAGTACGGCGCAAAACCGCTCGCTTGCGCCTTGACTTCATAGTCGCCCACAGCCAGAGCAGTAGCGCGATAGCTGCCATCCGCTTCGCTTGTCACGTTTCTAATTTGATTGGTGGTGAGATTGCGCAACGCGATCGTTGCGCCTGGAATACCTGCTCCCGTGGCATCACGTACCACGCCCATGAGCGTACTTGTGGTCGCCGAATCTTGAGCGTGCGTGCGATCAGGCACGAAGACGAGCAACGAACATACAACCAGCGCGATAAGAAAGCTTCGGGTAAAGAATTGATGCACTACTCTTGAGGTCTCCTCCGGATCGTATTCACTCTTCAAGATGAACTAATACTTATATCGCGCAAAGTTTGCTTGAACCTGTCCTGAGCATTACAACCTTGAAAGATTTGAACCGCAAGGAAAGACTCTCTTGGAGTTTGTGGAGGTTCAAGCGCTTTCTATGTCTTGCCGATCTCACGAAGAGCAAATGAATTCGACTGCGCCCAAAGTGACGCGCGCAGTCGAACTCACGAAACGGTTAGATCTATTTCACGACCTTGATCTGCTTCGGATCAGTCAGCTCGATCTGAGCCTTGCCGTGATAATCAACGAACTTGCCCGAAACAACTATTTCCTTGCCTTCGAGTGTCTTCACATCGGGGAATTTCGGAAAGTCAGGATTCTTCAACACGGCTGTTAGCGCGGTACGGTAGTTAGGATCAAAATCGAAGACCACCATGTCACCGTCACGTTCCTCGTAGAGTTTGCTTACGGTTCCCCTGAACGCGCCATCTTTGCCTACCAGCTTCAGCGCCCCGGCCAGGTCATGAGCATCGAGTGCATTTTTGTAGGTGGCATCGTCCTTATCCAACGCGCCGAACTTGGCTGTCTTCGAGGCCACTACGTGCTGCAGCGGCTTCATCGGGTCTCGGTCCTGAAGCGCATTCGCACTTCGATTTGCTGTCACCGTATCGAGACTCCAAAGACTGAAGGCGCTCGCTACGATCGCCACGAAGATTACCGTAAGCCTGGTGATTCTCATCCTTATTCTCCTTCTGAACTTTTCGTTCTCTGATTATAACTCGCTGCTCAAAATCGGAACCGTGCAGAGAGTTGAAACCGGCGCGCGCCAGTGCCGTCGGGAAACACGCCATCGCCAGACGGCGTGCCGAAGGTAGCTACCTTGGTCAACGGCACTGGTGTGTCCACCGGTGTCGTCGCCAGCGTCGGGCCGAGGCCGTAAGCCGAGTTGTTGAACTGATTAAAATTCGCGTGATTGAAGAGATTGAATCCTTCACCCAGGAGCTCGAGCACGTAGCGATCCTTGATATGAAATTCCCGCGAGAGGCGCATGTCCAGAGCGTAGTTAGCGGCGCTCGTGTGGTTGTTGCGGCCCACAGTTGGCAGCAAGCTGGATCCACTCTGGCCGAATAAGTTAAAGCCGAAGCCGTTCCATTCCATGCCGTTCGCCGTGAAAGGGATGCCAGTGGTGACGAACGTTCCCTCGCCGTAAGGCCGCCCGGATTGAGCGGTGAAAATGTTGCTCACGCGCCAATTTCGAATGATTCGGTTCCCGAGAGAATTACCATGTTTGCCGAAAGGCAGGTTCCAAATGTCACTGGCAACAAATCGATGGCGCTGGTCAGTTGAAGCTCGCGAACGATTTGCAGCGATGTTGAACTGATCAGTGATATTGAATCCGCCGAAAGGTCCTTCGTCTCCTCGGCCACTGCCGTCCCCAGTCCCGGCCACGTCCTCCGCCTTCGCTAGAGTGTAGGCAATATGGAATTCAAATCCTTTCGACAATCGCTTGGTTGCCTCCAGCAAGAAGGCGTGATACCAGCTAAGGCCCAAGGGCCGAATCACGTTGACTGCGCCGATGCTCGCAGTGGCGAGAGGACGCGACAGGTTCACGCTCCGAACGTTGGCTGTAGGGCAAGGGAGCACGGAAACAGTGCAGATGACGCCTGCGGAGTAAGGAACTGTAAGGGTGGTTCCATCGGGAAGCTGATAAGTACGCATGAAGGCCGGCGGCGGAAGATTCGTATCGAAGGTGAAGGGCAGACGATCGCCCTTGGTGTAAATGTAGCTGGCCGACAAGACGATGTTGCCCGGCAGCAAGCGCTCCACGCCAACGTTTATCTCCTGCGCACGCGGACGACGAAAGTTTGGATCCAAGCGCGTGGCAGTCACTCCCGTCGCACCGACCGCAGCGAGCAACTGGTCGGTCGTAAGGGTAGCGGGATAAATAGGAGCACCGGCCGTGCTCGAAGTAAAGCTGAGTGATAGCAGAGCTTTGGTTGGATCAATCAACCCAGTTTGCCGCAGCACGTTGTCGATCGTGCCGAGCGGAGTCGGCGAAAAGAACATGCCGTAACCCGCTCGGATTACCGTATGAGCATTCCCCTTGATGTCCCACGCGAACGCCGCTCGCGGTCCAAAGTTCTTGTGGTCCGAATTGATGATTGCCGTTTCCGGAATGGCTGGATTGGGAAAGAATGGTTGTGGTAAGCGTTGGTAGTCATAGCGCAATCCCAAGTTCAGAGTGACACGTTTGTTCATCCGCCACTGATCCTGGACGAAGCTGGCGTAATTAACCACATGAAAAGTGTTGATAGCCAGACCGAAGTTCTGTCGGTATGTCGTGTAATTGCGCGCGTTGGGATCAGCCGCGCCAGAGGAATTCAGTCTTAGCAAATCTCTGCCGAACGTCAGCGCATTCGCGTAACTATAGCCGCCGCTAAAGTTTGTAGGTCTGTTGATGAACTCGCGTATGTATTCGACCTCGCCGCCAAACCTTATGCTGTGCCGGCCGGCAATCCAGGAGAAGTTATCGATAAACTGTGAGTGCCGCTCGTCGGGATTGGCGATATTGTCCTGGCCCGTGGATTTGCCAAACGAGAAGGAGCCGATAGCGGTGTTGGGTGCCGGGTCGCTGCTCGATTGAAACTCGAAATCGCGACTCCACTCGGCGCGAAACTCATTAACCTTCGTTGCGCTAATGGTCGTGGTCCAGCGGCCAATGAGGCTGTGGGTTCGAACGTCGTCATGGCCGTTAGCAGCGAGGTTGTTAGTCACCAACGCGTTCGTCAGAATGCCGTTGGGGGCGCGATGATTCAAGTAGTTATAGGTGAGGGCGACGCTGTTCTTCGGATTCGCGATCCAGTCCACCTTTATCAGCGCCAGGTTGTGATTGAAGCTCCGCGGCAGAGCACCGGTTGGGGCTCCGGCCTGTATTTGGCTCGTTATCTTATTGACGCCGGCGTTGAAAGCAGAGACATCGGCCAGACACGCAGCGGAGGTTAAGCTTGCTCTGCATGCGGTCGAGAGCGAAGAGGGGGCGGTGGGATTGCCATTGGTCAAAGCGCCGCTCGTGTCCGTGAAAACCAGCGGCCAGTTACGTACTTGCTGATCATAGTTCGCGAAGTAAAACAGCTTGTTGCGCTTGATCGGTCCCAGCATTGAACCGCCAAATCGCTGACGTCGTTCCTTCGGTCTGAATGAGGCGAACGGATCGCGTGCGGTAAGGTTTTGATCTCGGTAGAGGTAGAAAGCATCGGCGTGGAAAGCATTGCCGCCGCTCCGCACTACCGCGTTGATGTTTCCACCAATCGCGCGTCCGAATTCAGCCGAGAAATTGGAGTGTCCCACCTGGAATTCCTGAATGGCGTCGAAACTTAGGTTGCTGGCAACGCGCGTCCGGCCACGAGCTTCACCGTTGTAAGCTTGATTGTCGGTATTACCCTCAACCATGAAGTTGTTCCACACGCCCGACATCCCTCGGAAGCTCAGCAGCCCGAAGGTCGCATCGCGAGTGACGCCCGGCGTAAGCAAGGCGAGTTGATCATAGCGGCTGCCGTTGAGTGGCAGATCCTGAATCTCCTGACGCGAAACCAAGCTTGCTTCTTCCGTCTTGGTAGTCTCGATCAGTGGCGTGGCTACAATCGTAGTAGTCTCCTTCACCGAGCCGACTTCCAGTTTTGCGATCACCGACGTGCTGGCCCCAACTGTGACCACCACATGCGTCTGCTCCAGCTTGTTGAAGCCTTCCTTTTCAACTCTGACGTTGTAGTCACCTGGAGGCAGCACCAGAACGCTGAACTGACCAGCCGAGCCACTAACCGTATCCCGCGTTAGTCCCGTCTCGGTGTTCATAACTGTTATAGCCGCGCCGGGTACTACATCGCCACGCGGATCTTTCACCGTACCGTTGATCGCGCCGGTGCCGAGTTGCGACTGCCCAGAAGCAGTCACGCCAATGACGAGCAGAATTGCGAGAGTGCAAGCCAGGGTTGCCGCTAAACGCATAGAGATCGTCTCCTTAAAGGTTCACGAAGGACCGCGATAGAGTCGCTGAAGATAATTTGACAGCGCGATGATTCGGTAGAATGCACCGTATACCCTACGAACCTTGCTTGAACCTTTCGTGAGCATTACATTCGTGAAAGGTTTTTTTAATTCGGAATGAACTTATCGAGGTTCGACACTGGCGGGCAGGTAAAGAGCGAACAGAGAGCCAACGCCCGGTTCGCTTGAGACTTCAATACGTCCATCGTGAGCCTGGACTACCGCCTTCACGAGACTCAGCCCAAGTCCAAGTCCCCTTTGCGAACGACTCTGATCTCCACGGTACAGGCGGCTCCATATCTTAGGACTTTCTTCGGAAGAGATCCCCACGCCAGTATCTTTGATGGTGATGACTGCCTGATGGTCGCGTTGGCAAGCGTCGAGATCTATTCGCCCACCGCTCTCCGTGTACTTAACCGCGTTATCCATCAGATTTGCCATCACCTGGCGCATTCGGTTAGCGTCAGCCCTTAAGAAAAGATCGTCAGGAGATGAAGTGTGAAGCGAAACCTTCTTGTCCTCGGCGACGTGCGCGTAGAGTTCAACCGTATCCTTGATTAAGTCTGAAATATTGATTTCCTCGAGGTGAAGTTTCATCGCGCCCGTTTCCGCTTCGGAGATGTCCATTAACGTATTAAGCATCGTGAGAATCCGATCTGCTTCCTCTACGCAATCCGCCAGCGCTTCTCTGGACGCATCCTGGCTCTGCTCCGAGCGCAGGGCCATCTCGGCAGTGCCGCGCAGTCTCGCGAGTGGAGTGCGCAGATCGTGGGCCACAGCATCGAGCGAGCCGTGCATCCCCTTAATCAGGGTTTCAATCTTCTGCAACATGGAATTGAACAGTATGACCAGCTCGTCCAGTTCATCACGGGTCTGGCTGGTGGGCACGCGGGCATCCATTCTGCCGGTAGAGACTGAGCGAATCGTTTGAATAAGACTTCGGACCGGTCGCAGCGCGCGATATGCGAGAAACGATCCGCCGCCTATCCCGAGGATGATTGCCGGAATCATGAACCCGGTGAACACCTCACGAAACGTCTCCAGAAGAGCTTCTTGCTCTTCCGTGCTTTGGCCTACCTGAAGAACACTTCCGTCAGGAAGAACTGTTGATTGAATCTCTAAGCCCTTCTCCCGATCTCGCGCCTGTAAATAGACCGGTTGCTGACTTCTGTTACGAGAGATGCCATCAAGTTGAGTGAGGTCGAAGTCCTTCCAGTGCTCCGGAGCGTTTAGAAAGACTGTGGTGTCTCGGGTTCCGACGAGTCGAACGAATAACGGAGTTTCTTTACCGGATCCACCTTCAAGACTTACTTCTTTCTTTAGCGCCTCTATCCCGCCCGTTTGATATTGCGCCGCATACTCACCCAGCTTCTGATGGGTTTCTTCACGGTCCTTTTGCCGCACAGATGAAGAAAGCAGAAAGTAAGCGAGGAGAAAGAGAAACGAGGTGCTAAGGATGAAGAAGGCGGAATACCAGAGGATCAACCTGAAAGTGATGGTCTTGCGGAGCGAAACAAGGTGTCTGGGGTTAAGATATCTTAAGAACATATCCAACTCCCCGAATTGTATGAATCATTTTCTCCGTGAAGTTTTTATCTACCTTGTTTCTCAACCGACAGATCAGCACATCAACGACATTCGTCTGCGGGTCGAAACTGTAGTCCCAAACGTGTTCCAAGATCATCGTCTTAGAGACTACGCGCCCGGCATTGCGTATGAGATATTCGAGCAGAGCAAATTCGCGTGCTTGCAGGTCTAGCTTCTCGCCTCCACGAACAACCTCTCGCGATAGAAGATTCATGGAAAGATCGCCAACGGTGAGCCGAGTTGGCAAGGCTGCAATGGTCGTCCCGCTAGCGCGTCGAAGCAACGCCTGGACCCGTGCGAGCAGTTCCGAAAAAGCGAACGGCTTGACCATGTAGTCGTCGCCGCCGGCTTGCAAGCCTTTAATCCGATCGTCTACAGAGCGCTTGGCGCTTAAGATGAGCACGGGTGTACTGACTTCCTGCCGCCGCAACGTTTCGATGACGGAGAGGCCGTCCAGGCGAGGTAACATAAGGTCAACGATCGCTGCGTCATAGTGCTGGGTCGAAGCCAGATGAAGCCCATCTTCGCCATTGGCTGAATGTTCAGTTGCGAAACCGGCTTGCTTTAGACCGTTCACGATGAAAGAAGCGATCTTATCGTCGTCTTCTATGACCAGAACTCGCATGCGAGATTCCCACCCAAGAATTAAGTCTATCTTACTGGGACAAGTTCCAAGCTGACGTTATGACCATTCCGCACGCTGAAGAAAGTCAACTGAGCTTTCTTAGAAAGCATTTTGAGCAAACTTTTCCTGCAATCGTTACTTGATTTCTCTATCCGATGGCGTAGCGATCCGGAGCATTGGTTTCCCGTTCACATTCTGCAAGGGAAAATAAACTCGATGAGTGCGCTGATCGACGGCGACAGTGTGCGCATTTGCGGCAAAGAATCCTTCGCCGATTTTTTCCAGACTGCGGCCACGTTCATCGAAGATCGATATAATACCGCTCTCGGCCGAAACGTAAAGTCGTCCGAAGGCCTTATCAAAGGCTAGCACATCAGGATCAGCACCCACAGAATAGGTTGCCGTTGCTTTCTTAGTGTCGAGATCGAAGAGTAGGAGCTTTGCATTCTCCTCGCAGGCCACGAATGCCAACGCGTGCTCGCTGTCAATGTTGAGTCCATGGCTTCCGTTGCAACCGGGCAGGGGATAGCGTCCGATGACTTGATCCTTATTCGGATCGATCTCGGCGAGTTGGTTTTGGCCATGCACCGTGACAAAGATATGTTCAGAGACTGAATCATACTGCGTGTTTCCCGCGCCTCCTCCAAGCGCAATCGTCGTCAATACCCGATTGGTTTTGGCGTCAATAACCGTGTCCGTTTTTCCGTGCAGATCTGAGACGTAAATTTTGTTGGCCTTGCTCGCATAAGCAATGCCATCAGGATAATCTCCGGCTGGAACCCGCGCTAATATCTGCAGGGTTTGGTCGTCAATTACCGCCAATTCATTTGAACCCGTGGCTGAGGCATAGACGCGGTGAAGCTCAGGAACCGCCAGCACGCCATGCACTCGTTTTAGATCCTTTACGTCACCAACTACGGTTTGTTTGTTCACGTCGAAAACCGTCATCAGATCGGAACCTAAGTGCGCGATGTAAAGACGGCCGTGGTCACTGTCCAGGCTCTGATAATCCAGACGCGTCGCACCGCCAGTCAGCGGCACATCGCTAAGCGTGCGCAAGGGAAGATTTCCAGAAGAACCTGTGATCGAGGGGACTGAGTTCGCATTGTCCTTGCTAACCTCAGTCTGCACGTTGCCCGATCCGGATCGCTTTTGAACCCTCGATTCTTCAGCGCGCTGTGAGCAAGCGACTATGAGGAGCCCTGTTCCGATCGAGATCGCTACGCCTTTGAAGAAAGATTCTGCATTAGGCCATTCGAACTTTCGCTTGTAAGTGCTTCCCATGAGTCCGCTGAAATCTATCATCACAATCCCTTTCCTTACTTGTCTGACCCAAAGAACTAGTGCTCGTGTCGATGATGAATGTCTGGATAATGAGGGTGAATATGAAACAACCTTTCATGTCGATGCATGTGCATGTGAGTTTCAGCCAAGAGCGCCGGGTCGTTATGATGCTGATGGTGCTCATCATGGCTGTGCCGGTGATCATGCTCAACTGCCTTATGCCAGTGCCCATGTTCGTGTCGTTCAGTTAAGTGGAGCCAGACGCCGACGAACATCAGGGCCGCCGCGCCGAAGAAATAGATCGTAACGGCATCTCTCAAGATTAGAATTGAGAGCAACGCGCCGACGAAAGGGGCGACTGAAAAATACGCCCCGGTCCGAGCAGTACCGACCTGCCGAAGCGACAAGACAAATAGAGCCAGGCTGACACCATAACCTAGAAAGCCGATCAGAGATGCTATCCCGATCGGGGCTAAGCCGGGAATCGATGCACCAAGTATCAGCGCCATGATTAAATTCACCGCGCCGGCAACAAGACCTTTCAATGCCGCGATCTGGAGTGGATCTCCCATGGACACATTTCGCGTCAAGTTGTTGTCGATTGCCCACGCCAGACAGGCAGCGGTTATCGCCAGCGGACCCCGAGGCAGGCCCAACTGAGGTTTGCCCGACCAGGAAAGTAATGCGCCGCCCGCAATGATTGCCAACATGCCGAGCGCAATCCGCCGGTCAAAATTTTCCTTGAAAACAAACCAGGCGATCATCGCCGTGAACACGCCTTCGAGATTGAGAAGCAGGGAGGAGGAAGATGCAGGTGTGATGCGCAGCCCAATTAACAAGAGGAGTGGACCAATCACGCCGCCACATAGAATCGCGCCGCCGAGCCAGGGAAGATCCGCCGATCTCAAACGAGCTTCGCCAGTTGGCTTGTCTTTGAATCGGCCGCGTAGCCATACGCACAGCGTAAGGCCGACGCCTGAGCCCATATACAACAAGCCGGCCAGAAGGGTCGGCGCCATTCTTTCAAGTAGTATTTTTGCGAACGGCGTGCTGGCCCCGAAGAGAACAGCTGCGGTGAGAGCATAGAGAGGTCCGCGGTTGCTGGTCCTGCTTGAATGTCTTTTCCCGCTCACAATGGTCATCAGTCTAAATGAGTCACTCTGTACTATGGGAGACTGCTTTACTTGTGAGAGTAACGGTCGTTACAATCTAATTCCCCTGTTACTTCTGAGTCAATGGTCAAGAACTCGGCAAAAAAGCTGGAGTGGATCTTACTGATCCATCAGTTGCCGCCCAAGCCCACAAACCTGCGCGTGCGCATCTGGCGCAAGCTGCAGAAGCTCGGGTCGGTGGCGATTAAGAACTCTGTGTACGTGCTGCCGGCAAACGAGAAGACACATGAAGATTTTCAGTGGCTAAAGCAAGAGATCGAATCTGCCGGCGGCGAAGCAACTGTGTTTCAAGCCGCCTCGGTCGAAGGCGCGACGGACCAAGAAATCATAGCCGCCTTTCGCAAAGCGCGTGATGAAGAATTTGCGGCCATCACTGCGGAACTCGAAGGACTGGCTGGCGCGGTTAGTCAACAGACTCGGGGAAAGCATCTCTCAGTCGGACGACTGGCAAGGCACCAATCGGAGCTGGATAAGCTGCACTCGCAACTGGAAAGCGTCATCGCCAACGATTTCTTCAGCGCCGACGGACGCGCCCATGCGCTCGCGGCTTATGAGCGTTGCCAGAAAGCAATCCGTGCCGCGCACGGTCCCATCGCAAAAGCCACTCGCTCAACCATCAAATCCGGGACACTCGATTTGGCGAAGTACCAGGGTCGCCGCTGGATGACTCGGCGCAACCTGCATATCGACCGGCTCGCGTCCGCCTGGCTGATCCGGCAGTTCATCGACAAACGAGCGCGCTTTTACTTTGTCGCTGAAGGCGAGACGGCAGAGGGCGCGATTGCGTTCGACATGTACGGCGCCGAGTTCACCCATCACGGCGAGGATTGCACCTTCGAGACGATGCTCAAACGATTTGGCTTGAGCGGTAGCAAAGGTCTGCGTGAGATCGCCGAGATAGTTCACGATATAGATCTGAAGGACGCCAAGTTTCATCGGCTGGAGGCTGCGGGGTTCAATGCGATTATTAACGGACTCAGTGAAGTGCTCAGAGACGATCGCAAACTGCTCCAACAGTGCATCGTTATCTTTGATGGATTGTACGGGCTTCTTGGTCAAAGCGCGCAGAAGGATAAATCAAAGCGAAACGTCCGGCGCCAACGGAGAGCGGTCGCTCCCCACACCGATAGATACTTTAGGTCTCACCCGAATCAGGAAGAGAGGTAGGCGCATGAAATTCACGATCGGTTCTTTCGGCTTGTTGTTTGTCTTGCTGGTGACCGCAGCCGTCTCAGCACAGACAACGACGATAGATTTCAGTAATGAGAAACTCGGCGAAGCACCGAGCGGTTTTTCCACTGCGCTCACGGGCAGAGGCAGACCCGGCAAGTGGGTAGTAATGAAAGACCCAGCTTCGCCTAATCAGGGAAACGTCCTGGCGCAGACTGACGCCGATCGGACTGATTATCGTTTTCCGGTCTGCGTCTATGATGGCTTGAGCGCAAGAGATGTCGATATCATGGTGAGGTTTAAGCCTGTCTCAGGCAGAGGCGATCAGGGTGCTGGCATTGTCTGGCGCTATCAGGACAAGGACAACTATTACATCGTGCGCGCCAACGCTCTCGAAGGCAACGTCGTGCTTTACAAAGTCGAGAACGGCAAGCGGACCGATCTGCCGCTCGTGGGTAAAGGCCGAACCTACGGGATGAAAGAGAGAGTGCCTTCGGGAGAGTGGGGCACGCTGCGCGTGGTTGCGAAGGGCAATCACTTCGAGGTCTACCACAACGGCAAAAAACTCTACGAGGTAGAAGATGAGACCTTTAAGCTGGCTGGCAAGGCCGGCTTATGGACCAAAGCTGACTCGGTGATTTACTTCGATGATCTGACAATGACCGTGCAATAAGACAATGAAAGCGGGCACTAATAGTGATGGCGATCGGATGCCTTCGTGGCGCGAAGTGTCCTTGTACTTTCTCTTTCTTGGCTTCGTCAACGTTGGTGGGCCAGTCGCCCAGATCACGATGATGTATAACCACATGGTGGAGAAGCGCAAGTGGCTATCGAAAGATCGATTCGTGAAAATCATGGCCTTCTGCCACATGTTGCCCGGCCCGGAAGCACTTCAGTTGGCGATCTACGTTGGCTATCTCAAACGAAAACTCTGGGGCGGAATTCTAGCTGGACTTACCTTCATCCTGCCTGGCGCAATCGTGATGATTTTTTTGAGCTGGCTTTACGTTAAATACGGCAGCCTGCCTCAGGTCAACAACGTGCTCTACGTCCTCAAGCCCGCAGTCCTGGGCATTATTGGCGCTGGGATCATCAAGCTAGGAAGAGCAGCTATTCGCAAAGTGTTTCTTGCGGTATTGCTCGTTGGCGCGTTCGTCGGAATGCGTTTCGCGGGCATCAATTTTCTTTTGATTCTCCTAATTGCGGGTTTCTTGAATTTGCTGATCGAGGATGGTCTGCCGCGCTGGAAGAAAGCGCGGGCGACGCTCCCGATGATAATCGGTGGATTAATCTTTTTACTTCCATTCATCGATTCGCGTTTGTTTCAAATCACATGGTTATTTCTCAAGACAGGCTTGTTCAGTTTTGGCGGTGCGTATGCCTCGCTGGTATTCGTGCAGCGTGGAGCCGTGACACAGTATCACTGGCTATCCGATGGCCAATTGTTGGACGGTGTGGCGATGAGTGTGGCGACGCCTGGACCATTCATGCTGTTCACTACTTTTGCGGGTTATCTCGCGGGTGGAATTGCTGGAGCCGTACTCGCTACCTTCTTTGTCTTCTTGCCGTCGTTCATCTTTGTTCTCGGCGGCACTCACTATATTGAAAAAGTTCGCGACAATCGCACTATTCAGGCATTTCTTGCCGGTGTGAGCGCTGCAGTAGTTGGCGTGATCGCGGTTGTTTCTCTCGATCTGATTCCCGAGGCGATTGTTGGCTGGCCCAGTATCGCCATCGCCGCCATTGCTTTTCTCCTAATCGTTTGGTTGAAGCGGGATGTTGCCCTAGTAGCAGTTGGCGCGATGGCCGGCGGAATTATTTATTCACTAGTACGAGCGTTTGCTTAGTCAAGCTAGACCAAGCCCCCTCAATAAACAACCAGGAATGAAAGACTAGAGCGAGCAGAAAGGCAGGAGTGAAAATGAAAAGAAACGGAAAATTGACGCGCAGGATTTCGATCCACTTATCTCTGGCGCGTAAGACGAGAAGAATAGTTCTGAGCCTCGTCGCGTTAGCAGTAGCGACTTTGTTTGTTCTGGTGGCTTGCTCTGCGCCGCAGAATCAATCGGGGCAAGCGAACAACCAGCAACCGGCCGCAGCCACAGATTGGAAGCCAGTCGAGCAAGCGTTGGGTAAAGCGGGATCGATGCAGCCGGGAGATGTTTACAAAGTCAGTCTGCCGCGCAGCGATCTGAAGGTCACCGTTGGCGGCGTGGAACTCAAGCCAGCACTCGCTCTTGGTTCGTGGGTGGCTTTCAAGAAGACTGGCGATATGACCACAGTGATGGGCGATCTGGTGCTCACCGAAGACGAAGTGACGCCGGTCATGACGAAACTTGAAGAAGGCGGAGTCGACCCAACGGCTTTGCACAACCACGTGCTGCATGAATCTCCACGCGTGATGTACATGCACATTCATGCGATGGGTGACAGCGTAAAGATCGCCAAGGCCATCCATGATGCGCTCGCCCTGAGTAAAACGCCTTTCGCTGCGCCCGCCGCTGCTCCTCCGAATCAAGACTTGGGAATTGATACGAAGCAGATCGATCAGATCATGGGGCAGAGTGGAAAAGCAAACGGCGGAGTCTATCAATTCTCCGTTGCACGCGCCGACAAGATCATGGACAACGACACGGAGATTCCGCCTTCAATGGGAGTCGCCCAAGCCATTAACTTCCAGCCAACAGGCGGAAGCAAAGCAGCGATAACCGGCGACTTCGTGCTGCTCGCCAGTGAAGTCAACCCGGTGATCAAGGCGCTCAGAGATAACGGCATCGAAGTGACAGCCTTGCACAGTCACATGCTCGTAGAGACACCGCACCTGTTTTTCATGCACTTTTGGGCCAATGACGACGCGCAGAAGCTGGCCCGAGGCCTGCGCGCCGCGCTCGACAAGGTGAATATAGTAAGGAGCTGAGTGCGTACTCGTAACCTGGATGAATAAGGATTCGTCTAGATTAGAGTTCGTTGAAACGACAAAACAGCCTGGAAAACAGGCGATCCTATAAAGCCTCGGGAAATCCCAGGTTGGAATCAGCAAAGAGGATGATCAGGCCGCGGCAGCGGGCGACAGCAGGAGCGCCATAATCCGCTTTGTTCAATCTCATGATAGTAATACATCCAAAAACGATCGACTCTGTCGCCCGCTTTCGCGGGCTCAGGGGATTCTTCTTGACTTGACTG
>WNGL01005644.1_pt1 | contig 14999 bp, 16 predicted proteins | sample 5400591 | NCBI WGS metagenome assembly WNGL01 (sample SAMN13153377, study PRJNA577476) | soil metagenome | isolation source: 80 cm soil or saprolite under Garry oak tree replicate 1 | place: USA:California | collected 2016-06-15
CAGCGTCCTCTCCGTCGTGCCGTTCCTGGCGTTCGCGTTCGCGGTGCTGAAGGGGTTCGGGGCCTACGCCAGCTTCATCGAGGGGACGGCGCGCCCGTTCCTCCACGAGACATTCGGGGGCAACGCTGCGCTGCTCGGGTCGCTGGAGCGGATCATCCAGTTCGTGGATCGGACAGGCGTCTCGACCCTGGGCGCGGTCGGGTTGCTGGTCCTCGTCTACACCTGCGTGAGCCTGCTCTCGAGCGTCGAGGAGATCCTGAACGAGATCTGGGGAGCGACCACCAAGCGCACGATCCTGCGCCAGGTGACGGACTACGTCACGCTCCTCGTCACGACCCCGTTGCTCGTCGTCGCGGGAGCGACGGTCGCCACCGCGGCGCAGAGCTCGCGGGTCGTGCTCTTCCTGCGGAACGCGCTCGGCCTCGGGGGCGTGATCGACTTCCTCCTGCAGTTCACCTCGCTGGCGGTGGTCGCCCTCGCCTTCTTCGCGATCTATGTGATCCTGCCCAACGTGCGCATCCGGCCGCTGTCGGCCGCGCTCGGCGCGGCGGTGGCGGCGGTGCTGTGGCAGGGAGCGCTGGTGCTCTACGTCCGGTTCCAGGTGGGCATGTCGAGCTACAACGCGCTCTACTCCGTGCTGAGCGCGATCCCGATCTTCCTCGTCTGGACCTACGTCTCGTGGCTGGTCGTGCTCGTCGGCGCGCAGGTGGCTGCCAGCCACCAGAACGTGCGGGTGGTGCGGCAGCAGTTCCGGGCGCGGCGGATGGACCCGGCGCTGCGAGAGACCCTCGCGCTGGTCCTCGCCGCGCACGTCGCGCGCGACTTCCTGTCCGGAGGCCCGTCGTGCAGCCCGGGTGCGCTCGCGGAGCGCTTGCAGGTGCCCTTGCTCATGATCGAAGGGATCCTCGACGGGCTCGCGCGCGCTGGGCTCCTGGCACAGACCACCCTCGGACGTGAGGTTCGCTACCTCCCGGTGCGGGACGTCGACACGATCCGCGTGGACGACGTGCGGGACGCGCTCCGCCGCGATGGGCGCGCGGACGAGCTCCGGGCGGAGGTGGAGCGGCACCTCCCGCCCGAGCTCCTGCGCGTGTTTCAAAGCGCGGACGAGGAGCGCCGCCGCTCGTCCTACAACGTCACGTTGCGTGAGCTCGCCGGGCTGCTCGGCCGGGGCGACGCGGCGGCCCCCTGCGAAGGCCCCAAGGAGGCGACGGCTCCCGCGCGCGGGGCGACGGGCGGCCCAGTCATGGACGCCAAGTGAACCGCAAACGTGGGAGCGTTCCTGTCCGCTCGGGGGAGCGGGGTGCAGTCGCTCGGCGAGGGACCTCGGAGGCTCATGCGCGCCCGCCTGAAGAGCCTGCGCAGCGACGAGATCGAGGACCTGGAGCGCTTCGCCCCGGACGTCCCTGACGAGTTCGCCGTGCCGCTCGTCCTCGAGGTCGGCGCGCTCGGCCTCCGGGGGAAGGAGCGCTTCGACCTGCTCGTCGTCACGCCCCGCTGGCTCCTCAGGCGGCATGGCAAGCAGGGTGCGATCATGGGCAGAGGGAAGTTGATCGTGTTCGAGTGGAACTTCGAGCGGATCAAGAGCCTGCTCGCCCGCAAGGTGGAGGCCTGCTCCGGCGCGACGTGGCCGGAGGTGGCGGGGAAGGTCGACCGCATGGCCGACTGGGAGGGAGAGGGCGAGAACGTCGTGGGGTTGCGGTAGGGAGCGAGCGCTGCGTGTCGAGGAAGGAGTCGCGATGGAGACCTGCCTGTTCTGCCGCATCGTCGCGGACCCCGCGACCGCGCACGTCGTCCACGAGTCGGCCGGAGCGCTCGCGTTCCTCGACGCCTTTCCGGCAGCGCGGCCGCACGTCCTGGTCATCCCGCGCCTTCACGCGCCGACGCTCCTCGACCTCGACGACGCCGCCGTGGGTGACCTGTTCAGGGCCGTGAAGGTGGTCCAGCAGAGGGTCCAGGCGGTGTTCCAGCCCAGGGGCTTCAACGTGGGCTGGAACCAGGGCCGGGCCGCCGGGCAGCACGTCTTCCACCTGCACGTGCACCTCCTGCCTCGGTACGCGGACGGCGGTCACGGCGTGCAGGCGCTCGGGACCGGTGGCGACCGCAGCGAGCTCGCCGCGCTGGCCGCCGCGCTGCGTGAGCGGTAGAGCAGGTCCACGCGCGCTCCGAGCGCGACCCTGGGTTGCCTGGACCCCTGCGGCATCCGACCTCGCTCGCGGCAGTGCTGGGCAATCCGGCGGGAACAGTTGTTGCGTCGCCTTCGACCATGGCACTCCTCTTGGCCCGCCACGGCAGCTCGGAGCTTGCGGATCCCGCAGCGGCCGTCGCGGAGCTTCGAGCCGCGATCGATCAGCCTGGGATACGGGCCGTCGTCCTGTTCTGCTCTCCCACCTACGACCTCGACGGGCTGGGGGCCGCGATCCGAGCCTCATTCGACTGCCCGGTCATCGCCTGCACCAGCGCGGGACAGATCGGCCCGACGGGCTATCAGCGGGGAGGGATCACGGGAGCGAGCCTTGCCAGCGAAGAGCTCGCCGTCCAGCCGTACCTCGTGTCACCGCTCTCGCGATGCCGGGAGGGGGCGTTGCGGGCGGCGGCGCTGATCCGGGCTCGCCTGGCGGTCTTGCCGGGCCACCTCCGCGCCTTCGGGCTCCTCCTGGTCGACGGCCTATCGCTCGCCGAGGAGACGCTCACGTCCGTCCTGTACCAATCGACGGGTGACCTGCCCATCTTCGGAGGCTCCGCAGGCGACGATCTCGCGTTCCAGCGCACCGCCGTCTACTGGGATGGAAAGTTCCTCTCGGACGCGGCGGTGTTCGCGCTCTTCGAGACGTCGCACCCCTTCGCCACCTTCAAGCTGGCCCACTTCACGCCGACCGGGAAACGGCTCGTCATCACCGCCGCAGATCCCGCCAAGCGGCTCGTGAAGGAGATCAACGGCGTGCCCGCCGCCGAGGGCCTGGCCGAGACGCTCGGCATCCCGGTGGAGTGCCTCGACGCCGCGGTCTACTCGAGGAGTCCGCTCATGCTGCGCCTGGGGTCCGACCACTACGTGCGCAGCATCTCTAAGGTAAACCCCGATCGCAGCCTGACCTTCCACTGCGCGATCGACGAGGGCCTGGTGCTCACGGTGGGAGAGAACGTCGATCCGCTCACTGCGCTGGAGGAGGGGCTTCGGCAGGCGGCGCAGAAGGTCGGCGCGCCGGCGTTGATCGTCGGCTGCGATTGCATCCTGCGCCGCCTGGAGCTGGAAGAGCGGCACCTGGACGAGCGGGCGGGCGAGCTCCTGCGCGCGAACAAGGTCATCGGGTTCAGCACCTACGGGGAGCAGTTCAACGCCGTGCACGTGAACCAGACGCTCACGGGAGTCGTCCTCGGGGAGCGGTGCCGGCCATGAACCTCGAGGAGCGCCTGGCGGCGGCGCAGCGCACCATCGCGGCGCTCATGCGGCGGGTGGAGCAGCAAGCGGCGAGCGGCGAGACGGCGTTCTCGGTGCTCGAGCAGAACATCGCGCTCGAGCACGTGATCGCGGAGAAGACGCGGGAGCTCGAGGCTCGGCGGCGAGAGCTGCTCCAGGCGCAGAAGCTCGAGTCGGTGGGGCGGCTCGCCTCCGGCATCGCGCACGAGATCAACACCCCGGTCCAGTTCGTGAACGACAACGTCCAGTTCCTCCAGCTGGCGTTCGGCGACCTGGTGGGGCTGTTCGAGAAGCACCGCCAGCTGCGCGACGCGGCGGCCACCGGTCAGGTGTCCCCCGAGCTGCTGCGAGAGGTCGACGAGGCCGAGCGCGCCGCGGATCTCGGCTACCTGCTCGAGCACGTCCCGAAGGCGGTCGCGCGTTCCGTCGAGGGCCTGGAACGCGTCGCGACCATCGTCCGCTCGCTGAAGGAGTTCGCCCATCCGGAGGGGAAGGAGCGAGGAGAGGCCGATCTCAATCGCGCCCTCGCCAGCACGCTCACCGTCGCGCGCAACGAGTACAGGTACGTGGCCAAGGTGGAGACCGACTATGGCGAGCTGCCGGCCGTGTGGTGCTTCCTGAGCGAGCTCAACCAGGTGTTCTTGAACGTCATCGTGAACGCGGCGCACGCGATCGAGGAGGCCCGCCGGGGAGAGGGCGAGCTGGGGCTCATCCGGGTGGTGACGCGCCGCGACGGCGACTCCGTCAAGATCTCCGTCTCCGACACGGGGACCGGGATGTCCCCCGCGATCCAGGAGCGGATCTTCGATCCCTTCTTCACCACCAAGGAGGTCGGCAAGGGGACGGGCCAGGGCCTCGCCATCGCACGCACGGTGGTGGTGGACAAGCACGGCGGCACGTTGACGTTCGACTCCGCGGTCGGGCGCGGCACGACCTTCCACATCCGGATCCCGATCGGCTCCACGGCGAGGTAGGCCGCGCGGTCACGTCTCACCGATCGCGCGCGTCAGCCGGGCGCGCGCGGTCGCGAGGTCGTAGCCGGCCCTTACTTGTTGCGCGCGGGCGGAGGTGAGGGCGGCCTGGGCGTCGGTGAGCTCGACGATGCTGCCCACGCCGGCCTGGTAGCGGCCCTCGGCCAGCTCCAGATTTTCCTGCGCCTGCGCCACGAGCACCTGTGAGGCGTCGCGGCGGGCGTGCGCCTCGATGACCGCGAAGGCCGCTTGCTCCACGTCGGCGCGCACTTGCAGCACCTCCGCCGCGTGGGCAGCCTGCGTCTGCTCGACCGCGCCGCGCTGCTCCGCCACCCGAGCCGCGTCGGCGCCGCCATTGAGGAAGGGCCAGGAGAGCGTCATCGCGACCTGCCAGTTGTGAACGAGCGGAGCCTCTCCGGCCCAGCCGTACTGGCCTGCCGCGGCGAGGACCGGGAACCAGGCCGAGCGGGCCGAGGCGAGCGAGGCATCCGCGGCGCGCAGGCGAAGATCGAGGGCGGTGAGCTCGGGCCGGGCGCGCAGCGCGCGCTCGACCGCTTCCTCCGGGCGCGGGTCGGGCGCCTCCGCCTGCGGGCGCACCTCCAGGCGCGCGTCGCCGACCGGCTCGCCGATGGCGGCCGAGAGCGCGGCGCGGGTGGTGGCGACGCCATTGTCGGCCTGGATCTTCGTGATGCGCGCGTTCGAGAGATCGACCTCCGCCCGCGTCACGTCGAAGCGGGTGCGGCGTCCGACCTCGAACGAGGCCTTCGCGAACTCGAGGTGCTTCAGCATCTGGGCGATGGTGTCGTCGGCCACCTTCACGAGCGCCTCGGCCGCCAGCGCGCCGAAGTAGGCGACGCGCACCTGGGTGGCGACGTCCTGCCGGGTGACGGAGAGGTCCGCCTCGGCGGCGGAGGTGCTGGCGCGCGCGGCGCGCACGTGGCCCAGCGTGCGCCCGAAGTCCCAGATCGGCACCTGGACGTTCACGTTCGCCGAGTAGAACGAGCTCGTTGCTTCCGACTCCGCGGCGCGGGTCAGGTTGCCCGTGGCGCGCGAAGCCGTGGCGTTGACGCTGCCGGCCGGGAGGAAGCCGGCGAACGCCTCGCGGGTCCGCGCCGAGGCCTGCGCGAGCTGCGCCTGGGACTCGGCGGTGAGCGGGTGCGCCCGGGCGCGGGCGAGCGCGTCCTCGAGGGTGAGGACGGGGGATGCTGGGCCCGACGTCCGCCCTTCGACTCCGCCGCCGGCAGGGCCGGCGGCTACGCTCAGGGCGAACGGAAGGAAAACGCTGAAGAGAGCGGTCGTCATTCGTACCGGAGCGCTTCGATGGGATCGAGCCGCGACGCGCGCAGCGCGGGGTAGAAGCCGGCCACCACGCCGGCCAGGCCGGCCAGGAGGACGGTGCCGAGCATGACGCTCGGTGAGAGGAGGGTGGGCCACTCGGCCTTCACCGCCATGATCCACGAGACGAGCGCCCCGAGGCCGAGGCCGATCAGCCCGCCGATGGCGGCCAGCACCACCGCCTCCGTCAGGAACTGGACGAGGACGTCCCGGCCGCGCGCCCCGACCGCCATGCGGATGCCGATCTCGCGGGTCCGCTCGGTCACCGAGACGAGCATCACGTTGGCGATGCCGATGGCGCCGACCACGAGGGAGATGAGCGCAATGGAGCCGAGGAGCAACGACAGCGTGTTGGTCTGCTCGTTGGCCGAGTTCTGGATCTCGGTCAGGTTGCGGATCTGGAAGTCGGGCTCGGCTGCGTCGGCCTGGTGATGCCGCTGCTTCAGGAGCGACGTCACCTCGCGCTGGGCGTCGGCCACCTGCGGCCCGCTGCGCGCCTCCACCATCAGCATGCCGACCGTGTCCGCCTGCGAGCCCTGGAGGCGACGCACCAGCGTGCTCCACGGCATCACGATGACGTCGTCCTGGTCCTGACCCCAGTTGCCCTGGCCCTTGGCGGCGAGCACGCCCACGACCTTGCAGGGCACGTGCTTCACCCGGATCTGCTCGCCGAGCGCGTTCGAGTCGCCGAAGAGCTTCTCCTTCACGGTCTGCCCGATGAGGCAGACCTTGGCCCCCGCCGCCTCCTCCTCGCGCCCGAACGCCTCACCCTGCGCGAGCGGCCACTGGCGGACCTGGAGGTAGGACGCGGTCGAGCCCATCACCTGGGTGAACCAGTTCGCGTCGCCGTAGATGACCTGGGCGCCGCTCCGGTTCACCGGCGCCACCGCCGCCACCGCCTGCGGGAGCTCGCGCTCGATGGCCCGCGCGTCGTCGAGCGTGAGGTTCTGGGTGGCCCCGGCGCCGGTGGCGACCCCGCGGGTGTTCATCGATCCCGGCACCACCATGAGCAGGTTCGAGCCGAGCGACGCCATCTGTTGAGCCACCTTGGCCTTGGCCCCCTGGCCGAGCGAGACCGTCGAGACCACCGCCGCCACCGCGATGACGATGCCGAGCATGGCGAGCGCGGAGCGGAGCTTGTTCCGGCGCAGCGCGCGGAGCGCGGTGCGCAGGGCGGCGAGGAGGATCATGAGGCCGCCCTCGGGCGGGCGGCGGCGAGGCGCCGCTGCAAGACCGGCGCGTCGGAGAGGACGAGGCCGTCCTTGAAGATGACCCGGCGCCGGGCGTGCTCGGCGATGTCGGTCTCGTGGGTGACGAGCAGGATGGTGAGCCCCTCGTCGTTGAGGGCCTGGAAGAGGCTCATCACGTCCTCGCTGGTGGCCGAGTCGAGGTTGCCGGTCGGCTCGTCGGCGAGCAGCAGCTTGGGCCGGTTCACGAGGGCGCGGGCGATGGCGACCCGCTGCTGCTGCCCCCCCGAGAGCTGGGCGGTGGTGTGGTCGAGCCGATCGGCCAGGCCGACCCGCGCCAGCGCCTCCGCCGCCCGCGCGTGCCGCTCGCGGGTGGAGATGCCCTGGTACACCATGGGCAACTCGACATTCTCGAGCGCGCTCGTGCGCGGCAGGAGGTTGAAGCCCTGGAAGACGAAGCCGATCGCGCGCCCGCGGGCTCGGGCGAGCGCGTCGCGGGAGAGGCGGCTCACCTCTTCCCCGTCGAGGAAGTAGCTGCCGGCGCTGGGGCGGTCGAGGCAGCCCACCACGTTCATGAAGGTGCTCTTCCCCGAGCCGGAGGCTCCCATGATCGCGACGAACTCGCCCGGGAGGAGCTCGAGCGACACCCCGCGCAGCGCCTGCACCGAGACGTCGCCCATGCGGTAGGTCTTCTCGATGCCCGCCGCCCGGACCACCGGCGTCGCATTGGCGGCGGGGGCGCGGCCGACCTCGAGGACAGGGCTAGAAGAGGCCACGGCGCGGCCCTCCCTGCGGCGCGTTCCCGGCCGGCGCCCCGGCGTCTCCGACGAGGACGGTGTCTCCCTCGGAGAGGCCCGAGATGACCTCGGTCTGCCGGCCGTCGGAGATGCCGACGAGCACGTCCACCGGGGCGGGCTTGCCCTCCTGCAGCCGGTAGACGCGCCCACGGCGCGCACCTTTCCGCGCGGTGGGTTCCCCGGCCGGGAGTATCACCGGCTCCGCGGTCGACGCAGCGCGCGCGACGCCGGGCGTGGCAGAGCGCCCACCGCTCCCGCTCCGGCCCGCGCCACCGGCTGCACCTCCACCTCCACCGCTCCCCGGGCGGGCACCCTCCTCGCCGGCAGGCCGGTACCGCAAGGCCGCGTTGATGACCCGGAGCGCCTCGCCGCGCTGGCTCGTCACGATGGTGATCGAGGCGGTCATGCCCTGGCGCAGCTTGCGGTCGGGGTTCCGTGCCTCGATGACCGCCGCGTAGGTGACGACGTTCTGGATCGTGTTCGGGGCCTGACGCACCTCGCGGATGCGCCCCTCGAACTGCTCGCCCGGAAAGGCGTCCACCGTGAAGCGCGCGGTGAGCCCGTCCTTCACCTTGCCCACGTCGGCCTCGTCGACGTTCGCGAGGATCTGCATGCGCGTCAGATCGTTCGCGATGAGGAAGAGCGTCGGCGCCTGCAGGCTCGCCGCGACCGTCTGCCCGACGTCGATGCTGCGCGAGATGACCACCCCGTCGATGGGGCTCTGGATCCGGCACAGCTCCACGTTGGTCTCGGCGGTCTCCCGGTCCGCCTGCGCCTGCAGGACGCGCGCGTCCGCGCCTTGCAGCGCCGCCTGGGCGCCCTCCCGCGCCGCCACCGCCGCGTCGACGTCGGCCTGCGCGATGAGGCTCCTCCGGAGGAGCTCCAGGCTGCGGCGCTCGGTGCGCTGCGCATCGGCCAGCGCTGCGCGTGCCTTCGCCACGTCGGCCTGCGCGGCGGCGAGCCCGGCCACCGCGCGCGCCAGCGCGGCCTTGAAGAGCCTGGGATCGATCTCGGCCAGCACCTGCCCCTTCTTCACCGGGCTGTTGAAGTCGACGTAGAGCTTCGAGATGGTGCCGGACACCTGCGAGCCGACGTTGACCGTCACCACCGCCGAGACGTCGCCGGTGGCGGAGACGACCTCCGCGATGGGGCCCTGGCTGACGGCCTCGGTGCGGTAGGAAGCCTTGGGCGCGCGGTTGCAACCTCCCAGGAGGAGGGCAGCGAGCGCGGCGAGGAGGAGTGGGTGAGCGCGCATGGAGTGACCGCATCCTAGCGCCGCCTGAACCCCCCGGGGCGTGGGTGAACACTTCTTCACACGCGGCGCGCACGCGTCACGCCGCGAACCTTCTGCCGCGCCGCTATACTCTCACCCACATGAACCGCTGGGTCAGGCTCTTCGTCCTCTTCGCCGCGGCGCTCGCCGCGTACGAGCTCTTCGCGTGGCGCGGCCGCTCGGCGCGCGGCTCGAGCCCCGCCGCCAGCCCGGCGCCCGCGTTCAGCCTCCTCGCCGACGACGGCCGGCAGGTGTCGCTCGCGGGCCTGCGCGGCAAGGTCATCGCGGTGAACTTCTGGTCCACCTGGTGCGGTCCATGCCGCGAGGAGATCCCGGATCTGGCTCGGGTCTATGCGGCCCGGAAGGGCGGCTGCTTCGAGCTGCTCGGCATCGCCGAAGAATCGGGCGAACACGCCGAGGTGGTCTCCGCCGCGCGGAAGCTCGGCATCAACTACCCGGTCCTCTTCGACGATGACGCGAAGGTGGGCGACGCCTTCCGCATCCCGGGCTATCCGCGCACCTACCTCGTCGACGTCAACGGTCTCATCCAGAAGGTGTTCGAGGGGGCCGTCGATCGCGACGAGCTCGACCGGGCGCTGGCGCCGCTCCTCGCCGACTGCTCGCAGGTCACGAGCGCGCGGTGACGAAGCGCTGCGCCATCTGCGGAAAGCCCGTTCCGCCGCGGGACCAGAACCGCTCGTACCCGCTCTGCTCCGATCGCTGCCGGCTCATCGACCTGTCGAAGTGGCTCGGCGAGGAGTACCGCATCGCAGGTCCTCGCGCGGGCGACGGCGCTGCGGGAGCTTCCCCGAAGGACGAGCAGGATGACGAGGAGAAGCCGCCATGAGCGCGACCGCGCCGAAGCCGCTGCTCTACGTGGCGCGGGCGCTGCCCGGCGGAGACCTCGAGCGGCTTGGCGCGCTCTTCGAGATCGAGGGCAATGGCGCTCGGCCACCCCCGCGCGACCAGCTCCTGCGGGAGGCGCGCGAGGCGGTCGCCCTGGTGGTGACCTACCTCGACCGCGTCGACCAGCCCCTCCTGGCGGCGCTGCCCCGGCTGCGCCACGTCGCCTCCTACGGCGTGGGCGTGAACCACCTCGACCTCGAGGCCTGCCGCGCGCGGGCAGTGCTCGTCACGAACACGCCCGGCGTCGTCACCGCCGCCACCGCCGACCTGGCCATGGCGCTCCTCCTCGCCGCCGCGAGGCGCGTGGCGGAGGGCGATCGCACCATCCGCAGCGGCGGGTGGACCGAGCTCGACCCCGGCTGGCTCCTCGGCACCGAGGTGACCGGAAAGACCCTGGGCCTGGTCGGCTTCGGGCGCATCGCGCAGGCGGTCGCCCGCCGTGCAGCCGGTTTCGACCTGCGCCTGCTCTATGCCAGTCCGCGGCCGGTCGAGTTCCCCTGGGCCGAGCGGGTGCCCCTCGACGAGCTCCTCGCCCGGAGCGACTTCGTCTCGTTGCACGTGCCGCTCACGCCAGCCACCGAGCGGCTCCTCGACCGCCCGCGCCTACGCTCCATGAAGCGGGGGGCCGTGCTGGTGAACACGGCGCGCGGCCAGGTGGTGGACGACGAGGCGCTCGCCGAGGCGCTGCGCGACGGCCACCTCGCGGCGGCCGGCCTCGACGTCTTCCGGGACGAGCCGCGCGTGCCCGCCGCCTACCTGGGCCTGCCGAACGTCGTCCTCACCCCACACCTCGGCTCGGGCAGCCGCGAGACGCGCGCGGCCATGGCGCGGATGGTGCTCGAGGACGTCGAGCGGGTAGGGCGGGGTGAGGAGCCGCGGCACCGCGTACCGTGAGTCACAGCCTCAGGCACGGTCAACCGAGCGTCGGCATGGCGAGGCTCGTCCGCGGCAACGGGTCAGCCTCCGGCCAGCGGGTCGTGACGGCCTTGGTGCGGGTGTAGAACTTCACCCCCTCCGCGCCGTGGACGTGCAGGTCGCCGAAGAGGGACTGCTTCCAGCCGCCGAAGGAGAAGAAGGCCATGGGCACCGGGATGGCGACGTTCACCCCCACCATCCCCACCTGCACCTCGTGCTCGAAGCGCTGCGCCGCCACGCCGGAGCGGGTGAAGATGGCCGTACCGTTGCCGTACGGGTTCGCGTTCACGACCGCGATGGCCTCCTCGAGCGACCCGGCTCGCAGCACGATCAGCACCGGCCCGAAGATCTCCTCGCGGTAGACCGTCATCGACGGGGTCACGCGGTCGAGCAGGGTCGGGCCGAGGAAGAAGCCGTCGGCCGCCTCTGGCACGCGCAGGCTCCGGCCGTCGAGCACCGCCCGCGCCCCTTCCTTCAGCCCGGCTGCGACGAGAGAGCGGATGCGCTCCCGGTGCGCGGCAGTGATGACCGGCCCCATGTCGACGCCGGGGCGAGTGCCCGGCCCGACGCGCAGGGCGGCCGCTCTTTCGCGCAGGCGCGCCACCAGCGGATCGCCCGCCTCCCCCACCGCCACCACTGCCGAGATGGCCATGCAGCGCTCTCCGGCCGAGCCGTAGGCGGCGCCGATGAGCGCGTCGGCGGCGGCGTCGAGGTCGGCATCCGGCAGCACCACCGCATGGTTCTTGGCGCCGCCCAGGGCCTGGACGCGCTTGCCGTTCTTGGCGGCCGTCTCGTAGACGTGCCGCGCCACGGGCGTCGACCCGACGAAAGACACCGCGCTCACGCCGGGATGGGCGAGGAGCGCGTCGACCGCTTCCCCGTCGCCCGGGACGACATTGAGGACGCCAGGCGGCAGCCCCGCCTCCGCGAAGAGCCGCGCCAGCGCGAGCGAGGTGGAGGGGACCCGCTCCGAGGGCTTCAGCACGAAGGTGTTCCCGCAGGCGATGGCGAGCGGGAACATCCACATGGGCACCATGGCCGGGAAGTTGAACGGCGTGATCCCGGCGCAGACGCCGACCGGCTGCCGCACCGCGTGACACGAGACGCCCTTTGCCACCTCCTCGGCCTGCTCGCCCTTCAGGAGGTGAGGGACGCCCATGGCGAACTCGACCACCTCGACCCCGCGCTGCAGGGATCCGGCCGCGTCGACGGAGGTCTTTCCGTGCTCCTCGGCGATCAGTCGCGCCAGCTCGTCGCGGTGCGCGTCGAGCAGCTCGCGGTAGCGCATGAGGACGCGGGCGCGGCGCAAGGGCGGCGTGTCGCGCCAGGCCGGCAACGCCGCCTCCGCAGCGGCCACTGCCCGCGCCACGTCCTCGCGGCCGGCGAGCGGCACGCGCCGCACCACCTCGCCCTTGGCCGGGTCGAACACGTCCCCCAGGCGGGCGCTCGAGGAAGGGACGTCCTTGCCGGCGATCCACAGCGAGAGGACGGGGGTGGTCATCCAGCAGTGAAGGTAGGAAGACCCTCGGGGGTTTCAATCGACATCCCCGGTCTTGATGGGGGCGCCGCCCGCCGCGGCAGGGCGCTCTGCCGCGGCGCGTCGCGGGGAGGAGGAAGGACCCTGCTTCCGTGGTATAGGTCCGCGCCGCGCGCTACCTCATGGGCTTCGTCGACCTCCACTGCCACCTGCTCTGGGACCTCGATGACGGCTGTCGCTCGCGCGAGGAGACGGTCGCCGCCGCCCGCGCGCTGGCGGCCGTCGGTTACAGTGACGTGGCGGCGAGCCCTCACGTGCAGGCGCGCTACGGCGGGGGCGACCGCCAGCAGGCCGAGCTGCGGCTGGGGGAGGCCCGGGCGCTCCTCCACGCCGAGGGGCTCGGCCTCGCCCTGCACGCCGGCGGCGAGAACTTTCTCGACCTGGACTTCCTGGCGCGCGCAGGCACGCCGGAGATGCGCGGGGTGGGCGAGCAGCGCCGCTACGCGCTCGTCGAGCTCCCCTTTCAGTCGACCGTGCCCGAGCTGCCCGAGCTGGTGGCGGCCGCCGTCGCCATGGGCGTCACCCCGGTGGTGGCGCACCCGGAGCGCTGCCTCGAATTCCTGAAGCCCGGCCGGGCGGCCGAGGCCGTGCGGAGTGGAGCCATCCTGCAGCTCAACCTGGGCTCGCTCACCGGCCGGCACGGCCGCATGGCGCGCAGCCTCGCGGAGCGCTTCCTCGACGAGGGGCTCTACGCGGTGGGCGGCACCGACCTGCACGCGCCCGACGGCGCCGAGGCGTGGATCGCCGAGGCGCTGGCGGCGCTCGCCACGCGGGGCGGCGAGGCCGCGCTCCGCCGGCTGTGCGAAGACAACCCGCGGCGCGTGCTGGCGGGCGAGGACCTTCCATGAAGCGGTTCATCCAGGCGGTGGCAGGGCTCGGCATCTCGGGCGGGGCGCTGGCGCTCACCCTGCGCGGCAAGAATCTCGGGACCATCTGGGCGGAGATGCTGCACGCCGACTACCGGTGGCTGTGGCCTTACGTGGCGCTGCTCTTCCTCATCCACGTCATCCGGACGGTGCGCTGGGGACTGCTCCTCGAGCCGGTGGCGAAGGTGCCCTTCTCGAAGCTGAACGCGGTCTCGGCGGTCGGCTTCATGGCGCTCATCCTGCTCCCCTTCCGGCTGGGCGAGTTCGCGCGGCCCTACCTGGTGGCCGAGCGGCCGCGCCTCCGCGTCTCGGCGGCGCTCTCGTCGGTGGTGGTGGAGCGCGTCGCGGACGGCCTCTTCACGGCCATGCTGCTCATCCTGACCCTGCTCGCGGTGCCGGAGGGTACGCGCGGGCTGCCCGCCTTCCGGCTGGCGGGGGTGGTGGTCTTCGTCGCCTTCGCGCTCCTGCTCGCGTTCCTGGTCCTCGCCTACAAGAACCGCCCGCGGGCGGTGAGGCTCACCCACCGACTGCTCGATCCCATCTCGCCGCGGGTGGCGGAGCGCGCCTCCGGGATGATGGACGCCTTCATCCACGGGCTCCGCCTCGTCCCGTCGCGGCGAAAGGTGGCGCTCTTCTTCGCGCTCACCTTCGTCTACTGGGCGGTGAACGGCTGGGGCATCCAGCTCTTCGCCCGGAGCTTCGGCTTCACCCTGAGCCTCAGCCAGGCGTACACGGTGCTCGGCGTGCTGGTGGTCGGGGTCATGATCCCGGCCGGCCCGGGCATGGTGGGGACGTTCCAGGCAGCGGTGGCGGGCGGGCTGTCGCTCTTCGCGCCGAACGCGGGCGAGCGCGCCTTCGCCTTCGCGAACGTGCTGTGGCTCGTCCAGATCGTCCAGCAGACCGCCCTCGGCGTCGTCTTCCTCTTCTCGCGCCACATCCGGATCGCGAGCATCCTCGCCGCGCCGCGAGAGGTGGAGGAGGGGCTCGAGTCCGAGGAGGCCGACTACCAGCGCCAGGACGCGGCCGGCGGCAACCGCTAGGCCGCCTCGCGCTCGGCGTCGGGACGGCTGCGCGCCGCCTCGTCGAGCGGCGGCGTCATCGCCTCCATGAACCAGGCGTCGAGGAGGGCGTCGAGCTCCTTCACCAGCTCGTCGAAGGACAGGTCGTCGGTGAGATCGTGGGTCGGGTGGTCGGCCATCACAGCTCCTCGTCGAACCAGCGGCGCAGCGCCTCACGGATCCGGCGCGACGTCGGGTTGACCGTGAACGGGACGGGGCCGGGCTGGTGGGGCTGTGGCTGGTGTTCGAGGAGGGGGAGCTCCCGCGGCGTGAACTCCGCCGTCCGCGTCGAGACCGAAGGCCGCTCGCTCTTCGCCACCATCCCGCCCATCCCGCCACCTCCGGCGATATCGCGTGCGATATCGGGGGTCGGTGTAGCACGGGCCCCTGACGAGTCCAAGAAAACGGTCGGCGGGTGGGCGCGGGGGAGGGTGCCTCGCGCGTTGACACCTCCGGAAGCCGCCTCTATAACGGCCGTCCTTCCGGTGAGGTAGCTCAGTCGGCTAGAGCGAGGGTCTCATAATCCCTAGGTCGGGAGTTCGATTCTCCCCCTCACCACCAACTTACCTTCTCCGCGTACGAGCGCTCCTGCGCGGCACTGCGCGTGCATCCGGCTCCGCCTGTCGAGCCAGTCCGCCCGCAGGTCCGGGCTGCGCGCCGGCGGGTGACCACCCCACCGCCCGGGAGCGGACCGGCCCGTGCGGGCGGTAGCTCACCTTGAGCTCCACGCCCGCCG
>WNGL01007398.1_pt1 | contig 14999 bp, 14 predicted proteins | sample 5400591 | NCBI WGS metagenome assembly WNGL01 (sample SAMN13153377, study PRJNA577476) | soil metagenome | isolation source: 80 cm soil or saprolite under Garry oak tree replicate 1 | place: USA:California | collected 2016-06-15
CGACTTGCGTATCGAATAAGAAGTAACAATGACGTAGGAAAGTTCTTCAGCCTGCATGGATTATACCCGCGGCTTGTGATTAAACCGCGTCGAATGCAGAGAAACCGAAGCCGTCAGGCTAAAAGAACCTAACTGGCGGCCTTTGCTCACGCAAATTCAAAGTGGCGTAAGCTTCGGTCCGCCGCCATCGGGCGGACGCATGCACGGCCTTCGCCAATACGGCGATCCATTTGCCGCGGCGACGCACTTCAACGAGGTCGATCTTGTGGCGGCGCAGCGCTCGCAAGAATTCTTTCTCTTGGGCCCGCAAAACACCGGAGAGAATCAGCCAACTGCTTTCCTTTAGCTTTGGCAGAATCTGAATAAGCAATTCGTTAAACAGATTTGCAGTCATGATGTCGATCCAGCGCGCCGAGTTCCAGCGGCGCACATCGCCCAATTGAAAATCCACGCCATCGATCCCGTTTCGTCGCGCATTTGCCTTCGCAGTTGAAATCGCAATCGGATCGACATCGATTGCCAGTACGCGACGCGCTCCGAAGCGCTTTGCCGCGAGAGCAAGAAATGCCGCTTCCAGTTCCGAGATCGGCAAGCGACCAACTGTTTTTCCATTTGCGAGTCAATTGTTCCAGGAGACGAAGCGACATTGCTGTCGTTGAATGTTCGCCCGTTCCAAACGCTGTGCTTCGGGGAATAACAAGCAGCGGCGGCTTTCCAGCCGCCGGGATGATTTAGGAATCTCCCTTTGCAGAGATTACCAGTCGTTTTCCAATCTTGAGCGGCCTGCTTTGTTCGCCGTCTGTAAATCGCTTCAGCCAATCACGAGAAAGTTTCTCGGCCCGTCCGCCAAATTCCTCGACAAGCTTTTGGGAATCATTGCGCGACCTGCACGCAATTTCGAGTCGCAATCCCTCGCGTCCGGGGCTTGAGATGATCGCAAGTCTGCCGCGTGCACGCGTTTGCAGAATCTGTTCGCGCGCGGCCAGCCAGTGCGGTTCTGCTAGTTTGCGCCACAGATACAGTGCGCTACCCAGATGGGAAGGTTTCGATCCTATTTTTGCTCGGGCGCTTTTTGCGCCATCTTCTGCGCCAAACCCGCGGCGTATTTTTCGTATTGGACATTATCAACCGTGAAAGTCCCGAACATGTAGTTGGAATTGTCCCACGACCAATTCTGGTCGGCATCGTTAAATGTCATCTTGGAGGTCTGTCCCTGGGCGTATTCGTGATGAATCGGATCGGCGGCCGGTGGATTCACAATTTTCGGCGAACCGCCCAGACCGCCATCGATCAAATGCCCGTGAAAAGTGCCATACTGTCCAATAGTGATCTGGTGTTCTTTCCCTTCGATCTTGCGGGTGATTGGCACGTAACGAGTCTCGGTTTTCTTCGAAGCACCCGGAACCAAGGCCGCAGCGGTGATCGCTTCCAGCGCCTTGCGCTGTTCGGGAGTCGCCTTTTCGTCGATGTAGTTGTAGGCAAAGTTCCAATTTCCGAACGATTCCATCATAGACTGGCCTTCGGGGCTTTGCGCCATGGAGGCGATGGCGAGGCCGTCGAGTTTCACTTTTCCGTAATTGCCTTTCTGGATGAAGAGCACCTGGCCGCCGCCGCAGGTCATCTTGGTCGGCTTGGAACCGAACCAGCAGGGACAGGCCGCGTCGCACGAGCAGGCTTCTTCAAGTTGGCCGGTAATTTTCCACGGAGTTTTGTCTTTGGGTTCATTTGTGGCTCGAACGGGCGATCCGAGGAACAGGAGCCCTGCAACGAGCGCGTACGGAAAGAGGGAGCCGATTTTCATAGTGCGAAATTTTATCGCCGCACGCGTGCGGGACAAGTCGATTTTGTAGGCATGCTTGATACTGGCCTGCCAGCCGCAGCTTGGCAGTTTTGGGACGGTCCGCCTTCGCTGAAGCTACCCCGACGGCTTTCGGGCCTCCAGCTTCAATTAAAGAAAGTGCCGTCTCATGAATGCTCGTCCTGAACCGGACTTCAGGTACTTCTCGAACTCGATGGCGGTCTGTTTCTGCACAAATGCAAAATAGGCGACGAGGATCCATGGACGAAACTTGGCCGTATGTGGTGAGCGCCCCTCATTATGATCTTTAAGTCGTTGTCGCGAATCGCCGGTGGACCCCCAGTACGGCTGCCGGGGATGAGATTCCGAGTTTAACAGGTAAACGTAATGCATCGAAAGGCTGGCCTGCCAGCCGTAGCTTGGCGGTTTTGGACGGTTCGTCTTCGCATAAGGCTACGGCGCATCGCTCCAGCCTTCGCTTTGCGCTACGCTCCAAGCGAAGGCTGGAGCGGGTGACGAGGCTCGAACTCGCGACGTCCTCCTTGGCAAGGAGGTGCTCTACCACTGAGCTACACCCGCAATTCTGAGGGAAGCAATAATGTATAGCGAGCCGCCCAGCGCAACTTCTAATTACTTTGGCTGGCCCAAAAATCCTTGAAGATTTTTGAATCCAAATGGGGATCAGCTTCCATCTCATTCTCAAAGGAAGCATTATGAAAATACGATTACTAACTTGCATCGCGTCGTTCGCGCTCGCCATGGGCGCGACCGCCCAGACTCCCACTCCCGCGTCTGCTGCGGAGGAATCTTCTCCAACGCCAACGGTTTCGCCGGCTTCAACGACAATGGTATCGCCGGCTCCAATGGGGACGGTCTCACCAGGGGCGACTCTTGCGGCCGCGGCCAGGACTTCCCCGGCGCGCGGTACGAGCGACGATCTTCAGAGCAGGATCGAAAAGAAGGTCCGAAGACACCTGAAGGTTTCGGCTGGTGACGATGGTTTCGGGCATAACTCAGACGTTCCCTGGATGGCAATCCCGATTGTGACGATCGTTTTCTTTACGATTTTCGGGACCCCGATTCTAATCGTCGCGGTGATCCTGTATTTCAGCTTCTCGAAAACACGGGCAGTGCATCGCACTGTCCGTTTAATGGTGGAGAAAGGGCAGCCAGTGCCCGAGGCCCTGCTGAATCCACCCCCTGCGCAGCGGCAGCGCTCCGACATGCGTCGCGGTGTGGTCCTGGCGATGGTTGGCCTTGGTTTGATGCTCTTCTTTGCCGCCGTGAACGATTGGGAGGGCGGCGCGTGGAGCATCGGGCTTATTCCGTTCCTGATTGGCGCGGGTTATCTCCTGGTGTGGAAGCTGGAAGGAAAGAAGGACAATGTGCCGCCGTTACCGTAACCTGCGGCTGTGGAGCTGACCGATGGAGACCTCATCGCGCGAGTCCTTGTCGATGACGATCAGCACGCATTCGGCGAATTGGTGCGGCGGCATCAATCGAGTGTACGAGGTCTGCTGCGCCAACTCACCCGCACCGATGTCGCGCTGGCGGATGATCTGGCGCAGAACACTTTCTTGCGCGCGTACAAAAACATCCGCAGCTTCCGGGGTGAATCCCGTTTCTCGACCTGGCTTTATCGCATCGCTTACAATTGTTTTCGGGAAGACGCACGCCGACGCAAGGAACTTGTCGGAATCGATGAGGAACAACTTCAAGCTCAGCGGGATCCCCAGGTGGCCGATCCCGGTTTAAGACATGATCTTATGCATGCGCTGAGTTTGCTTCCCCTGCACGAGCGTTCGGCAGTTCTACTTTGCTGCCAAAATGGGCTTTCGCACGAGGAAGCTGCGCGGGTATTGGATATTCCCCTTGGCACGGTGAAGACAAACGTGTTAAGGGGACGAGAGAAATTGAAACGCACGCTGGCAGCATGGGGACCGAATTGATTAGAGTTGAAGCGATGAAGCGGATATGAACCAAGCGAACCAGGAAGATTGGCTGGATCGACAACTGCGCGAAGCGGCGCCGTACATCGACGACGAAGGATTTACTGCGCGTGTGTTGCAGCAACTGCCGGCTCCGCACCGGTCGCGCCGCTCGCTGCGGAGTGCAATTCTCCTGGGCGTCACCTTGCTTGCCAGTGTGCTGGCTTATCTGCTGTCGGACGGAGGACGTTTTCTGGTGGTCGCGGCGACGCGGCTGACGACGTTGCCAACATTGTGGCTTCTCGTTCTTGCGCTCAGCAGCGGAATCCTTGTGATGGCAGGTGGCGTTATTGCTGCCATCTCCAAGGCAAGGGAATTGCAATCTTAGATCGCAAAAAGTTCGCGCGCCTGGCGTACATCGCGTTCGATCTGTCGGGCAAGCGCGTCCAGTCTGTCGAACTTTCGTTCCGGCCTGAGATAACGAATAAAGCGGACTTCGATATCTTTGCCGTAAATGTCGCGATCGAAATCGAGTAAATGAACTTCAAGAATGCGCTCTGATTTGCCGCTGCTCACGGTTGGCCGGCAACCGAGATTCACCACGCCGGTGTATATTCGGCCATCGAGGGCCGCTTCGGCGACATAGACTCCGTTCGGCGGAAATTGCTCGCTGTGCGCGCTCAGGTTGGCGGTTGGGAACCCGATTTTCTTCCCGAGGTTGTCGCCGCGAACGACTGTTCCGAGAATCGTGTATTCACGGCCAAGCATCTCCGCAGCCTTCGCCAAATCGCCAGTCTCCACGGCCTGTCGAATTGCCGTGCTGCTCACGACTTTGCCGTTAACTTTCACAGGAGGAATTCCGATCACATCGAAGCCGAATTGAGTGCCAAGCTTTTTGAGAAGATTCAAATTGCCGCGCCGGCTTCTTCCGAACGACCATTCATGTCCGACGCAAATTTCGCGCAGAGGTCTTGAATGCGTTACGAGTTCCTTGACGAAATCTTCCGGCTCGGTGGCGGCAAATTGTTTGTCAAAGGTGATGATCAGAAGGTGGGCCACGCCGAGCTTGCGAATCAACGCGACTTTATGCTGCGTCGCGGTAAGCAGATGCGGCGCGTCTTGCGGCCGCAGCACTTTCATCGGATGCGGATCGAAGGTCACAACGACAGGGGTTCCATTTTGCGCCTGGGCGTGGCCTGCGGAAGTGGCAATAACCGCTTCATGGCCGCGATGGACGCCGTCGAAAACACCGATCGCGAGAAAGAGCGGGCCGGGCAAACGAGATAGCTCGGATATGGACCGCAGCGTTTTCACAAAAACAATGACGAATAACGAGTTGTCGATGACCAATGACGAATTACGAATGACGAAGGAAATTCGAATGACGAGGCCAGAATAATAGTACAAGCACTGCGTTTTCGTGTTTTGTGCTTCGTCATTTGTTTTTGCCGGTTCTCCAGACCTTTGAAAAGATCAGGTGCAATTCCCTGGTTTCGATCCACAACTTTCGCGCTTCGGATTTTAGCCTTGGAACGGTGCGGACCGCCATCCGTAAGAAATGCTTCGTCTCGCGTGCCTCTTTCTTGCACGTACCGATGCACTTGAGAAATTCCTTCTTCGAGACCGAATCATCGGCTTCAACATCGTTTTCTCCAACGCTTGTTCCCGCGCCGACCAATTGACTGATGATCCGATCTGTCGTTGGTCCGCGCGGGATCGTACTTCGTCATTTTTCCTACGCTCCCCGCATGCGCGAAACTTCTGGGAGCGTTAGCAGATGGCTGAGGACTTCTTCGCGCGGCGCGCTCTTGATTTGATCAACACTGATCGCCTGAGCGACATTAAAACGACCGGACTTTGTGCGCCGCAGCGATTTCAAGTGTGCGCCGCAACCGAGCTCCTCGCCGATGTCGTGGACATAGGTGCGAACATAAAAACCTTTGCTGCACACGACGCTAAAATCGATTTCGGGAAGTGCGACCCGGTCGATCGTGTAGCGATAAACGTGGACCAGGCGTGGCTCGCGCTCGACCACTTTTCCCTGGCGCGCGAGCTTGTACAGCGGCACGCCGCCATGCTTTTTTGCGGAAACCATTGGCGGCATTTGATAGAAATCGCCCCGGAACTTTTCAAACTCGGCGCGAATGCGATTTTCATCGAGCTCAGGGACCGGTCGCTGCTGAATCACCTTTCCCTGACGATCTTGTGTGTCGGTCGTTACGCCGAGCACGAATGTTCCGACGTATTCCTTGTCTTCGCTCATGAGCAAATCCTGGACCTTTGTGCCGCGTCCCACGGTGATCAGGAGCAAGCCCGTCGCTATCGGATCGAGCGTGCCGCAATGGCCGACTCTCCTAATCTGGAGCTTGCGTCGGACCAGCGCCACGACGTCGTGCGAAGTCATGCCCTCTGCCTTATCGACAAGCAGAACGCCGTCAGGAGTGGGATTCAAGGACGTTACCAATTTCCTCCATGACTTTCTTTTCCACTTCGGCCAGTGTCCCGGGCACGCGCGCGCCGGCAGCGAGGGTGTGTCCTCCTCCGCCGAATTTCTGACAGATGGCGCACACATCGACAACTTCGCTTTTGGAACGCATGCTCACACGCACTTTGCCGTCGGCTAGTTCCTCAAAGAAGACGGCGACGATCACCCCGCGAACGGCGCGGAGATGATCGATTAATCCTTCGTTGTCTTCGGGAAGAACGCCCAGCCCGGCGGACGTTTTTAAACTGAGGCTAACGCTTGCGACACGGTCTCCATGTTCAAAACGCATGGTGCGCAGCAGTTCGCGCAAAAGCTCCAGCCGGCGGCGCGGATAATTCTCATAAAGCTGCTGGTTCAGGCGACCGACATCGAGACCGGCGCGAATGAGCTCCGCTGCAATCTCGAACGTGTGCGCGCTGGTTTTTGGATACTGAAACGACCCAGTATCGGTGGAGATCGCAGCGTAAAGATTCTCCGCGATATCGCGATTGAATGGCAGGCTCTGACTTTTGATCAGCCGGAAAATGATTTCCGCCGTGGCCGGCGCGTCAGGATCCACATGAATGACGTCACCGTAACCAGGGTTACTCGGATGGTGGTCGATGTTGATCCAAATTTTCGCCGACCGAACAGCGCCAAGCGCGGTTCCGAGCCGGTTTTGAATTGCCGTGTCGAGCGCAATGGCACAATCGAAGTCTTCAGGGGTCGAAGGCGGCTTGGTTACCAGTTCCGCGCGCGGAAGGAACGAATACTTCTCAAGCATTCCTTCTTCATTCCACACTCGAACATCCTTTCCGAGTTGTTGAAGCGAAAGCGAAAGCGCAAGCTGGCTGCCGAGCGCGTCTCCATCCGGACGGACGTGACTCATCACCGCAAAGCGCTGATGCGCGCGCAATATCCGGCCGATTTCCTCGAACTTGGATCGGGCGGAGCTCACTCGTTTTCGCCGCGAGGCGTTTCGATTTCCTGCAGAATCTCGATGACGCGAGTGCCGCGCTCGATGGAATCGTCGAGATGAAAAGTGAGATGTGGCGTATATTTCATGGTGACGTGCCGGGCAAGTTCAGCTTGCAATGTCGCGCGATGGGACGCGAGTTTGCTTAACACACTCTCTCCGCTGTCCGATCCAAGAACGCTCACAAACACGTGCGCGTTTTTTAAATCCGGGCTTACGTCAACATGATTGATGCTGACCAGCGCGTCCGCAAAACTGATTTCTCGCGCAATAATTCCGCTCAGCTCTCTTTTGACAATTTCGTTGATGCGCAGCATGCGGTGTTTCATGGCAGGAGATGGAGTAATGGAGTAATGGGGTGATGGAGTGTTGGAGTAATGCAATTCAATATTTCAATACTCCATTACTCCATCTCTTTCACTGCTTAGAGTTTCTGCGCGATCGCTTCAAGTTGATAGCACTCGATCACGTCGCCTACTTGATATTCACTGAAGTCGCCGAGCTTAATTCCGCATTCCAGACCCGAACGCACTTCTTTTACGTCATCCTGGAAGCGCCGCAGCGTAGAAAGCCCGCCGTCGTAAACCGGCTGCCGTTTACGAAGCACGCGGGCACGCGCGGTGCGGGATACCCGGCCATCGGTAACGAGACACCCGGCCACAATACCTCTGCTCAGTTGGAACACCTGTTTCACTTCGGCGTGACCGATTACCGTTTCCCGATGCTCGGGTTCGAGTAAGCCGGCCATCGCTTCTTTAATTTGATCGAGCAGTTCGTAAATGATGCTGTAAAGCTTGATCTGCACACCTTCCCGTTTCGCGGCGGGGACGGCCGTACTCTCGACCTTCACGTTGAAGCCAACCACGACGGCGTCCGACGCGCTGGCCAGCAAAATGTCCGATTCCGAAATCGGTCCGACTGCGGAGTGAATGATCTCGAGATCGATTTTTTTGCTTTCGATCTGTTGCAACGCGCCGACCAACGCTTCGAGCGAACCTTGTGTGTCGCACTTTAACACAATGCGCAGCACCTTTTTTCCGGCGGCCGTTTCGAGCAAACTTTCGAGCGTCGCCCGTTGTGGCACGGTCAGCTTGTTCGCGCGTTTTGCCTCCAAACGTTCGTCGCTCAACGTCTTTGACGAGCGCTCCGATTCCATGACGAGAAGTTCGTCGCCAGCATTCGGCAGTCCGGTAAAGCCGAGCACCCTTACTGGCGTGGACGGCCCGGCTTCTCTGACCGGTTGGCCGCGATCGTCCAAAAGCGATTTCACTTTTCCGCTGTAATCGCCGCAAATAAAGGGATCGCCAATTTTCAACGTTCCCATCTGCACGATCACGGTGGCAGTGGGACCTCGCCCCGCTTCCACCTGCGCTTCGATCACGGTCCCGCGCGGCGTGGCGGTAGGCGAAGCTTTGAGTTCCATTACTTCGGCTTGCAAGGTCATCATCTCGAGCAGGTGATCGATTCCCGTGCCCTTCGTTGCGGATACGGGACAAACAATCGTTTCGCCGCCCCAATCTTCCGGCATGAGCCCACGTTCCTGGAGTTGTTTCTTCACCCGATCGATATTTGCTCCCGGAAGATCGATCTTGTTGAGCGCGACCATGATCTTTACATGCGGAGCGGCCTTGGCGTGATTGATCGCTTCAATCGTCTGGGGCATGAGGCCATCGTCGGCTGCGATGACGAGCACAACAATGTCGGTCACATTGGCGCCCCTGGCGCGCATGGAGGTGAAGGCGGCGTGGCCCGGAGTGTCGATGAAAGTGATTTTCGCTCCCTTGTGATCGACGCTGTAGGCCCCGATATGTTGCGTGATCCCACCAGCTTCCCCCGCTGCCACGCGCGTCTTGCGAATGGCGTCCATCAGCGTGGTCTTGCCGTGATCGACATGCCCCATGAACGTGATGATCGGGGCGCGCGACTTGAGTTCCTCTTCCTTTTCAATAACCGGCGGCGGAGGCGCGACGATCACCTGTTCGACTTTGTGAACTCCGGCTCCTTTTTCACGGCGCTCTTTTTCGAGAACAAACCCGTGGTTCTCCGCGATTTTGGAAGCGATATCGGGCTCGATCGTCTGATTGACGTTGGCGAAAATGTTGTAGGTCATCAGCTCTGCGATGAGCTGATGCGGCTTCAAACCGAGCTCGCTTGCCAATTGCTTAACGATGATTGGTGGTTTGATCAGGATGACTTTCTGCGGCTCTGCTTCCTCCTCAGTAAGGGGCGGCGCGGCTGGCGCAGTTGTGCCATCGACGATTGTGCCCGGCGCTTCAGCCGAAGGCGGCGCCGCGGGCTCGGTCTTTACTGGTGCCGAAGGTTTTGGAGGAACGACCGGCTTATCTAGCGACGCGCGGATGCGTGAAATTGGTGGCAATACGTCGCGCTTGATTCCTGCTTCGCCATCTTCCGCTTTCTTGCGCGGCTTTTTCTTGTCGATCAGGGACACGCGCTCGACTTCGTGGTGCGGCGCGACTTTTTGAGTTGGCGACGGCTGAGCGTGCGGCTTGGCCGGTGGCGCTGCCTCTGCATGCGACGCGTCAACCTCAGTCTTTAGCTTTTTCGTCGAAACCCTGGGTTTCGCCGGGGCGAGTGGCTTCTGGGCAGCAGCGGTCTTACGCGCGGCTGGTTTGCGCGTTGCAGTCTTGCTGCTCGTTTTCGTTGCCATTGTTGTTCCTCTAAAATTTCGCTCATGGCTCGAGCGTGTTAAACCAGAGCCATATTACTGCACGAGTTCCTGCCGGTGTACCGCCTCGTGAATCTCTCGCGCCTTCGTCTCGTCCACGGCGAGAATATCCACCAAATCCTGCACATCGGCATCGCGCAGCCCCTCCAGATTCGTGAAACCGGATTTAACCAGCGTGAGCGCCTGCTCTTCAGTGATGGGCAGCGCACTCGCCAGCGTCTGTGCGGCGTGCACCACTTTTTGCTCGACCGCAGTTGTCGCCGATATGTCTTTGCCGATATTGACTTCCCAGCCGGTCAGTCGCGCGGCCAATCGCGCGTTTTGTCCTTTTTTCCCGATCGCGAGAGAAAGCTGATCTTCATCAACAGAAATCTGGACGCTCTTTTTTTCCGTATCGAAAACGAGATTCTTTACTTTCGCTGGCTTGAGCGCTTCCAGGATGTATTCCCTCGGATCGGAGCTCCAGCGAATGATGTCCACCTTTTCGTTGTTCAGCTCGCGCACTATGTTTTTGACACGTGAACCGCGCATTCCTACACAAGCGCCCACGGGGTCGACCTTGTCGTTCGCGCTCCAGACGGCGATCTTGGTGCGGTAACCCGCTTCCCGCGCGATGCCGCGTATTTCGACTGTGCCATCGGCAATTTCGCTCACTTCCAATTCAAAAAGACGACGCACAAAATTGGGGTGACTGCGCGAGACGATGATCTCAGGGCCGCGAATGCCGTTTTCGACCGCGACTACGTAGGCGCGGAGCCGGTCACCGACGTTGTAGTCTTCCACGGCCACCCGTTCGCGTTGGGGCATGATCGCCTCAAACTTTCCAAGATCGAGAATCACATCGGAACGATCGAATCGACGCACAGTGCCGCTCACGATTTCGCCGGCGCGATCCTTGAACTCCTCGTAAATCATTTCTTTTTCGACCTGGCGAATCCGCTGCATCATGGCCTGCTTGGCGGTTTGCGCGGCGATGCGTCCAAAGTTCCTCGGCGTCACTTCCACCTCGACGGTGTCTCCGACCTTTGCATCCGGCTTGATCTTGCGCGCTTTCGAGAGCTCGATCTCATCCTGCGGATTATCGACCTGATCCACAACCACCAGATTGGCGAGAGCGCGGATTTCGCCTGTCTTCGGGTTGATATCGATGCGCAGATCCCGCGAGGCACTCACGCTCTTTTTAGAGGCAGAGAGCAGGGCATTCGATACCGCCTCGATCAGGATTTCGCGTTTGATCCCGCGCTCCCGCTCCAGGTAATCGAGCATGGCGATAAATTCCGCGTTCATAAAAACATGCAGCCCGCAGACTAAAAAGAGTGGGAACCACTTCCCACTCCGATCAGCGCGCGGACTCGACAATTATGTTACGTTCGCAAAGGCTTCTCGTCAAGCTGTGGTTCGGTTTGATTTGCCCTTGATAGGTCAATCTTCAGCGTCTCAACATTCAATGATTTCGCGCTCTCAAGCCTTGTTGATCGTACTTTTGGTCTGGGCCGCAGTCTATCTTCCGGCGCTTGGTTCTCTTGAGATCAAAGGCGAAGAGGGCCGGCGGATCTTGCCAGCCGTGCGTATGGTCGAGAGCGGCGATTACATCGTGCCCAAGGTTGGCAGCGAGCCGTACCTGCGGAAACCGCCGCTGATCAACTGGCTGGTCGCGGGGTCGTTCAAGTTTTTCGGGCAACGCAACGAATGGACGGCGCGCCTGCCGTCGGTGCTTTGCGTGCTTGCGGTTGCGCTTGTCTTTATCACGGTTGCGCGCCGGAGCCTCGGCGCGACCGGATCGACCGTCGCCGCGCTGATCTGGCTAACGAACTTCGGCATGATCGAGAAAGGCCGCTTGATTGAGATCGAAGCGCTTTACGTTTCGCTCTTCGCAATCGCCTTCGTTTGCTGGCTAAGCTGGTGGGAACAGAAACGATCGCCATCCCTTACCTGGATAGTGCCCTGGATTTTTCTCGGACTCGGTTGGCTGGCCAAGGGCCCGCTGCATCTTTTCTTTTTCTACGCAATCGTGATCGTAGTGCTGTGGCGCTCGCGAGAACTGCGAACAATTTGGAACGTTCCACATCTGGTCGGCCTTATTGTAATGGTTTCAATTTTCGCCGCCTGGGCCATTCCATTGGTGAAGATAACGGGTGGAGCGCACGTCGCTCAGGTTTGGTCGCGGCAGTTTTCCGGGCGGCTCGCCGGAGAGGGGTTCAAGTTTGGCGGCTGGGCTGTGAATATTCCGCGTAGTCTTGGCTACTTTTTGCCTTGGATTCTGTTTGTGCCGTTGCTGGCCGGGGCGAAATCTCGCCCAAAGGAGAGGGGACAAAATCTCCGCTCGACGGACGGGCCACAGATCCATGTGCAGGCCGCGTTGTTTTGGGCGAGCTTGATTTCGCTCATAATTGTCGATCTGATCCCGGGATCTCTGCCGCGTTACACGATGCCGCTGCTGGGGCCATTTGCATGGTTGCTCGCCTCGATTCTGACTGCGGAAATTGTGGCCTGGCCAAGGTGGCTCGGCGGAGAACCTTTCTCGCTGAAAGATCGACGACGCGCGATTGCTCTTCTCGCGGTTGCCACCTGTGGAGCTGTTTGCGTTTACGCCCTGGCAATTGTTCCGCGTTTGCAGGCGCGGCAAAACGTGAAAACCATCGCGGCGAGAATCGAGGCCGTTGTCCCCGGATCGGAGCGGCTCTACGCGGTGGACCCCGATTATCAACCGTTCCTCTTTTACGTTCGCCGTCCCATCGTTTACGTAAGCCGCGTCATCGATCTGCCGGGCGACGCACGCTATTTTTTGGTGCAACCGGAGAATGAAAATGCCGCGGAATCGTCTCGACAATGGTTGCCGTTGTCTCCGCGTCGCGTGTTATCAATTCAAGATTATCGGGGGAGGAGAGTTTCTGTTTTCGCGATCGACAAGCGGTGAGGTCACGTCAAAGTCCGTGCACTTGTAGCCGGAATTGCTGATCCCCGCCTGCCGAATCTCAACGCCCCGGAACGTGGGTCACCGACCCCGGCTACAAAACGGCCGACGATTTACGCGTTTGACAGGCTCCACGGAACTGCTCGTGCCTGGCGGCAAAAGCTGGACGAACGTCTCAAGCCGATGGGTCTGAGCCAGGCAAAGTGGCGCACGCTTTTGCATTTATCTCTCGCTCGAGACGAACTCACTCAGGCGGAGATTGCGGCGCGTTTAGGTGTGGAGGAGCCTAGCGTCGTAACTTTGTTACATCGCCTGGAGAAGGAAGGTTGGATAGTGCGCAAAAGTTCATCGCATGACCGTCGTTGCAAAATGGTGAATCTCGGCCGGCGGGCCCAGCGCGTGATCAGTAAGATCAACGCGGCCGCGGACGAACTTCGACATGAATTGCTTACCGAGATCCCGGCCCCCGAGCTGCAAACCTGTATTAAAGTGTTGGCACATGTTCGCGCGAAAGCGGAAAAGAAAGACAAGGTCCGACGAGCTGGGATGCCGTCCGTTTACGGAGGCGATAACGGCCGCAATAGGGCCGGACAGCCGATTATAAAGAAAAAGGCGCTGAGCCGCGCCCGAAGGATGTCCCAATGAAGCGCGCGCGTGTCACCAATCGAACTATTCCCCTGTGGGCGTACCTCCTTTTCGTTGTGCTGGCCGCCTTTGTTTTGTACCGGATTTTTCAGCATAGAGCCAGCGAGGCCAAGGCGGCCCAACCACCGGCGCGGCCGGTTCTTGTTACAAAAGTCATTACGAAGGACGTGCCGATTTATCTGGATGAAATTGGAACCTGCGCTGCGTACGAGACGGTCCAGGTCCAGGCGCAGGTCAGCGGGCAGATCACCGCGCGTCATTTTCAAGACGGCGCGGATGTAAAGCAGGGCGATTTACTCTTCACAATTGATCCACGGCCCTACCAAGCTGCGCTCGAACAAGCGCAGGGCCAGCTCGCGCAAGCGCAATCGAAATTGGTTCTAGACCAAATCACCCTGAAGCGTCAGCAGGAGTTGCGGGCCAGGAATGTGATTTCAGCTCAGGATCTCGATACAGCCCAGGCGACCGTAAAAAGCGACGAGGCTACGGTAAAAACAGCCGAAGGCGCGGTGGCGGCCGCGCAGGTGAATCTGGATTATTGCAGCATTCGTTCCCCGATTAATGGCCGGGCAGGATTGCGCCTTGTCGATGTTGGCAACGTCGTGACGGGCGGCAACGGGGGCGGGGGCGGCGCAGTGCTGCTGACGATTCAGGGGCTCGATCCGATCTACACAGACTTTACCGTTTCCGAAACAGATCTGCCGCTGGTTCGCCGTTATTTGGGTGGGCCAAACGTCAAAGTGGAAACTCGTTCTCCAGATGGCGGAAAACCACCACGCACTGGCGATCTTTATTTCATCGATACCGCGGTGCAGCCGGGCGCGGGCACGGTTAAAGCGCGCGCTGTCACGCCGAACCCCGACCATGCCTTCTGGCCATTAGAATTTGTGCGTGTGCGCTTCATTTTGGATAAGCTGCAAGACGCGAATCTAGTGCCGTCGCAAGCGGTGCAAATCAGCCAGAACGGTCCATTTGTTTTCGTGTTGAACCCGGACAACACAGTCGATTTGCGCCAGGTCAAACCCGGTCAGCGACAGGAGGGCGATACTACAGTAATTGAAGAGGGCCTCAAAGCCGGCGAGACAGTTGTCGTTACCGGCCAGCTCGCGTTGGCGCCAGGGACAAAAGTAGACCCCAAACCATACAATCCTCCCAGTCCTCCCAACGGCGGTCAGGTTGCTGCCGGAGCTCCAATGTAGAAAGGCGTTTTCCGATATGGCCGGAGAAGAGCAACACGATGGGGCAGGGGATCATGAACATAATGATTCGCCGCATCCTGCGAAGGACCGACAATACCGGGCAAAACCGGTAACGGGTGGCGCGGCTCTGACGCTACCGACAGAGGCGCCCTTGGTTAAAGTTAAAGGGTCGGGGCTGTCTGGTCCGTTCATTCGGCGGCCGGTGATGACGGTCCTGTTGACCTTGTCGGTTATCGTCGCCGGGATCGCCACGTACGGCAAGCTCGCGGTCAACGATCTGCCCGCGGTTGATTACCCGGTTATCCAGGTCACCTGCTCCTATCCCGGCGCAAATCCGACCACGATGGCGAACAACATCGCCACGCCGCTCGAGAAACAGTTCCTGCAAA
>WNGL01015572.1_pt1 | contig 14998 bp, 21 predicted proteins | sample 5400591 | NCBI WGS metagenome assembly WNGL01 (sample SAMN13153377, study PRJNA577476) | soil metagenome | isolation source: 80 cm soil or saprolite under Garry oak tree replicate 1 | place: USA:California | collected 2016-06-15
ATTCGTCATGGGGACAAAGCCGATTCCACGCTCATCTTGACGGCGTTAGGGGTGGATCTGGAAGGCCACAAAGAGGTCTTAGCCCTGCGCGCCTGCGCCGAGGAGGATAAAGATGGATGGGCTTGCCTGCTGCAAGATCTGCGCAGACGAGGAGCCACCGACATCGATCTGATCGTCACCGATGGCCATGACGGACTGCTCGCAGCCGTCTCGCACCTGTTTTCGGCCACCCCTCGTCAACGCTGTTTGGTGCATAAACAACGCAATGTGTTGAATGCCATCCCCAGACGCGAGCGTGCTCTTGTGCAGGCCGAACTCGCTGGCATCTGGGACCAACCCAGCAAACAGGAAGCCATGACCCAATTAACGGCCTTCAAAGCCAAATACAGCAAACGCTATCCAGAGGCGGTGCGAAGTCTGGCTGAAGATGAAGAGCACTTGTTGACCTTTTACGAGTTTCCTGCGTCCATGCACCACTCTATCCAGACGACCAATGCCATTGAGAGTCTGTAGAGTCTTGTGCGGCAACGCACCGATCAGATCGACGTGTTCACCACCGAGACCAGTTGCCTGACGATCGTCTGGGCGACGATTCAGGATATCCGTTTGCACAAACTCTCGCTGGAATGAGGCGTGAGAACTGAGCACTACTGGGCGGAAGAAAGCAGCCAGCCAGAAAGGGTGCTGTGGGAGGGGGTGTTTTTTGTCGGCGGTCCAGGGGAGCACTGCAACGCAAGGTCTCTTGTGCTGATCTCACGGCCTTTTCTGGAGACACTTTGTGGAGGTCAGTGGGGCTTTTGTCTATCCTGATCCGTTCATGTGGACCGGACACACATGTTTCTCATCTCTGCCTGCTTACTTACGGGACATCCTTACACAACATTCGGCATGGCATCGTCTGTGTTGGCTTTGCCCATTGTTCAAGCGTTCGCAGGGGAATATCGTCAACAATACCTAGCATCAACCATTCATTAGCTCCAAGTTGTCTGCCTAAGTTATTTGCTAGGGCCGACCCTAAGTACCACCGACTAGCAATGCATTCCATCATACAGCGCTTGCTGCGTGATCTGCGATGCTTGTGCATCAAAGCTGGAAGCTTGTGACTGCGCACTCTGCATATTTGCTTTGGCCTGATTGATCGCGTTATTTCCGTTCTGTACAGCCTTGCTTACATCGTTTGCCGTCACCCCTGAGAACGGCTGTTGACCGAGATTATCCCAATGTTGCTGTATCTTTTGCACGAAGTCCTGGACGTTTGCGATATCACTCTGAACCGAGGATATCTGAGCCTGTAACTGACCATCATCAGCCTCAATCTGGCCGTGGTCAGCCTCTACCTGCCCATTATCGGCTCCCACCTGTCCATAATTGGTACAGCCGTCGCTAGCATCAACTTGCTCTGTATGATAGTCCGTTTGCATTGTTGTTGAGATCATATGTAAGCCTCTGCTGCTCATCGGAGATTGCAGTAACAGTTGCATCCGCTACTTGTTGCTGATATGCAACTGCCGTAGCGGTTGCTGCCGCATTCTCATATGCCTGCACTTGCTGCACGGCATTGTTATAACCATCTGTTGAAGCTGGCTGATACTCAACGCTTTGCAGATATCCGCTTTGATCTGGCACAGTCAGCGTCAGCGCATTGCTCCCATATGTTCCCGCGTATGTTCTTACTGGAAAGCCATAGATTGAAAAGGTGAGCGTAACTTGCGAACCATTGAATGTGCCTGAAACTGTTGAACTACTTTGTCGCAGGTATGGCGGCGTATCATTCGTTGCATATTCCTCTTGCTCTTGCCCAGTCACCTGACTTCCATTTACCGTGAGTTGGAAAAACTCCACCGCGTTGCTATAGCTATGCAGCCATCCACCGGATAACGAGCCTGTAGAGCCTGTCGATGTCCCTGCTGCTGCACAGGCAGCAAGTGAAAGAGATAACGCAAGAATTACGATAAGCTTTTTCCCCACAATGTTTCTCTCTCTCAGTATCCTTCTTCACGGGTAATCTGACGCAGGCTCTTCTTCTCATCGCTGGAGCGAGTACTTGTCTACCTCAACAGTACCATCAAACAGGAGAAAGGGCAAGGTTTTGGATGAGCAAAATGCACAAACTATGCCATCCGTACAATATTTGTTGGTTGGCCTGAAGTGCTCCTGTTTCCTGTTCTATCTACTAAATCATGAATTTGCTTCTACTGATCTCGGCAGAGGGAAGTAAATTGTGATAGAATAGGAGGATGGGAGCACCAAAGAAAGCCGATTGGCGAGAAGAACGGCGCAAACGCGCCTGGAAGCTCAAAGAACAAGGATGGAGACAAAAAGACATTGCGGCCGCCTTAGGGGTGAGTGAAGGCGCGGTGAGTCAATGGCTCAAACGAGGGCGAGCAGGAGGTCTCGAAGCCCTCAAAGCGCACCCTCCCCAGGGCGTGAAGCCGCGGCTGAGCGCGGAGCAAAAGGCGCAGATCCTGGCGTTGTTAGCGCAGGGGGCTGAAGCCTATGGCTTTCGCGGGGATGTGTGGACCGCCAGCCGAGTCGCAGTCGTCATCGAGCGGAACTTCGGCGTGCGTTATCACCGCGATCACGTGGGGCGACTGTTGCGTGAGGCCGGCTGGAGTCGGCAACAGCCCATCGAGCGAGCCACGCAGCGCAATGAAGCGGCCATCAAGCAGTGGTCCGAGCAGCGCTGGCCAGCCATTAAAAAAAAGCCGAGCAGGACCAGGCGACGATCCTCTGGGTAGATGAAGCAGGCTTTTATCTGCTGCCGATGGCGGTGCGCACCTGGGCTCCATGTGGCCAGACGCCAGTGCTACGGGTGCCGTTGACACGCGATCATCTGATCTTTCATCAGTGGCATTACCTTTGATGGGCGATTGTTTCTGCAAGTCCGTCCGGCCTCTTATGATAGCGCAGCCGTGGTGGGCGCGCCTCGCGTGTGCTCCTCCGCAAGCTATCGGGCAAGATTGTGGTGATCTGGGATGGCGCGCCGATCCATCGCGGGCACGAGATCAAAGACTTTCTCAAGCGAGGAGCAGCCAAACGCTTGCATCTGGAGCAACTTCCAGGCTACGCACCTGATCTCAACCCGGATGAGGGCATTTGGAATTACCTCAAGCGAGTGGAGTTGGGCAATGTTTGCTGCGCCGATCTGGATCAGTTGCAGCGCAAGCTCATTCAAGCCAAAGAACGTTTGCGGCACAAACAGGAGATTATCAAAAGCTGCTCTCGTCAGTGTGGCTACTCGCTTTAGTTCCTTAGCGCGAGATCAGTAATAAAAAGGTTAACCCATGCCAACTTGAGACAATATCTGGTCGGTAGGTTCCATTCATTACGCTGATAAGGTCAAAGGCAAATAGTGAGAAATTGGATTCTGCCCAATCAAGCATACAAACAGTATGTTCACCTGGGGACATCTCTACGTTATCGGACCATATTTCTCCGTCTTCAAATAAGAGCGTCCCTTCCATTTGAGTCAGAGACAGTGGCATCGCTCCAACTGGCAGATACCTAAACCGACCTGTTTTTCTTGGATTTAATCCGTCGGCAGATAGGATGATCCCCCCATGAAAACCCCTCAAGAAGGTGGTTGGCATGAGTTTGTTTAGTAGCTCAAGTTTTTTCTGTTCTTTCTTCGGCAAGTTAAAAAATATCATCCCCATGTAAAAATTAGCCGGTACGTAGTATTTATACGGTTCGTTTGGGTCGTCAAGCTTGAGAAGCGGGGCTAATTCATTAAGTTTCTTAAAAGCGTCTTCTACGTGCTTTGCGTTGAAGGTAGATTTAACTTCCAGTACTGCATGAATATACTCGGCTGGAATTGCCCTTACTCTTCCTGACATTGAGCGATCTGGGCTAATTTCAGTCCATAATACCGGAGAGTCCAGCTTGTTATAAATGATGACATCATAATGACGCAACTTTCCCTTTAGAGCATGTCTTGGTAATATTGAATCCTTCTGGCAGATAATATAGCCGGACGTGACACCGTACTTTGCTGGAAGAAAGTGCTCTAACCATTCTCTGAATAATGCCTCTGCATATCTTCCTTTATCGGTTTCAGTTGGCCGATTCTCTGACATTTCTGTGAATATCCTAAAATCGCTTACCATCTTGCTTTTTTGCGTAGTAAATTGGGCTCTTCCGCGCATTTGGTGAAGGATGAGCTTGTTTGGGAGGAGGGGTGATATACGGAGAAGGAGTGCGTCTCTCGTGAGCCATTTCTAGCCTGGAGTCCCTACAAGCATGTCCTCATCACCCTTTCTTCCTCTTCCAACCAGAAGCAGTTCTCGCTGTCCACTCTGTTTCCCACCAGCCATGCGCATCCATAGTCGGTACACCCGCTTAGTGGCTGATGTGCCGTGTGGAGGCTTGCAGGTGCACCTCGTTTTACCGGTACGCAAGTTCTTTTGCGATACACCCGAGTGTCCGCGCAGGATCTTTACGGAGCGTCTTCCGCTCTTTGTCCAGCCCTGGGCGCGCACGACGACCCGACTCGGTCAGATGCTCCAAGCGCTTGGTTTAGCGAGCTGTGGCGAGCTGGGCACCCGGCTGGCGGGTCGGCTAGGCATCCACACCACTCCGACCACGCTCCTGCGCCAAGTCATGGCGGTGCCAACTCCGCCACCAGGACCCGTGTCCAGCCTTGGCATAGACGACTTCTCGTTTCGCCGCGGACGCACGTTCGGGACGATCCTCGTCGACCTGGATCGACACCAGGTGATCGACCTGCTTGCTGAACGCTCGACAAAGAGCGCTGCTGCGTGGATGCGCCAGCATCCAGAAATTGCGTACGTGAGCCGAGATCGTGGCAATGACTCTGCACAAGCAGCACGCGAAGGAGCTCCCCAAGCGACCCCGGTTGCGGACCGCTTTCACCTCACTACGAATCTTGGAGAGGCGATTGAACCCCTGGTAGCCCGCTGTTACAAAGAGCTACGTAAAGCCCAGGCACCGCTTCCTGCTCCTGTGGTTCCCAAAGCCAAGGAATGGCGGCAAGCGCTGGGTCCCAGTACCCACCATCAGCGTCTGAGCCGACTGGCGAACAATCAAGAGCGGTTTGCCCAGATGCTCGACTTGCAACGGCATGGAGTGAAGCAAGATGAGATTGCTCGACGGCTTGGAGTCACAGTGCGAACCGTGCAGCACTGGAACCAGCGTGGTGTCTGTCCCGGGAGCGAACGCCGGCGGAGGAGGCGCAGTATCTTCGACCCATATGCGCCCTATGGGCTCTCGCGGTGGCAGCAGGGATGTCGTGACGTTTCGCTGCTGTGGCAAGAAATCCGGGCTCAGGGCTTTCCTGGAAAGATACGAACGGTGTATCGCTTCATTCAAACGCTGCGTCACGAGCCAGTCGAGCTTCCAGCACCTTCCATTCTGGACCGCGTTTCCGTTCAAGAAGCCCTCTGGCTGATCGCTCGCCCGTTTGACGATTTGAAAGCAGACGAACGCACCGATCTGGAGGAGTTGTGTCAGGCCAGCACTCCACTCTCGACACTGCATCTCCTGGTCCAATCGTTTGGGCAGATCGTGCGCAAGCGCGAAGGCCATCGGCTGGAGGACGGGAAGCAGCAGGTTGCCGAGAGTGGACTGGCCGAAGTGCAACGTTTTGCCAAGGGACTCAAACGAGACGCAGCAGCGGTGCTTGCCGGGTTAACGGTGGCCTATTCCCATGGTCAGGTCGAAGGACAAATCACGAAGCTCAAACTCATCAAACGCATGATGTATGGACGGGCCGGATTTCCTCTACTTCGCCAGCGCATGGTGCACTGTGCCTGATTGCTGAGAAGGAGGGGAACATTTGGATTACATCATTCGGCAGGCCGAGCAGGAAGATCAAGAAGCTCTTGTAGCTTGCGTTCAAGCAGCCTACAGCAAGTATATCGAACGGATCGGGAAGAAGCCTGCACCAATGCTCGCCGATTACAAAGCTCTCATCGCACAGAGAATGGTCTATGTGCTTGCAGATGAAAAAGAGGTTCGAGGGGTGCTGGTGATGATGCCACAGGGCAGGAACCTGTTTGTCGAGAATGTCGCCGTTGATCCACGCTGTCAAGGACAAGGGCTGGGACGTACTCTCATGGCATTTGTTGAACAGCAGGCCCGAAAAGAGCAGTTGGATGAGACTTTCACCAAAATCGATGGAGAGCCGTTTTATTTGTCAATCAACAAGCGGCACCATTGTCCAGCAGCTTACCGCTGAAGGATTCATTGATGAGTATTTATTTGTGCTCACTCCGGTTGTTTTGGGAGCAGGAAAACCATTGTTTCAAGACGTCAAACAATTTCCCCTTGAGCTTTTAGAAGCCAGGGATTTTCACTCAGGCAACGTTCTGCTTCACTATAGCATTGATAAAAAGAGCAATGACTAAAAGGGGTCAGGTCATAGAGCAGGGCGATTGTGGCATTGAGGATGTCGAGGGCCCGCTCGTTATCGCGCCGGCAGCTGGGCGAATCACCAATCACCCTTGTCAGGTGCCCCGTTCCGGACGTGTCCTCCAGCAGGACCGCGTCTCCGGGCTTGATCCGACGCCGCTCGCCACCAGGAACCTCGACTTCCATCTGACCCGAGAGCATGAAGAAGTACGTTCGAGCCGGCGCTGGGTGCCAGCTGCCGTCCCAGCCGACCGGTAGTGTTGCGAAGAGCATTCGCTCGGAGACAATTGGCTCAGAGACGAGCAGGGGCGCGGCGGGTGGTAAGAAGTTCATCTCCCGCAGTGAAATCTCCACCTCGTCAAATTGCGACGCGCCAGTCTCATCGGCGCTAATTCTCAGGCATTTCATTTCGACCTCCAGTTCAAACCTGCCTCCTGTCCTCCGCGAGCCTCATCAGTGGTACGAGTCTTCATATCTACGAAGAATAGGCCCTTGATCTTATCTCTGTCAAGAGTTCGCATTTTGTTTCCCTCAAGGGAGCAAAGAGGGTTGCTCGCCTCAAAAGGCTTGCCAGCAACAGCCTGGATGAGTATGAAGAGAGCTCACTGCGAGCTGAGACGCCTCTAGTCTCCCTGTGGCTTGAGCATTTTCCTCATCATGACATTGGTGGTCGCATATCCCAGCTTTTCATACATGGCTCTGGCGGCATAGTTATGACCAAAGACGTGCAAGGAAATCGTCGAGAGTCCTAATTGCCGCACCTTCTCTTCCAGAGCCTGCATCGCTTGCGTCCCGTATCCCCGCCGTCGAAAGGCTTCAAAAATGACGATCTTGAAGACAAAGGCCGTTGGCTCGCCTCCCTCCTCACGCAGAGCAAACCAGAGACTGCCCACCGGTGTGCCAAGCGCTTCGTCTCTGAGAGAAAAGAGATACTGGTTCGGTGTCGCCAGACCATGGGGCAACAAGTCGTCGAATTCTTGTTCAGCTAAGTGCAAAGACTCCTCTGGACGCCATCTGCCGGCTTTCACATGCTCCTGGGCATACTCGGCAGTATCTGCGGCGCGGAAAGCTTGAAACTCGGTATCGGTCATCGGCACAAGTTGTAGCATCGTAGTTCTCCCTGGCGAAGGTCTTCCCGGTTAGTGTTCACCGGACATCGCTTTCAGACACCACGATTGTAGCATACCAACACCCACTGTGGCAGCATCCATCATTGCAAGCGGATGGCGAGCGTCACCTCCAATTCCCCGCTTGGGTGAAAAACTCTCCCGGAGGATCGTCTCTCCAGAAAGGCGGATGCCAGCAGCATCAGCAGGGCTCCATCAGGCAGCGTGAAGCACTCGTTGCCGCAGGAGATCAAACTTGGCTCGCCCATATCCTTGCCTTTTGATCAGCTTGAGGCGGGTCATCTGGCCCTCGATCTGGCCCTGGCTCCAAGGCAAGGTCAGTCCCGCTTGAACGGCAGCCTTGTCTTGAGAGGCCGCTTCCTTTGCGACCTTCAAGTCTCCGCCCCGGCGGTACCGTTCCTGTATGGTTTCAAACCCGGACGGGAGGGCAAGAAGCCCTTAGTGCATCATCAGCCAACCTTTTTTTTAGGAAAAGGAGAAAGAGCGGGTCCCCAATTACCTGTCCCCCGGACAGGATTCCCCGCGCCCCGTCAGGGGGCTTTGCCCCCTGCACCCCCATTGCCTAAGAAGTCTCTTGACTTTGCATTAGGGAAGCCGCCCGTAGGATAACCGTGATCTCATCGGCGACGCATACTTGTTCAATGACAACCTCGGAAAGGTTAGGAAGGATCGTCATAGGGTTAAACTCGGATTGGGAAAACATTTCTGAGGCCCTGTTTATACCTCTCCACATTACAGAAATCTCAGAGTGGCTGCCATTATTGTAATATTTTGTATAGCAGAACGATATGTATGGTGAGTACTCCAACCAAACGAGGGAAAAGATGCAAGCAAACAGGCATGTGGCACAGACGGAGCCGGAAATGGCACTCCTGTACAGAACATACGCACCCGGACTGCTGGGCTATGTACGTCTGCATCTTAGCGCAGCAGAAGATGCAGAAGACCTTGTGGTAGAAGTATTTCTGGCTGCTCTCGAGAATGCAAAGTTTGCCGCGCTCTCGGAGAACGCGAAGCAGTTGTGGCTCTGGCGAGTTACTCGCAACAAAGTGATCGACGCCTATCGTCGTGCGAAAACTCGTCAAAGCGTGACCCTCGATCACGTAGCTGAAGGTCTTTTTGAAGATGAGATGTTCAGCCCCGAATATAGCGCCTTGCGGCAAGAAGATTACATGGAGTTGTATGCGCACCTACAAAGCTTACCCGCGTTTCATCAGGAAATCTTAGGCTTGCGCTTTGGTCAAAATTTGTCCTGCAGGGAGATCGCAACGACCCTGGGAAAGCAGGAAAACTTGGTGCGCGTCACTCTCTCACGCAGTTTAAACCGCTTGCGGAGTATCTATCGACGCAGTCGGGAGGAACAGTGAAATGATGCACCAGGATGATTTTTTTACCCCTGAAGAAGTAGACAGGCAAATCGATCAGGTAAGCCAACTCAAGGAAGGTGAACGCGCAGATGCCGAAGCATTGGCGTATCTACGCAGCTATTACCAGGCTGATGCCCAGCAGGAGCAAGACACGCTCGATCGGATCTGGAACCGCATTGCGGGCGCAACTCTTTTTGAACAAGATAGACAAGAAAGCGAGAATAAGCTAACTATGCAAAATCCACAAACGCCATACGGTGCCAGGGCTATGGGCAGCTCGCGTGGATCACACCCACGGCGCACTTCGCTGATGCAGCGACTTGGTATATTGGCGGCGGCTGTCTTTCTGGTAGCCCTGGTTGGCAGTATGGCAATGGTTTTTTATGCGGTTCGACATAATAATGGAGGCACAGGCTCTGGTAATCCGACGGCACCACCTGCAACTGCTCATGCGCCCTTTAAGGTAACATCGGTAGATATGTCGGTCACGCCTGCATCAATTGCAGGCATAGCCTGTGGCACGAATCTGACTGTAACCTATACAGCCACTTTCCATGTTGTGCCCAACAGCGCTGGCGGGGTGGTCCAATTTGGATATACCGTCAATAATGGGCGCGGACAAAGCATGGCCAGCCTGACCTTTGGCCCAGGAGAGACGACGAAAACCTACACCTTTACCTGGAGTGGCGCGCTGCCTGCTGACCATACCTACCCTGAGCCGGGGGGTGTCCAAGTCACCAGTCCTAATGCCATCACCTCTGCACTGGTCGGGCCCACGGGGATGTGCAAGTAACCCTCCAGCGAGCACTCTGCCTGAACCAGCGGCGCGCGAAAAGGAAGAAACGGGCCTTTCTGGTCAGGCAGAGGGAGAGCGAAAAAGGCGGGGTCGGCCTCGCGCACCAGTTGCCTATGCCGATCCCGCTCCAGTGGGATAAACATCCCGACCTCGGTGAAGGATTGCAACCCCTCATACTGATCCGTTCGCAGGATGGTCACCACGGTCTGGCCCAGTACCTGGAGATCACGCAGGAAAGGAGCGTCCTGCTTGCAGGAGATCAATCACCTGCCTTTTTGCTTTCCTTCGTTGCTCATTGTCCATGCGCAGCTCCTTGCTCATCGGTGATGCTGGGTGAAGTCAAATAGTTCGAAGTGATTGTCTCGCATATGCGGCACCGTCTCATAGGCGTTCAAACGTGCGGCCTGCTGGACATCCACGCCAAATCCCATCTCACGGAGTTCTCGACCACTGGCGCACTCCCAGAGGATAGTGTCCAGATCATCTCGAACCTGCACAAATGCTCCTTCGCACACCCGCGCTTCAGGGGATTTCTCCTGCTCTAGATAGGACAAGATGGCCCCTGCCCCCAGGTAGTCTTCAACGGCAAAGCGCAGTTCACCGTCCTCTGATAGGATTTTCCACCGTTCTCCACAAGCGATCACCGTGACTGAGAGGTTCCCTTGCTTAAGAAGCAACGAGACCGCTACTGCCACGGCTTTGGCATTGACCAACGCGCCGACCAGCAGGGAGGGGACCTGACCGGCATAGCGACTACAGGTAGCGCCATTGGGCGAGGCGCCACGCGCGTCCCAGCTTCGAGGTGCAGGTAGGTCGCAGGGGAGAGCGAAAAGCGCCCTCGTTCGGGTACATCTCGGCGAGAGACGGCAGCCTCACCTCGGATCTGCTGGGCAAGTGCTGCGGCATCTTCCTCAGGCTTCAAAAAACGGACAGTTTTCGTCCTATTTTGCTCTCAAATGCCTTCTGGAGCCTTCCGCGAGGCGACGCTCAGAGACCCAAATTTAGCCCAAATTAGCGGCAAGCTATTCAGATGGCTTGAAAGCATAATCCTGTGAACAGGACCGTGAGTGAGTAGAGCCAACCTCCTCTAAAGAGGTTCATGTTGGTATTGTAGAAGCCGCTTTTCACCGAGTCCCAAGCACTGTGTCACTAATTTGGGCGAAACTTAGGCAGAGATGTTGGTACTGCGCCTCGCGGAAGGTTGAGCTTAGAACAACAGGTGGGACCGTGTAGCAACATCTGGAGCAACACTGACAACACAACGCAAAAAAGAGCGAACCGTGACGAAGGAGAAGCCAGGAAAATGAGCTTGCAGACGGGAGAAACGGACAAAGGCGAATACGCCCCCTCAAATCCGTCCTTCGGTCTCACTACGAGCAAAGCCTTCGACACCTCTTTACAAGAGTAAGCAACCAGACGATAGAAAATAGCACAGGCAAAATAATATAGCCTCAAGTACCAAATCGGGACGCGAAACGAGTCATTAAATCATTGTTTGCCTGGTATGAAAAGCCTGGAGAAGCTGTTTGATACAGATACCTGAAAGTACTAGCCATGCTCTGCATTTCTGTGTATAATAGTGCCACAAATATTTCTGGTACCCTTCCCCTCTGAACATCAGGGGTAATAGCTTTTTTCAAGTAGCGATAAAGGTGTGGGCACAGGCAGTACAGGGGGAGTCAGTTCCCCTCGCTCCGCTCTAACTGCACTCTGCGAGGAATTACATGGAAATGATACGAGTCATTCTGATTGATGAGCAACCGTTGTTCCGCCAGGGCATCCGTTATACACTGGAACAGATGGGCGGTTGTGCGATTGTTGCAGAATCCACCGATGCCGCGGATATACTTGAATCGGTGCGCACAGCAAATCCCGATGTAGCAGTCATCGATGCTGCCCTTACTTCTGCTGATGCACTGGAGATAGCCCGGCAGATGCGCCACATTGCTCCGCATATGGCGATTATGATTCTCACCCCCTCAGATGATGAGGAGCGTCTCTTCCAGTCCATCAAGGTCGGGGCGGCGGCTTATTATACACGCAATATTACCCCGGAAGAACTCGCGGATGGAGTACGTAGAGTCAGTCGTGGCGAATATTTGATCAATGACGATGTCCTCTCCAAACCGCAACTCGCCAGCCGTGTTCTCAAATCATTCCGTGAGCTGACGGCAGAAGATGAGGATGTCCCGACAAAAGACCTGTATTCGCCGCTCTCAAGCCGCGAGGTGGAGATTCTGGATTATATTGCGCGTGGCAATAGCAACAAGGAAATCGCCAAATCCCTGAGGATCAGCGATCAAACAGTAAAGAATCATATTACCTCTATCCTCAAAAAGTTATCGGTGAATGATCGTACTGCAGCCGTCGTGCATGCCCTCCGCCATGGCTGGATCAAGATGCACGACAATTAACTTCAGACCGATATCACCAACAATTCCTTGCCATTATTGGCATCGAGGAAGACGTAGAGGTCATGGTATGAGTGAGGAAATGGGGTTGGATCGACTGACGCATCAGCAGGCTCCAGGGGGATTTTCTGATAGACTATCATCCAGGCGGGCACATTGTTGAAGTCAGGATGGGTAGCGGGTGTGCTTGTACTGGGATAGCTCAACAGTACATATTGGGCACTGGTACTCTTCGCTTTGGTGGCTGCATCTGGCTCCAACTGGCGGGCGATCAGTAATGCCTGTTGCTGATTCAGGGCCGCTGGTTGTGTAGGCGATCTGAGGGTAATGCCTGCTGCCACTAAAGGTGGCATCTGAACAGCAGGTGAGCGGGAGGGAGCAATGCCGGGAATTGGTAACGTTGATAAGTCTAGCCTCTCTTGAGGATGAAATAGCAGCCACCCAAACCAGAGTACAGCCGCTGCCAGCAACATACCTCCCACAATGGCCGTAAGTGACCGGGAACCTGAAGTCTTGCGACCCTTCCTTGGAGTTGTATCTTTGGACGACGATGAAGGGGCGCTACGCCTCGACATCCTCTTTTTGCCTCCTGAATACTGTCTTTTTTCTTCACCTCTTTACCCGGCAAGTATAGAACAATTTGTGGGGGAAGGCAATCCTGATTGGCTCTTCAACCATGCGAGCCACCCCCAGCTCCACCACCACGAGACCCACAAGAGCTTATCCGGAAACCGGCAGGAATGTGATAGAATGGAGGAGAGCAGAACAGGAGTTCAAAGGAGCAGAGGAGGAAGAAGAGAGCCATGAGCAGAACGAAACCGTGGACAGTCAGCGATGAGTTGTGGGAGCGCGTGCGCCCGTTGATCCCAGCGCGGCCGGCCCATCCCAAAGGAGGACGACCCGCCGCTGATGATCGGAAAATGTGTGAGGCCATCGTGTATGTGTTGAGAACGGGGATGCAATGGAATGCCTTGCCGCGCGAGTTAGCGGCCGCTTCGACGGCCTCTGATCGGTTTCGCTTGTGGGAGAGCCAGGGGGTGTTTGCGCGTCTGTGGGCAGCAGGCTTAGAGGAGTTTGACGAGGTGGAGGGGCTGGATTGGACCTGGCAGAGCCTGGATGGGACGCAGATCAAAGCCCCTTTCGGCGGCGGCGCCAGCGGGGCCAATCCGGTCGAGCGCCGCAAACGGGGCACCAAGCGCTCTCGGGCTTCCGTGAGGGGCATGGGCTGCCACTGGCGGTGGTGTTGGAGGCGGCCAATCGCACCGATATGACAGTAGCAGCGGCCACCCTGGATGCCATCGTCATCGCCCGTCCTCAGCCCGATGAGGCGCATCCGCAGCATCTGAGCCTGGACGCCGGCTATGACTCTGAGAGCACGCTGGGCGAGGTGCAGGCACGCGGCTATCTCGAGCATGTGCGTCCCAATTGGTGGAACCGCAATCACGGCCAGCCTGCCACCCCGGAGCAACTGGCCCAAGAAGCCGAGCGGCAGCCGGGCAAGCGTCCGCGGCGCTGGGTGGTGGAACGGCTGCATGCCTGGCTCAATCGCAATCGGCGGCTTCTCATTCGCTGGGACAAGCTCCCCAGGTGCTGTCTCGCCTTTCTCTGCCTGGCCAATGCGCTGATCTGCTTCCAGCAGGCGGCCCGTTTCCAGGCTCGTGCTCGTCCCCTGGCGGCTTAGCCCAATGGAAGAGAAACGGTTTTCGGATAAGTTCCAAGGGGTCTCGCTACATTTCGCCTTGCCCCATACCTCCCCATCGCATCCCTGGGGGCTCCCATGGAGCCGAGGCTTCGTGGGGAAGGGAGGTGGGGACACTCCAAATGTAGCGAGACGCTTTGTGGGTCTCGTGGCGCGGGGTGCTGTGGCAAGGGGAGAGAGCGTTGACCGCCTTCCCCCTGCGAGATATACTGAATAATAAAGATATTACTAACGTACCCAAAGAAAGGAAACCCCGTTCTGTGAAAATTTATGGTCGTATGACTGTCTTCCCCATCATGCCATCGAGAATCAGCCGACTCTACGAACTGGCATACAACCTGTGGTGGAGTTGGCATCCCGAGGCCCGCGCCCTCTATAGCACCCTCGATCACGACCTGTGGGAACGGGTCGGGCACAATCCTGTACGCTTTCTCAGTGAAGTGGAACCAATGGTTCTCGAAAAAGCTGCGAACGATAGTGAGTACCTGCATCGCTACGATAGCATCATCAGCGCCTTCGATCGCTATATGCACCCTCGTCCAGAGGAGACCTGGTTCTCACGCACTTACCCGGAATTTACGAACAAGACCATCGCCTATTTCTCAGCAGAATTTGGACTACACGAGGCGCTCCCTATTTACTCCGGCGGTCTGGGTATCCTTTCAGGTGATCACTGCAAAGAGGCAAGTGATCTCGGCCTGCCTTTCGTTGGTGTAGGCTTTTTGTATCCGCAGGGCTACTTCCACCAGCGTATTACCCGCGAGGGTGTGCAAGAAGCCTTCTATGATAAGCTGCGTTTTTCGGAGGCTCCTGCTGTTCCGGCGTGTGGCCCGGATGGCAATGAGATAATGATCAGCGTCGATCTCCCGGGACGGCGTATCCATGCGAAAATCTGGAAATTGCAGGTGGGACGCATCCCTTTGTACCTGATGGACACGGATGTCACTCCCAATGCCCCTGGCGACCGGGAACTTGCCGCCCGCCTCTATGGCGGAGACCGTGAGATACGCATCGCACAGGAGATCGTGCTGGGCATTGGTGGAGTACGAGCCTTGCGAGCGCTGGGCATCTCCCCTGCCGTCTGGCATATCAACGAAGGGCACGCGGCATTCTTGAACCTTGAACGCTGCCGCGAGCTGGTTGCCTCTGGCCTGACCTTTAACGAGGCACGCGAGGTAGTTGCTGCAAACTCGCTCTTCACGACCCATACCCCCGTACCAGCAGGAAAC
>WNGL01005528.1_pt1 | contig 14997 bp, 12 predicted proteins | sample 5400591 | NCBI WGS metagenome assembly WNGL01 (sample SAMN13153377, study PRJNA577476) | soil metagenome | isolation source: 80 cm soil or saprolite under Garry oak tree replicate 1 | place: USA:California | collected 2016-06-15
TTCGCGATATTTTCTGAATCGCTCGGCCACCCCTCCTTGCAGTGATGCAAGGAGGGGAATAGCGCTTGATTCCAATTTTTTCACAGCTTCCCCGTCTGCGCCTCAAGATGGCTTCGCAGCATTTTCTGGATGGCGCAGCCCCGAGGATCTGACCAATGTTCAATTCCCAATGCGCAATTCTCAGCCGAAGTGGATGTCGGAACATTGGTCAGATCCCGATCGGGCTTTCTGCCAAGTTATTTTTGCGCAAACCCTTAGGGGAACTTGAGCACTTTCTTATTATGGTGCGCCCCGCCGAGAGTTGGTTTCATGTATCGCGCATCTCTCTCGTTCTCGCCGCAGTGATAGGACAGGATGCGAGTGTTCTGGCGCTTGAAGTCGAACGCGTACGTAAAGGGCCTGGTGAAGTACACCGGGTCGGTGACTGTGACGGTCCAGCGGATCGTGTTGGGGTCGGTCTTCTGGAAACGCTCGACCAGTTTCAGTTTGTCGCTATGCTGCAGACCGTTGGTATCCAGCCACGTATCGTCCTTGAAGCCGACGCTATCGACGACAAGTGTGTCTCCCTCCCAATGTCCGACCGAATGTCCCATCCACTCCAGATAGTCGGCGATATCTTCGGGGTGTTTCCGCCCATCCGTATATATCAGCCGGAAGCTATACATATATTCCATATTCACCGACGTTACCGAAGGACTCTGGACAATCTGGAATGGCATTAACGGGGTCTGCATTCCTCGCATGAACCCGGCCGGCCCACACCGGTTCGTCGGGTCTTTTGAATGATCGATCGACTTGTATCGCTCGGCTCCATACGGTGTGAACGAAATCTCCTCGCCGGGCAGAATATGATCGGTGATGTCATTGTTCGGGATTGATGAGCCCGCCGGCGACCAGACTCCGCTGAAGTCCCGCGGGTCCGGCCGGGCTCCTGACTTTGCTGCGTCCGGCTGAGCAGCCGAAGGGATGGCGGCAAGAATCAGGATTCCACCGGCAAGAACAAGATGAAGAAGCCCACGAATACGGCGACGTGTCACGGTGTTTCTCCTTTTTAGATCCGCTGCAATATAACTATCCGTGATCCGGACTTGTCAAGTACGAGGTTGGTCATTAAACTTCGCGGCTGGTTCGCAAAAAGAGAACAGGTGATTAAAAGCGGTAGGGAGGAAATATGAACCGAGTCGTCATCTCACTCGTGAACTTCTTGATTGTCTGGGTACTTGCAAGCGCCGTCGTCTGGGGACAGGCCACAGCGCAGATCAGCGGGACAGTCAAAGATCCATCGGGAGCCGTATTACCCGGCGTCGAGATTACGGTGACGCAGACAGATACGGGAATTGCTCGAAATGCAGTCACGAACGAGACGGGTTCCTATGTGCTTCCGAATCTGGCGGTCGGTCCGTACAAATTGGAAGCAGCACTGCCGGGATTTCGAACGTTTGTGCAGACTGGAATCGTCCTGCAGGTTAATGGCAGCCCGGTGCTCAATCCCGTGCTGGAAGTGGGACAGGTTTCTGAGCAGGTCGAGGTTCAAGCGAACGCTGCCATGGTCGAAACGCGTAACGCTGGCGTCGGTCAGGTTATCGAGAACCAGAGAATCCTGGAACTGCCCCTCAATGGACGCCAGGTCAGCGACCTGATTACGCTTGCCGGAGCAGCGGTGCAGACGGCGACAAGCCGGACGCAGAACGGTTCGGCGGAAGCGTACATACAGGTTGGCGGCGCGCTCGGTTATGCGGTCGATTACACGCTGGATGGAGCCAGTCACATTAATTTTGTGACCGGCGCGAATATGCCGCTGCCGTTTCCTGATGCCCTGCAGGAGTTCAAAGTCGAAACCAGCGGAGTCAATGCCCAGCATGGAACCGCATCAGCAGTTGGGGGCGTAACGAAGTCGGGCACCAATGAATTGCACGGCGACCTGTTTGAGTTCGTGCGCAACGATCTGTTCAATGCTCGAAACTACTTCGCAAAGGCGAGCACGCTGAAGCGCAACCAGTTCGGCGGAACAGCAGGCGGCGCCATCATTAAGAACAAGCTGTTTTTCTTTGGTGCGTTCCAGGGGACAACGGTTCGGCAGGACCCCGCCGACAGTCAGGCATTCGTGCCCACCGCGGCGATCCTCGCTGGCGACTGGACGGCTTTCACTTCGCCCGCATGCAACGCGGGCCGGCAGATCACGCTGAAGCCCCCTTTCACGGACAATCGTATCGACCCGGCGCGTTACAGCAGGGCCGCATTGAACATTGCCGCCAAACTGCCGAAGACCAGCGACCCTTGCGGTCTGGTTACTTTTGGTAATAGAACGAAAAGCAACACGTACCAGATCATCGGCAGGGGCGATTATCAGCTCACCGCGCAGCAGTCTTTGTTCGGACGCTACATGGCCACGCCGATCAAGATCCCGAATCCGTTCAATACCTTTACTCCCGACAATATCCTGAACACGCGAACGGACGGCGCCGACAACCTGAACCAGTCGTTGACGATCGGAGATACGCTGCTGATCGGACCAAACACAGTGCAGTCATTCCGCTTCGCTTATAACAGAGCGGTTGCTCATCGAATCGGTGCAGAGTTCTTCTCGTATTGCGATATGGGCATCAAGATCGACTGTACGTACGCGAAAAACCGGACCGGGGTGCTCACGGTCATCGGCGGATTCGTTTTCGGAAATGGCAGCACGATCGATGACAACCGATACAAGACCTACGCTTACCAGTTCAACGATGATGTCAGCATCGTTCACGGCGGTCATCAGTTTTCCTTCGGTGGAAACGTCATGTATGCATTGCACGATTCCTTCACGCATTTCGTATCCGGCGGCACGATGGGTTTCAATGGCCAGGCAACCGGCCTTGGAATGGGCGACTTCCTGCTGGGCAGCCTGAGTACGCTGACAATGGGCGGCCCCGCTCGAAACTATCTCGACCAGCATATGATTGCGGCGTATGGGGCCGACACATGGAAGGCGGTCCGAAATCTGACACTTAATTATGGCGTGCGCTGGGAACCGTACCTCCCACAGCAGATGAAAGATGGCCGGGTGTACTCATTCGACTACAGCCGCTTCCTGCAGGGAATCAAGAGCACGGTCTACAAAAACGCACCAGCGGGCCTGTACTATCCCGGCGATCCCGGCTTCCCGGATAGCGCCGGCATGTACAAGAAGTGGGGGAATTTTGCACCTCGCCTGGGCCTGGCCTGGGATGTGACCGGCAACGGCCGTACGTCAGTGCGCGCGTCGTATGCATATTCCTACAACTACGTTTCGGCGCAGTGGCACGAGGATCCGATTGCTTCTCCGCCGTGGTCCAATATCACCGCCATTCAGGGAGTGAGCCTGGACGATCCATGGGCGAACTTCCCGGGCGGAAACCCATTCCCGGTGATTCAGGGAGCGAATGCACGCTTTACCTCGTTTGGAAATTTCCAGAGCGTACCCTACGACATTCAAACGCCGACGACATCATCCTGGAACCTGAGTGTCCAGCGGCAGGCCGGCTCGGTGTGGCTCGCCTCTGCCAGTTACATTGGAAATTCGGCTTCGCACGTTTGGGCGCAGAAGCAGCTGAATCCCGCGGTTTATTTCCCGGGCGGCCCGTGCACACTCAACGGTGTGACGTACAACACCTGCTCTTCAACCACAAACACGAACCAGCGGCGGCGATTCGTTCTGGAAAAGCCCGCCGAGGGTGGACTCCTGGGCCTTGTCGGCGAAATCGACGCGGGCGCAACGGCGAACTACCATGCGATGCTGCTTTCGCTGCAGCGTCAGGCCAGCCGCGGCGTGGCCGTCAGTGGAAACTATACGTGGTCCCACTGCATTGGAGATTACGCGGATCTGAACTCCATCGGACCGGATCAGGCCGAGACCTACACGGATCCCAACAATCGGCGTTTCGATCGTGGGAACTGCAATTCCGACCGGCGGCACATCGTGAATCTGACTTCGGTAGCGGAGACGCCGCAGTTTTCGAATGCGACTCTGCGGATGCTGGCTACGGGCTGGAGACTCTCCGGGATCTACAAGTGGTCCTCGGGTCAACCATTCACTGTAATCAGCGGTTTAGACAGGGCCTTGACGGGGATCGACAATCAGAGAGCCAATCAGGTGCTGGCCAGTCCGTATCTGGACAGGTCGGGACGTCCTTTGTCTCAGTTCCTGAACCCGGACGCTTTCGCGCTTCCTGCCCTGGGTACAAGCGGGAATATGGGACGCGGAAACATCCAGGGTCCATCAGCGTGGTCGTTTGATATCGCACTGTCGCGGGCCTTCCAGATGGGTGAAGGCAAAAGGTGGGAGGTGCGGGCCGAGGCGTACAACGTGACCAACTCCTTCAGGCCGACGTTCATTACGACCGGCGCATCCCTGCTTGGCCTGAGCCTGGCCAGCAATACTTTTGGTCAGGTCAGAAACTCACTCGATCCACGACTGATGCAGTTCGCCGTGAAGTACGTGTTCTGAAAAACCTCGGGCGTCACCGACGTCTGACCCCGAACAGCGAAATCGGATCCCCGAGATTTTAAAATTCAAACTTCCGGGAGGTACGTGTGAGAAGAAATTGTTTGGTTGTTTTACTGGCTGCGAGTTTACTTGTCACCGGCATCGGGGTTGTCTACGGGCAGAATCCACCGGCGCCAGTCCTGTCGAAACTCGAAAAGATCACCGATGATTTGTACGTTCTCCGGGGGGAGGGCGGTAATACGTCGATCTATCTGACTGATGAAGGTGTGATCCTGGTGGACGTGAAGTTCGACCGAAATTTTGATGATATTCAGGCCAGGGTGAAATCCCTGACCGACAAGCCGGTCAGGTACATCATTAATACACACGCTCATGGCGACCACACGGGGGGTAACCAGAAGTTCCTGCCAACGACGCAGATCATTGCTCATCGCAACGCACGGACCGCGATGATTGAAGGCAAGCTGCCCGGTCCGCCGCAGATCACGTATACCGACGAGATTGCACTGAACCTGGGTGGCAAGGAAGTCATTGGCCATTACTTCGGCCGTGCCCACACGGATGGCGACACGTGGGTTTACTTTCCTGCTCTGAAGGTGCTTGCCGCCGGAGATTCATTTAACAGTGGTAATGGGCAGGGGCAGACCGGATCGACGACGTTCGGTTTATTTATTGCGCCCGGCGGCAGCATCGTCGATATCACAAAGACACTCGATGGAGTCCTGAAGTGGGATTTTGACGTCGTTGTCCCTGGGCACGGGCCTATTGCGAAACGCGCCGATGTCCTGAAGTGGCGCGCGGAGATCGAAAAGCTGCGCAACCGAATTACGGAGATGGTCCGCCAAGGCAAGAGCAAAGACGACGTAACAAAAATGCTGATCAGCGAATTCGGGTGGGATCCTAAAGGACGAGCCACCACCAACAGCGTCGAAGGGATGATGTCCCAGCTGAAACCCTGAGTAGCTGGAAGGGCGGTCAAAAGAGTTTACTTCGTTTACCTCGGCGAACAGGGAGTCGGATTCCACAAGGAGCCGTCGGGAAGCTTTTTGAATTGATAGTTCACGATGTATGGCCGAGCCAGATACTCCATGTCTTCCACTAACTGCGTGAGCCGGATCCAAGTACTGCCATCGGGTAATTTCATGATGTGAAAGTACTCGGTCAGCACGGCGTTCCCGCTGTAGGGCGTCCCATTTTTCCAGTAGTATCCAGGCTTCAAATGAGTCGTGACGACTTTCAAGCTACCGGCTCGCTCGACGATCCCCCGTCCGCCTATGATGGTCCACGATGCGGCCGAATAGCCTTGCCCACTCGACTCCAGTCCGGCCGGCGGCGGACCGAAATGGATCAAGCGGCTCTGTGTTCCGTAGTCCGCTTCGATCTTGAGGGTATTATCGTCCTGCCAGGTGAAACGCCTCTACGCGCTGCCATGTCAGCGTGCTGATGAACTTGCGGTTGTCCGTGCCGCTCGTACGCGGTGTGGTTTCGATCGTAAGCGTATCGCCTTCGACCGAGAAATGGCGCACGAGGCGCGTGCCGGTCCAGCTCTCGTTCCATGACAACTCCACCGCATGCGTCACCCTGTCGCCCTCCACCGTGTAGGTGCCGGCATAGGCGCTGATGACGGAGTTGAACAAGCGTATCCGTTCCTGGTCTGTAAGAACGGATCCTGCGGGAGGCTTGCGGTCCGCTTCCACCGTGATCGACATGATATGGCCTCCGGGCGTGTACAGAATGTAGGCGTGTGGAAGCATGTCGTCGCGCACCTCACCCGTGTCCAGAAACCTGCGGGAATACGATCTAAGCTTCCAAACCCCTGCGATGTCGATACTCATGGTGTAACGCGCCTAGACGTCGATGTCGTCTTGTTCCCATGAACAATGTTAAACCGGATTTGCAACTGTGAAACTGGATTCGATAGCCGTTCATGCGCGCGCCCGAAGAACCCGAAGAAAAGGAACTCACAGTTGTTGAGAATCGCCATATAATCGCAGGCACGAACTGACGATCAAGGAAAGTCGGATCCTGAGGAAGCGGGACGATATGATCCGAATCAAGCAATTCTCAGGAAAAAGCATTGCGGCTGCTCTTCTGACGGCGGTTGCCGGCTGGGGACTGTTTATCGGACAGGCAAACAAGCTGGAACTGACTGCACGGTCTGAGACCGCTCTTCGGAAGCCCACGGGGTACCCCCAGCTCGTTGCTACTCAACCCTTGCCAGCGATGAACGTCGAGATGTGTCCGTTGGAGACTGCCTCTCTACAGGAGCCCAACTCGGCGCTACGTGCACCTTCCGCCAATGCAAATGGGACGCGCACCAGAGATGCGGACCGGTCTCCGCTTCGGGTCATTCGAGATGCTTATCCGACTTACAGCGCCATCGGCGTGGACACCAATTCGAATGAAGTCTTCCTCCAGGACGAGAACCTGTTTGGGATCAAAGTATTCAATCGAACCGATAATACTTCCCCCGGCGCTGCCTTTACCGAGCCGAAACGGGTGCTGGGAGGACTCCTGACCAAGCTGGAATTTAACTGCGCTCTTTATATCGATCCAAAGAGCGGAGACATTTATTCCGTCAACAACGATACGGTCGATACCCTGACGGTGTTTCCTCGCGACGCCAAGGGAAACGTGAAGCCGATGCGGGCGCTGCATACCCCGCACCGGGCCTATGGCATTGCCGTGGATGAGGAAGCGCAGGAGCTTTACCTGACGATCGAGCACCCGCCAGAGATAGTTGTATACCGCAAGATGGCGAACGGTGAGGACAAACCGATCCGAACACTGAAGGGCGATAACACCCATTTGGCAGACGCCCACGGGATTGCCATTGATCCCAAAAACGGCTGGATGTTCGTCAGTAATCATGGGAGCGCGAGCACCCCCACGAAAAAAGGCGGCTGGTTTGATCCTCCTACGATTACCGTGTACCCGCTCAAGGCCAGCGGCGATACCGCGCCCATTCGCACCATTGCAGGACCCCAAACCCAATTGAACTGGCCGGCCCACGTCTACGTGGACCGAGAACATGGAGACCTTTATGTAGCCAACGACGGCGGGGACTCGATTCTGGTCTTCCGCGAGACGGATAACGGCGATGTGGCTCCCATGCGGGTTCTCAAGGGACACCAGACCGGTCTTAAGAGTCCCACCAGCCTATTCGTAGACACAAAGAACAACGAACTGCTTGTTTCCAACATGGGGAATCACTCCGCCACGGTCTATCCGCGGACGGCGGCCGGAGATGTGGCGCCACTCCGGACCATCCGGAGCGCGCCGCCGGGAAAGCTGGCGGACATGATTGGGAATCCGGGAGCGGCTGCATATGACAGCAAGCGGGAAGAGATTCTGGTGCCGAACTGAGTGGCGCACCCGCAGATTGCCGCCTTCGCCAGGCTGGCGAAGCAGAATTCCCAGCCCACTCGTGTCCTGGCCGGACAAACCACTCTGCTCAGCCGCACGATGCACGATATCCGCTACGACGCGATCCATGACGAGATCTTTGTCAACAATCCCTTTGCGCAAGCGATTCTTGTGTTCCGCGGATCAGCTCAGGGCGAAGAACCCCCCATTCGAATCATCCAGGGCCCCAATACGCGGTTGGAAGGACAGGTGGACCGGCTGGATGTGGATCCGGTGCACAACGAAATTTACATTCCCAATCATGACAAGATCCTGGTATTCCCCAGGGATGGCAACGGAGACGTTGCGCCGATCCGCATTATCACTGGTCCCGATACGCAGTTGGACGATGTGGAGTCGCTCGCTGTCGATCCAATCCACAACGTGATTGTCACCGCGGGCGCCAGGCCTCCAACGGCTCCCGGACAAAGAGGTGGCCCAGTGGATCAAGGTGAGGGGGGAGCCCTCCTGATTTTCAAGCGCACCGACAGCGGTAATGTCAAACCGGTCGGGATCATCCAAGGCCCGAACACCCGGATTGTCCGGATCAACCAAATTCAAATGCAGCCGACAAAGGGTTGGATTATTGCCGCGCAACCGGGCAAGTACGAAGAGCAGGAGCCGGTGGGTGTCTTCGTGGGCGTTTGGAGCATCAATGACAATGGGAATGTCCCGCCCCGCTGGTTCATCGGCGGACCCAAGAGCCAAATGAAGAAACCTCGAGGCGTCGCTCTGAACCCTGGGAACAAAGAGCTCATCGTCGCTGACATGCGTCTCAACACAGTGCTGACGTATTATTTCCCGGAGATCTTCTAGTGCGAATTTCTCACCACTCTCTGTCGATTGTGCCAACGGCGGGCCACGCATGTAGTCGCGGGCTTCAGCCCGCGTTCAGCTTCGAGACACGGTGTTCCTTGGCGAAGCCGGAACGCGGGCTGAAGCCCGCGACTACATACTTGATCCGAAAGATCACCCGGAACCGGTGAGAAATGCGTTTTCCGGATCAAGCGAAGCAGGCCATTTTGGGGAATCGGTAGATTCGTAGTATTCCAAATCCAAACCGCTCGTTTCCGGTCGCGGCTCGGATATTTTGAGAGGCTGCCCATGAGGAACGAACAAGTCTCCTTTTACAGCGAGGGAGCGAACGTGAAGGGAATTCTCCGGTTGCCGGATGAGCCCGGATCTGGGAGGCCGGGTATCGTGCAAGGTCCTGGTTGGCTGGGCTTGATGGACTCCAAACTGTACGAACGCTATCATCGCAGCTTCACCGAAGCCGGCTATGCCGTACTGGTTTTTGATTACCGGGGCTTTGGCGACAGTGAAGGCGAGAAGGGCCTGATCTTGCCCCAGCTTCAGGCGGAGGACATCCGCAACGCGATCACTTATCTCCAAACGCGTCCCGAAGTGGACTCGCAGCGAATTGGTCTCTTCGGTTCGGGCGGCACGGGCGGCGCGAACCCGATTTACGTGGCTGCCATTGACCGTCGGGTGAAGTGCGTTGTGAGCAATTACGCATTCGCCACTGGGCGCGAGTGGCTGCGCAGTATGCGCCGCGAATACGAATGGCTGGAGTTTTTGCGGCGGCTTGAAGAAGACCGTAAGCGGCGCGTTCTGGAAGGCAGCGGCGAGATGGTCAATCCCCGCGAAGAACTGATGGTCGCAACTCCGGAGCGGAAGGAGACAACGGTAAAGGCGGATGTGGACTATCGTATCCCCGAGCGAGTCTCGCTTCGCTCCGCCGACGGATTGATGGAGTTCAACCCGGAGGATTACGTCTCCCGAATCTCACCCCGCGCGATCCTATTCATCGCCACCGAGAACGATGCTGTAACGCCGGAAGATCAAACCTTCCGGCTCTATGAGAAGGCGGGCCAGCCGAAGAAGCTTATCCTGCAGAAGGAAACTTCGCACTACAAGGCGTATGGGGATTATTTCGATCAGGTCACCCCGCAGATCATCGAATGGTACGACCGGTACTTGAAATACGAGCGAGTCGAGGTCTGGGAGCAGCCATAGATGCTCGTAAATTTTACCCAAACCTTGATTCTCGCGGCGACGCAGGAAGAGACCTGGAGTCTTCTGCGCGATACGAAACGATTGGCGCACCTGATTCCCAGTATCGAGAATCTTGCCCCTGATCCTCGCAATGCCGGTGGGGTCCGGGGCAACGGCCCCCAGGAAAGATATGTGGCGCGCGTGGTGGAGCGGGTAGGCCCCTTCCGTCTCAGCCTAAACCTGGAAGTAAAGATCGTCCAGACTGTGGAACCTTCTTTTCTTCAGGCCGAACTGAACGGCTCCGATAGCAACGGACAAGACAGACTTTCGGGCACGCTCCGGGCAGAGTTGAAGAGGGACGAACCAGCGGGAACGCAACTGAGTATGGACGCTTCTATTGAAGTCATGGGTAAGCTGGCAGCGCTCGGAGCGGCGCCAATCCGGCGGCGGGCCAATGAGCTTTTTGCCCAATTTACAGCGCGGTTGCAGGGCGAGCTTTCTCCAGCCGCATCTGGGGGCTAAGAGGACTTCATATCAATGAAGCTTGAGTTTGTTTTAGACGGAAAACTCGTGCAGCTCGACCTCGAGCCTCAGGAAACCCTCGCTGAAGTTCTCCGAAACCGGTGCCACCGGACGGGGCTGAAGGTTTCTTGCGAAGTCCAGGTCTGCGGTGCTTGTACCGCGCTCGTTGACGACTTGCCCGTGAGCGCGTGCACGTACCTTGCTTATGAAGCCCGGGGACGGCGGGTCACAACGATCGAGGGGATCGGTGACGGCGAGCGGCTTCACCCAATTCAGAAGGCATTCCTCGATGAGTTCGCATTTCAGTGCGGCTTCTGCACGCCAGGGATGATTCTTGCGGCCAAGGCGCTGCTCCATGAAAACGCCGAACCGACTGACGCCGAGGTTGTGAACTATATGGATGGCAACCTTTGCCGTTGTACAGGATATCTTCCGATTCTTAGAGCGATCCGCCGGGCCGCAGCTCTAATGCGGGACCGGGAGCGAGAGCGTCCATGAATGGCGAAATGAGCGGAGCGAATGCAAGCCCGATAGGGCGCAGCGATCAGAAGATGACCCGCAAGAAACCCGGCGAGTTCCATGTCGTCAATCATTCCGTTCCTCGCCAGGACGGTGTGGCTAAGGTCACGGGACGGGCCGTCTTTACGAGCGACATCCACCTGGAAGGCATGGCCCACGCGAAGCTGTTACGAAGTCCCTTCGCTCACGCGCACATTCTCTCTATCGACACTTTGAAAGCGCTGCGGCAGCCCGGTGTAATCGCTGTTCTGAGCGGAAATGACTTGCAAGGAATTGATCCATATTATGGGCACGCAGTGAAGGATCATCCTCTACTGGCGATCGGTAAGGTTCGTTTCTTGGGAGAGCCGGTGGCCGCAGTAGTTGCGGAGGATGAGCGCAGCGCTTATGAGGCGCTCGAGTCGGTCCATGTGGAATATGAAGAGTTGCCTGTGGTGCTCGACGCAGACTCGGCGCTTGCTGATGGCGCGCCGCTCGTCCACGAAACCGCTTACCGGGGAGGGGGATTTCGTGGATTCGATGATCCCAGCAGCCCTAAGCCGAGCAACATCTGCCAAGGAATCCATCTGGAGTGGGGCGATACCGGGGCGGCGTTTCCGCAAGCCGCTCACACCATCGAGGGCGAGTTCTTCTTCCCCATGGCCTACGCCTACGCGATGGAAGCGTACGTCTCGATTGCCGATTACAACGATAGCGGACTGACGGTTTATTCCTCGGCGCAGCACCCGTTTATTGTGCGGAATGATCTCTGCAAAGTCTTTGGATTGGCGCTGAACCGCGTGCGGCTGATTGTGCCGTTCATCGGTGGTGGCTACGGCAGCAAGTCCTATACCAAGATCGAGCCGCTGACGGCAGCATGCTCGTGGAAAGCAAGACGCCCGGTCAAGCTCCAGCTCAGCATCGAGGAGGCTATGCTCACCACGCGCAACGACGACGCGCGCGTTCGCATCCGCACCGGTGTGGATCGCGAAGGACGGCTGCTAGCCCTTGAGGCAACCATCCATCTCAATACCGGAGCATACGCGGAGAATAGCCCATTGGTCGCGAAGAGGGCGGCCAACCGCATTATCGGACCCTATCGGATTCCGAACGTCAAGGTGGACTGCTACGCCGTTTACACCAACACCGTCCCGGCCAGTTCCTTCCGAGGATTCGGCGCGACGCAGGTCACGTTTCCGCGAGAATCGCAGATCGACGAATTGGCCGAGCGGCTGGGGTGCAATCCGGTCGAACTGCGACAGAAGAATCTGGCCTTGCGTGGCGAGTCCATCCATCCCGGTTTGCGGCCCCTCGATGCCGACGTGCCCGGGGATCTTTCCATGGTCGTCGAAGCTCTGATGGACCGGCCTTTGCCAAAGGACCACGGCCGGGGAGTGGGCTGTTCGGCCAGCGACGCCGGTTCCGATCCAGTCTCATCGGCTGTTGTGCAGGTCTACGGCGACGGCTCCGTCTCGGTTCTCACAGGAAGCACGGAGATCGGCCAGGGCAGCCACACGGTGATGCAGCAGATTGCAGCCGAGGAGATGGGAGTGGCGATCGAAAAAGTTCGCGTGGTCGGTTCCGATACGGCGATCTCGCCCTTTGATCGATCGACCGGTGCCAGCCGCACCACCACCCTCATGGGGCGGGCTGTGCTGGAAGCTTGCCAGGAAGCAATCGCACAGTTGCGGAATATGGCCGGCGAAGTTTTAAAGACGAAGCCGGAAAACCTTATCATCGAGCGCGGCGGCGTTCGGTTCCAAGACCAGCATGTGCGCTGGCAGGATGTGTTGCGGGATTTTTTTGGGTTGTCCGATTGCAGTATCATCGGCCGGGCCTACCTGAGGAAGACCGGCGATCTGGACCTGCTTCCGGTGTTCTGGGAGATCGGCTGCACGGGCGTCGAAGTTGCCGTGGACACGGAAACCGGCAGGCTTCGTCTTGATCGGCTGGTGGCGGTTGGCGACGTGGGTCTGGCCATCAACCCGGCGATGGCCGAGGGGCAGGACCTGGGTGCGGCTACGATGGGACTGGGCGTTGGCCTTAGCGAAGAACTTGTCTACGAAGGCCAGCAACTTGTGAATGGAAATCTGCTCGACTATCGTGTCCCTCGCTTTTCCGATCTTGCACCGAAGATAGACCTTCTGCTCGTCCAAAATCAGGACGGAACCGGACCGTATGGGGCCAAAGGAGGTGGCGAAGGGTCATTGAATCCGACTCCCGCCTGCCTGGCCAACGCGCTGTGTAGCGCGACGGGCGCACGCGTGCGGCGATTACCGCTGACGCCCGAGCGCGTGTGGCAAGCCCTGAAGGAGCGCACTCACAAGGAGAAAAACATTGGCCGTTGATCTTCTTTTAAAAGGAGGCATGGTCGTGACCGAGGGTGGCGTCGTCCAGGCCGATATTGCCGTCTCGGGGGAAAAGATCGTCGGCATGATGGCGCCTGGCGAAAGTAACCAGGCAAGACGGGTGGTGGACATTGGCGGGCTTCACCTGTTGCCGGGGCTGATCGACATGCACTCGCACCACCGGGAGCCAGGCTTCACTCACAAGGAAGATATTATTACGGCGACGAAGTGCTGTTCTGCCGGGGGGGTCACGGTGACGGTGGGAATGCCCAACGTCAGCCCTTCTCCGACGAGCGTCGCGGTCCTCAAGGATATCTTCGCACTCTATAAGGAAAAGTCGATTCTTGATTACAACATGAATCCGGCAGCCACCGTCCTCGAAGAGATTCCGCGCCTGGCGACGATGGGAATTCTCGCCTTCAAGGTCTTCATGGTCGTTGACACGGGCCGTTCCTACCCGCACATGCCTGGAATCGGCGTGCACGATCATGGCAAACTGCTGTCGATCTTCCAGGCGGTCCAGAAAACCGGCTTGCCGCTTATGGTCCACCCCCACGATCAAGCGCTCATGGCTCAAATCGAGCACACCTACTGGGCCGAAGGGCGTCGCGACTTCCGGGCCTACGCGCAGGCATATGCGGCACACGACGGCATTATTTGGGACATGGCGGTGGCCGTACTTCTGCGGCTCCAGCGGGCAACCGGGATGAAACTCCACCTGTTACACCTGCAGACGAAAAGATGCGTGGAGATGCTCGGCGCTGCAAAGGCAGAGGGCCTCCCGGTGTCGGCGGAAGTCAATCCATGGGCGCTGTGGCTTGGCAATGACTGGAAAACCATCGAACGCCTTGGATCCTACGCCCTTTCCTACTACGTCGCGCCGCATCACTCCGAAGCGGTCTGGAAGGCGCTACTCGACGGAACTGCCGACATCATCGCCACCGATCACGCCCCACACTTGAAAGAAGAGAAAGAGCCGGGCTGGACCGATGGATGGAAGGCCCATACCGGAACGCCCTCCGCGCAGCACTACCTCTCGCTGCTGCTGACCGACGTCTCCGCGGGCCGGATTTCGCTCCAGCGCGCTGTCGAGATCGTTGCGACCAAGCCGGCGAAGTTGTTTGGTCTTTACCCGCGCAAGGGTGCTATTCGAGTGGGAGCAGATGCCGACATGGTCGTGGTCGACCTGAACCGGGAGCACATCATCACGGATGAGGAGGTTCTCAGCAAGTGTGGCTGGACGCCTTATGCTGGCCGGAAAGTGCGCGGCCTGCCGGTACACACGCTGGTGCGAGGGCAGTTCGTTTTCGAGAATGGAAAAGTGGTAGGTCAGCCGGGCTACGGCCGGCTCGCGAGCCCGGTGTGATCGCTATGGCTGTACCTGAGACCCTCACCCGCCTCTTCGCGGCACCCTCTACCAGGGTTGTTCATTACCCACAAGTCGTCCGCTGGACACGGGCGTCTGGGACAGCCGGTGGGAAAGGCGAAATCCCCTCCTTGTCCAAGGAGGGGTGGCCGCGCCATCAAGTAAATGGTCCCGTTCCTTTGGAGGCGCGGCCGGGCATGAGCGGAGCGAATGTGAGCCCGATAGGGCGAAACAAGGAAGAGTGGTTGGTTCAACCTCCGATAATCGGTGGCTTGAACCAACCACCCCGTCTGCGCCCGCTACGGAGGCTTCGCGGCATTTTCTTAATGGGCGCAGCCACCCCTCCTTGTCCAAGGAGGGGACTTCGGCTTTCCCTTCAGTTGTTTTCAATGCCC
>WNGL01005529.1_pt1 | contig 14994 bp, 5 predicted proteins | sample 5400591 | NCBI WGS metagenome assembly WNGL01 (sample SAMN13153377, study PRJNA577476) | soil metagenome | isolation source: 80 cm soil or saprolite under Garry oak tree replicate 1 | place: USA:California | collected 2016-06-15
CCGGCACGCCTTCCGCAGTGATCATTAGTAATGGCTTCTGGCAGCGCCGTTTTGGCGCAAATCCGAAGGTGGTTGGGCAAAGCATCAGGCTCGGGAGCGACAGTGCCACCATCATCGGCGTCATGCCGCAGGACTTCGATTTTCCACCACCGATCACATTTCGTGGCGAAGCTCGTGCGGTGAAGGTCGAGCTGTGGACTCAACTGCGTTACGAGTTGGAGGGAGATCAACGCGGCGGCCATAACCTGTTTGTGATCGGGCGGCTGAAGCAGGGGATTTCGAAAGAAAGCGCCGAAGCGGATCTGCAAACCGTTACGCATCGTTTGGCTAGCGATTACCCGGATACCAACACCGGCTGGGATGCTTTCCTGGTGCCGCTTAACCAGCAGGTGATCGGGGACGTCAAGACCGCATTATTGATTTTGCCCGCCGCAGTTTTGTTCATGCTGCTCATTGCCTGCGCCAATGTCGCGAATTTGTTGTTGGTCAGAGCCACAGGAAGGCAACGCGAATTGGCGATTCGCGCCGCGTTGGGCGCCGGGCGTTGGCGGCTGATATCACAGATGCTGATCGAAAACATGCTGCTCTCGCTGTTCGGCGGAGCGGTGGGCCTGCTGTTGGCGGCTTGGGCACTCAAGGTGATTACGGCGCTGGCGCCACAAAACATTTACCGCCTTGATCGGGTAGGACTTGATAAAGGCGTGATCGCGTTTACGCTGTTCATTTCCTTGCTGACGGTGTTGCTCTGTGGTTTGGTCCCAGCGTGGCAGACCTCACGCATCAGCTTAGCACCTGCGCTGAAAGACGGCAGTGCGGGCGCATCAGACAGTGCGGGCCGACATCGCTTGCGCAACCTGCTGGTAGTCGCCGAGGTAGCACTGGCAGTGGTCCTTTTGACGGGAGCGGGACTGCTCGTCAGAAGTTTCATTCGTTTACAAACCGTGCCGACAGGCTTTCAGCCAGAAAATCTCACTGCAATGACAATCAGTCTACCGCGTGCTTCCTACCCTGACCGACAACAGCGCTTTGCCTTCACCGAGCGCTTGATGCCGAAGCTCGCGGCATTGCCGCTGCTGCAGTCCGTGGCCTTCAGCGATAACCTGGCGCTTGACACCGGAAGGCAGGGCACGAGTTTCAAGATCGAAGGCCAGCTTGCGCAGTCCGGACGTGAGGATCACACGAATGTAAGCATCGTCAGCCCCGGCTATTTCCAGACGATGGCTATTCCTTTGTTGCAAGGGCGCGATTTCGCAGCCTCTGATAAGGCCGATGCACCTGGAGTTGTGATTATCAACAGTTACCTGGCGCGACGTTATTTTCCGAACGAGAACCCGGTGGGAAAGCGTGTCGATATGGGATTTCGCGCGGGCAGTCTGTTGCAGATCATTGGGGTCGCGGCAGACGAAAGGCATGACACATTACAAGCCGATCTTCATCCTGGTATGTACCTGCCGTATTCGCAAGCAGACAAATTCCTGCCGCTGATCCTACTTCTCCGCAGCTCGAGCGATCCGGCACAGGTCGTGTCCGCCATCCGCCAACAGGTTCGGGAACTGGATCCGCAACTGCCGGTTTACGACGTGAAGACCATGAATCAAGTGCTCTCGACGGCGGTTGCGCGCCCGCGGTTTATGACGTTTCTCCTCGTCGTCTTCGCTGCTGTGGCCGTGCTGCTGGCTACCGTCGGTATTTACGGTGTGATGTCTTACACCGTTCTGCAGAACACGCGGGAGACGGGTATACGGCTGGCCCTCGGCGCGCAGGCATCTGATATTTTCAAACTGGTAGTCGGAAAGGGACTGATACTGATTTTGTTTGGTGTCCTGATCGGCGCTGCCGGCGCTTTCGGGTTGACCCGGCTGATGACGAGTCTGTTGTACGGCGTGACGGCAACCGATCCGCTGACCTTCATTAGTGTTTCATTGACGCTGGTCGTGGTGGCACTCCTGGCGTGTTACATTCCGGCGCGGCGCGCGACGAAAGTCGATCCGCTGGTGGCACTGCGTTACGAGTAAAAGATCGAAGAGTTTGAGAGGTCTCTGATGATGATTCTATGGCAAGACATTCGTTACGGCGTTCGCATGATGTGGAAAAATCGCGGCTTGACTTTGGCGGCGGTGATATCGCTCGCGCTCGGGATTGGCGCGAACACGACGATCTTTACCTGGGTCAAATCAGTTTTACTAAGACCTCTTCCGGGAGTCGTCGCCTCCGATCAACTGGTGACGGTTCACGGCGTATTAAAGCACGCTGGTAATCGTCCGATTTCTGTGTCCTATCCTGACTATCAGGACTTTCGCGATCGCAACGAAGTCTTCGACGGATTGATTGCCTTTAACTTGAACCCATTTAACTTGAGCGGCGACGCCAAACCAGAGCGCGTCTGGGGTCTGTTCGTGTCCGGAAACTATTTCGAGGTGCTTGGCGTGCGGACGGTAGCCGGACGCGGCTTTCTGCCCGAAGAGGATCGCACACCGGGAACGCATCCGGTGGCAGTGATTAGTTACGGCCTATGGCAGCGTCGTTACGGCGCGGATCCGAATCTCGTCGGCAAATCCGTGCAGTTGAATGACCGCAGCTTCACTGTGGTCGGCATCGCGCCGAGAGATTTCAACGGCACTTACGTCGGTTTGGCGGCGGACATATATCTGCCATTGATGATGCAGCCGCAGATGACGCCGGGCGACAATTCATTGACCGGGCGCGACAATCAGTGGCTCGATGTGATGGGGCGACTCAAACCCGGTGTAACCCGCGAACAAGCCCGCGCCAGTCTGCAAACTATCGTGCGTCAACAGGCTGAAGCTTACCGACATGGCGACGACGCTGTCGGTGTCGACGTCTATACATTGGCGCACGAGCCGAACGGCGCGCAGGTGTTTCTGCTGCCGGTCTTAGCGATCTTGATGGCGGTCGCCGGTGTCGTACTTCTGATTGCCTGTGCCAATGTCGCCAATCTCTTGCTTGGACGTGCGACCGTCCGGCGTAGAGAGATCGGTATTCGTCTGGCACTGGGGGCGAGTCGTCGGCGTTTGGTCCGGCAGTTGTTGACGGAGAGCTTGATGCTCGCACTGCTTGGTGGTGCGTGCGGTCTGCTCTTAGCGTTATGGACCGCCGGAACGCTCGTCTCGTTCGTTCCGGACCTGGGTCTTCCGGTCTGGCTGAACCTGACGATTGATTGGCGCGTGTTTGTCTTCACACTTGCAGTCTCACTGATAACCGGAGTCGTATTTGGTCTGGCGCCGGCGTTGCAAGCGTCAAAGCCCGAACTCGTGGCCACACTCAAAGACGAAGCGGGCACAATGGGCGGAGGACGGCGGAAAGGTCGAGTGCGAAGCGCCTTGGTCGTCGCGCAGATTGCCCTTTCGCTCGTCGCGCTGGTCGGCGCAGGGCTGTTCATCCGCAGCTTGCAATACGCGCAAATGCTCAAGCCCGGTTTCAATCCCGATCACGTTTTGCTTGCCTCACTCGACGTGTTTCCAATTGGCTACGATCAAACGAAGGGTCTCGTTTTCTACCAGCAATTGCTGGAACGCTTCAAGCAGATTCCCGGGGTGCAATCAATCAGCTTTGCTGACAAGTTGCCGCTCAGCGTTTTCGGCGACACTTCACAGGGTGCTTCCATCGAAGGTTACACGCCGGGCAAGAACGAAGACTTGAACTTTCAATTCGATACCGTTGGTCCTGATTATTTTCAGGCGATGAAGATCCCGCTCGCGGCGGGTCGCGAGTTCACCGAACGCGACAACCAAAATGCGCCCGCCGTCGTCGTCATCAACGAAACAATGGCGAGCCGCTATTGGGCGAATCGCAATCCAATCGGCCAACGAATGCGGCTAAGCAACGATCAATCCGCCGAAGTTGTGGGCGTGGCGAAAGACGTCAAGTATCGCAGTGTGAACGAACCGCCACAGTCATTTATGTACGTACCCATGCTGCAAAACTATCGCTCCGCCATGACGCTCGTCATCCGCGCTGCGGGCGACCCATTGACGATGCTGCCGCGGGTTCGCGACGAAGTGCGCCAAATGGATGCGAACCTGGCTCTGTTCGACGAGAAGACTCTGACGGAGCATGCGGGCATTGCGCTCTTCGCCCAACGACTCGCAGTCAAATTACTAAGTGTCTTTGGAATGCTTGCCCTGACGCTGGCCGTCATCGGCCTCTATAGCGTCATGGCTTACAGCGTCTCTCAACGCACGCATGAGATCGGAATCCGCATCGCCCTCGGCGCGCGTGCCGGTAACGTTTTTCGTCTGGTCATCGGTCAAGGGATATTCCTAACGGTGGTTGGTATCAGCGCCGGAATCGTTACGGCGGCGATCGTAATGCGTTTCGTGTCGAGTCTCCTGTTCGGCGTGACCGCAACCGACCCAATGACATTCATATCTGTCGCCTTGCTGCTGGGCGCGGTCGCTCTGCTCGCTTGTTACATTCCCGCACGCCGCGCGACGAAGGTCGATCCGCTGGTGGCGCTGAGATACGAATGATGTCAGAACCACCTGCAGTAGCGGGTGGTTGAACTTGGTTCTGACCAAACGATGGAGGGTTGAACTCTAACAGAAATGTCGGCGCTAAGAGTGATCCGATCGATCAGATGAGGTTAAGCATGGAATCAATAATCAAAGATATTCGCTTCGGCTTGAGAAACCTCTCGAAGAATCCCGGCTTCACGTTGATTGCTGTCTTCACGCTGGCACTGGGCATCGGCGCCACCACCGCAATCTTCAGCGCGGTGAACCCAATATTGTTCGAGCCACTGCCTTACCCATCGGCAAATCGCATCATGACGATCTGGTATGCCGGCGCCGACGGTTCGCGAGTGGAGCAAGCCTTCGGCACCTATCGTGAGTTGGCCCAACGTAGTCAATCCTTTGACGCTATCGCCGTGATGAAACCATGGCAGCCAAACATCATCGGCACGACCCCGCCGGAAAGACTTGCCGGCCAACGTGTGAGTGCGAGCTACTTCCGAGTGTTGGGTGTGACACCAACGCTGGGACGCGATTTTGATTCATCAGACGATCTCCAGCATGGCCCGCACGTCGCGATCATCAGCAATGCATTCTGGCTGCGACGATTTGCCGGAGACAAGACGATCGTGGGACGCCAAGTCACCCTGGACGACCAGTCCTTTTCCGTCATTGGTGTGATGCCGCCCGCTTTTGAAAACGTCATGGCGCCGTCCGCGGAAGTTTGGTCGCCGCTGCAATACGACATGTCATTAGGGACCGCGTGGGGTCATCACCTGCGCATGATTGGCCGGCTGCGCGATGGTCTGAGAGTAGACCAGGTGAGGCATGAGCTCGACACGATCGCGCATGCTCCAGTACCGGAGTTTCCCAGAATGCCGTGGGCCTCGATGGGTAAGGGCTTGATTGTGAATCAGCTTCAAGACGACGTCACGACCGGCGTCAAGCCCGCCCTGCTTGCAATCTTTGGCGCGGTCATACTTTTACTCGGAATTGCGAGCATCAACGTAACTAATCTGCTGCTGGCGCGCGGGACACAACGGCGTGGCGAGTTTGCAGTGCGCGCAGCACTCGGCGCCGGGCGAACGCGAATCGTTCGGCAAATGCTGACTGAGAGTTTGTTGCTTGCGCTACTCGGCGGCGCCTCCGGCATGTTATTGGCGAACCTCGGCGTGCGCGCGCTGGTTGCTCTTAGCCCGCCCGGGCTGCCGCGCGTGAATGCGATCGTTGTTAACACCAGAGTGCTCGTCTTCACGTTTGGGATTACGACCTTGATTGGACTAATCGTGGGGCTGATTCCGGCGGTTTATGCGTCGCGCAACGATCTGCTCACAAGTCTGCAACTGAGTTCACTGCGAACCGCTGGCGGCCAAAATTTGGCGCGCCGCGGCTTGGTCGTCATTGAAGTAGCCCTCGCGCTCGTGCTTTTGGTGGGCGCGGGATTATTGATGCGCAGTCTTCAACGTCTATTCGCGATCTCGCCGGGATTTGATACCGCCGGGATGCTTACGATGCAGGTACAGACGTCAGGCCGCCGATTCGATCAGGCAAGGACAGATCGCTTCTTCGCGCAGGCTTTGGAAGCTGTACGGCAGGTTCCCGGTGTTACAGCGGTAGCCTTCACCAGTCAATTGCCGTTGAGCGGCGACGACGACGAATACGGGGCGCGCTTCGAAGGCGACGATCCCAATCTCGGTTACAACGTCTTTCGTTACGCTATAAGTCCGGGTTACTTCGAAACGATCGGCATCCCGCTGCGCCGCGGTCGTCTTATTAATGAACATGACAGCGCGGATGCTCCACAAGTCGTCTTGATCAGCGAGTCGTTAGCGAAACGCAAGTTCGGTGATCGCGATCCCATCGGCCAGCGCCTCCACGTAGGACCCACCGACAGACCCTGGTACACAGTCATCGGTGTAGTTGGCGACGTCAAGCAGGTTTCGCTCGCAGTGAATCAACCCGACTCAGTGTATATCCCGACGAGTCAATCATGGTCTGTGGAGAGCGTGCAATCTCTTGTCGTCCGCGCGTACGCGAGTTTGGCCGGGTTGACTCCCACGATTAAACAAGCGATTTGGTCGGTCGATAAGGATCAACCGATCGCGCGAGTCGCAACGATGGATGCATTGCTTGCGACCTCTGCAGGCGAGCGGCGTTTCGCGCTGATCCTGTTCGAATCGTTTGGACTCGTCGCGCTCGTGCTCGCGGCAACCGGCATTTACGGAGTGCTCGCGGGCAGTGTCGCCGAACGCACGCGCGAGATAGGAATAAGGTTGGCCCTGGGGGCACAAACATCAAATGTGCTTCACCTGATCTTCAGACAAGGTTTGATACTAGTGCTCAGCGGCGTCGGCTTTGGATTGTTGGCCGCGTGGGCACTGACCCGCTTGCTAACCAAGCTTCTCTTTGGAGTGACCGCAACCGATCCCTGGGCCTTCGGGAGTGTGACTGTGTTGTTGATCGTTGTGGCGCTGCTCGCTTGTTGGTTGCCCGCGCGCCGCGCGACGAAGGTCGATCCGCTGGTGGCGCTGAGATACGAATAAGGAAGCGAAACTATGGAACCACTAGTCAAGGACATCCAATACGGTTTTCGCAGTCTCGTGAAGCGGCCGAGTTACACTGCGATTGCTTTGATCACGCTCGCGCTGGGTATTGGAGCCAACTCCGCCATCTTTAGTGTCGTAAACAGCGTCTTGCTGCGTCCGCTCGCTTATCGAGACTCAGATCGGCTGGTGATGATTTGGGGAAACTTCTCAAAGCTGAACATCGAACGATTGACTGCCAAGGCCGCCGAGTACGAAGACTACCGGACGCAACATCAGATCTTCGATCAGGTCGCCGCCTTCAACAATCAGAGTTTTAACCTGACCTCAGTCGATCAAGCCGAACGTATCGTGGGCGCGCGCGTGACGGCGAATCTGTTTTCGATGCTGGGTGCGCAGACGGAGCTGGGCAGAAGCATCGCCACCGATGAAGCGGAAGCCGGGCACAACATGGTGGTTGTGCTGAGCTATGGATTTTGGCAGCGCCACTTCGGCGGCGAAGCAACCGCCGTAGGCCAGCGTCTCAAGCTGAACGATCAAGACTACACGGTTATCGGAGTGATGCCGGCCGGTTTTCAATTCCCACACGCGAGTCTTTCTTTTGCGCAACCTGCCGAGGTTTGGATTCCTCTCGCTTATTCTTCCGAGCAAGTTACCCAGCGCCAGGGACCTTACTATCTGAATGTTCTTGCTCATCTGAAGCCTGGAGTCACGCTCTCGCAGACGCGGACTCAAATGAACACGCTCGGTCAAATGTTTGAAAAGGAATATCGCGGCTATCGCGGTCCCAACGGCGAGGATGGTGGTTGGCGAATCACGATAGCGCCTTTGCAGGAAGAGGCCGTTGGAAACAGTCGCACTGCATTGCTGCTTCTATTTGGCGCGGTCGGTTTAGTCTTGCTCATCGCCTGCGCGAATGTCGCGAACCTGATGCTCGTGCGCGCGGCCGCACAGCAGAAGGAGGTAGCCATTCGCGCAGCATTAGGCGCCAGCAGGTGGCGCATTGCGCGACAGTGGGTGATCGAGAGTCTGCTGCTGGCGTTGCTTGGAAGCGGCCTCGGGTTGTTGCTCGCGCTGTGGAGTATTGATCTACTTATCAAGCTCGGCCCAGCGGGTCTGCCGCGCGTACAAGAGATCAAGATAGACGCGCGTGTGGTTGTCTTTACAACGGGGCTGGCGATCTTGACTGGCGTGCTTTGCAGCCTCATTCCTGCGTTGCGCGCTTCCAATCTCGATCTACAAAGCGCGTTGAAAGAAAGCCGTACGCTGGGCGGCGGGCGCCGGCAGTACGGGCGCAATCTACTCGTCGTAGGCGAAGTCGCTCTTTCGCTAATGCTACTGATCGGCGCGGGATTGCTGGTTAAGACTTTTGTCCGCCTGCAGCGAGTCAATCCAGGTGTCGCGGCGGACCAGCTACTGACTGCGCAAATCAATTTGCCAGAGTCGCGCTATCGTGAACCGGCGCAGGCTTCAGCTTTTTATCGCGAGCTTATCGAGCGCCTTGAAACTTTGCCCGGCGTGCAAGGCGCGAGCGTAAGCACGATGCGTCCGTTGAACGGGACGGCCCGCAACGATCCTTTCGCTATTGAAGGCCGGCCGTTCGATTCAAGCAACTTAACCTCTGCGGGCTGGCAGATGGCGGACGCAAATTACTTTCGCACGCTCGGCATCCCAGTGGTGCAAGGCCGCGATTTGACGGCGCAAGACACCGACGAAAAGTCGCCCATCCTCGCGATCATCAATGAGGCGATGGCCCGCCGCTTCTGGCCCAACGAGAATCCGATTGGGCGCCGAATCACGCTCGGCCTGCCGCGGCCGGACAATCCCTGGGTCACGATCGTGGGCATCGCCAAAGACCTGCCGCATCGAGCAATCGATTCACCGCCCGAACCCGATTGGTACTTGTCGCGCGCGCTGGGACCGCAGCGCGACCGATATCTGTTTGTCCGCACAGCTGGCGACCCAACCAATTTGGCCGCCGCGATTCGCAGCCAGGTCTCGGCCATCGATCGCGAGCAACCCGTAACTAACATAAAGGCGATGCGTGACGTAATTGCCGAGACTATCGCTCCGCGCAAATTCAACATGCTGCTGTTCGGGTTGTTCGCGGCGATCTCGGTAGTGCTCGCGGCGATGGGAATTTATGGCGTCATCTCATACGCCGTCGCGGAGCGCACTCAGGAAATTGGCATTCGCGTAGCCCTCGGAGCGCGAGCAGTGGATGTGATGAATTTGGTTTTGCGCGGTGGCTTGAACCTGGCGCTAATCGGCATCGCAATCGGACTGGCGGGCGCGTTTGCGCTGACTCGATTGATGAAGAGCGTGTTGTTCGGTGTCACTCCAACTGATGCAGTGACCTTCGCGAGTGTCTCTGTTGGAGTGATAGCCGTTGCGTTGCTCGCTTGTTACATCCCCGCGCGCCGCGCCACGAAAGTCGATCCGCTGGTCGCGCTGAGATACGAGTAGGCAAATGCGGAGATTAGGGCGAAAGATAAAGACCATAAAGACCCAAGAACAGAGTTGGAGTGTAACTCATGAACTCTTTTTGGCAGGACTTACGTTACGGCTGGCGCATGCTGCTCAAGCACCAAGGCTTCACGCTGGTTGCGGTGTTGTCACTGGCGCTTGGCATCGGCGCAAACACTGCGTTGTTCAGCGTGTGGGATGCCGTACTGCTCAAAACCTTGCCGGTCAAAGAGCCAGAACGGCTAGTGCTGTTTGAGTGGCAAGCCGGACGCCCGTTCAGAACGAATGGCATGAGCGGCGCGTCGAATGTGCCCAGGCCGCCAGGCACTGAAGGAAATTCACTGTTTCGTTACGACGTCTTTGAAAAGATGTGTCAGACGCGCGCCGCTGTGACGGAGAGCCCACTCAGCGATTTCTTTGCCTTCGCGCCGATTCAAGAAATGACTGCGGTGGTGGGCGACCAGGCAGAGCTTGTCAACGGGCAAGCCGTGTCCGGCGGCTATTTCGCGGGCCTCGGAGTGCAACCGATTTTGGGACGCGCAATCGCTGACGAAGATAACAGGTCCGGCGCCGCGCCAGTGGTTGTGCTCAGCCATCAGTTTTGGCAGGAGCGGTTGGGCGCGAGTCGCGCTGTCATTGGCCAGCCGCTCAAGCTCAACAAGCAGTCTTTCACCATCATCGGTGTGACGCCGCCCGCGTTTACTGGCACGTTGCAGGTGGATTATCACCCAGCCGTCACGATCCCGCTGGCCCTCGAACCGTTGCTGCGGGGTGAAAAGAGCAGATTAGGCACGGCAAACAAACCGGGCTTCTGGTGGCTGGATGTGATGGGGCGACTCAAGCCGGGCGCGACAAACGAACAAGCGCGCGACAGCTTGGACGGCGCCTTCCAAGCCGCTGCGTTGGAGGTCATGCCGCCGCCGCGCAAAGCAAGTCAACCGGCACAACTCGATCCCAAAGACTATCCCCGCCTGATCGCAGAATCCGGCAGCCGTGGGATGCTCGACATGCGCAGAGTTTATTCAAGCAGCATCTATGGACTGTTCGTCGTGGTAGCGCTCGTACTGCTGATTGCATGCGCCAACGTGGCGAACTTGTTGCTGGCGCGGTCGGCCTTGCGCAGCGCAGAGATCAGTGTGCGGCTCGCGGTCGGCGCGGGGCGCTGGCGCCTCGTGCGGCAACTGCTGACTGAAAGTGTGCTGCTCTCAGGCTGCGGCGGCGCAGTCGGCGTGCTCTTCGCCTTCTGGGGCAAGAGCGCGCTGTTGGCCCTGACCGACAGGGGCCCGAAATTCTTACCCGCCGGAGTTGACCTAAGCCTGAACTGGCGGGTGCTGGTCTTTACCATCACAGTCTCGCTTCTGACTGGGATACTGTTCGGTCTGGCGCCCGCTTGGCGCGCGACGAGCTTCGATTTGGCGACTTCACTCAAACAGAGCCGCCGCACAACGGGCGTCGTGTCGCGCTTTAGCAAAGGGCTGATCGTCGTGCAAGTGGCACTCTCACTTCTGTTATTAGTCGGCGCGGGTTTGTTCATCCGTACGCTTTACAATCTGCAACGCGTCAACCTTGGCTTCAATCAAGAGAACCTCTTGGTCTTCAGGTTACAACCGGAGCAGGGCGGTTACAAAGATGAACGGCTGTTGCAGTTCTATCAGCAACTTTTTGCGCGGCTGGACAATTTGCCAGGAGTGCGCGCCGCGACGTTTGGGCGTGTGGCACTCATCGCCCAGGACAATTTCTTCAATGACATCTTGCTACCCGGCGAGACCGAAAGAACTGCCGCGGGGCACAACACCATGCGGCAGATGGTGCGCGAGAACTATTTCACGGCGATGGAAATCCCACTCCTGTCCGGACGCGGCTTCACGGCGCAAGATGTCCAGCGTACCCCCAAAGTCGCTATCGTCAGTCAAACCTTTGCGCACAAATTCTTCCCCAACGATGACGTGCTCGGCAAACGTGTCAGGGATACCTTTAACAAGCATGAAGTCGAGATCATCGGCGTCGTGGCTGACACCAAATACGAAAGCCAGCGCCAGGAGATCAAGCCGCTGCTCTACACGCCGTGGCAGCAGGAAGGCGAAGTGATTGGCGAGATGTCTTTCGCCTTGCGCACGTCGGGCGAGCCGACTGCGCTCGCCGCAGCAGTGCGCCAGGTCGTGCGCCAACTGGACAGCAACCTGCCCGTCACAGAGGTCAGTAGTCAAACAGCGCGCTCGCAAGCAACCCTCGGGCAGGAACGCCTGTATGCCAGGCTGCTGACTTTCTTTGGTGCGGCGGCACTCTTGCTCGCGGCCATCGGACTCTCCGGCGTCCTGGCATATTCGGTCGCGCAACGTACCAACGAGATCGGCATTCGCATGGCCCTCGGCGCGCAAACAGCGAGAGTCCTGCGCCTGGTCATCTGGCAAGGAATGAGATTGGTGTTGCTCGGACTGATAGTGGGCGGGTTCGCTGTATATGCATTGAAGCGCCTGTTGGCGAGCCAATATTTCGCGGCGGACGCGTGGCAGCGTCAGGCGGCCGAGTTGCTTTACGGTGTGACCGGTACTGACCCGCTGGTCTTCGCGGTGATCGTGGGGTTGCTGACGATCGTGGCTTTGGCTGCCTGCTGGTTGCCCGCGCGCAAAGCGGCAAAAGTCGATCCGCTCGTGGCGCTGCGATATGAATAGCGAATGAAGCACGCGCCACCGCGCGGCTTTACGAAAGGATGCCTTCGAGGTTAAGGCGAAAACCTAGGAGCAACGGCTCTCCGGAAAGCTCTGCCGGATGATCGAGGATTTTCACGGGGGCGTTAGGATAATAAATGTGCACCTTCTGTTCCAACGGATCGAGCAACCAACCAAGCTGCGCACCATTGTCGATGTACTCCGTCATCTTCTCGCGCACGGTTGAAAGTCGGTCAGACTTGGAACGCAACTCAACGATGAAATCGGGACAGATAGGAGCAAACTCGTTGCGCTCTTCTTCGGTTAAGGCTTCCCAGCGCTCGCGTCGAATCCAAGAGACGTCCGGCGAGCGTTTGGCGCCGTTGGGCAGCGTGAAGCCAGTTGAAGAGTCAAAGCCTACGCCAGTGCCGTCGGCTTCGACCCATTCGCCAAATCGTACCGCGAGGGTAAAGTTACGCCTACCACCTTCAGAGACAACGGGGGGCATGATGATCATCTCTCCTTCGCTGTTCATTTCAACCCGCAGCTCCGGATGTGCACTGCAGAATTCGGCGAACTCGTCATCGGTGAAGCGTTCCCGCGGTCCAGCCGGACTAACGATTAGCGCTTCGAAATCCCCGGGCAATGGGACCGTTGCGAACGAAGCTACATCAACATTCATGGTTGCTTGTATCCCTCTTCAACTGGAGCATACCGCGTATGGCGAACTCATTCAATGAGGTAAACACATGAACACACTATGGCAAGACCTGCGCTACGGCGCGCGAATGTTACTGAAGAGTCCGAGCGTTAGCATCGTGGTCATACTCGCGCTCGCCCTGGGCATCGGCGCCAACACGGCAATCTTCAGCGTAATAAACTCCGTGCTGTTGCGGCCGTTGCCTTATGACCAAGCCGATCGACTGCTATTCCTGAACGAGCGCAGCAAGGTGATGGACGAGATGTCGATCTCTTATCCAAACTTCACCGATTGGCGCAACCAGAATCACGTCTTTGAAAAGATTGGCGTCTACAATCGCGGCAGCTACAACCTCACCGGCTCGGGTGACGCCGAGCGCATTCCCACGGCCCAGGTATCTGCCGATCTGTTTTCGGCTTTGCGCGCCAACGCGCTCATCGGACGTGTATTCACCAACGATGAAGATCAACCCGGCGCGGCGCCCGTAGTCATCCTGGGTTACGGCTTATGGCAACGGCGCTTCGGCGGCCAGACGAGCATTTTGAATCAGACGCTCACGTTGAATGGGAAGGGCTACACAGTGATTGGAGTGATGCCTTCTGATTATGCATATCCGAGCCGCGTCGACATGTGGGTCCCGGTCGGTCAACTGTCCGGCGATCCAAATTGGCAGCAGCGCGGGAATCATCCTGGTCTGTATGCCCTTGCGCGTCTGAAGCCGGGTGCGACGATGGCGCAAGCGCAGGCGGACATGGACAACATCGCCGCGAATCTCGAAAAGCAATATCCCAATTCGAATGCCGGAGATCGCGTGCGCATTCGACCCATGCTGGAAGTGTTCGTAGGCGACGCGCGTTCGACCCTTTGGGTGTTATTCGGCGCCGTCGGGTTCGTGCTGCTGATAGCGTGCGCGAATATCGCGAATCTTTTGCTGGCCCGAGCCACCGCGCGTCAAAAAGAGATGGCGATTCGCGCGGCGCTGGGCGCGGGCCGTTGGCGCATCGCGCGGCAATTGCTGACTGAAAGCGTGCTGCTGGCGATCGTAGGCGGCACGCTCGGATTGTTGATTGCACGTTGGGCCATTCGATTTATTCTCTATATCAGCCCAACCGCTATTCCCCGCTCGCGCGAAATCACCCTGGATTGGAGAGTCTTGGGCTTCACACTCGGCCTTTCGTTTCTGACGGGGATCTTATTTGGCCTGGTGCCGGCCATGCAGGCTGCCGAGGTTGACGTCCATGAGACTTTGAAAGAAACGGGTCGCGGCGTGAGTGGCAGACACTGGCTACGCAGTTCTCTCGTGATCGTGGAAGTAGCCACGACAATGGTATTGCTCATTGGCGCGGGTTTAATGATTCGCAGTTTCAATCGGCTGCAGAACGTGAACCCGGGCTTTTCATATGAACATCTGACGAGCTTCACGGTATCGCTGCCACAGAAAAAATACGTCAGCGAAGAACAGCGCAGCGAATTCTTCAACAGGTTGCTGGAAAACATTCGTACTCTTCCCGGTGTTGCGTCAGCCGCCGCCGCTTCCGGTTTGCCGCTGGGAAATAATGGTTGGCAAACGTCCTTCGTCGTCGAAGGCAGACCACTGCCGCCGCGTAGCGAAACGCCTCTGATGGAAGCCTGCACCGTGACGCCGGATTATTTTCGCGCGATGAACATCCCGCTGCTTCGCGGCCGCTATTTCGACGATCATGACAATCGATCGTTTTTGGCGGGGCAGGATCTGAGCAAATACAGCGAAGGTCAGCGACTAATCTCAGGATCGAATGTGATCGTCGTCGATGAAGAGTTTGCACGTCGCCACTGGCCTGACGAAGAGGCCGTCGGCAAACAGATAAGGTTCGGCAGCGATGCGAAGGCGCCCCTGCTCACAGTTGTCGGCGTCGTTGGCCGCGTGAAGATGGAAGGGCTGGCGGAGGACTCGCATCGCGTGCAGCGGTACTTCGCATTCGCACAGCTTCCCTTTAACGGCATGACGGTCATTATCAAAGCCACCGGAGATCCGAATCAGCTAATCGCCGCCGCGCGCCAGCAAGTAACGTCCATCGATCCAAACGAACCAATTTACAACATCCGCACGATGGACGAGATTCGCGGCGAATCGGTCGCACCTCAGCGACTGAATCTAACGCTGCTGAGCATCTTTGCGGGTATCG
>WNGL01005530.1_pt1 | contig 14994 bp, 13 predicted proteins | sample 5400591 | NCBI WGS metagenome assembly WNGL01 (sample SAMN13153377, study PRJNA577476) | soil metagenome | isolation source: 80 cm soil or saprolite under Garry oak tree replicate 1 | place: USA:California | collected 2016-06-15
GCCCGGCGAGGCGCCGCTTCGATCCGGCCGCGAGCGCGCGCAGCGCGCCGCTCTTGAGATGCGGCCGCGCCGACCCGTAGCTCATCGACATGATCTGCAGGCGGCCCGCGATGAGATCGGGGAGCGCCGGCCCGACGCCCTTGTAGGGCACGTGCACGAGCTGCAGGCCCGCGAGGCGCGCGAATTGATCGGCGGCAAGGTGCGGAGGACTGCCGGTCCCTGCCGAACCGTAGTAGACCCTGCCCGAGTTCGCTCTGGCGTACGCGATGAACTCCGCAAGATCCTTCGCCGCGAGCGAGTTCGGGACGACCAGAATGTGCGGCGCTTCGGCGACGTTGAACACCGGGACGAGGTCGACGAGCGGGTCGAAAGGAAGGGAGTGCTCGAGAAACGGCTTGATGACGAGGTTCCCGCCGGAGCCGATCAGCAGCGTGTGGCCGTCGGCGGGCGATTTCACCACGTACTCGATGGCGACGTTGCCCGAGGCTCCCGCCTTGTTCTCGACCACGACCTGCCGGCCCAGTTGCTGCGCGAGGCCCTCGGCCGCCACGCGCCCGAGGATATCGGTGAGCCCGCCCGGGGAGGTATCCACGACCATCCGGATCGCGCGGTTCGGATAGGCGCTCTGCGCGGCGGAGGGCGCGGCGCCTGCGCCCAGAGCGAAGCCGATAATGCACGCGGCTGCGATCCGGCGGAAATTGCGCGTCGGCAAACGCATCGTTAATCGATCCGGATGTTCGCTCTTTTCACGATAGCCGCGTAGCGCTCGTGCTCGCGCTTCAAGAGCGCGCCAAGATCCTCGGGCGAGCTCGACACCGGATCCATCCCGAGCGCGGCGTAGCGCTCGCGCAGGTCGCCCGCCTGCACCGCCTTGCGCACTTCGGCCGCGAGACGCGCGCGCGTCTCGGCAGGCGTGCCGGCCGGAGCGAGATAGCCAATCCAAGCAACCACTTCGAACCCGGGCAGCTCGGCAGATTCGTGGACCGGCACGACCTCCGGCAGCGCGTCGTTGCGCCGGGCGCTCGAGATGCCGTACGCCTTGAGACGCCCGGATTTCACGTGACCGGCCGTCGCTGCGAGCGTCTCGAAAGCGTAGGTCACATTGCCGTTCAACAGATCGGTGATCGCCGGAATGCTGCCCTTGTAGGGGACGTGCCTCGCGCGTATACCCGCCATCGAGTTGAAAAGCTCCGCCACCAGATGTCCGGTCGCCCCGGTTCCCGAGGACGCAAACGTGTACTTGTCCGGATTCGCGCGCGCGTTTGCGATGAATTCGCGGATGCCCGCCGCGGGAAACGCGGGGTTCGCGACGAGGACGTAAGGAACTGTCGCGATGAGGCTCACCGGCGCGAACGCCTGCTCCGGATCGTAGGGCACCTTCTGGACGATCGGGTTGATCGAGATCGGGCCTGAGGAGCCCGCAAGGAGCGTATAGCCGTCTGGGGCGGATTTCGCAACCGAGTCCGAGCCGATCACCCCGCCCGCGCCGGGGCGGTTGTCGACCACCAGGGGCTGCCCGAGCGATTCAGAGAGCTTCTGCGCGACCAGCCGCGCCGAGAGATCCGTGGCCTGCCCCGGAGGCCAGGGCACGACGAGCCGGATCGGCCTGTTCGGATAGCCGATCTGTGCGGACGCGGACGCGGCGCACAGACCGAAAAGGATTCCGGCGGCGATCCTGCGCGTTCGTACGGCACAAAGCGCTTTCATTCTGCTCCTCGGATGTCGATCGCAAGTCTACGCCATTGCCCGCGCCCGGGTCATCGCCCGGATCGCGAGCCGCCGATCGCGCTAGCGCTCCGTGCGCACCGCGACTTCCATCTCGCCGATCCTCTCGATGCTGCCTCTCAGGTGATCGCCGTCGGCGAGCTTCGAGACGCCCGCCGGCGTCCCGGTCGTGATCAGCACTCCGGGCTTGAGCGTCATCACGTCCGAGAGGAAGCGAATGTGCTCGCGCAGGCTGCAGATCATGTCGCCGGTATGCGCGCTCATGGCGAGCTTGCCGTTCTGCTCGACGCGGATCGCGAGGTTCTGCGGATCGTCGATCTCGTCGCGCATCACGATCCACGGTCCGAGGCCGGTGAAGGTGTCGAAGCCCTTGCGGATGTTGCGCGTGTTCTGCCTGCCCCGCCCCCAGGGATCGCGCTGGCTGAAGTCCCAGCAAATCGTGTAGCCGAACACGTGGTCGAGCGCCCGGTCTTCGCTGACGTGGCGCGCAGTCTTTCCGATCACCGCGCACAGTTCGCATTCGAAATCCACGTCCCTGGATATTCTCGGAAGGATCACGGTCCCGCCCGGGCCGATGATCGAGGACGCGGGCTTGAGAAAAAACTCCGCCATCAGCTCGTCCTTGGAGAGGCCCGAACGGTCGGACGAGCCCATTTTTTCCCGCATCTCCGCCTGGTGCGCCGTGTAGTTCGCGGCCGCTGCCCAGATCGCGGGCGGGTCGAGGAGCGGCGCGAGCAGTTTCACCTGCGCGAGCGGCACGGACGACCCGGTCTGCGACGCGAAGCGCGCGCACTTCGTCGCCGCAGGCTCGTTCGCGAGCCGCTCGATCACTTCGAGCATGGTGTGGCCCGGCTTCAGATGGCCCGCTTTCATGAGCGCGTCACCTATCGGATACAGCTTTTCCCCGACCACGGCCCCCGCGAGGCCCTCGTTGTAATGGCAGATCTTCATCGCCTTCTCCCCCGATTCCGAAGACAAGCTCAGTCGAGCTTCACGCCCGAGGCCCTGACGACCCGCTCCCAGGCGCGAGTGTCGGAGCGCACCAGCTCCGCAAACGCCTCCACGGAGCCGCCGATGGGCTCGATGCCGGATTCGAGCAGGCGTTGCCTCGCCTTCGGATCATCGATCACCGCCTGCATCTTTGTATTGACGAGCCTCACGATCCCGGGGCTCGTGCCCTTGGGCGCGAAAATTCCGAACCAGGTGGTCATCTCCCAGCCGGGCAGCCCGGCCTCGGCGGAGGTCGGCACCTCGGGCAAAGCGGCAAGACGCGTCTTCGCGGCCGCCGCAAGCGCCTTGAGCGCGCCGCTCTTCAGGTGCGCCTGCACCGGCGCGAGGCCCACCGAGAGCATCTGCACGCGGCCCGCGACGAGATCGGTGAGCGCCGGCCCCGTGCCTTTGTAGGGGACGTGCACGAGCTGCACGCCCGCGAGCCGCGCGAAGTGATCGGCGGCCAGGTGTGTGGTGCTTCCGGGACCCGCCGATGCGTAGTTCATCTTTCCCGGATTCGCTTTGGCGAGCGCGATGAATTCCCGCAGATCGTTCACCGGAAGGGCCCCGGGCACGACCAGGAGCTGCGGCGCGCCGGCGACGTTGAAAACCGGCACGATGTCGCGGAGAGGATCGAACGGCAGGGAACCGTACAGGAAAGGCGTGATGACGACGTTTCCGCCCGCCACGAGCAGCAGCGTGTAGCCGTCGGGCGCCGATTTCGCCACGTGCTCGATCGCGAGATTGCCGGTGGCGCCCGCCTTGTTTTCGACTAGGACTTGCGCTCCGAGCTGGACCGTCAGGCCTTCGGCCGACAAGCGCGCGAGGTAGTCGGTGATGCCGCCCGGGGCGGTGCCCGCCACCAGGCGAATCGTCCTCGCGGGATACCCCGGGGACTGCGCGAGGGCGGTGCCGAGAATGAGCGCGCCGGCGAGAGGCACGGCGAGCCGGACGGCGCCAATCGGGTTCTCTTTCATGGCGCTGGGAGGGGATCGATTTTGCTGTAACGGTAGCACAGGTTCTCGCGCCGGGGACGCTTCATAATAGTTCCCGTTGAACTTCGTGGACGGCGGGAGTAGCATGGATCGCGTAACTCCAAGCGTAACAGGGGAGACTTGCCGGTCACTTGATGCGAAAGGAGTTCGTCATGTGCTACGAAATGGACGAGATGTACTGGAAAGCGCGCCAGGCCGAGGAAGCACGCAGAAAGAAGACGGCCGAGGACAGCAAACCCAAGCCCTCGGCGCCCGCGAAGCCGGTAGCCCCGGAAGTGAAGCCCAAGGAACCCGTTCCGGCCTAGAGTCGCAGCAGGTTTCTCGCGCAAGCCCCGGCCCCGACGGGTCGGGGTTTCCGCGCGCTAGCTCAGCGTGCCGCGCGTGCCGCCTTCCCGGATGAAGCGGAGGAGTTCCTCCTCCGCGAGCGGCGGCCGGCACAGATAGCCCTGGAATTCGTCGCAACCCTCTTTGCGCAGCACGTCGAACTGCTCGCGCAGCTCGACGCCCTCGGCGATCACGTTCATCTCCAGGCTGTGGGCCATCGCGATGACCGCCCGCGTGATGGCGACGTCGTCCTTGGAATGCGGCAGGTCGCGCACGAAACTCCTGTCCACCTTCAGGTTGTTGATCGGAAAGAGCTTGAGGTAGCCGAGCGACGAATAGCCGGTGCCGAAGTCGTCGATGGTGAGGTGCACGCCCATCGCGCGCAGATTGCGCATGAGCTTCACCGCCTCGTCCGGATCCCGCATCACCATGCTTTCGGTGATTTCGAGCTCGAGGATGCCGGCTTCGGTCCCGGTGGACTTGAGGATTTCCGCGAGCTGGGATACGAGCTGCTCCTCGCGGAACTGGATGGCCGAAAGGTTGACCGCGATCGGCATCCGCGGCAGGCCGGCATCCTTCCAGGCTTGGGCGCGCGTGCAGACCTCGCGCAGCGTCCACAGGCCGATCGGAACGATCAAACCCGTTTCCTCGGCGAGATGGATGAATTTCTCCGGGAGCAGCAGGCCCCTCTCGGGGTGCTGCCAGCGCAGCAGCGCTTCGACCCCCGTGATCGCGCCTGTGGTCATGTCGATCTTGGGCTGGTAGTACACGCGGAACTCGCCCCGCTCCAGGCCGTGCCGCAGGCCGGCCTCCAGGGCGAGCTTCTCCGGCGTGTGCGATTGCAGCTCGGCGGAGTAGAAGCAGAATCCGTTGCGGCCCCGGTCCTTGGCGCGGTACATGGCGATGTCCGCTCCTGACAGCAGCGCCTTCGAGTCACGGCCGTCGGCAGGATAGGTGCAGATCCCGATGCTCAGCGTGACGTTGAGCTCCTGCCCGTCGATCTTGCGGAGATCGGACACGGCCGCGAGCAGCTTTCGCGCGATCTCGGTCAGCGCGGCCGGGTCGCCCAGCTCTTCGACCAGCAGCACGAATTCGTCTCCGCCGAGGCGCGCGATGATGTCGCCCTCGCGCACGCAGTTTGCCAGGCGCTTGGCGGCTTCCTGCAGCACCCGGTCGCCGAACTGGTGGCCGAGCGTGTCGTTGATGTTCTTGAAACGGTCCAGGTCCATGAAGAAGAGCGCGACCGGCCTCGCGTGACGCTCCGCCCTGGCGAGCGCGCGCTGGAGCTCCTCGTTGAACAATACCCGGTTGGGCAGGCCTGTGAGATGGTCGTGCGTGGCGATCTGACGCACGCTGCCGAGAGCCGAGCGGAGCTCCTCGTTGCTCGTGCGCAGGCGTTGGCGAAGACCGCTGATTCTGCCGCCGATGACCGCGAAGAGGGGCAGCACGGCGGCGAGCCCCGCCCACTGGAACCATTCGTGATAGACGTTTACCGTCTGCGGTTTGAAATACATGAGCAGGTTGATCACCGCCGCGTAGCCGGCGAGTATCTGCAGGGCGGTCTTGACGAATTCGCGGGTGGTGAAGTGAAACACGCCGAAAGTCAGCACGACCAGGCTCAGGTTGAGCACGACGGCGCGCCCCTGGTCGAAGCTGTAGACGGCGTACATCACCACGACGTTGCCGACGAAGACCTGCGCCCAGGTCAGGTTCGGGTCGGCGAATTTCCGATTCAGGCCGGCGCGAAACACCGTGTAGAGCCCGAGGTTCACCACGACCATCATCGCGACGAGGATCCAAGCGGGCTCCCGCGCGATCAGGTTGAATTTACTGGCGAGCCAAACCAGGGGAACGCAGATCGCATAGGCGGACGAGGCGAGCATGAAGCGGCGCAGCCGCTCCGCCTGCTCGGGATCCCCTCCCGCCAAGGACAAGTACTTGATCACGGTCGATTCATCGAGTCGTATGCCTGGCCTGACTCGAGCGGGGCGAAGCTCGTTCCGGCCCGGATCCCGGGAGAACCCTCGTCCTGCCCGCGCCGGAAGCGCCCCCGCCGGCTGCGCCGGGTAGCCCGCATATCGCGTGTCCCTGCGTCTGAAAAAGGGCATGGTCTCCCTGATGTCCCGAGGCCTGCTCTGTTGAAAGGCTCGCGGGATTCTAACGTAACGGGCGGCAGGACAGGCAAACGCGTTTGACTGCCGCGCCCCGATGCGGCACATTCCGCCCATGCAATTGGGCTATTTCACGATGCCGCTGCATCCGCCGCACCGCGATCCGGCGCAAACGCTGCAGGAGGACCGCGAGGCGATCGTCCTCGCGGACAGGCTGGGATTCCACGACGCCTTCGTCGGTGAGCACCTCACCGACCGCTGCGAGAACGTCACCAACAGCTTCATTTTCCTCGCCACGCTGATCGGCGAGACCAGGACGATCAAGCTCGCGACCGGGACCTCCAACCTCTCGCAATCGCACCCGGTCGTGATCGCCGCGCAGGCGGCGATGTTCGACCACCTCGCGAGGGGACGCTTCATATTCGGCGTCAGCCCGGGAGCGCTCTCCTCCGACGCCGAGGCGCTCGGCATCCTCGCCGAGGACCGTAACCGGATGTTCGCCGAGGCGATCGACGTGATCCTCGCGATCTGGGAGCGCGACGCACCCTATGGAATCGATCTGCCCGGAAACCGCTACAAAGTGACGACCGGGAAGACCTTCGTGCCAGGACTCGGCCGGGGGATCATGTACAAGCCCTGGCAGAAGCCGCGTCCCGAGATCGTCGGCACGGTGGTGGCGCCGCATTCCAAGGGCGTGATCGCCATGGGCGAGCGCGATTTTCATCCGCTCTCGGCAAATTTTCTTCTTCCGCATTGGCTGCCCAGCCACTGGGAGAACTACGCCGTAGGCAAGCGCCGCGCCGGGAAGAGTCCCGATCCCGCGGAGTGGCGCATTGCGCGCACGATTTTCGTCTCCGACGACGACCGGGTCGCCGAGCGCTACGCGCGCGAGGATCCCGCCAGCCCCTACCGCTTCTACTGGAAGCAGCTGCGCGAGAAGATGATGCGCGCCGGGCGTCAGGTCATCTTCAAGCTGCGCGAGACCGAGGACGACGGCGCGGTGACGCTCGAGCGGCTGCTGGCAGAGCTCGTACTCTGCGGGACGGTCAACAAGGTCGTGGACCAGCTGCTCGCGCTGCGCGAGCGCTCGGGCGATTTCGGCGAGATCGTCTACGCCGGGATGGACTGGGTGGACCGGGGGCTCGCGCGCCGCTCGATGGAGCTGATGGCGAACGAAGTGATGCCGCGGGTCAACAAGGCGATCGGCGGCCCGGCGAAGGAGGCTCCGCGCGAGGCGGCGCGCATCTGAGCGATTCCGTTCAGGAACAATTCTTGCGTCTTTCTGTCCCTCGGGAAACCCCCGAATCGGGACTCGACGGCGCAACATGACACTGCAGATGGAAGACGAGAGCACGATACAGAAGAACATCGCCGACAAGCTGATTGCGGCGTTGAAGACGGGTGGCTTCGTGCTCTATGCCCAGAAAATCCTGCCGCTCGCCGGAGGCGAGCGTCCGTTCCAGGAGATCCTGGTGCGCTTTCGCGAGGAAGAGGAGAAGCTCCTCCCCCCGGGAACGTTCTTTCCCATGCTGCAGGAGTACCGCCTGCTGCCGTACGTCGACCGCTGGGTCGTGAGCCGCCTTGCCAGCTGGAGTCAGGAATCCCGGGCCCGGACGACGCCCGGCTCGCCCGTACCCGCAAACGGCGTCAACCTTTCGGAAGACACGCTGCGCGAACCCAAATTCGCGGAATTCGTCGCCAAGAACATCCAGGGCGCGAAGCTGCCGGAGGGATTCTTCACTTTCGAGCTCGGCTGGGACACGGCGCTGCTGCAGGCCGAGCAGTTGAAGAATATCCAGGCGCAGCTCGGGCCCCTTGGCTGCCGCTTCACTTTCGCCGGCTTCGACGGCAGCGAGGGCTCGTTCAGCTTCCTCAAAGTGCTCAAGCCCGATTTCGTGAAGCTCACCTACGGCACGGTGAAAGACGTGGGGCGGGGCCTCGCGGCTTCCGAGAAGGTCGAAACCATCAACCAGAAGTGTCACGCCATGGGGATCAAGACCATCGCGGAATTCGTCGAGAGCCATGAGGTGCTCGACCAGCTGCGCCTGATCGAGGTGGATTTCGCCCAAGGACTCATCATCGGCGGGCCGCAAAACCTGGCCTAGCGGCGCCCCTCATCAGCGAATGGCCGCGGGGGCCACCGTCGACCCCGAAGCGCCGTAGATCTTGAGCGGCTGCATGGTAAACGCGAACTCGTACACGCGCTTCGCGGCCAGCTCGTCGAGCTTCAGGTTCTCCAGAATGTGGATGCCGTTCACCACCAGGAAGATCTGGTGCACCGGCAGGCTCAGGTCCTTGTCGGGATTGGGCGCCACTTCCACCGGCCAGTTGTCCGAGCCGACGAGCAGCGGATCCTGCTTCGCGAGCCATTCGGCCGCCGCGACCCCCACGCCCGGGGTCGATTTCACGAAGCGCGCGTTGTCCTTTCCGTAGAGCTTCCCCCAGCCGGTGTGGATGATGACCGCATCGCCCGGCAGGAGCTTCAGCCTCTGCCGCTCGAGCGCCTGCTGCAGATCGGCCACGGTGATCTCGTAGGTGTCGCCGAGCATCTCCACGCCTTTGAGCGCCGCGACGTCGAGCATCACGCCGCGCGCGAAGAACGTCGGCGCGTTCTGCACGCCGAGCTTGGTGAAGCCTGAGCGCGTCCCCGCTTCGCTCACCTTGAAGCAGTTGTAGAGCGAATCGCCGTGCGTCTGGTGCGCGAAGCCGTCGAACTGCGTTCCGACCTGGCCGATCTCGGAGGTCACGACCTCCTCGTTGCTGCCGCGCGTGTTCCTCCCCGTATTCATGAAGGTGCGCTTGGTGTGCAGATTGAAAATGCGCGTGCCGAAGAACGCCATGCCGGGTCCGAGGACGTGGCCGAGCTCGATGACCTCGCCGGTCTTGATGAGCCGCGCGCCCCGCAGCACGGTCTCGGGATTCCTCATGTGGTTCCCCGAGCCGCGCTCGTCGCCCGCACCCCATTTCGACGGGCAGCGCTGGCTTTCGGTGGGTACGTTCCATTGCGCAAAAGCGAGCACGGGAGCGGCAAGGAGGGCGATTGCGGTGACGGTGCGGTTCATGTGCTTCCCCTTAGTTGAGAATTTCGTACAGGCGTTCGTCGTAGAGCGCGCCGGCCATCCCGGCGAGCTTGTCGCGGAACTCGCGCTGGTGCGCGGACATGCCGTTCGCGTCGAAGGCCTCGCGCGAGCGCCAGATCTCGAACACCGTGAAGTGATTCGGACGGTTAGTCTGCTGCACGATCTCGAAGCGCACGTTGCCGGCCGCGGCGCGGTTTGCCTCGCCCAGGACCTTGAGCGCGACGATGGCGTTGTCTTTCTGCGGCGGGATCACGTCGACGTGGGTCACGCCGTAGACTGCGCCGGGCGCGTCCTCCATGGGGCCGACCGAGAGCGCATTGTGGAAGCGGTCGTCGGCCGGTGCGTTGCGCACGGCGTTGAGCTTGTCGCGGAATTCCTTGGTGCCCGCTGCGGCCATATGGGCGTCCCAGGCGCTCTTGTCCTTCCAGGCGGCGGCGACCACGAACTGGCCCGGCCGGACGACGCTACGCACTACCACGGAGCGCAGGTTTCCGGCCGTTGCGCGGCTCGCGTCGCGATAGGACTTCAAGAGCGCGGCGGCTTCGTTCCGGGCGGTCGGCCTAGCCTCCACGTAGGTGACGACATAAAGGGGGCTCACGTCGGCTGGAACGGCGGGGGGTGCGGCGGCGGGAGTCTGGGCGATGGAGTTCACGGCGAAGAGGCACAGCAGGGCCGGGACGAGCGCGGCCCGATGGAATTTCATGTTTTCTTCTCCCTGATCAGTCCAGCAGCAGGCGCGTATCGTACACCCGGGATGGAAGACCGTCGCGTTCTGACCGTCAGCCCAGCCTGCCCTACCTGCTCTGCTCAGTCGTCGTCATCGTCGCGGCGGCCGTCGTTACGACCGCCATCTGTCCCGAGGCCGATTCTCTTCGCCGTACCGTACAGCTCCAGAATGTCCAGCCCGGAGCCGTTGCGGTCGGTGGCGTAGATGAAGCCGCGATTGTCGACTTCGAGGTTGTTCGTCATGTAGCCGTCCGGTTGAATGGTGTTGGCGTTGGCTACCGGGACATAGAACCCCACCTCGACAGGCGCTTGCGGCTCGCGGATGTCCCACGCGCGAATACCGCCGGTGAAGGCAGCAATGAACGTCAGCCTGCCGTTCGCCGGGCTTCCTCCACTTCTTGGTGTCAACATAGCTCCTCCTCCGATGATGTGGAACGGCAGGTACGTACCACGCAAACTCTGTTGGCGTCGCCTAGGCCCCGGTCAACTCGCGCACGGCGGCGACCAGGTCCTCGAACTTGAACGGCTTCATGAACGTCTTCACCGCGCCGGCCTGACGCGCGACCTCGAACACGTCGTAGTTCCTCAGCGGCTCGTAGCCGGTCACGGCGATGATCTTCGCCTCGGGAAACTCACTGCGCAGCTCGTGGATCGTCTCGATGCCCTCCTTTTCCGGCATGAAGATGTCGGTGACGATCACGTCGGCCGGCCGCGCGCGCTGCAGCGCCAGTCCCTGAACGCCGTTCGCGGCGCCTTCGGCTTCGATGCCGCAGCTCTGAAACCACCGCAGTGCAAGCTTCCTGAAGTCGTCGCTGTCGTCGATGACGAGAACGCGCGTCATGTCCCCGGGAAAGGAAGGCGGAATGCGGATTTTATGCAAAGCGCCCGGGACAATCCACCCAAAGCCCTTCGCCAGCATCAGCGCGAGTACCGGGGCCGGTACCCGGGGACCTTTTAGTCTCAGTCGAGCGTGAACGCGTCCCAGGCGATGCTGTCCCAGGCGACGCTGTCCCAGGCGATGCTGTCCCAGGCGACGCTGTCCCAGGCGATGCTGTCCCAGGCGATGCTGTCCCAGGCGACGCTGTCCCAGGCGAAGTTGTCCCAGGCGACGCTGTTCCAGACCAGGGTGTCCCAGGTGAGCAGCGACCAGAAAATTCCGCCGAACAGCGGATCCTGCCACTGCAGCGGCGAACCAAAAAGGACCGGGTAGAGCGCGCGGGCGAAACCGTCCGCGGGCCGCAGTCCGCGATTGGCACAGGCTACGGGAGTCGGGTTAAAGAGCATGCCGACCAGGAACCCACCCGACAGGAGCCCGGGGTCGGGTGCCGCATCGCATGGCACGGCCAGGGTGGCGGCGTTCGCATCGAGCAGCCCGCTGCCGTCCGCGATCGGATCCGGGAGAACCTGGCCGCTGTCCTCCCCGTACGGCTGCGTCGTGCCGACGAGGAGCGCCTTGACCTGATCGGGGGTAAGGTTCGGCCGGCCCGCCAGGAGGAGCGCTGCGGCCCCCGACACGACGGCGGTCGCCATCGACGTTCCGGTGAGACGGAAGTACGTCGCTCCGTTCTGCGCCACCACGACGCGCTCGGGGAACAGCGTATCCAGTGCGCTTCCCGGCACGCGCAGGGAAACGATGCGCCGCCCGGGTGCGACCAGATCGGGTTTGGCGTTCGAGTCGGCGCTGCCCCAGGCGGAGAACCAGGCGAGCATGTCGTCGCCTCGACCGATGGTTCCGCGATCGTCGGTCGCGCCGACGGTGATCACGTACGGGTCGATGCCCGGCGTCACTACGGTGTCGCGTTGCGGTCCGCCGTTCCCCGACGCGGCGACGACGACCAGACCACGGCGCCACGCGATTTCCACCGCCGCCGACATCGGGTCGAGGCGGTAGGGGAGCCTGGCGGGCGCGCCAAAGGAGAGATTGATGACGCGGATGTTGTGGGCAGCGCGGTGCGCGAGGACCCACTCGATCCCCCGTACCACCGAGGAGATCCGGCCGCTCCCGGTATTGCCGAGCACCCGGACGTCGACGACGTTGGCTTGCGGAGCGATGCCCGTGAACTGGCCGCCGGAGCGGCTGCCGTTCCCGGCGACGATCCCCGCGATATGCGTCCCATGCCCGCCCGGGTCGCTGGTGAGGCGCTCGTCGGCGAAGTTGACCGAGGCGAGAATGCGGTTGTCGGGCTGGACGAGATCCGCATCCGCAGCGACGCCCGAATCGAGGATGGCGACCGTTACGCCTCCCCCGGTTATCCCCTGCTGCCAGACCTTATCGGCTCTCACCACCCGCGGATAGACACCCGAGTCCTGATCCGCAGGGGCGGGCGTCGGCGGCGCGGCGCTGGGCTGCGGGCCCACCGTCGCGTCGTGATGGACGAACGCCACCGTGGGCACGAGGCTCAGCGCGCCGATGCCGGCGGCGTTCGCGAACCCCGCGGCGCTGTCGAGGAGTGACAGCGGGGCGACCGCAACGCCGTTGAAGCGCAGGAGGTCGAGGGCCTCCAGGGCGCGATCGACATTCGGCGCGCCGAAGAACGGCGGGAGCGGGGCCTGCATCTCCACGATGACCGGCAGAAGCTTTTGCGAATCGGCCGCCATCAGAGCGAGCAACGCAGGGTCGATCTTGTCCTCGATGAGCGATTGCGCGACCGCCGGCGCGGGCACGATCACGGGAGGCAGCGGGGGCAGCAGCTGCGCGTGTGCCGAAGGCGCCGCGGGGCCCAAGCCAAGCGCGAGCGCGACGAGCGCGCAGCTGATGCCGAGCAGCCGCCTCATGTGCGATCCTCCACAGGGCGATCGGCACTGTAGTCCTCGCGCAACGGCAGAGTGAAGCAGAACGTGCTGCCTTGATCGTGACCGAGCGACTCGGCCCACATGCGGCCGCCGTGCGCCGTCACGATGCCGTTGCAGAAGTAGAGGCCGAGCCCGGCTCCGGCCACTTTTCGCGCACGTTCCGCCCTAAATCCGCGGCGGAACAGCTGCACGAGCTCGGTGTCATCGAGGCCAATTCCCTCGTCGCTCACGCGCACCGTCACGCTGCGCTCGTCGGCCGCCAAGGACACCGTCACGGTCGAGCCCTCGGGCGAGTACTTCAGGGCGTTGGAGAGAAGATTCGTGAGCACCTGCCGGATCCGTTGCTCGTCCCACCTACCCACGACGCCCCGGTGGGCGAGCACCTCGATGTTGCGGCGGGCGGTCGCACGCATGCCTCGCGTCACGTCGCGGGTAAGGGCGCAGAGATCGGTCGGCCGCGGCGAAATCGAGAGGAGACCCGCCTCGAGGGAGGAGACGTCGAAAAGCGTCGTGAGGAGCTTCGAGAGATTGTCCGTATGCTCGACGATCAAAGCGGCATCCGCCTCGAGGACCTTGTGATCGCGCTCGCCGCAAGAGAGTCGCCGGAGGAGAAGCTCCGCATGGCCCCTGATCACCGTAATGGGCGTCTTCATGTCGTGCCAGGCCATCGCGAAGATGTCTTCCCGCAGCCGCTCGAGCTCGCGCTGGCCCGTGATGTCGCGGAACACGATGACGCCGCCTTGCAGAACGCCTTTCGGCGAGCGCAGCACGGATGCGCCCAGGCTCAGGACGCGCAGCTGGCCCGAGCCGAGCTCGATCTCCATTCCGGCGTGGCTCGCGCCCGAGCGCAGAGCATCGATGACCGGGACGAGGGCCCCGGCGATTTCACGCGCCGTTACCGGCCAGCGCTCGAGCCGCTGCTGCTCGAGCGGCTGGCCGAACACGAGGCTCGCGCTGTCCAGGCAGAGGAGCTCCCGGGCCGCCCGGTTCAATCGCACGATGGCGCCCCGCGCATCGACGATGAGTAGGGCATCGTTCATGGTCGCGAGGACGGCCTCCAGCTCGGAAGCGTGGCGTTCGTGCTCCAGCGCCATCTGCTCCGTCACGCGCAGGCGCTGGATCGTGATACCCGCTTGCGCGGCGATGGCGCTCAGGCTGAGGAGATCCGCATCTTCGTAGGCTTCGGGTCGATAGCTCTGCGCAGAGAGCACACCGAGCACCCGATCGCCGGACAGGATCGGGACCACGACGCCTGACTGGGGTGTGACCAAGTCCCCCGCCTCGGTCCCGTAGAGGAGGCGGACCGGCGGTCCCTCGGCGGACCAGCGGCGGACGAGCCGGGGCGCACCCGTTCGGATCACCTCGCTCGTGAAACCCTGGCCCAAGGGAAACGAACCGCCGGAGTGCTCGACGCCGCGGTCCATCTGACGCACGACCTGCACGGTCTCACTCGCCTCGTCGTAGAGGGCGAAGAGAAAGACCGTCGCGTCCATGACGCGCTCGGTCTCTTCGTGGAGAGCGCGGAACAGCTCCGAGAGGTCGCGAGCGCCGGCGGCAAGCGAGCCGAGCCGGGTCGCAAGCTCGAGCCGCACGCGAAGCTGCGCCTGAGTTGCACTCAGCGGGTCAAAGGCGGCGGCGCGTGTCTCGACGCCCAAGGGTTCACCTCCCGAGATGATTGAACAACAGGAGGAGAGGGCACACTCCCCCCCAGCCAATTTACCTAAATTATGTTTACGAACGTCATCGATACGATGCGCCGTTCGGACTAGAAGAGGGATAGATGACGCCAGGCGCTACTCCGCGACCCCCTTGTTCTTCAGGATCGTCCACACCTTTTCCGGGGTGATCGGGATGTCGAGGTGCGTCACGCCGAGATGCCGCAGCGCGTCGACCACAGCGTTCGCGATCGCGGGCGGCGCGCCCACGGTCGCCGATTCGCCCACGCCTTTCGCGCCGAGCGGATGGTGCGGCGAAGGCGTGACGGTCTTGTCGGTCTCCCACTTCGGAGTCTCCAGAGCCGTGGGCACGTAGTAGTCGAGGAAGCTGCCGCCCGAGATGTTGCCCTCGTCGTCGTAGCTGATCTCCTCGTAGAGCGCCGGCCCTATCCCCTGGGTCAGCCCGCCGTGGATCTGGCCGTCGACGATCATCGGGTTGATGATGTTGCCGCAGTCGTCCACCGCGACGAAGCGCCTGACTTTCACGTCGCCCGTGCCGCGGTCGACATCCACCACGCAGATGTAGCTGCCGAAG
>WNGL01008870.1_pt1 | contig 14993 bp, 13 predicted proteins | sample 5400591 | NCBI WGS metagenome assembly WNGL01 (sample SAMN13153377, study PRJNA577476) | soil metagenome | isolation source: 80 cm soil or saprolite under Garry oak tree replicate 1 | place: USA:California | collected 2016-06-15
GGGCTCGCCCGCCTTCGTCCAGGCCCTGGACGACGCGGTGGTGGCCATCATGATCGAGAAGGCGCCGGCCGTGGAGCATCTGGACGCGCTCCTCGCCGTGAAGGGCGTGGACATGGTGCAGTTCGGGCCCGCCGACTATTCCATGAGTATCGGGCTCGCCGGACAGTGGGATCATCCCCGGGTCGTGGAGGCGGAGCGGCGGATGATCAAGACGGCCCTCGCCCTCGGCATCGCTCCGCGCGTGGAGATCAGCCGGCCCGAGCAGGCCAAGCCATACCTCGACCAGGGCGTCCGCCACTTCTGCATGGGCTGGGACGTCGAGATCCTGTTCGATTGGTTCAAACGCGAGGGAGACACCATGCGCAAGATCCTGGAGGGCCGCTGACATGCGGGCGTCATTCTACGAAGGCGCGGGCCGCTTCAGAACGGGTACAGCCCCCGAGCCCACGGCGGGGGCGGGCGAGGCCGTACTCAAGGTGAAGCGGGTGGGCATCTGCGGCACGGATCTCCACATCTTTCAGGGACATCTGGATCAGCGCGTGCCCAAGGGCGGCATCATCGGGCACGAGACCTTTGCCGAGATCGCGGAGGCGCCCGGCGGCAGCGGCCTGTCCGTGGGCGACCGGGTGGTGGTGGAGCCGCTCCGTGTCTGCGGCACCTGCCGCGCCTGCACCATGGGGGCGCCGTTTCTCTGCTACAAGCTCAAGGTTCTCGGCGTCGACGTGCCAGGTGGCATGCAGGAGTATTGGGCGGTGCCCACGGATCGCATCATCAAGGTGCCCTCCGCGCTGTCCGACGACCATGCCGCGGTCATGGAGCCGCTCGCCATCGCCACCCACGACGTCACCCGGGCCAAGGTCGGGCAGGGGGATGCCGTGCTCGTTTTCGGCGGGGGCCCCATCGGCGCGCTCATCGCGCTCGTCTCCCGCCACCGCGGCGCGCGCGTCATCGTGTCGGAGGTGAATCCGTACCGCGTGGAGCTGCTCAAGGGCCTCGGCATCGACGTGGTCGGTCCCGGGGTGGACGTGGTCAAGTTCGCCAACGACTGGACGGGGGGCGAGGGCGTGGACGTGGCCTTCGAGGTCACCGGCAACGCGGCCGCGGTCAGGCTCATGACGGACGCCGTGCGCGTGTGGGGAACCATCAGCGTGGTGGCCATCCATGCCGAGCCCATGGCCGTCAATCTCTATCCGATGTTCGCGCGCGAGCTCACCATGCACGGCAGCCGGCTCTATGCGCGCGCCGACTGGGAAGAAGCGATCCGCCTGGCCGCCTCGGGCGCAGTGCCCGTGGGGCCGCTGGTGAGCCACAAGATTCCCCTCGAGGGCCTCCAGGAGGGCATGGAGCAGGCGCTCCGGGGCGGGCCGGTGATGAAAGTCCTCGTGGAGCTCTCCGCATGAGACCGAGCGCTTCGCGAGTCACGGTTGAGCCGCGTAGGCGTCTGGAGTAGACTGCCGCCATGCCAACCGTGCGCGTCAATGGGATCAACATCTTCTACGAGGAAGCGGGCGAAGGGACGCCACTCATCTTCGTCCACGAGTTCGCGGGGGAGGCGAAGAGCTGGCATCTCCAGATGCGCTTCTTCGCCCGCCGCTATCGCTGCATCGCCTTCAACGCGCGCGGCTATCCGCCCTCCGACGTGCCCGATGATCCCCGGGCGTACTCGCAGGACTTGGCCGCCTCCGACATCCTGGGCCTCCTCGACGCCTTGGCCATTCCCAAGGCGCATATCTGCGGGCTCAGCATGGGCGGGTATGCCGTGCTCCATTTCGGGCTGCGCTGGCCGGAGCGGGCGCTCTCGCTGGTGGTCGCGGGCGCGGGCTACGGCAGCGTGCCGGAAGAGACGGAGAAGTTCCGGCGCGACGTGGCGGAGACGGCCGATCGCTTCGAGCGCGACGGGATGAAAGCAGTGGCCGAGTTCTACACCAAAGGGCCCACCCGCGTGCAGTTCATGGACAAGGACCCCGCGGGCTGGCAGGAGTTCTACGAGATGTTCTGCGCGCAGTCGGCCCTCGGCCATGCCCTGACCATGCGCGGCGTGCAGATGACGCGAACGTCCATCTACCAACTCGAGGACGGCATGAAGCGCATGACCGTGCCCACCCTCATCGTCACGGGCGACGAGGACGAGCCCTGTCTCGATCCCGCCCTCTTCATGAAGCGCAAGATCCACTCGTCGGGCCTCGTGATCATTCCCAAGGCCGGCCACACCGTCAACCTCGAGGACCCCGACGCCTTCAATCGCGCCGTCCTCGATTTCCTCACCGCCGTGGACGGGGGGCGCTGGCCGATGCGGAATCCGGCCTCCCTCAGCTCCTCGGCCATCCTGCCGCCCGAACCCTCGACACAAGGAGCGCCGAGACGATGAGCCTTCCCCTCGAGCCCTATACCGTCATTGACCTCACGCGGGCCCGCTCCGGCCCCACCTGCGTCCGCCAGCTCGCCGACATGGGCGCCAAGGTGATACAGATCTCGGCCCGTGAGGACACCGAGGGCGATTTCGTCCGGCGCGGCTTCGACTCGCTGAACCTGCACCGCAACAAGCGCTCGCTGACCCTCGACCTCAAGTCGCCGCGCGGCGTCGAGATTATCAAGCGCCTCGCCGCCAAGGCGGACGTGGTGGTGGAGAACTTCCGTCCGGACGTGAAGCACCGGCTCGGCATCGACTACGAGACGCTGTCGAAGATCAATCCGCGCATCATCTACGCCAGCATCTCGGGCTTCGGCCAGACGGGGCCCTACCGCGATCGCCCCGGGTACGACCAGATCGCGCAGGGCATGGGGGGCCTCATGTCGGTGACGGGGCTTCCGGGGCAGGGTCCGGTGCGCGTGGGCATTCCCATCGCGGATCTGACCGCCGGGATTTTCCTGGCCCAGGGCGTCCTCTGTGCGCTCATCGAGCGCGAACGCTCGGGCAAGGGGCAGTGGGTGCATACCTCGCTCCTCGAAGCCATGGTGACCATGCTCGACTTCCAGGCCGCACGCTGGCTCATCGACGGCACCATCCCGCCTCAGGCGGGCAATGACCATCCCACCGGCATCCCCACCGGCGTCTTCAAGACGTCCGACGGCCACATCAATATCGCGGCCTCCGGCCAGCACATGTTCCGCCGGCTCTGCGAGGCGCTGGGCACCGAGCAGCTGCTGAAGGACCCGCTTTACGAAAAGGCCCCCGACCGCTCGAAGAACCGCAAGGCCTTGACCGTCGAGCTCGAGAAAGCGCTGGTCGGCAAGACCAGCGCGGAGTGGGTGGAGCTGCTGAACGCCAAAGGTGTGCCGTGCGGTCCCATTCTCAATATCAAGGAGACCTTCGAGAACGAGCAGGTGCAGCACCTCGGGCTCGCGGTGCCGGTCAAGCACCACGCGCTCGGCGAGATGCGCCTCCAGCGCCCGCCCGCCACGCTGTCGCGCACCCCGGCCTCGTCGCGGCGCTCCTCGAGAGCTCGATGACGATCATTCGGGCCGAGGTGGACGCGCTGCCCAAGGCCGTGGCCATCTTTCATCCGGCCGAGGTCGAGTGGTCGATCAACGAGGTGATCGGCCACCTCATCGAAGCCGAGCGCCGAGGCTTTGCGGGACGGATCAAGACCTTGCTCGCCACCAAGGATCCCCAGCTCGAAGGCTGGGACCAGAACGAGGTGACGCGGGGCCGGCGCGACGACCTGAAGCCCACCGCCAAGCTCGTGGCGGAGTTCGAGCGCATGCGCACGGAGAGCGTGACCATCGTGCGCGGGCTCAAGCCCGGCGATCTCACCCGGGGGGGCCAGCATCCCAAGGTCGGCTGGCTGCGCGTGGAAGATCTCCTCGAGGAATGGGTCCATCACGACCGCAACCACATCCGGCAGATCCTGGGGAATGTCCAGGCGTGGGCGTGGCCGCATATGGGCAACGCGCAGAAGTTCAGTGGCGAATAGGAGGGAGGGTGGAGCGATGCACGAGTACGATGCGGACGACGACTATTCCAGTAGCGGTGATCCGGAAGAGCGATCCATCGGCCCCGCCGTGTTCAACGACACCGTGGCCGTTCTCGTCCCCGCCGAGCCGGTGTGCCTGCGCGAAGCGGCCACGGTGCACGAGGCGGCCCAGCGCATGGTCCACGCGCGCCAGGCCGCGGTCCTCGTGGTGGACCGGGGGGGCCGGCTCGCGGGCATCTTCACCGAGCGCGATCTCCTCACGCGAGTGGTCGGCCGCGGCCTCGACCCGAAGGCCACCGCGCTGTCGGTGGTGATGACGCCCGAGCCCGAGGTGCTCGCTATCCGCGATCGCGTCGCCTACGCCGTGCACTGCATGAGCGTGGCGGGCTACCGCACCATGCCCCTCGTGGACGACGAGCGCCGCCCCATCGGCATCGTGACGGTGAGCGATGTGATCCGCTGGCTCGCCGACCTCTTCCCCACCACCGTGCTCAACCTGCCCCCGGGGGGGGATACGCTCAAGCGCCCCGGCCAAGTGGATTCGGGGTAGGCAGGCGTGGTAGATGACTCATTAAGACCGCCTGCAGCTCACGCTGTCCGTTCGATGGCCGCGCGGGAAGCCGGATGGGGGAGGGGGACAGCTCCGTAGACCCGTATCTTCTGCGTGTCATCGAAGCCGCAAACGCACATCTCGTGGCGGGCCAGAGACTCCCCAACGGCATGCGGTTCAGCGTGGTCTACGGAGCTGTCCCCCTCCCCCGTCCGGCGCATAAAAGCCGAACCACCGACAGGAGAACCGGCGGCGACTAGCTGTTCATCTCCCTGATGAGGGCTTGAAGGCGGGGGTCGTCGAGGGAAGGCTGGAACGCGGGATAGAGCTGGGTGCGGTCGCAGATCCCGGCGTAGCGCTCGCGCAGGCGCGCGCCCATCGTCTCCCAGGTGGCGGTCACCGCGAAGTGATCCAGTGTCTCGTCGCTGATCAGGTCCGCCATGCCCTGCCAGTCGCCCTCGAGGCTCTTGGCGTGGAGGCGCGGCACCAGGTGGTCGAGGCCGTGCACCGCAAGCACCGCCTGGTAGGTTCGCGTGGACGCGTAGAAGGCGATCTGCTGCTTCACTGCCTGCCGGCTCCGCTCGACCTCGTCCTTGGTGTCGCCCAACACCACCATGGTGGAGGCGCGGAAGGTGAAGTCCTTCCGCGTGCGCCCCGACGCGCGCAGCCCCTCCTCGACGGCCGGGTGTATCACCTCGCGCAGGTACGTCGGGCTGTGGAAGGAGTGCACGTGGAGGCCGTCGCAGATCTCCCCGGCCATGCGCGCCATGTACGGATTCACGGCCGCGATGTAAACGGGGATGCGTGGGTGCTCGATGGGCCCCGGATTGAAGAAGGGTGTCATGAGGTCGAAGCGATAGGACTGCCCGCGGAAGTTGAGCGGCGTGCCGCGCTGCCAGGCATCCCAGATCGCGCGGAGGGCGAGGATCACCTCGCGCAAACGCGGCCCCGGACGCTCCCACGTGATCCCAAACCGGCGCTCGTTGTGCGCCTTCACCTGCGTGCCCAGTCCGAGCACGAAGCGGCCACCCGAGACCTTCTGCAGATCCCAGGCGGTGTGGGCCATGATCATGGGGCTGCGCGGGAAGGCCACGGCGATGGCCGTGCCGAGCTGCACGCACGAGGTGTTGGCGGCGGCCACCGCCAGAGGCATGAAAGGGTCGTGCTTGGTCTCCGCCGACCAGAGCGCCCCCACCCCCAGCTCCTCCGCACGCCGCGCATAGGCGGGGATCTCGCGGAGGTCGAACGTCATGAAGCCGAGATCGAGCTTCAGGCTCACGAAAGGCTCAGTACTTGTAGATCGAGAACTCGATCTCCTTCTCCGTGATGAACTCGAGGAGCACGGGGATGCCTTCCTCCGTCTTCTTCACCGCGCGCTGGATGGCGGGCACGATGTCGCCCGGCTCGGTGACGCGCTCGCCGTGGCCCCCGAAGGCCTTGGCCATGTCGGCATAGTTGCCCGAGATGTCCGTGCTGCGGTACTTCTCCGTGGCCGCCTTCATGATGGGCAGCTCGATGGCCATGGAGAAATTGTTGAGGAGCACGGAGAGGATCGGGATGCGCTCGCGCACCGCCGTCTCGAAGTCCATGCCCGTGAAGCCGATGGCCGCGTCGCCCCACACGTTGATGCAGAGCTTGTCCGGGTGGGCGAGCTTGGCCCCCATGGCGAGGCCCAGACCGTAGCCGAGCTGGGTCGTCTTGCCCCAGCCGATATAGGAGAGCGGCTCCGTGCACTCCCAGAAGGGCGAGATCTGATCGCGCGGGCTTCCCGCGTCGTGGGTGATGATGGTGCGCGCGGGATCCACGGTCTGCAGGAGATCCCGGATCACCCGATAGGGCGAGATGGGCTTGGCGTTCGAGGTGAGCTTGGGCATCCACTGCGCCATCCACTCCGCCTTGAGACGCTTGATCTCGGCGGTCACGGCCGGCCCCCGACCGCGAGGCTTGCCCTTGAGCCGGTCCTTCACCTCCACGAGCAGGGCATCGAGAGTGAGGGCGGCGTCGCCGATCAGCGCGTGCTCGGCCCGCACGTCCTTGTTCACGTCGGCCGGGTCCAGCGTCGAGTGGATGATGGTCTTGCCCTTGGGCATGGCCACGCCGTAGTTGGTGGTGGCGAAGCTGCAGCCGATGCCGAAGATCACGTCCGAATTCTTCAGGAATTCGTGGAGCTGCTTCGACACAGAGCGGCCCCCCGAGCCCAGCGACAGTGGATGATTCTCGGGGAAGGCGCTCTTGCCCTGGAGGCTCGTGGTCACCGGCGCCTCCAGGAGCTCGGCGAGCTGGCGCAGCTGGCTCCAGGCCTCGGCGTAGTGGACGCCCTGGCCCGCGTAGATGACAGGTCGCTCGGCCGCCACCAGCGCCGCCGCCACCGTGGACACGGCCTGGGGGTCGGGGCCGTAGCGCATGCGCGGTGCCACCACGTAGTCGAGCGGCTCCGCGATCTCCTCCTGGAAGACGTCGACGGGGAACTCGACGAGGACGGGGCGCGGGCGCCCGTTCTTGACCTGGGTAAAGGCCCGGCGCATGGCGTCCGGCACCTGATCGGACATGATCACCTGCTCGATCCACTTGGTCACGTGGCGGTAGTTGAGCGACGAGTTGAAGTTGGGCGGAATATTGGTGAGGCGCCGCGGGTAGCCGCCGGGCAGCACCACGATGGGCACGGAGTCGCCGTAGGCCTGGGCCACGCCGCCGAAGGCGTTCTCGGAGCCGGGGCCATGCTGCATGGTGAAGACGCCGATGCGCTTGCCGGAGGTGACACGGCTCACCGCGTCGGCCATGTGCAGGCCCGTGCGCTCCTGGCGCACGATGATGGTGCGGATGTCGGCCTGGGCGGCCGCCTCGATGATGGAGTTGACGGGATATCCGATGAGGAACTTGACGCCTTCACGCTTCAGGATCTCCGCGACCGCAGCGACCGCCTTCATGGGCTCTCCTTATAAAGGGTAGGGGTCCAGGTGACGACGCCGGCCATGCTACCATGTCCGGCCGGAGCACACATATGAGCGACCGCGAGATCATCTGGCGTCCCACCCCCGAGCGCATCGAGCGCGCGCGGATCACCCAGTTCATGCGCAAGCACGGCCTCGCCTCGCTGCATGAGCTCCTGGGCAAGAGCATCGGCGATCCCGAATGGTACTGGGACGCCGTCTCCAAGGACCTGGGCTTCCGCTGGATGAAGCCGTATACGCGCGTCCTCGACACCTCGCGCGGGATCGCCTGGCCGCGATGGTTCGAGGGCGGCCTCATGAATCTCTCGGACAACTGCGTGGACCGTCACGTGGACGCGGGCCGCGGCGAGCAGCCGGCCATCGTGTGGGAGGCAGAAAGCGGCGAAGTCCGCACCTGGACCTATCGTGAGCTGTCGCGCGACGTCAATCGCCTCGCCAATGTCCTCCAGCGGCTCGGGGTGGGGGCGGGGGACTCGGTGGGGCTCTTCCTGCCCATGTGCGCGGAGGCCGCCATTGCCCTCATGGCGATCTGCCGCATCGGCGCCATCTACTCGCCGTCCTTCTCCGGCTACGGCGCCCAGGCTGTGGCGGCCCGGCTCGAGGACTGCGAGGCCAAGGTCCTCATCACCGCCGACGGCTTCTCGCGCCGCGGTCAGACCGTCAGGATGAAGGAGACGGCGGACGAGGCGGCGGCCCTCTCACCTTCGGTGAAGCACCTCCTCGTGCTCAAGCGCGCCGGCCGCGACGTGCCGTGGACGCCCGGGCGCGACGTGTGGTGGCACGAGGCCGTCGCGCGCGAATCGGACGAATGCCCCGCCCTCCCCGTGGAGGCCGACCGCCCCTGCTGCATCACCTATACGTCGGGGACCACGGGCAAGCCGAAAGGCGTGGTCCTCACCCAGGGCGGGCTCCAGATGAAGATCGGCCACGACGCCGGCTATCTCTTCGACTTGGGCACGTCGGACCGCTTCTTCTGGCTCACCGACATGGGCTGGGTCATGGGCACCATTCTCATCCTGGGCGGGCTCACCAACGGCGCCACCCTCGTCCTCTTCGAGGGCACGCCCGACTATCCCAAGCCCGACCGCCTGTGGGCGGTGGCCGAGCGCCACCGCGTCAGCGTGATGGGACTCTCGCCCACCGCGGTGCGCGCCCTCATGCCGCACGGCACGGAGTGGCCGCTCAAGCACGAGCTCTCCGAGCTTCGCATCTTCGGCTCGACGGGTGAGCCGTGGAATCCCGAGCCCTACCGCTGGGTCTTCGAGCATGTCGGGCGCGGCGTGGTGCCCATCATCAACTATTCCGGGGGCACGGAGATTTCGGGCGGCATCGTCACGTCCTTTCCCATTGCCCCGATCAAGCCCTGCTCCTTCAACGGCCCCACGCCCGGCATGGCCGCCGACGTATTCGGCGACGACGGCCGGCCGATCCGCGGCCAGGTGGGCGAGCTGGTCATCACCAAGCCGTGGCCGGGTATGACCGCCGGCTTCTGGAAGGATCCCGATCGCTACCTCGAGACCTACTGGTCGCGCTGGCCCGATGTCTGGGTGCACGGCGACTGGGCCTATATAGATGAGGACGGCTTCTGGTTCGTTACCGGCCGGTCCGACGACACCCTCAAGATCGCGGGCAAGCGAGTGGGCCCCGCCGAGGTCGAGTCGGTGCTGGTGAGCCATCCCGCGGTGGCGGAGGCCGCGGCCATCGGCGTGCCCCATGAGATCAAAGGCGAGGCCGTGGTCTGCTTCGCCGTGTTGCGCCCGGGCATCGCGCCCACCGAGAAGCTCCGCACGGAGATCTCGGATCTCGTCGCGCATCAGATGGGCAAGGCCCTCAAGCCCGAGCGCGTCCTCTTCGCCGCCGAGCTGCCCAAGACCCGCAGCGCCAAGATCATGCGACGCGTGATCCGCGCCGCGCACCTGGGCAAGGACCCGGGCGATCTCTCTTCGCTCGACAATCCGGGCGGGGTCACCGCCATTACCGAGGCGCGCTAGCAGACCTGATTCGTTCGCAGCAAATTCTGCATGTGCCCGCGGCCGGGGCGGGGCCTCCAAAATCTGTTGGGCAACTGACCACGCGCGCCGTCCAAAAGGTGCGGCGTTGTGCCCTCGTGCTCCGCAACTATCGGAATTCGTGGAATGTCGATCCGCGGCCCGGCAACGGTACGTCGCTTGCTATACATGGGATCAAGGAAAACAACATGCGAACTAAACTTCGGCGGCCCGAATCGCGTAGACGTCCCCGGACCAAAGTCTGCTGGCCCGTGATGGTGGAAGTTGGCGATCGTGTTCTACATGGTGAAACGGTTGACGTGAGTCAATTCGGCGTCAAAGTGCGCCTCGCGGAGCGCCTGCAAGACGCCACGCTGGCCAGGCTGCACATCACCCCGTCCGAGGGCTGTCCGGTGGACGCCCAGGCCATCGTCTGGCGAATGGACGAGGACGGGCCGGTCTTCCTCTTTCTCAAGAAAGCGCCCTCGGTCCTCATAGAAGACACCGGCCACGGCTCGCCCGTGTCGCGTGTCCTCACCGTCCTCGTGGTCGACGACGATCTCGGGGTGAGCTCGTTTGCGCGGGACACCTTGGGGTCGGCAGGATATCTGGTCCTCTCCACCGACGATCCGGTGGAGGCCATTCGCATGGCCAGAGACAGGGAAGGCGAGATCGATCTCCTGCTCGTGGACGTGGTCATGCCCCTGATGGATGGTCGCGAGCTGGCTCGACGCGTGGTCGAGCTCCGTCCCCAGATCAAGGTCCTCCTCATGTCGGGGTACGAGATGGCCGCGCTCAGAGAGGCGAAATGGCCGTTCATCGCCAAGCCCTTCGGCGTCACGGAGCTCATCGAGAAGATCGAGGAATACACCACCACGAGAAGGCGGCCGTCGGTCTTTGCGGTTCCCCGCCCGTCTCCTCGCTGGTCGACAGCGCGGGCGATGAGCCCGAGCGCTCTATGACCTGGCGGCGCGCCACATGGCCCTCACAGACATAGGGCTGCGGGCTCCCGTCAGCTCCGGACGCACGCTGGAGAGCACGCTCACCGACGCCCTCCCGGCGCGCCATCGGTTGGGCGAGATTCTCCTCGCCGACGGCTCCATCACCGAAGCGCAGCTCGAGCATGCCCTCACCCAGCAGGAAAGCGTCAAGCTTCCCCTCGGCAAGATCCTCCTCAAGCTCAACTACATCACCGACGAGACCATGCGGCAGGCCTTGAGCAAGCAGCTCAAGATTCCCTTCATCGACCTGGAGAAGGTGACCATCGATCGCCGGCTCGCCCGGGTGATCAACCGGAGCTACGCGCGGCGCCATTCCGTGCTGCCCATCGCCCAGGTCGGCCGCACCCTGACCGTCGCCATGGACGATCCCACGGCGGCGGGGGTGATCGACGAGCTGATGCAGCTCACGAGCTTTGGCATCACCGTGGTCACCTCCTCGAGCCGGGCCATCCAGCGGGCGTTCCGCCGTCTCTATGAAGACGCGCCCCCGAGCGGCATCGAAAGCGTGGACGCCCAACTGATCACTTCCGCGGACTCCCCGGCGGAGGTCGGGCCGCATCACAACGCGGTGGACGCCATCGACGAGCGCGCCACCCGGCGTGCGGACGAGCTCTTCCGGCAGGTCCTCTTCCGTGCCCTCGAAAGCAACTGCAGCGACATCCACATCGAGATGCTGCCCTCGGGTCTGCACGTGCGCTATCGCATCGACGGGGTGCTGCATCAGCCTCACTTCGGGAAGCTGCAGGACAATCTCGATCAGAACATGCGGGAGATCACCTCGCGCATCCGGATTCTCTGCAAGCTCGACATCGCGGAACGACGGCGGCCGCAGGACGGCAGCTTCCAGGTGTCGGTCAATCGCGCGGGGAGCAAAGTCACCATCGACCTGCGCGTCTCCGTCATTCCGAGCTACTCGGGGGAAAGCGTGGTCATCCGGATCCTCGATCAGACACGGGCGCCCCGCTCCATCGCCGGGCTCGATCTCTCGCCCGTGGTGGCCAGCCGCCTCGAGGAGCTCCTCCGGCGCCCCACCGGCATCTTCCTCGTCACGGGACCCACCGGATCGGGCAAGTCGACCACCCTCTACGCCTGTCTGATGAAGCTTCACCGGCCGGAGGTGCGCATCCTCACCGCCGAGGATCCCGTGGAGTACGTCTACGACGAGCTGAGTCAGTCGGAGGTCAACGACGAGATCGGCAATACCTTCGCCGCGTATCTCCGGTCGTTTCTTCGCCACGACCCGGAGATCATCATGCTCGGGGAGATTCGCGACCAGGAGACGGCGGAGATGGCCTTCCGCGCCGCCCAGACTGGCCATCTGCTCTTGAGCACGCTCCACACCAACAGCGCCATCGCCGCCCTCCCGCGCCTGCTCGATCTCAAGATCGAGTCGTCCCTCATTGCTTCGTCGCTCATCGGCGTCATGTCACAGCGGCTGGTCCGCCGGAATTGTGCCGCCTGCCGGCAGGAGTATGCGCCGTCCCCCGCAGCTCTCCGCGAATTCTTCGAGACCGTGCCGGCCGACCTGAAGTTCTACCAGGGCGCGGGGTGCGCCGACTGCGGATTCAGCGGCTACAAGGGCCGGATGATGGTCGCCGATCTCTGGGTACCCGACGATCAGGATACCGCGTTGATTACCCGGCAAACCCCCTTCGACGAGATGTGCGAGAGCGCCCGGCGCACCACCTTCTGCATGGCCCAGGACGCCCGCGGGCGCCTCGAGGCGGGCACCACCACCGTGGAGGAGCTGCTCCGGGTGCTGCCCTACTCCGCCATCATGGAGCATCGCCGGCGATTTTCTAGCTGAAGCGACCTCGGCTTTCGGGTATACGGAAGGGGATGCGGGTTCGTTCGAGCTTCCCCGTGGTGGCCCTGGTCGTTCTCGTTGCGCTCGTGGCCAGCTGCGCGACGCACGCCACGTTGGCCAAGCCGGGACTGGCCGGGGTGGAGCATATCCTCGTCATCTACTTGGAGAATCGGAGCTTCGACCACCTCTACGGCCTTTTCCCCGGGGCCAACGGCCTCGCCAGCGCCACGCCGTCGCAATACATGCAGGTCGATCGCGACGGCCAGATCCTCGCCACGCTACCCGCCGTCTGGAATGGCAAGAGTGCGAGCCCGGACTTCCCGACGGATCTGCCGAACAAGCCGTTTCGCATCGACGCGCCCCCCATCAGCCGGCCGCTCTCCGTGCCCACGCGCGACCTCGTCCACCGCTTCTACCAGAACGTGGAGCAGATCAACGGCGGCCGCAACGACAGGTTCGTGGCGGCCTCGGACGCGGGGGGTTTGGCCATGGGCTACTACGACGGCTCGACCCTGCCGCTCTGGCAGTGGGCCAAGGACTACGTCCTCGCCGACAATTTTTTCATGGGAGCGTTCGGCGGCTCGTATCTCAACCATTTCTGGCTGGTGTGCGCCTGCACTCCGGAGGACGGTGACGCGCCCGCGACGATGCGCGCGCAGCTCGACGAGCGCGGATGGCTCATGACCCGAGCCGGCTCGCCTCCGTCCGTGCTCAGCGGCGCGCCGGTCTTCATGGACGGCACGGTCACACCCGACGGCTACTCGGTCAACACCGCGCAGCCGCCCTGGCAGCCGTCACGAGTGCCTCCGGCCAAGGGCGGCGATCCACGCGGGACGGATCCGAAGCGGCATACCCTGCCCCCGCAGTCGCAGAAGACCATCGGCGACACCCTGAGCGCGAAGGGCGTGACGTGGGCGTGGTACGCGGGCGCGTGGAACATGGCCCTCCAGGACGGGATGCAGACGCCCGAAGCGCCGCGCCGGGTCATCGCGACCACGGTGAACGGCGCGCCGTACTTCGCCCCGCATCACCAGCCCTTCAACTACTTCGCGCGCTTCGCGCCGGGCACCGCGGATCGCGAGCGCCATCTCAAGGACTATGCGTCGCTGGTGGCGGCTATCGAGCAGGGGACGCTGCCCCAAGTCGCCTTCTACAAGCCGCAGGGCACCTTGAATCAGCATCCCGGCTACACCGACGTGCTGTCGGGAGACATCCACATCGCGGAGCTGGTGGGCCTGATCAAGGCGAGCCGGCTCTGGTCTTCCACCGCCATCATCATCACGTATGACGAGAACGGCGGCTTCTGGGACCATGTGCCGCCGCCCGCCGGCGATCGCTGGGGACCGGGCACGCGCATTCCCACCTTGATCATCTCGCCGCGGGCGAGGCGCGGCTTCGTCGATCACACGCCCTACGACACCACGTCCATCATCAAGCTCATCACGCGGCGCTTCGGACTCGAGCCGCTCCCCGGCGTACGCCCGGGCGCGGGTGACCTGTCGGCCGCCTTCGAGTAGCCGCTCCGCCACTCAGAGCTCCACGATGGCCCGTCCGGTGATTTCGCCGTGGGCGAGGGCCTCGCACGCCTCGTTGATCTGCTCCAGGCGATAGCGGCGCGTCACGAGCTCATCGAGAGGGAGCCGGCCTTCCTTGAACCAGCGGACGAACATCGGCAGGTCCCGATCCGGCCGGCAAGAGCCGCCGGGCGCGCCCCGGAAGATCTTGCCCGTGAACATGTCCCTGACATTGATATTGGGCGCGGGGCCGTGCGGAACCCCGACGAGCACGGCCGTCCCGCCGTCGCGGTACCCGTTGACGCCCGGCCGGGTCGCCGCCAGCATCTGCTCCGTCGTCTTGCCGAGTCCAATGGCGTCGAAGACGAAGTCGGCGCCGCCGTTCGTCAGCTCGATGATCCGCTGCACCGCGTCCTCGCGAGCGCCGTTGACCCCCACGCTGGCTCCGAAGCGCTTGGCGAAGGCAAGCTTGGGGTCGCTGAGATCCACCGCGATGATCGGGTGGGCGCCCATGTTCGCGGCCGTCTGGAGCACGCAGAGGCCGACTCCGCCGACACCGATCACGGCCACCGAGTCGCCGGGGCGGACCTTGGCCGAATGGATGACGGCGCCGCAGCCCGTCATGACCGCGCAGCCGACGATGGCGGTGACGTCCATGGCCACGTCGTTGTCCGGCAGCCTGACCACGTACTGCTCGTCGGCGATGGTGGTGTCCGCCCACGTGAAGACCCCGGTGGCTCCGCGGTCGCCGTGCCGGACGGGCCGGCCGCGATACTGCACGGGCCACGGGGTCGGGTCGGGCTGGCCTTCCTTGACCGCGCGACGCACGAAGGTCAGGAGGGCGCGGTCGCCCTCCTTCAGATGCGTCACCTCGCGTCCCTTGGCTACGACGACGCCCGTCGACTCGTGACCCAGCACCATGGGGCGCACCGAGTCGGCCCGGTGGATCTGGTGGATCTGCGAGTGACAGATGCCGGTGGCGAACTGCTTGACGATGACGTGGGTCGGCCCCGGGTCCGGCAGGTCGAGCTCCTCGATGACCAGGGGCTTGCCATGCTCCACGCTCACCACCGCCCGCGTCTTCACGAGCGGCCTCCCGCGCCCTCGCCCGGAGGGGGCGCGACCACGTCCTCGTAGCGGTGGCGCTTCGTGATGAGCCCCGCGTGCTGGAAGACGTCGAGGGCCACCTCGAAGGCGGGGCGGGTGATCTCCACGTGGGGCGTCCAGCAGCCGAGCTTCTGGTAGGAGGCGATGGTGGCGGTGAGCAC
>WNGL01005534.1_pt1 | contig 14988 bp, 13 predicted proteins | sample 5400591 | NCBI WGS metagenome assembly WNGL01 (sample SAMN13153377, study PRJNA577476) | soil metagenome | isolation source: 80 cm soil or saprolite under Garry oak tree replicate 1 | place: USA:California | collected 2016-06-15
TAATGGAACAGGTAGACTCTGCGATCGGAGAGATCTCTTCATCAAAATTCGTATCAAACATGAAATCCTTGTTCGCCATGCGAAGCGACCCGACGCTCCTAATCAAAGAGGCAATTCTAGGCCTTGAATCGCTTAGAGCCTATGTCTCCGAGCAGAAATTCAGAGATTCCCTGTAGGACCAATTGATTCACGAAGCATCGGGACATTACTACTTTCCGAGTCCGCTCATTATCTCCCGGTATAGCTCGTCTCTTTTCTTATCCGAGTAGCTACCGTAGCTCAGTTCCAGGATCCTGTATCCTCTCTTTCGTAATAGTGTTCGTAGTTCTTCGTCCTTTATCATCTGAGACGTCTTTAGGTGGACCGGGCCATCGACGAACACGATTAATGGCCTCGGCTCTAGCGGGAAGTAGAAGTCAGCCGTGGTCACAGGAATCTCGACTTGCGTCAGATAGTTCACTTGGTCGTCTTGTAGCTTGATCGCTAATTCACTTTCCATCCGAGAGGGATTAGCGTGCAGTCTCTCGCGCCAGTCGCTCCGCTGACTCGACATCTGGAAGGTTGAGCTACTCCTAGCCTATTGCTCGGACACGAGAACGAAACTACTGGTCGCTGGACCAGAGGGTTGCATCAGGTCGTGGACCTACAAGTTCCTTCTGCCAGGGTTCGACAGATTCTCGCGGAGACGGGCAAGACTCCGTTGCTTCTAGCTAGTTGAATTTGGAGGACGTTCGTCATCGGCGATCCGCGCAATCATAGATTGCTTTCGCCTCCGGTTCGACTCGAAGGGGGAAATAGACACCCTTCCGCGAGGGGCTAATTGTTTTTCAGATAGGAGCGGAGCGGATTGACGATGATGATCTGGCCCAAAATTTGAGGTGAAAAAATGCCTCGTTTACGATCATTCACGAATCTCTGAGATTTTCGGACCCTCGTCATACTAACTTGATTTCTTAGTTTCGGTTTCGGCTTGTTCTACATTGAGTTTGTTGCGTTCCTTCTTGAGTTCCGTAATCCTTCGGGTGTGCATTTGTACTAGCGTCTCTGATGGTGCGTCTGATGGGTTGAGCAGGGTTTTCGTATTTAGTTTCATTCTGGCCTTCTTCTGTCTATCCAGCTGTCTATTGAGTTTTCTTCTCTGAGGGTCCTTGACCATTGTGTTGACCATCTCTTAATCATTCCAGATTGCATTTAGCTAGAAATATTATCTGAGGTGAATGTGCAGGCTCTCCCTTTTATTCTTAAGGGCAATCTGGCTAAAAAGGAGTAAAATGGAGAAAATATCTCCTGAATCCCCCTTCGAGGACTTGCCTGAGGCCCTGGTAGAAGAGATGCTCTCGCATTACAAGAGACTAGGCGAGCAGCTCTCGGCCGCTTTGGAGGAGATACAATCCCATAAAGAGAAGATAAGGGAGTCACTGGGTTCCCAGAATCTTCTCCGAACTGATTCCGCGATCATCCGCTCACACGCGTATCCGACTACCTGCGGTATCGACGGGTCCTACGCGATAGAGAGACTGTTGTCAACCGACATAGCGGCGATGGCAGGGGTTGCAGTAGAGGGGTTGACTCCTCCCAGTGAGAAACGACATTGGCCCCAACCACACCATCTATGCGATGTTTCTACCGTCCCCCATAGGGATGCCACTGCTTTGATCATACGGGCGGTTATGGTTACGATGGAACTCGAGTTGGCGGCGCTTGCCCCGCATGACGTTGTGTTTCTTGACGGGTCCCTCACAACTCCACTGATTCATCTCAACCAAGCGCTTGCAAGACTCAGTGAGGTTCCTGAAGAGCTGTCACGGGTTTTACTAGGTCGGATTGGGTCCGCATTGGACCATTATGCGGAGATTCTCGCCTCTAAGAGAACGGACAAGATCTTTGCAGGCGTTCCAAAATACACAAGCAGAAATGAGATTTCATCTGCGCTCGGACTATCCAAGCACGAAGACCGTTCCTTACTTTCATACATTTTGAAAGGCGGAGAGCTGACAGGTCCCAGTGACATGATCAGATCGGAAGAGGACTGGCATTTTAGTAGCTTGCCCGCTGCAATGAAGGACAAGGCTAAGGAAATAATTTCCTCGATCTACGAGTTGAGCGTTCTGTACTACAGACCCTACAATTATTTTCCAGCGCTTCGGGTGGAGGTTTCTCCCTCGGTTGCCAAGAATCAGAGCCGGCTATCGATACTTCTCGAATCATTCCAGCTGCAATGCGGCACTCCAGGCATCGTCGAACCCTATCCATTATACCTGGCTGACAGAATGGTAAAGCATCTGAGCACAGCTCTACCAGCGATAAGAAAGGCAACAACGATGGAAATGGCCTCGGGACCGACACAGGACGTAGGTAGCATATTTCTGGCCATGCAGGGTTATCGGACAGAATATTGAGAGGCGAGCGACTACGCCAACTGATCCATTGAAAAATTCATTCGACCACGCTGAAAGAATAGGTGTAATCGGGTCCCCCTCTTCAACCAACAGCCTCGTCCTTGACGTACTCGGTACCGCAGCGGACAAGAAACTGGTGGGAAGTCTGAGCATGTTCAACTTCACACAGGAGGCAACCGACCATTATGCACTTGGTCAGATTACTGAGATCAGGCTGAGGAATGTTTGGAGCGAGGATCCTACAATGAGGGGACTCATTCGTCAGAAGGGACGAGTGGACCCTATCACTGAAAGACAGGACACGCACAACGCCACGATGCTGGTCAGCTCAGTCTTTGGAAAGACTGCTAATGGATTTGAACCCAGCATGCTCGGCACAGTGCCCGCTACTGGTACCTCGATCAAACTGGTCAACGAGCAGATCATGCATGACCTGCTTGCAGATTACGCTGACGAAATCTTCTATCTTGGAAAAGCGTACGGTTCTAGCGTTCATCTGCCCATGTGGTTCAAGCATTTCGGGTTTGAAGAAGGAGGAGCAGGAGAAGCGTACCACATCGGAGTCTTTGGCAAGACAGGATCTGGAAAATCAGTTCTGTCAAAGATGCTGATGCTTGGTTATTCAAGACACAAAGAGATGACCATGTTCGTTCTGGACCCCCAAGGCGAGTTCGCGAAGCTCAGGACCGACCCGCAGATCAGCGACATTCTCGCAGAGAAACTTTCGAAGGAAGTCAAAGTCTTCGACCTCCACAACCTCGTTCTGACTGGGAACGCACTTTTTAGAAAGGTTCTAACTCTCTCTGGATTCTTCAACAAACTCGGGATATTTCTCGACGAGAATCAAGCAAGAGCGGCGGATCAAATAGAGACAATCCTCTCGGGAAAAAGGTCGAGTCTCTCAGGGATAACAGGGGCAACAAAGCCGTGGGACTACCATAAGCGCGAGATCTTCGATGCTGTCCACGGAGCGTTACAAAGTGACGATGTTCTTCAGCACATTTACACCAGCAAGGAACTACGCGAGCGCGTGAAATCTGCTCTCAGCGTAGCTAACACTGACGACCTTTACGACCACTGGGCGAGAGTTGCGAATTTGTTTGCCTATGAAGGCAGGAAGGAGTACGTCAAGGTCAAGGATTTGACTGAAAGCGTGACAGCAGGAGCCAAGGGCCAGATAATCATAATCAATCTGTCCGAAACTGACGTCCCATCGAACATACTCTGGAATGATGACATCCGAATGATAGTGATCAACGAATTCATTAGATCACTGACCTCCGAGGCCCAAAGTACGTTCAAGCAAGGAAAGGCCCTAAACACATTAGTCGTCTTAGACGAAGCTCACCGGCTAGCCCCGCGAGAGAAACAGGAAAACCCCGAATTTGAGCTTGTCAAAACCACTCTGAAAGATGCCGTGAGAACGACCAGAAAATATGGGCTGGGATGGATGTTTGTAAGTCAGACACTTTCCAGCCTTGACAGGGAAATAATCAACCAGCTCAGAGTCTACATCTTCGGCTTCGGACTAGCATATGGGATTGAACTCCAAGCTCTGAGAGACATCATCGGAGGAAACGAGGAAGCCATAAGGCTCTACCAACTCTTCAAAGACCCGCAGAGCACCCCCCGGCAGAAAGAATACTCCTTCATGACAGTAGGGCCGATTTCACCCCTCTCATTTTCCGGAATACCTCTCTTCTTCCAAGCGCTTCAATACCCAAACCAGTTCGTGCAAGCAAACTCGTCCCCACTGAATCAGGGTTAGGACTATCTGGGAATCGTCAGTTGAACAGTTCTCTTCTCGCGCGATATCTGAACTAGCGATACTTACGTGGGATTAACTCTCGCATCCTTCATCGGTGGCAAGAGCAGCGCATTGGCATCGTTGGAGTCCGGGTATCAGTCTCGACCCGATCCCGCAACCACGGGCCTGACCAAGGTGGATACGGAGGATATTATCAGAAGTGTTTTGAGATCTGTTCGAAATTATGCACCTCGTAAGATTTGGGTGTTTCTCCACCGTAACCGGCCCGCCCCCTTAAGGTTTGGAAACGGAATGGTTGTGAATGCAGATTGTCGCCTGTTAGATTGTTGTCGACTCGAATAGGAGACTGTCAAGATTTGTTGGGGAACATGTCCGTTGTGCTCGTGACTACGTCGTAATCTGTACCCAATGCGTCCTTGAAGTGTTTTCTACCACAGACTATCTTACGCCGCTCGTCTGGTCTCAACTCGCTAATTTTGGTAGTGTTCTTTGTCTCTCTAACGAGATACAACAGTGGTTTGCTAGTTTGATGGCCATGCTCGTCGCGTTGCTCCCATATTATGGCCCAATCTGGATTGTATTCGCCAACTGGAGTCCGAACTTTGAACCAAGATGGCAACTTGATGTACATGCGAACTTGCTCGTTCTTCTCCAGTCCCTCAATGAACCTCCTTTCGACATCAGAATCGCATTCAATATTATCATAAACGGATCGTTGAGTCGGAACAGCATAGTCTTCCCAAGCCTCGAATGAATCCTCAAGCTGAGACATTTCGTACCACTCGTCGATTTTCTCGTACTGAATTCCATTTACGAGATGATCGGCCAACTTTTCCTTGAGAACCTGCACGACTACAGAAGCAAACTCAAATGGGTTGTCCATCGCGGCCTCTTTGTTCTCTGTTCTTAGGAATATCTCCACCAATGTTCGTCTTGAGAGTCGGACAGGCGGAGTGGTATTCTCCAAGAGATGGGTCATGATGTCTGCAAGATTAGGCAGTGGAAACCGGCCCGCGAGATCGACGAAAGTCTTTGAATTGCTGACCTCCATCGCTTTGAAAGCCCCCTCACTATCAATCTTGAGAGCAGCCTTAGCTACGACAATTCTTGGGGGTTTGATAGGGATCCTGTCTACTTCTTGAACAGTTTCTTTAACGAGTTTTATTGTATCAATTGTGACCGAATATCTCGTCTTGTCCCTGATTCTGTTCCATAGCTCCTTAAACTCGTCCTTCAAAACGAACTCCTTCCTTAGGCTGACTGTCTTCCTCGTTCGAGCATTGGCAGGCTTCGGTGGCAGTTCTTCGCCTTCTCCATATTCAGCCACCATTTCATTTTGCAGTTGACTAACGTACTGCACGTAACTCTGATTGGCAACGACAGTAAGAAGGTTCACCTGCGGGTTGTGTATACGCTCACCTGATTGGTCCACTGCTAGTCTCGCCCCTCTGCCTATTTCCTGGCGCTTCTTGATCTCGGATGCCGTTTGGTTAAGGGTACAAATTTGGAAGACGTTTGGATTGTCCCATCCTTCTCGAAGGGCCGAGTGTGAAAAGACGAAGGAAACTTTCGAGTCAAAAGAAAGTAACCGCTCCTTGTCTTTCATTATGAGGTCATAGGTTTCCTTGTCTTTCTCGGTTTCCCCCGAAACGCTGTCCTCGTAGATCTTCTCGCCCCCTCTCTTCTTGGTGAACGCAAAGTAGCTGGCCTGCACTTCTTCAGAGTCTAGAGTCTTCCACTCCGGATATCTCTCCCTGAGTTCGTCGAAAGACCTGGTAAATAGGCGATGTATCAGCCCGTTGTCTACGTAGTTGTCTACCCTATCGATGAAGAATAGCGATAGAACCTTGAGACCAAATGGCTTCAATCGTCGCTGCTTGCGGAAGTGCTCTTCTATTGTGTAGCGCACCTGAGCTTCAAAAACAGCTTCCTTATCAGCTCCTCGGGCTTCACCGACTTGTAGTTGGATGCCGTTACCGAAGGTAATTGTCTGAGAGCCAGGATTGATTTCTTCAACGGTGAAAGATTCGTACTCGGGAAGGTTCGTCTTGTCGAGAAGATTATCGTTTAGTCTAACCGTTACGGATTTGGGTTTTACGATACCCGGCTTCATTAGCTTGTTAACAAGAAGGGATGCTGTGACCTTGTTTTTCTTCGATTCTACTCCTTCAAGCTGAATGAAGACCTGGTTGACATCGTCCTCTTTGATTACGGAAGCGACTTCAATCTTTTTCACTAGCCCTTGTCGAAACGCATCAGCTGGAGTGAGTCTGTAGACAAGGTTGTAGGGGTTCCTGTGCGTGGCGCTATACCGAAGGGCCAATAAAGGATCCAGCGCGGCCAGGGCTGCAACACTATTTTCGCTCTCCATGTTCTGCGGCTCATCTAGGAACAGAACAGGCTTGGATGCTTGAACAAGATGAATAGGAGTCGCTCCTTGGAGCCTATCTGTCGGGCGCCTGATCACGTTGCCTTTGCCATCATCTGTCAAGGCCTTGTTGAATGAGTCAAGTGTCATCACCATAAATTCGATGTTGGACGACGAAGCGAACTGTCGAACTTGAGTCAGGTTAGAAGAGTCATACGAATAGAACTTGCAGGGCACGTTTCCGTAAAGCTCGCGAAAGTGTTTCTCAGTTATCTCAAAACTCTTGAGCACCCCCTCCTTCACTGCTACCGAAGGAACTACAATTATGAAGCGGCGAAATCCGTATCGTTTGTTCAGCTCGAACGCTGTCCGAATGTAAACATAAGTCTTCCCAGTGCCTGTTTCCATTTCAACAGAAAAAAACGGGAAATCTCGATTGCTTCTTGCCATCCGCTGTCTCGACTTCTTTCTCTATAAATTGTAAGTTCGGACTGATTTCAAGACCGTTCGACTGCTGAACAAGCTGAAGATTTCTGAGAAGATCGTCTTCGGTTAGATCAAGATGATTGGGCGAACCAAGGAAACCCGCTTTGGGCGCGTATCGAATGGTTGATTCTATTCTTCCCTGACCATCAAAAATGCGTGCTATGGATTCGACTGCCTTAGTTTGAAACTCCTGTTTGGCATCGAATCTGAACTCCATGCAGAACACTCAAATTGTCTTCAGTGTGCATTGCAGCGCAAGATTTGCTGCTCCAGTATCGTCTATTGCAATATCTCTGCACACGAACACGTCCTCACTTGAAAGCGTAAGAGCTTTGATGGTGGAGGGGCTAATCTTCTCGTCAAGGCATACAAGGAACGACCGGTCATTACCTCTGTCAGTTACGCGCCAGATTTCGTTATCCGTTTTGTTCTTGTCGAGCTCAATTTTGCATGTCAACTCGAATCCTTCTTTGATCGCTACCTCGTAAATCACATCTTCCTTCTTCCAATTGTTGACCAGTGAATCGATGTGAGCTTCCATTTCAGCCGCATAATTGTCAGCGGTTTTCTCCTCTACTCCTTTCCAGGGCTTGTAATTCGATTCATTCAATCGGAAGATCTTGAAGCCTAGATCTTCTAGTTTCTCTGAACTCTGTTCTTCTTGCTTGCTGGTTTCAAATCGTTTGATAACTCTACGAATCCTTTCCTTACCGATGTCAGATACTGTCAGATATCCCGCGTTACGAGCGGTTGAATCCCTATGAGTGGATTCTTGCAGTTGAACCATGACGAATCGGCGACTCCCTTCATCTTCGCGATTTAGTTCGAGAATAGCCTGAGCGGTCCCACAAGAGCCGGCGAAGAAATCCAATATCACATCGTCTTTTTCGCATACCGTGTTGATGAGGAACTTTACCAATCCGACCGGCTTGGGAAAGTCCATTACCTTTGCACCAAAAAGTGCCTCTACTTCGCTGGAACCTTGTTTGGTACTTCCCACATCAGATATGACAGTCTTGGGGTTGATAGTTCCTCTTTCCTTCTCATACCACAGTATACCTTCCTTGTTGAAGAAGAAACGCGTAACCTTCTGACTCTTGCTGTCGAAGGTTTCTTTCCCAGCCAGCCAAGAAACTATCTGATCTCTCATCGCCCATCCGGCCTTTATCTTGACAGGATACTTCAGTTTCCCATTCTCGAACACCATCTTTTCGTTTACGATGATTTCCTTTTCTGAATCACCGAGCTCTCCTTTGAAAACTGCGTTAGTTCCTTCGAAATCCATCCCCACTGGGAATTCAATCTCACTTGCAGGGTTCGCCTTTGAAATCTTCTTCAAAGCACCGTGGACTATTGCACCACCTTCTTTGGCACTGAAGTTCGGAAGCTTCGCTTTGTTCTTGGCGAACGCGATAATGTACTCATGAGATCTTGTGAAATGCCCAGCCTGAGTTCCCGTTCCTAAGTCCCATACAAGCTCCGTCAGGAGATTCTCTTCCCCGAAAATTTCGTTCATTATCAAACGCAGGTCAGCCACCTCGTTGTCATCTATTGAGACAAAGATCACTCCGTTATCTTTCAGCAATTGTCGCGCTAGGAACATCCGCGGATACATCATTGAGAGCCAAGCTGAGTGAAAGCGTCCGCTTGTTTCAGGATTAGTGGTTAGCAAATTGCCCTCAGCTGTTTTCTGCCTACTAATCTTCAGGTATGTTTCAAGTGGGTCAGCATAATTATCCGAATAAACAAAATCGTTTCCAGTGTTATAGGGAGGATCGATATAGATCATTTTTACTTTGCCGAAGTACGGTTTGTAAAGAAGTTTCAGAACTTCGAGGTTCTCACCCTCAATGAACAGGTTTTCGCTGGCGTCGAAATTCACAGATTCTTTCTCGATCGGAACTAGTGTCGCCCGAGTGGGCATCTGAAGAATTTGGATCGCGTTCCGTTTTCCAGCCCAGGAAAAAGTGAACCGTTCAGGTCTAGTCTCAACTACGTCTCCTAAAGTGGCCCTAAGTCTTTCAAGGTCGATTTTCCCTTCGGAAAAAACCTGCGGGAAAATTGCTCGGAGTTTTTCAGTGTCTTCAGAAATAAGGTCGGGAACCTCTCTAGGTACCTTCGTCCGTGAATCTGGATTTCGTTTGAGGCCTAGCATTCCCTGCTTGCTCTTCAGTTTGACTTCCATTCTCTCTCTACCTGCCTAAATAATTCCGTTTCGTCCAAGCTCCCTCTCCACTTCATCGGAAGACCTGCAACAAGTTTACGGGGGAACTTTCCGCTAAATGTATTATTGCATAGTGGCTCTGATCAATTCTTGAAACTCTAGCTGTATTTTTCCCATCTTGGATTTATTCTTTGCAAACGTATTGCTGTAGGTATCGGAGTTCTGAAAGAAGGTCCTGTGGTCAACCTGAGTGGCATCATTAGCATCCTCCCACCCATCATAGAATACTTCGAACGCCTTTTCGATGATGGCATCGCATTTATCACCGAAGTCTGCCCACTCAAAGGTGGACTCGTTTTGTTTTTGCCAGAAGTCGACAAATTTCTTTTTCCACTCCTCAATGTCAGATAAGGCATCATAAAGTACCTTCAGAACGTAGAATGATGCTGGGTTCTTGAACACGAAAGCCTTTTCGAAACGGTTGTACTTCTGACTGCCATAAGAGCCATAAATCTTCCAACGTAAGAGCACGGGCGCAAGGCAATCGGGAACCGATAGGTCAACAGGGAAGATCTTCTCATATGCCTCCCCGAAGAAGTATTCATCTCCTTTCGAGACCGCTATCGCAGGGCCTATCATTAGACCCGCAAGCACCTTTGCAACATCGCTGTTGTCAATTTCTCCATTCATGCATTGGTCTTTGATATTGCGGTCGTTAGAAGCCATTGTCTTGAAGCTCTCGCCCCGCTTTATCTCGTAGTACCAGCCACGCTTGAACAGTTCATGGTGAAGCCTTACCTGAACCGGGTCGTTGGACTTCAGGTCTCTCTTCTTAACTGGATTCGAGCTGTTCTGATACAAAGTAATAGCATCAATGAATTCATGGTCGGTGCTTGCCATCACCCGGACCAATAAGTCGGCTTCCGAATCGTCCTTGAATTTTCTAATGGTCGAAATCGTCTGGCACCCATTAATCACTTGCGGATTTAGAAGGCGAATATACTTATTTTCAACGGAAAGGGTCGCCGAGTCGCACAAGATTGTGACGCCGTTGTTGTAAAACCAGAATTTGTCTGCTTCACTTCGAAGTGTGTCTATCATTCGACTATTGGTTTCATTATCGCCCAAGAAATTCCTGACATTTTTTCGGAAGAGATTGTCTATGGGATAATTTGTTGCCATGTCTCTTAGCTGGTTGGCACCTACTACCAGGACCCAGGAAGTATATTGACCCGTCTTCACAATCGCGTTATGAGCCGATTTGAAGGGCAAATTATAAGGTGGGCTCACGGGAAGGAAATCCCTAGACTTGTCGGCCATGACCGCAAGAATTCCATCGAATGCAAATACTCGAAACTCATTGCGTCCAAACCCAAGAGTCTCTCGCAAAAGTGGTTCGACGGCTGGATTGCCTTTGTGTGTTGTGACGAAAATGAGTTCAAGAGTGAATCCCTGCGTGAAGTAGTTGAAGGCGGTGTCTAGCAGATTTCGAGTAGCAGCATTCGCTTTAGAAGTCGCCGCTACCAAAGCCTTGCGCGACTTGAAATAGTCTCGCACCAACCCAAGCAACTTTACCTCATTTTCGTTAAGCTGAGTTTTTCCACCTGCCTTTTCGAATTTTGATTGAAATATGCTGATTGTGCGTTCCAGTTTGTCAATCAAAACCGCATCTATTCCTTTGTCGTGGGTCCCATCGCACATCGAGCTCTTGATCGTTTGTTCGTCTTTTCCCGTGAGTGTTGCTATGAACCAGAAGACGAACGCGTGGTAGTCTCGTGATACGTGAAGATAATCCTGAACATAATCGATCTCTTTTACGACATCTTCGAACTTGGGTTTGGCTGTCTGTACTGTTGCAACCTCTGTTGCTGGCATGAATACGCTGTTTCTGGGACTATTTTGTCAGGTCTTTAGGACTTTCTCCCTATTTGGGTAAGTTCGGATTGGGGGATGGTTAGGGGAACCCTTGGAAACTCCGGCAGGTTCATTCGAGCTCGAAGAGGGATCAACAGGAACACCTTAAAGGACAAACATAGATTATCAGAATAACTGTCTCAAGAGATATTGCAAATGAAACGGGAGTTCTTCAAACGCGTAGGGGTTAACAAAGTCTACCAAGGTGCGAAATCAGTAAACGTGAACGTGGACAGAGACCAAGCGCTGGAGCTCGCGTTTGGCATCATCAAAGCTTGCCAAACTCACAGGAAGGTTGACCTGGCTTTCTTTGTCAAGAAAATCCAAAGCCGGAGTGGAGGAAAAATTCCTCAAGGCAAGATTGTGGCGACCGTGACCGCTAAAGGCTAGACTTTCACAATGATTGTTGGCATTGATAAGTAATCTACCAAGTTCCTTCTCAACCCGTTGCTCATGCACTGTCGGGGTCGGCTAGGTGCCCCTAGCCGAAGACACGCGTCGAGGAAGAACCACTCACAGTGATGTGTCGGCTCTAGGAACCCTTTTCTTCTCATCGAGAACATCGGATCAGCATGCCCAAGACGACAGGAATACCAAAGTCCATCCTCGCGGACATAAACAAGCTGAAAGCTAGACTAACAACGCTGGAAAAGAACCACAACGTGCTGATCAAGGACTTCAAGAATACGATCAAGTCGCATTCCGAGATGCTCAAGAAACAACAGAGCACCATATCCCAGCAAGAGACCACCATCGCCCAACTAGACAAGAAAGCTATCAAGAAAGAGAAACGTAAACCCAGCGAATACAACCTCTATCTGAAAGGGAAGATGTCGCAAGGAATGAGCATGGTTGATGCCGTCAAAGCATGGAAGGGAAGGCAAGCAAGGATTGGGATTCCGATTCCTCCTCCTTCGTCGACGGAAGATGAAGAAAATCGGCCACGCTCCACATCTTGAGCAAACTCCATGGCAGGTCGTCCTAGTGACGGATTTTCCGTCTATCTTCAGTAAGACTGACTTTTACGGGATTCTTCTTCCCGGTTATCTGGTTTTAGTGGCTTCTATCTTACTGTTCAGACCCGATGTTCTTTTAAATGCCCCCAGTTCTTTCGACCTTTTGTCCACGGTGGTTTTCGTTGTGGCGGGCCCAGTTCTAGGACTTACGATTCAACAGAGTCAACGGATTGTATTCGGGAATCTTTGGGCCTGGTCCAAAGCGAAGAAGACTGGGAAGAAGAATGAGTATCGCAAGTTTATGAAAGACTATCACCACGCTCGCTTGGAATCCTCAGAATCTGAACGTCTAGAGCTTGACATCAACGAGGCTCTATACGACTTCAACGTTTCAAGTTTGGTCGGCCTGACAGCGCTAAGTCTAGCCTACTTCAGTGTTCGAGGGTTCGCCTCAGTCCTCCAAGTATTGATTCTGCTTTTTGCTGATATTCTCTTTCTGGCGGGGGCATACTTCTCGCGTAACGACTACGGCTATGTAGTCCGCGAGCTAATCGAGAAGCATCCATTGCCCACGACTTAGCGATGACCTAACGGCGGACTCACGAACCTAATCGCTTGAACTCTAAGTGACAAAGCCACTACAAGATGTAGCACTCTGGTCGAGTTCTTGAGGGTCATGTTCAGTGTCCAGTTTGTCTTGCGTGGTAGGAGTGTCGATGTTACTGGTCTCTCTGGTATGAGGGTTAGGTTTCCTGTCCGTAAGTTCCTCTATGTCAATCATCTGTCCGGTTATGGTGTTCTCGATACCGCGGGTAGTTTCGAGATTGTTCACATCAAGCCTGAGACAAGCGATGATGCAGAGGAGCATGAGACCCTGAGACCACCACGGGTCCCTCCATGCCCCGATACCATCCCCGTCAATCCTTTTTCTGACAAAATATCGAAAGGGCAAACACAACCGGCTGTAAAGACTCGGGATAACGAGTTATAGTGCGTGTAACCAGTAACCCCCGGCACGGACGGAGGAGCCGAGATTATTTCTTCCTCACAAGCAAGACGTGTTAGAGAGTGAGTGTGTAGTGCTATCGGTAGTTCTTGTTCAGGGTCTTACACCAGTCTTTCATTGGCCCCTAGCGCGAAGAAGGCGACTTGTTTACGTCTCGGTGCCAGAGCGAGGGTAGGTTTGTTAGTTTTTCCCATCCTCGACCCAGGTCTCCGATATCTTCGACAGTGAGATTGTCAAAGTAATAGTCGAGGACAGCAGCCCTCTCCTGCGCAAGAGGTGGAACACAATAGTCCTCCTCTTCCCATAGAGCAGACCCGTCCTCCCGGAGCTTCGCGTTGACAAGTCCGTTTTCAAGCGATAGTCCGAACGGACGCATCCTCGAAATCTCCCGGGAGTCAAGCCTCCTCCTCAGCTCGCCGAGCCTTTCGACCCGAGGCTTAGCTGTCACCAACCAGAAGACCATACTCTCGCAGACCTCAACTGTCAATACTGGAGATGGGGAATAAAGGGATGTTCGTTAGACACTTTGGGTCTCAGACCCTGCGTCTGGCGGCAGTCTTACAAATCCTCCAAGATATGCGCGTTGCGTAAACATCATCGCAACAAACGAAACCCCGTCAATCAGGAGAATCCATCCTATGCTAGTGGCGATGGTGAACCAGAAACTTCCCCTGAAGGAGTTGCCCAGGGAGAGAAGCACGTATCCGACCGCTGCCGCTGGCACTCCTGCATAGGCCCATTTCTTGGGGTAGTCATATCCGATTCTGACGAGCCTAGAAGTCTTCCTGTTCACCAGGCTCTCGGACCCGTAAGCAACGATCTCTCCACCATCCCGCGGCGATCTCGCAACCCCGCTCTTCTGGTACTGGCGCAGCCAATATCCGACACTCAGAAACTCCCAGGCACCCCAGGAGAAGAGAAGCCCTCCCGCAGCAAGGCCGAGAAACCCCGCAATGTAGAAGTGGACACCTCGCGAACCATTTTGTCTATAGCGAGCCCAGAGAAATGTTGCGAGCGCGTAGACGGCAATCGCGGTCGCGATACCGTCAACAATCAATTCATACCCGCTGAGCCTGAAGAAGAAAAGGAAAGGCGTCCCGACCAGGAAAATCGCCAAGTCGAACAGGATGCCGATAGCCGTGTTGACTATGTAGAGGATTGCGGCTTCCCGGGTCGCCTTGGCTACATCTCGGCTGATGATCCGACCAAGAACATCCTCACCAGAGCTCGACATCGCCATAGTCCTTCTTTCCTTTAGCATTGAATAACTCGATTAGCCTTCTTTATTATACAACATCTAGCCCTCACACGACTCTGTGTTCTCCCGGCGAAACGTTCTTGTTCATCCCGAAGACGAGAAGATACTGTCCATATTCAAAGAAGTCTGCGCACAGCTGAACTATTACAAGTTCAATATTCAGGCCATCAGTTGGAAGGGCAGAATTGGAGCCCGCCGTTTTCCTCCAGACGCTCTAATCATAATCCCACGCTTCCACATCCTCCAACTATCTGACCGAGCAATGGGACGACTCTCGCCTGAAGAGTGGAGACCAATCCTCGCCTCTGGACTTCTATACTACAAGAATCTGAACCGTGGAATGCTGAAGGTGATCCTCCCAACCATGGCAATAGCCCTCGTGTCGCCCTTCATCATACTCGCAGACGTTAAGCTTCTAGCCAGTTCACAGTTCAGAGTGCTATACGACCTTGTGATCATCGCACTCATCATCATTCTAATCCTCTCTATCATCCCATTTATGATCCTCCACAAGAAGCTCTATCTCGAAATGGATGACAAAGCCATACCGATAGTCGGAAAAGAATCGCTCATCGCGTCTCTGACAAAACTAGCCTCGATCGATCAGAGCATGACAACGGGGAAGACTGGATTTTTCCGCCCCAGCATCCAAGAAAGAATCCAGCATCT
>WNGL01016724.1_pt1 | contig 14981 bp, 13 predicted proteins | sample 5400591 | NCBI WGS metagenome assembly WNGL01 (sample SAMN13153377, study PRJNA577476) | soil metagenome | isolation source: 80 cm soil or saprolite under Garry oak tree replicate 1 | place: USA:California | collected 2016-06-15
CCACGCGGCCGAGCCGGAGCTGCCGCGGGCGGAGACCCGCACGTTCATGTTCACCGACATCGTGCGGTCGACCCAGCTGATCGAGGCCATCGGCGACGAGGCATGGGCGGATCTTGTCCGGTGGCACGATCAGACCCTCCGTGCCCTCTTCGCCACCCACGGCGGCGAGGAAGTCGATCATGCCGGCGACGGCTTCTTCGTGGCTTTCACGGCAACCCGCCCCGCGATCGAGTGCGGAGTCGCCATTCAGCGCACGCTCCTCGATCACCGCCGGAAGCAGGGCTTCGCCCCGCAGGTCCGCCTCGGGCTTCACGCCGCGCCGGCGCAGCGACACGGTGTTGCGTACCGCGGGAAGGGCGTACATGTCGCGGCACGCATCGCGGCACACGCCGAGGCCGGCGAGATCCTGGCGAGCCGGGACACGGTCGAATCCGCGCCGCCGGGTATCACGCTCTCCGCCCCGCGTCCCGTGACGCTCAAGGGGCTCTCGGAGCCACTCGAGGTCGTTACCCTCGGCTGGAGGTAAAGGTCGCGTCCGTCGAGCGGCCCCGATAGGGGCTAGTCCAGCCAGTCTTCCTCTTTGAGCTTGCGGGGCAGGTACGTCTTGGTCAGGTAGCGGAAGTCCTTGTTGGCGAGCGCGTCGAGCTCGTACTTGAGGCCGCTCGCGAGCATCCGCTTGATCTCTTCCTGCCAGGGCTTCTTGTCGAACCAGCGGTACTTGAGCAGCTCCTTGGCCCGGCCGATGTCCTTGTCGTTGAGCTTGATGCCGACGTTGCGCGGGAGCCCGTAGGCGTCGGGATCGGCACTGGAGAGGCCGATGAACTTGGCCTTGGGAATGGCCATCCGCTCGCTCTCGAAGGCGAGGTTGATGGAGCCCTGCTTGACGACCGAGTAGATGTAGTAGCCCCAGGGGTCGTTGTCGACGAGGACGTACACGGGGATCTTGTATTCCTCGTGCAGGCGGCGGGCCAGGCGGCGGACGCCCCGGGGCGGCTGGCCGTTGCCGGTGAGGAGCACGCAGTTGTACCGGCGCCAGAACTTGTCCTCGGAGAGGCGGTTCCACTGGGTGCCCTTCTCGACGAGGAGGACGAAGTCTGCCGTGCAGCGACGGATCTCGATGAAGTCGGGCTCCACGATGGACGGCACCGAGTAGCCGCCCTTGCCCAGCCGCGCGCAGTCCACCCGGTCGCCGTCGTCGCCGAAAACGACCGGCCCCACGATGCTGCCCGCGTTCTCGGCGCGCACGTGGAGCTCTTCGCGCAGCGCGGCCAGGGAGACCTCAAGATCCTCGATCAGCGGGTCGGATTCGTTCTGGCCGTCGAAGGTGTTTTCGCTCGAGCCCTTCATCGTGTGCTTGGTGCGGTAGTAGATCTCGCGCAGGGAGGTGGTGAGGTCGGCGCGCTGCAGCTCGGACAGGGCATCGGCGACCAGCACCGTCTGCATGAACTTCTTGGCCATGCCCACGTTGAAGAACGTGCGCGCCTGCTTCCGCTTGCCCATCTCGATGATGCCGCGCTTGGCGTTGAAGTTGACGTTGGCCAGGCTACGCACGGGGATCGACAGGGTGGGATCCTTGCTGCGGTCGGCGGCGGTGATCACCGCGTCCGCCACGCTGATGAGCTTCTTCTCGACCGCGCCGGGCTTCTTCGGCTTTGCCTGTGCCATGCCTATCTCTTTCTCTTGCCACGCGCGGGCGCCTTCGCCTTGCGCTTGATCTTCTTGGTCGGCCGGGATGGCCGGGCCTTGCTCCTGGCCTTGCCCTTCGCCTTGCCCTTGGCTTTCCCTCGACGCGGCGCGGGCTTCTCCGGTTCCTGCAGGGGCTCGTCGGGCGGTGCGACAGCGCTCGGCTCGGCCCCCGGCAGCATCGGCGCCTCCCCCTCGGGGCCTTCGGGGGTGACGATGATCGAGTGGGGGAGACCCTGCGGGCCGCGGTCGCGGCCCAGGATCGCATCGGTTCTCTCACCACCGGTCCGCTTCATGGCGATCTTCTCCAGCTGGGCCTTGAGCTTCTCCTTGGGCAGCTTGCCGCCCTTCAGCCGGGCGCAGGCTTCCACGACCTCTTCGATGTAGAGCTCGAAGATGTTGCGCCGGCGGAACTCGCTCTTCGCCCGCTCGCGCCGCCGCAGGAACACGCCGAGCCGCCGCCCGCATTCCTGCATCGCGAGCTTGATCTCCTTGCGGATCTCGTCGTAGTCGGCGATCGCTTCCTTGGACTCGCTCGTGAAGGGCACCCAGACCGAGGCCATGTGGACGAACACCACCATGGGGCCCGTGGGGAGCGCGCCCCGGGACTGGGCCACGCCGTAGTTGCGCCAGGCGGTCTCGAGCGCGGCCTTGAAGGTCGCGCAGGCCGACTGCTGGTAGAGCAGGGGGACCCGGTTGGCGTAGCGAATGACACGGGCCAGCTCGTTGTCTTCTTCCGCCTGCTCGCCCTCCGCGAGAGGCGCCGCGGGCGCTTCGGGGGCGGCCGCCACCTGGTCCGGCCCCTTCCCGTAGGCCAGACCCGCCTCGATGATGAACGGGTTGCCGCGGTACACGGAGGGCGGCCGGGTCACCGCCGTGTAGAACTCTCCCTTGATCTGCTTGTACAGGCCGTGCAGGATCGCCTTCTCGCCGATGGGCGAGATGCAGTTCGACGGCGGCGCCATGATCTTCGTCGCCTGGATGGCCTTGTAGAGCGCCTCGGCGTCGGTGCCGTGGATGTTGCGCGGCCGGGCGTTCGGCGACAGCTTGGCCGTCCCGCAGATCTCCTGGGCGACGGTGGAGGACACCCGGCTGAAATCTCCGGCGAGAAATCCCGAGAGCGAGTGGCCCCTGGTGTCGTGGAGCATTCGCAGGAGAATGCCGAACTCGATGCCGTAGGGATGCGGCTTGATCTCGCGGGGCTGGGGCGGCAGCTCGTTGATCGTGCGCGGGTACTCGCGCGTGTCCCCCTCCGGCGTGCGGTAGACGAGCTTCACGTGCGGATTGGCGATGGCGACCTGCTCGAGAAACTCGTCCACCGAGGCGCGACCCTTCTGATACCGCCCCTCGATCTCGAGCGTCACCTGGGTGCCGCGCTGGTGCTCCCAGTCGATCTTCTTGCTCTCGAAGATCCGGGGCTCGTTCTTCTTGGTGTCGATCTGCACTTCGAAGTAGTGCGCGGCCGCCCGCGCGCTCGTGCGCGAGATGATCTGCACCGGCTTGCCGGTGGTGAGCTGGGCGTACATGCCCGCCGCGGAGATGCCGATCCCCTGCTGGCCCCGGCTCATGCGCAGCCGATGGAACTTCGAGCCGTAGAGAAGCTTGGCGAAGATCGGCGGGATCTGCTGGCGGACGATGCCCGGGCCGTTGTCCGTGACCGTGACCCGGAAGCGAGTGGCCTGGCTGGCCGGGGGCGGGGCGTCCCCGTTGCTCGGCGCGACCTCCAGGGTGACGGCGACGTCGGGCAGGATGCCCGCTTCCTCGGCAGCATCGAGCGCGTTGTCCACCGCTTCCTTGACGCAGGTGAGGAGCGCCTTTCTCGGGTTGTCGAAGCCGAGGAGATGACGGTTCTTGGTGAAGAACTCGGAGACCGAGATCTCCCGCTGGCGGGCGCCCATCTCGGCGGCGGATACGGCGGCCTTCGGCTCGGGGGTGGAGGGCTTGGCGAGGGCGGTGGTCATCTCCCTCTTTGATACCAGACCCGCGCTCGCGATCACACTTTTATATCGTCCTCGAGCGCGCGGATCGTCAGCGGGGTCGCCAGCCGATGCGCTCGCCGTCGACGGTGATGCTCACGAAGACGAGCGCCATCTCGTCGGTCGTGCCCTCGCCCCAGCTCACGGCGCGCGGGGGTTTGCTCGGCTGGCGCTTGCTCTCCGCGGAGTTGTCGAACACGGCGACCATGTCGATGCGCGTGCCGCTCGGCAGGGGGACGGGTTCCGCGAACGTGTAGTTCGCCTGCCAGTGAAAGTCCCAGTCGTCGATGTGAATCAGCGGGCGCACGCTCCCGTCCGGGTACGTCGCGGTCACCTTCATGTCGCGTCCGAGCAGGTGCATGTGCGGCGTGATGCCGGTCGCGTGCATGTCCCGGCCCGGGGGCACGGTCCACGCCGCGCGGACTTCGTACCGCTTCTCGCCCGCGGGAATCGTGAAGGCGTGGTTCAGGATCGGGATGGAGCGGTGGCGCTTGTCGATCGGGCTCTTGGCGAAGTACAGCGCGGCCTGCGTGCGGTCCGTGCGAGCCTGCGGGCCGCTGTTGTTGTAGTGCACCTGGAGGACGACGGTGGCGCCGGCGGGAAGCAGCCAGGCCACGCCGTCAGGCTGCTCGCGTGGCCCGATGCCCGGAGCCCATCCGCCCAGCCCGCCGGCGGGCAGGAATCCCGGCCCCCCGAAGCACGGATACCCGGCGCCGCCCGCCCCGCGCTGGAGGGCCTGCGCCGCCGAGCCCGTGTCGATGTACGCGAGCACGTGATGCACGGCCTTCCGGTCGCCAGGCGCATACTCCACCCTGCTGACCCACCGGTCCTCGGGGAAATTCGTGGGCACGACGAAGCAGCGATAGACGTCGCCGGCGCGCGCGGGCACCGTGTACGGCGCGCTCATCTCGAGCACGTGGTCGGGCGGGCCGAGGGCCCAGCCCGTAGGGAACACCCTCGGGGGCGGCAGCTTCGCCCGATCGCCTTCCGGCGCGCCGGCGTCGATCCATTTCAGGATGGTGGCGACTTCCGTGTCGGACAGCCGTCGCGACTCGAGGAAGCTCCCGAATCCGGGCACCGGCTTCCACGGGGGCATCGTGCGCCACTCGATCTGGTCGCGGATGTCGGCGCGACGCTTGTAGACATCCGCGTACGTGATCAGGGAAAAGGGCGCGTGCTCGCCGGGTCGGTGGCACGTCTGGCATCGCTCCTGGACGATCCGCACGACCTCGTCGCTGAACGTGGGCGGCTCCGCCGCCTGCGCGACACCACAGACGGCCACCGCGATCAGCATTCCCATCGTCCACACGCTCTTCATAATGCCCTCCCGGAGGTTGGTGCCACGTCGGCACGATCCTGCCAGAGCGCGAGGGAGAGATCAAACCCTCACCACGGTACACTTCGACCATGCGGTCGCTGATCTGGAGTGCGGCATGACCCGGCCCACTGACGGATTCCGTCCCGAGACGCTCGTGGCGATCGACGCGGTCGAGCGAGCGCTCGAGCTGGCTCGGCATAGGGTCGGCGCCGCAGACATCACCGCCAAGGACGGGCGCGATCTGGTCACGGCGACCGATGTTGCCGTCGAGGACGCGGTTCGAGGCATCGTGCGCGATGCCCTGAGCTTCCGGGTGGTCGGGGAGGAGCGCGGTGGCGAGGCGCCGGCCGACGGCTCGCCCTACTGGCTCGTCGATCCCATCTGCGGGACCCGCAACTTTGCGTCCGGAATGCCCCTGTACAGCGTGAACCTGGCGCTCGTGGAGGAAGATCAGGTCACCGTCGCTGCCGTCGGCGATCCATCGACGGCCGAGATCCATGTCGCGGAACGGGGGCGAGGCGCCTGGGCATTGAAAGACGGCGCCCGGCGCAAGCTCGGAACCAGCGGGGAGAGCCGGACGATCGTCGTGGAAGACGGCAGGTCGACGGGCGCTCGTCGCGAGCGCGCCGCGCACCTCACCGCCGCGGCCATCCGGGCAGACCGATGGCACGTCCGGTCGCTGGGAACCACGCTCGCGCTGTCATACCTTGCCGCGGGCCGAATCTCGGCCTACGTTCTCTTCTGGGCTTCGGCCATCCACACCGGGGCGGGCACCCTCCTCGCGACCGAGGCGGGCGGCACCCTGTCCGATATCGACGGCCGGCCGTGGACCATCCATTCGGATTCGGTCGTCGTCAGCGCCAATGGCTCTCTTCACCAAGAGCTACTCGACCTTGCCGGGTGTGACCGATGAAGCGTGCAGGTTGACGTCCGGGGTGTCCGACACGCTGATCGTCGGATAGCCGAGATCGCGCCAGGCGTGGAAGCCGCCGGCCAGCGGACGGACCCGCTCGATGCCGCGGCGCCTCAGGATCAGCGCCACCCGGGCGCTGGAGGCTTCGTTGGGTCAGGTGCAGTAGAGCACGATGTCCCGGTCGCGCGGAACCTCCTGATGGCGCGCTTCCAGCTCTTCGATCATCAGGTGGAGCGCGCCGGGGATGATCGTGGGCTCGCTCTCGAACTCCACCCGGTGGCGAACATCGACCACCATCACGTCCTCCCCGCGATCGAGCTTGGCCTTCAGATCTTCCGGCGTGATGCGCGCGATCCGGATCCGCCGCAGAAACCGTTGCCGCGCGATGTACTTCCACGCGATATAGGCGACGAGAGCCGCCGCGAGCAGCGCGCCGAGCCCGCTGCCCAGGCGCATGGCGTAGCTCGCCACCAGCTCCAGCTGGCGGCTGAACAGCCAGCCGAGACCGACGAAGACGCCGGCCCAGATGAGGCCGCCCGCGCCGGTGAAGACCAGGAAACGCGCGAAGCCCATCCGCACGATGCCCGCCAGGGGTGGCGCTGCGGTGCTGTAGCCCGGCACGAACTTGGCGAACAGGAGCGAGCGCGCGCCTTGTCGGCTGAAGGACTCCTCGGTGCGCCGCACGCACGAGTCGGGCTCGAGCGAGATCCGGCACAAGAAGCTCAGGACGCGGCCGCCTCCAAGACGGCCGATCCAGTACCAGATGACGTCGCTCGCGAGCGAGGCGATCCCCGCCAGGACGAGGACGAGGACGAGGCTCAATCGGCCGGTCCCCGCCATCGCGCCGGCGGCGAGCAGCACCGGCATCGCGGGGATAGGCAACCCGATCTGCTCCGCGAACACCCAGCCGAAGACGACGAGGTAGCCGTAGCGGACGAGAACGTCGAGGAGGTCGTTCATGAATGTCGGGAGCGGCCGGGCGCCGCCATGCTGGCAGGCTAGTCGCCTGCTCTCACGAGGTCAAGGGGCCGCAGCCCTGCACCACGACCCACCCCTCCGAATTGCTCGCGCTGGTGCCGAAAACTGTCCCAGAGCCGCCGCGATGAGAATCCAGCCCAGTGAAACGTTCCGTGCCCCGGTCAGGCCATGATCTGCCTGTGACGGTTGCGGGAATGAGCGAGCCGCTCGTCACCATCGTCGTCGTCCCCCGGGAGCGATTCAGCGTCACCCGACGCGCGCTCGAAGCCCTCTACGCGAGCACGCCCAGGCCCTTCCGGCTGGTCTACGTCGACGGGGGATCGCCCGCCCGGATCCGGCGTTACCTCGCCGCAGAGGCGCGTAGCCGCGGCTTCGAGCTCGTCCGCACCGAGCGCCACCTCGTGCCGAACGAGGCGCGGAACATTGGCCTCCGCCGGGTCCGAACGCGCTACGTCGTCTTCATCGACAACGACGCCATCCCCGCACCCGGCTGGCTCGAGCGAATGGTCGAGTGCGCCGAGGAGACAGGGGCGTGGGTGGTCGGGCCGCTCTACTTGGTCGGAGATCCCGATCGCCAGGAGATCCACATGGCGGCGGGCGACGCGGGCATCGAGGAGCGCCCGGAGGGCCGGCGCTTCTTCGAGCGCCACCGCTTCACGGGCAAGCGCCTCGACGAGGTGCGTGAGCACCTCGCGCGGACACCCTGCGGACAGGTCGAGTTCCACTGCATGCTCGTGCGAGCCACGGCGTTCGAGCGGCTCGGGCCCCTTGACGAGGCCATGATGAACATGGCCGAGCACTCCGATCTCTGCCTTCTCGTCCGGCATGCCGGCGGCGAGGTCTACTTCGAGCCAACGGCAACGGTGACGTACATCACGTCGGGCCGCTTCCGCTGGTCCGACTACCGCTATTTTCTGCGGCGCTGGAGCCAGGCTTGGACCGATGCGACCGTCGCGCATTTTCGAGCGAAGTGGGCGCTGGGCGCAGACGATCCCGTTACGGCGTCGTTCAGGCCATTCGTCACCGCGCAGCGTCAGTTCCCGACCATCGATCGCGTCCAGCGAGCGCTCGACCGGCTCCTGGGCTGGCGGATGAGCCGGTGGCTCGGCCGAGACGTCCTGGGCAGGCTGGAGATCCGCGTCAACCGATGGTGGGTGCGCGTCGACCAGGCACGCGGCGACCACGGCCCGATCGCGCCAGTCGTGTCACATCGCGCTGGGCTCTAGCGATCCCGTGTACGTCTACGCCCAGACCAATATCCGGCTTTACCGCCAGCTCGACGAGCGGGGATACGCCCCGGACGACGTGGGCGCCGTGGGGAGGGCGTACGAGCTCGCCCTGCGGCTGTTCACTTGTGTCTACCGCGGCTCCGGCAAGCCGTTCCTGGCGCACGCCGTTGGCACGGCCAGCATCCTCGCCAGCCTTCGGGCGCGGATGCCAGTGATTGCCGCCGGGCTCCTCCATGCCGCTTACACGCATGGCGAATTCGGGAACGGCTGGCGAGGAGTGTCCCCGCCCAAGCGGAGGGAGGTACGGCGGGCCGTCGGCGAAGAGGTCGAAAGCCTCGTCGCCCGGTACACGGAGCTCGCCTGGCACGCGGGCACGATCGGAGGCATTCGGGACAGCCTCGGCGACATGACGTCCGTGGAGCGGGACGTTCTGCTCGTCCGCCTGGCCAACGAGCTCGAGGACCATCTGGACCTCGGGATCCTTTACACGGGCGAGGCCGAGCGCCGCCGGCAATACATGCGGACCCACCTCTCGCTCTGCGTGGAAATGGCGGCGTGGCTCGGCGCGCCGGAGCTGGCTGAGGCCCTGACCGCGACCTTCGAGGAGGTCGCGGCGGCCGAGGTGCCCGCCGGTCTTCAGCGCCCGGAACATGGATCGTTCCGCGTGGCCCCCGCCTCGCACGGCACCCGTCTGCGCGTCCTCGTGAGCCACTTCATCGCCCGATGGCGCCGGCGCTGACTGCCGGCAGCGGCACCCGACGCTGCGGTCACGGCATGCCGGCGTGCGGCGGTCGCGCGGCGACGCTCGCAATGATCGTCGTCAGCTCCCCCGGATCCACCGGCTTGGGCACGTGCATGCTGTAGCCGGCGGTGAGCGAGAGCACCCGGTCCTGGGTGCGTCCGTATGCCGTGAGCGCCACCGCGGCAGTCTTGCCTCCGTGCTCGCTGTCGAGGGCGCGCACCTTGCGGATCAAAGAGTAGCCGTCCTCGCCCGGCATCTCGATGTCCGACACCAGCACGTGGGGCCGCCACTGCTGGAGCACGGCCAGCGCTTCGGGCGCGGAGAGACACGTCCGCACCTCGGCTCCGGCATCGGTGAGGATCGCGGACGCGAGATTGAGCGCGTCCGGATCGTCATCCACCACGAGCACTCGAAGCCCGTCGAGGCGGGGCCCCGGGAGCAACGCCTCGATGGTCGGGGCCGTGGGATGCAGGCGCGGTCGGAGCCCCGCGGGGATCTCCGCGATCGTCAGCGGCAGTCTGACGACGAAGGTCGCGCCTTTCCCTTCGCCAGGACTCTGCGCGTCGACGCTGCCCCCGTGCAGCTCGACCAGGTGCTTGACGAGCGCCAACCCCAGGCCGAGGCCGCTGTGCGCCCTCGTGCTCGAGCTATCCGCCTGCGTGAAACGCTCGAAGATGAAGGGAAGCACGTCGGGAGCGATGCCCGGTCCTGTGTCGCTGACGATTATCTCGACGTGCGAGTTGACGCGCTGCAAGTGAACCTGAACTCGTCCGCCCTTCGGGGTGAACTTCACGGCGTTCATCAGGAGGTTCCATATGACCTGCTGAAGGCGGCCCGAGTCTCCCGTGATGGGCGCCGCTCTCGGGTCGAGCACGCTCTGCAGTCGAATGGCCTTGGCCTCGGCCGCGGGCCGGACCGCATCAAGGGCTCCCTCGATGACGGTCCTGAGATCGACCGGACGAATGTCGAGACGCATCTTGCCCGAGACAACCCGCGAGACATCGAGGAGGTCGTCGATGAGCTGCACCTGCGCGTTGGCGTTCCGCACGATCGCGTCGAGCGCCCGCTCCGCTTGCTCGTCGCGGACCTGCCCGGCTTGGAGCAGCCGCGCCCAGCCGTAGACCGCGTTGAGGGGCGTCCGTAGCTCGTGCGAGAGCACGGCGAGGAACTCGTCCTTCGCGCGGTTGGCGGCCTCCGCCGCCGCGCGAGCCTGCTGCTCCCGACGCAGGAGCTCCTCGCGCTGGGCTTCGCTGCCCGCGCGCTCGTCGGCGGCGATGGCCAGCGCATCGGCCACGTCGCGAATCTCCTGGATCGAGGTGTCGAGCGCTCTCAGCCTCTCGCGGCGGCCCAGCGCCTGTGCCGAGGCGCGCAGGTCGCGGATCGGCCGGTTGATGCTGCGCGCGATTCCAATCGCCCCCACGGTACCGAGCACGATCGAGAGCAGGATGCCGCCGCCGTAGATGGCGAGCGACCGGTACGCCGTGCCCTCGACGAAGGCCGCGGGAATGCCGGGAACAGCCGACCAGCCGCTGTCCCTGAGCCGGCTGAAAGAGGCATAGTTCCGGTTTCCCTCGAGGTCAATGGTTTGCCCGACACCTTCCTCAGCGCCGTTCGCCATGATGGCCTGCAGGCTGGCCGAGGGCCGCCCGCCCAGGTTTTCGTTATGCGCGCGGGAGCGCGCCACGCGAAGGCCATTCGCGTCGAAGATCGAGATGATCCAGTCCTCGGGCAGGCGCTGGCGTTTGATCACCTCCAGGATGGCCTCGGGCTTGACGAGCGCGGTGAGCACGTAGCTCAGCTCGCCGTTCCGAATCACCGGCGCCCGCACGGGAAACAAGAGGACGCCCTGGGTGTTCTTGGCGAGGTTGCCCACGGCAGGCGCGCGCGTGCGCACGACGCGATCGAAGCTCTCTTTCTCGAGGATGGGCGGAAGCACGGTCCCGGGGCGGAATCGGGTATCGACGAGCCGGTGTCCGGACGGATCGGCGAGAAACACGGCAGCCCAGTTCACCTGCGTTTCGAGGACGCGCTGGGCGCGCTCCTGGAATCCCGACAGGTCGTCGCGGTCGAGGGCAAGGCTCGTGGCGAGCGACTGGACGACGGAGATGGAGCTGCGCAGCTCCGCGTCGACGGCCGTGGCCAGGGCCCGCGCGAGCTCCAGGCCGATGCGCTCGGCCTGGATTCGCTGCTGCTGCGCGAGCGCATATAGTCCGATGCCCGACATGACGAGCAGCGGGACGATTCCGGCGGCAGCGAGCAGAAACAGCCGTCTACGGAGCGGGACGCCCGGCACGTGCTAGGCCCTCAGGGATCTCTTCCGCCAAGATGAGCGGCGTGACGTCTTCAGGTGCCGCGTTTCGACGCATTATGTCACAATTTCCGGGCGTCCTGAGTCGCGGATACCTCGGCATCGGCAGGAAATTCATTCCCGGTCATCGTGACCCGACACCGTTGGAATCCTCAGGAAGTACGGGCATTCCCTCCGGCACGTCCCTTGCCTATGAACTTAGTCCTGCGGCACGTGGGCCGCGATGGTGTTGCCGACGGCCATTCTGGAGGGTTCGCCTGTGACTGACGAGATCGGAGGGGCCGCCACCAGGACCTTCCAGCCCGGGGACGTCATCTTCCGGGAAGGTGATGACCCGCAGGGCGAAGCCTACCTGGTCCATGAAGGGACGGTCGAAGCGTGGCGTCGTGTCGACGGGGCCGATCGACTGCTCAACACCCTCGCCAAGGGTGATTTGCTCGGCGAGGTGGCACTGTTCCGCGAGGGCCCCCATTCGGTCACCGCGACGGCCGCTGAGCACGTGACGCTGGTGGTGATCCCGGCTCATCGCCTCGAGAACATGGTCCGCGCCAATCCAGAGCTGGCCATCGGGCTCATTCGTCAGCTCGCCCGCATGGCCGCCGGCAAGGACAGCGCGCAAGGATCGGGAAGCTGACCCGCGCCCTCCCGTGGCCCTTCTCCACCCCATGGACCTTCTCCAGACGCATCTCAATTTCCTCGCGAATCACCCTTTCAGCGTCGTCTTCTGGTCGTCATTGATCGAAGCGGCCGGCATTCCCTTTCCCGGCCGCGTGATCCTGATCCTGACCCCGGCATTCCTTGCCACGGAGACGGATGTCGTGCGCCTGATCATCGTGGCGACCATCGGTGCTGTCCTCGGCGATCACGTCCCCTACACGGCGGGTCGGCTGGCCGGCCCACGGATGCTCAGTCTGTATTGCAAGGTCACGCTCGGATCCGCTCGCTGCGTCGAAAGGACGCTGGAATACTTCCGGCGCTTCGGAGCGGCCGCCCTTCTCTTGAGCCGCTTCTCCACGAGTGTTCGGATCTTTGCCTCGGCGTGCGCGGGATGCGGGCACGTCACCTACCGACGCTATCTGGCGCTCGACACCCTCGGCACCGTCGTCTACACGACGTTGTGGGCGCTCGTGGGTTGCGTGATCGGGGAGCGCGCGGTGGTGTTCTTCACCACGGACCGCCGCCGCTGGCTCTTTCTCGGGTGCGCCGCGCTCGCGGCCGCCACGCTCATCGGGTACCGACTGTGGCGCCGGCTCCGCTATGGCGGCGCGCGATGGTCGGAGATCGAGACGGTCGACGAGCCTTGCGAGCTGGTAGAGCGCGGGGAGTCTAGAGGTGGTCGTCGTCCAGCTTGAAGCGCGGGAGCTCGCCGCTCGTGTCCCAGGCGCTCGTCCGCCAGTCGTCGAGCTCGTGGTCCGCGGCGCGCCAGGCGGGCAGGGAAAGTCGCAGGCGTTGCGCCAGCGCCGTCACGTAGGGCTCGTACATGGCGCGCAGGGAGGCCAGCGTCCGCTCGGCCACCGCCCCATCCTTTAATACGACCCCGTCCTGAGCCAGGCTCGCTCTCAGCGAGTGAAAGTCCTCCGGAGCGAGCCGATCCGGGTCGGGTGCCGACGGCCGCGCGCCCGTCACCATGGCCAGATCTACCACCGCGTGGCGCGCCATCGCGAACGTGAGCTGCGCCTGCCGGCCCGGCGCGCCCTCCACCCCCACCATGACGAGCGCGCTGGCGTCGAGCACGGCCGTGAGCGCGCCCAGCCACGATTGATGCTCGTGCTGCGAGCGGAAGAACATGAGGACGGGGTAGGAGAGATGGCTCTCCATGAGCTCGGCGGACCAGCGCTCCCAGTCGCGCAGCAGGGTCTCGAGCTCCGGCATGTCGTGACCGTGGCGGCGCAGGAGCTCGCCCGCGCTGGGCGGCGAGCCCGCGCGTGCGTCGAGGAGGGAGATGTTGACCTCGCGGCGCGAGAAGCCCTGGTAGAGCACGGGAAGGTAGCCCATCACGAGGGCGAGGAAGCCGAAGCCCACGCCCGCCTCGACGACCGTGAGCGCGCGCGCGAGGGGCCCGATGGGAGTGACATCGCCGATGCCCAGCGTGAAGAGCGTGGTCCCGCTCAGGTAGAGATCGGTCCAGAAGCCGGAGTTGCCGGTGGGCGCGTTGAATCGCGATCCCAGTCCCCACTGGATCATGGCGAAGCCGAAGACGAGCGCCGTCGCCCAGCAGGCCATCAGGATCAGGATGGAGAGGGGACCGAAGATGGCGAGAAAGCTCTCGCGCCGTCGCCCGCGGGCGAGGAAGCACGCCACGGCGACCCAGGCGGGCCACGTGGTCTGATAGAAGAGCCGCGTCGGTCGAAGGGTGCGGGTGGCGGTGCGGGGGAGGACGAGCGCTTCGAAGGCGTCCCAGACGATCGCGAGGATCAGGAGGATCCCCGCGATCGCCACCATCAAATGCGCCATTAACTATCCAGATCCCTCTCCCCCCACTGGGGGAGAGGGCAGCAGTTCGAGCCGAGACGCCCGCTTTTGGCGACGAGGTGAGGGCTGAGTAGATCTGAGGGGGTGGCGGCGCAAGGCTACGCGGCGCGCCTCGCGGGCGCAGCGCGGCGCACCGGGGTCGGGCTCGGACGGAACACGAGGGTGTAGCCGGCCGGCATCAGGGGCAGCACCACGCGCCAGACGGGATCGAGCATGTCCTCCCACCCCGCCGGCACGAAAAGCTCCACCGTGCCCGATTGCTCGCGAGAGCCCGCGTTGACGCGGACCGCGATCATGGACTCTCCGCCCAGGCTCGCATTGATCGCGGCCTGGATCTCCGCCTGGAGCTCGAGGGCGCGGGACTCGAGACGGTCCCGCCACAGACGCCAGACGAGAGGGCCCAGGAACAGCAGCGAGAGCAGCGACATCGTGATCAGGGCTGTCATGACCTTTACCTCCTTGTCCCGTTTCGATGGCGCGGTGCGCAGGAGGGATTCCGTGTATCGAGAGAAATCTTCCCGTGGCGCACAGGCCCGTGGCTCACAGGCCCGTAGCTTACAGGTAGGTCTCGAGGTAATTGCTATCGGAAAGGCCGGCCAGGCCCACGCTCTCGGGTGCGCGGCCCTCGAGGGCCGCACGCGGGGCGAGGCCCACCAGCTCCCCGCGCGTGATGCCGATGCCGCGCCGTCGCGCTTCAGCCGCGACGGCATCGTAGGCGCCCGCGATGCCCGTGCGTCGATAGTCGACGAGGTTCATCGAGACCTGGACGAGGCCGCGACGGGCGAGCGGCACGCCGAGAGCCTGCACGGCGGGCAGGCCGCCCGAGGACTCGCGCACGGCGCGCGCGATGGCCCGGGCCGCGTCGAGGTCCTGTGAGTCGAGCCAGACGTTATAGGCGACGAGCACCTCGCGCGCGCCGACTATGACGGCGCCGAGGCGCGCGACGAAGGTGGCGGGGCCCGCGTCAGGCTGCCAGGCCGGATCGGCTAGCCGCGCGGCGAGGCTCTCGTATTCCCCTCGGCGGATGTCGCGAGCCAGGCGGCGCTCCGGGCGCGCGGCCGCCGCGCCGTAGAGGTACACGGGCAACGCGTACGTGCTCGCCAGCGAAGCGCCGACTCGCCGCGCCACGGCCACGGCGTCGTCCATGGTCAGATCGCGCAGCGGCACGAAGGGGAGGACATCGAGCGCGCCCAGCCGCGGATGCATGCCGTGATGCTCCCGCATGTCCACCCGCGCGAACACGGCCTCCGCGAGGGCAAGGGCGGCCCCCTCGACGGCTTGCGGGGGCCCGATCACGCTGAACACCGCTCGGTGGTGATCGGGATCGCTGTGCAGGTCCGCGAGCCTCGCCTCCGGAACCGC
>WNGL01005542.1_pt1 | contig 14979 bp, 14 predicted proteins | sample 5400591 | NCBI WGS metagenome assembly WNGL01 (sample SAMN13153377, study PRJNA577476) | soil metagenome | isolation source: 80 cm soil or saprolite under Garry oak tree replicate 1 | place: USA:California | collected 2016-06-15
CCTGTAAGAAAGCTTGGCTAACTTGACGACTCGTGAAAGAACGCTAACCGGGATCATGGTGCGGCCGCCGGGATTTGAAGTCCCGAGCCGTTGTTTAGACGGCTTCCCGGGTCGTTGGGTTGGAAGCCCATTGGACGCTACCAGGGCTATGTCCTAGACCAGGCTAGACTACGGCCGCTAACCATGCGTCAAAGCCGATGTCTTTTCTGCCTTACGATTGGCAGGGAAGACTCGACAAATGCCGTCACGCCAAATGAGAACCTAGCAAGCGGTCAAGTTCGGGACAAGTCTCAACTAGTCTTAAGAATCTGACAATGCCTGCTGCAACGTTTTGAAAGTCATCCCAATTGAACACGAGCCGGCTCGAGCCCGTGACTATCTTAACGATAGGAGTTTGCAGATCGGCCGTATTCTTCCCGTCGGTGACGGTCTACTTGGAGAGTTCTTTGCAACCGGCAGTAGTTTTGTTTTGATGAAGGGACGGGTTGTCGACGCGCTATTCTCCTACAATGCAGGGAGAGATAAGCAGGTACCCACGGCGAGATTCCGGGTTGTAACAGATTCTGTCGTAGGGCTAAGGGAGGCGACTAGGCTCGTTGAGGAAACAGCTGTTGCGGGCGAGAAGATGGTTCTTCGAACCAATGTTTTCGGATACGACAAGAGGCGGCTCCAGGCCCTGAAAGCCTTGGACTACACCGTTGGCGCTTCTCTACCGGGAGTCGTCTCACTTGACGGGAGGAGATTTGACTATCACCTTCTCTACAAAGATCTAAGTTCGAGGTACAAGTCTGGCGTCCGAAGAAGCTACGCCAAGCCCGGCATGTACAAGGCAGTAGAAGTTGAAAAGGCAAAGACGCCAAAACTGAAGGTCAGAGGCTACAGATCTGATGATCGGCCGATACTTGACAAGCTCGTAACTCACCAGAATGTGATTCGCGGAATCGGCTCGGGGGTCTTTGAGGGCCTATACCCGTGGCCACCGGGCGATTATCAACGGAGAGTTGAAGCAAAGCAGATTTTTCCGATCGTCTGTGAAGACGAGCTCATTAGGGAACCTGTGGGGGTTGTCGACCTCTTCGGATCTTCCGCACAAATCATGCAACATTCGATGGGTACGGGAATCTATGTTAAGGCTGACTACCAAGGCCTTGGCGTTGGGACGATGCTGATGGAGGCTTCGAAGACTCTCGCCATGAGGTTGCACCTAGGCAGGGTCTGGTTGAGCGTTTTCGAGGGAAACAGCCCCGCCTTGGCGCTGTATCGAAAAGCCGGGTTTGAGGAATCTGGAAGGGTGCCTGGCTGGTTGCAAGAGGGATATGTCGATGAGATCTTCATGACTCTGAAACTGGACTAGAGAGACTCTGACTACGAGTGCAAAGGGACTCATCCATTCTTGAGCAACCACTCTTTTCGCGCAATACCGCGTTCGGTTAGAGCGTATTGGAACCTGCCTGCTCGGCGAGTCCGGCTCAAGAGTCCCTGTCTCCAATAGCGCAGGAGCGCCATCTCAACCGCTTTGTCCGTCAACTTGAGGGTCTTTTCGGTTGCCAAGAGGTTACGAATTTTGAGACTGTCGAACTCCTGCGTTGGTTCGAAGAGGCCAAGTATGTGGATCTTGAGCTCGTTATAGTTCATTCTTGCGGGGTGTGGGCGTGTCGCTCAGATAAAGATATTGTGGGAGATGCGATTGTAATAATTCTCTTAGCATGTTCTTGAGAGGGCTAAGAGTAACACCTTGTATGCATTCCCGAGCGTGTTGTTTCGGCGAAACACTTTCACTTTCACTCCCGATTTCCAGAGTAACACCTTGTAGAATAGTGTTCGGGACCGAAAATCGTTATATATCTACAATGGAGAAGGCTCGGGCTGAGCATTATTGTCCGACCTGGAAGCAGTTCAGAGTTCAGTTCAGCCCAGCCAACCTTCTGGGACGATAGAGGTGACTGTTAGACACAATGGGGCAGAGACCAAGGTCATTGGCAACCCGGAGAATGTTGTTCGCGAACTTGTCATCTTCTTTTCGAAAGCCTACCCTTCCCTTGAACTGGCATCGAAGCTCGTACTCTCGGTTGACAGTGTAGATTTCCTGCAAAGCTGTGCGGGCGTTCTTGCCTACTCTCCCGAGGGTCTTGTGATCTTGAAAAATACGACGACGCTGAAGGATAGAGAGCTCATGATGCTTCACGTCGCCGGAGCACGCATGTTCTACCTGATGGGAAGGAAAGAGAACGATTCGACCTCCTTAGACGAACTGGCGAAGATTACTGGACGTGTTACCGGGACTATTGCAGGCCGGCTCAGCGAACTCGTCCGAGAGCAACTAATCGAAAGAGTCGGAAAAGGCTCCTACAGGCTCACCACAATGGGACAGCGAATCATCATCCAGACGCTGATGCCGAAAGCTGTGCAGTTGCCGGAGAGGTAGAGAACATTGACAGAGCGTCCGAAGATCAAGGTTCAGATCGAATGGGGGGACATCAAACACACCGTTGAAGGCGACTTGGAGACTGTGGTGCAGGAGGTTATGCGGTTCGCGGCCCAGGTCCTGCCCAACTATTCACTAGCATCGAAGCTGACGTTCTCTCCGGATTACTCGTCGATGGTTGACGATCTTTCTGAAGTGGTCAAACTGACACCTGAGGGTGAGGCTGTCTTTCTGAAGCCTGAGATGTCAGCCGAACAATCGATCGCGCTTGTCCTGCTCGCTACTCGGGTTGCACATGCGGTGGGCACTCGATCTAGCGTCGATATGAGCCCTGAGAATATCAGCAAGGCTATCGGAAAATCTGTCAAGACAGTCCGCAATACCCTGGCGATGATGGGGAAGACAGGTATCGTCGAGCGGACCAATGAGGGAAACTACAGGCTCTCGATCCAGGGAATCCGCAAGTCGCACGAGATCGCGAGAGGCGTGACAGCTCGTGCCGCCGCGTCCCAGCCTGAAACAAAGGTGACCGCGCCAGGATGATACTAGAGAGGGTGCGGGGACAGGCGGGAGAGGGGGATCTCCCGCCCAATACTGGGGGAATCTAACCTTGCTCCACCGCACCCAGGAACTAACTGAACCGCTAGCACAATTAAAAAGCATACCGGAAGAGCTTCAACATCCAATACCCGAAGCACTCCTCCAGCTCTCGACAAAATCAATGCAATCACTACGAGGGTCCACACTCAACCCGAGAACCGTGTCCCTCGTGGACATGGGACTAGACGATGGAGACTCTGACGAGCACCTCGAAATCGGCGCATCATCAGTAGCACTGGGTTTGAAGCGCAGCCCAATCAATCCATTGAGAGAATCGGTTCCAATTGCAGCCTGCGACGCGTCCAGCGTCAAGATAGGCGAAACCGAAACTGGAATGATATTCGCCATCCGAGCGGTTGCCGTCTGGAGACAACCTGACAGGATCGCTTTCACACGCTGGGGACCCTTGCTGTTCCACATTCCCAACTCCGACGGCCAACCAGAAAAGTACCGAGACGACGACTCTCGCGCCTTCGGCGGGCTATCGGTCAAGACCCTGCGGGTTCTGACTAAGCTAAGGAATCATGTGGAACGCTGGGTCCAGGAAGAGCTAGCCTTCTCAGTCAAAGACGGTGTTGTCCTGTTCGACGGTTCATTGACTGCGGGGACGCCTGACAATCCTTCCAGTAGAGTCCAACGAATCCTCTCCACAGCCCGCAATAACAACAGTATCGTCATCGCTCTCTCGAAATCAACGCAGCTTACAGTTGGCGGGAAGAATATTCTCGGCTTCTTCGACGCCGAAAAAATCCCCCACATCATCGACATCACATCGGTTGTCGAGAACGAGTATCCCACGTATCCGATCAGATTCCTCGGACGCGTATGCGTGTCGAAACTATCACCGGACGGGTTCCTATTCCGCACCGATATTGACCGGGACGCCGATGAACAACAAGCATTGGTAGCACTCGGCCGAATTGCTGGCACCGACGTTATCTTCCATGGCTACCCTGAGACATTGAGGATAGCCCACATCTTCAGCACGTTCACCGCTAACGAGATCCTCGCCGTCCAACGATTCGTTGCCAGTAGCCATCACGTTAGTCTTCAGGCCCGGCCGAATCTCAGACGATCATTGTTCGGACCCTTCGGGACAAGCAGGTACGTGGCCTAGATGCGGATATACCGGAAGGAAGCGGACGAGGTACAGCTCATAGCCTTCCCCGACGAGCATGTTCAGAAAGGAGACTATTTTGTAATCGAGGACCCAACGCAGTCAAGAGGGCTGCTTGTGCAAGCGATCGACTTGCAGTACGCCAACGTTCCAGGGGTCCTAGAGGATATTCTCAGAGACGTAATGACCGATGGGGAGCTTTCAGGAGAAGATGTAGACCCATTGAACATTTCGAGCCAAGTGGATGCGTTGAAAGATACGAGGCTGGCGGTCTGCAAGATCCGCGGAACAATCGCCCAAGACGGAAGCCTATCGCCCAGCACGTCTTGGCTGCCCTCACGGACATCATCAAAGATCCGGCCCTACGCGGTCAACCGGTTGATAATGAACGGTGGAACGATGCCGGTCAAGCTCGGACACAACGATGGTGAGCCAATAAGCGTGGACGCCAGCGGACTCGACGGCGGTCTGAACATAATCACTGGAAGAAAAGGCTCAGGCAAGTCTCATCTCGCGAAACTACTCCTACTGTCAATGGCAGGATGGGGCGCGCCTTGTATTGTTCTTGACGTTAACGGGGAATACATCAACCTACACAAGTCGAAGGACGGACGACAATCGTCAGCCAGACTTACTGTGCTCGCGCCCAGGAGCGGGCTAAACTTCTCCATGGCCAAACTAGGGCTGAGAACTGTAGCAGGGGTCTTGAGTCACGCTCTCGATCTGCCAGCGACCTCTTCCAAAGTATTCACCACTATCTGGAAAGATCTGGAAGCTCGGGGAGACCTGACTCTGCCAACTGTGATCCAAGCAGTCCAATCGTGGAGCTGCCATGACAGCGTCCGAGAAGCACTGACTTCCAGGCTGCAGGTTTTGATGGAATCAGGATTGTTTGACGAGGCAAACCCGTTGACTGAAGAGCGAATTCTTCACACTATCGAGGGAGGCGGGGTCCTAGTGGTTAATCTGAAGAACCAGAGCCAGATAGTTCGACGTATACTTGTCGAGATCTTTCTCGGAGAACTGACCAAAATTCTCTCCTCAAACTGGCTCAAGGCCGCGTTTCTATTCGCAGAGGAAGCCCACCTTTACTTGCGGGACACGTACTGGGACGATATTGTTACCAGGATGAGGCATATCGGATTGTTCACGACGTTCATCACGAACCAGCCGGACACCGTTCAGGAGGCTATCTACAGGCAAGCGGACAATGTGTTCATCTTCAACTTCACAAACGAGCACGATATCGAGGCTATTGGTAAGGTAGCGAAAGCGGACAGTGACACGATACGCTACCTCGTAAGAGGAATACCCACCCGACGCTGCTTGCTGCTCGGCAATGTTGTCAAGGACTTGCCTCTGATGGTCGACGTGGAACAGCTGGACGTCAGAACGATGGGCGAGACGCGACTCTTCTTCTCTTAGCATAAGCAAGGCAGCGCCAGTCTCTCGTTGGAACTCGGTCTAGGCAAGTCCCGCGTCCCTGCTTGAGGGTTCTTCCCGGTAAGAACTCTCCTGAACCCTACGCTGAAGCCTGCGCCGGCCCGCAGCGGTCTACTCTCTAGCCATCCGGACTAGATCGGATGGCTGCTTCTTACTGTTCTCGGAGAGGCTCATTATTCCTCCAGTGAGACTTTGACCCTGTATTCCTTTGGCGGCAAAGATCTGCGCAACGCGCAAAGACGTGCCTCCTGCCATGCACACTAACAGGACCTTTCGATTGTCCTTGGGAAGGACATTCATGATATTATCGGGTATCTTCTCAGTTGAGATCAACGTTTGGACGTCTGATGCTCTCGCGACTTTGATCTTGCTCTCATCGCATCCAAGGGCCGATGCGACGAGTTTGATGCCATCCTCCTTCGGGACGAACATGCCATGGGTCCAAAGAACCTCGCCATAATCGGCTACGCTGGAGCTGGCCTGCGGAAGAGTTACTTCGAGAGGAGGGGGCGCTTGCGCCACGGTTCGTAGGGTGCTCCGGTACTTGTCGATGCCGTCTGCGAGCATCACAACAAACTTGTCTCCGACACCATAGTTCAGCATCTGTAAACAAGCGTAGAGCGCTAGCGCACTGCTCTCGCCGATGTCGTAACCTCTGCCGACGAAGAAGCGAAGGACTCGCCTGGCCGGCTCGAAGTCCACTTCGTGCTGTCCCGCGTATAGGGCTGGATCATAGAATCTGAGGCCCAATGCCTTGTCCTTAGTGCGTATTCCCGCGACGTCTTGATTGTTGAGCGGGAACACTACGTGGACAGACTTCTTGCCATATTTTGTCCACACGTATTTGCTAATGCCGGCTGACGTTCCTCCCGTCCCAAACGCGGAGATTATTTTGAAGTCAGCTAGTGAGAGACCATTGTCTCCTAGCTGCTGGTCTATCTCCGGCGCTGTTACTTTCTCGTGTGACTTGACGTTCAGCTCGTTATCATATTGTTCGGGGCAGAAGCCTCCGTAAACCTTGGCCAGCACCTTTGCTAGGTTGATCACGTCTTGTCTCGCGAGGAGACCTTCGATCTCGGCTCGCGACTTGTCGAACTGCGCTGCGTCCAGCCCGAGATCCGCTAGCTGCTCCCGGACATTACTCGCTGTTGCCTTGGCAATAACTAAGTTCTGATCAAGAGCCAATCCTGGTGCTGGGCAAATGTCGATGTCTAGGTTCACCGTCTTGACTGAGTTCCTGTTCAGTTCATCTAGGACGCCGCTCTGAAGCTTCCTTGAAACTAGGAAAATGACGTTGATTCCGATCTTTTCCAGCATTCCGAGGGCGATACCGAAATTGCCGGAGGTTGCCTCGAAGATTGTTTGACCAGTCCTTAGTCTGCCGGAAGCAATCGCATCCTCGATTATTTCAACAGCGGGGCGAACTTTGACCGAGCCACCCGTGATCTTCGAGTCGAACTTTCCAAAGACTTTGCTCTTCGCAGGTATATCGAGACCATATTCGACACGAGCGCACTCGATGAGGGGAGCCGTCAGATCCTCCAAGGGCGTTGGATTGACGAAAGTCTTGCTTCCGTCTCTCTCGACAAGATGAGGGACCTTGCTTCCTATTTCGCTCTGGAATCGTTTGAGAAGTGCTTCGTCAACCTGAGGCTTGGTTGTGGACTCTTGCATTCCTTATCTAACTGATGGGGGATACGGCTTTATATAACGTATGTCATAAACGTGCGGTATGACCCAGACCTACAAGGCTCCAAACGTTCCAAGCGATAGAATCACGCCTGAATTCGTAAGGGACGAGCTACTGAGCTGTTTCGAGAGCGCCAATAGAGAATTCGTCACGCTGCTAAACCAACCAGTTACCGACGAACAGTTGAAACAGCAAGTGAAACAGTTCGTAGAATCAGTCTTCGTCAACTGCGGCGCCAGCTACACAGACCCGACTAAACAGGGAATCCTGACGGCAATGAACGAGTGCAGGACTAACGCTGAGAAGATGATGGGCCCTCAAGGAGCCGGGATCATACAACACCACTATGATGAAATGATGAAACTGGTTGACAGACTGCAAGAACGGCCAGTCTACGTCGCAACGTCTCGTCTTGTCTGATTCCAACAAAGACGAGGTCAGCTGGTCGGACAAAGCTCTCCTCTCGTAAGTCATTAGTACGTCTGGCTCCGCACAGCCCCCAGAATTGGAGTCCGTAACCCAACAGCTTCACACTCCTAGAGTCGTTCGACTCGACCGTATTGTCGACGAGACGCCTTCAATCCGTTCTTTCTGGTTCAGTGATTCTACCCTACACAATGCTAAGCCGGGCCAGTTTGCTATGGTTTGGGTCCCAGGGATCGATGAGGTTCCGATGAGCGTGCTAGCATTTCACGGGAGAACAGAGGCGGGTGTCGTGATCAAGAAGGGTGGGCCGGTTAGCACAGCGCTTTGGGAGAAGAAAGTTGGCGACAAGTTCTGGGTCCGAGGCCCTTATGGCCACCCGTTCAGTGTGGGACACCACCACAAGCTGCTGGTTGTCGGTGGAGGAACAGGACTCGTGCCACTCATCTCTTTCCTAGTCCATCTGCGGGGACGAGATGTCACATTGATCACTGGTGCTAGGACATCGAGCGAGCTCTTGTTCAAGGACTGGCTGCTTGACGAAAGCAAGGAGCACCACTTCAAGCTCGTCTTCGCCACCGACGATGGAACATATGGAGAGAAGAATCAGGTCCCGAAGGTCGTCGAGCACGTATTGAAGGAAGGAACCTTCGACGCAATCTACACCTGCGGACCCGAACCCATGATGAAACTAGTTTACGACCTGGCGATACAGAAGAGATGTCACATACAAGTCAGCCTCGAAAGAGTGTTCAAGTGCGGAATCGGAATATGCGCCGCCTGCGTAATAGGCCCATACCTAGTCTGTCACGATGGACCGGTGTTTTCTGAAAGAGAACTCACCGGGATGCCTGAGTTCGGCCACGCGCGACGCGACCTCTCCGGTAGGAAAGTTCCAATCGGCGCTTCACATTAGGCTCTGGAGTGGAGCTAAAGCTCGGCCGGATTCCTTATGTTTATCCTTCAGAGGACAAGGGCCGCGATGTCACGAAAATGCCGCCCGCGTTAGCGAACAAGAATCCCGTTGACCTGATACAAGTTAATCCCTTAACCAGCTACTTATGGGACCCTATTTCGCAAGGGGTCAGTTATTGTCGCCTCTCAATCGATCAACCTGCCGTGCGAGCTTTCGCGCAAGGAGTTTTGAGTAGGGTTCCGAAGGAATTGCGATCAGTCGAAGAAGATAGCCTCGCCTTCCGTCGCAGTGCAACCTCTCTATCTCTCGACGATCTCGTTGAGGATCTAGATTCGTTAGATGACCTCACGGTGATAGTTCGAAGGGCAGCAAATCTTGTGAGGGACATTGAGAACCCAGATTTGCTTCAGTACATCGCACCAGCGCTGAATTGGTAGCCTTTGTAAACAACGTGCCTCCTCTTCGTTCCATTTCTCAACCAACGAAGCAGGAAGAGGGTTCACCCGGGTCTCGAATTAGGAGGAAAAGAGCGACGATGCCGATCCGCTACATGATTCGTCCCATATTGCGCGGGAAAACCGGCCTGTTTGACACTAATCTACCGTTGGCCCAAACTCAGGATGCGATTCATTTGACTGTCCACGAGCATAGGGAGGCGTCCATTTTGGATGTCTCATCAGTTCGAAAGGACGGACTCTCAGCCTTTCTTCGCTTTTTGTCAATCATGCCTGAAATCAAGTCCGGGCTGAAGGTGATGACTCGAAGAAATCACTTCTCGTCCAGAGTAGTTTTCGATCCCTACGCGGCCGCTGCATCGGCCTGGATTCAGGGACGTTCCGCCGCCGAATACCTTCCACGATATGTGTTGGATTATCTCAAAGCGGCGTTAGGATATTCTGACTCGAGAGAATGGAGAACATCTATAGTTTTGTGCTCTATAGCCACTGAAACTCTTCTCGCTGAGCTTTACGAAGACCAGTTTCATAAACAAGCACCTGATATTCCCCTTGGAGCTCTTAAGGAGAGGATCATTGATTCTTCTCGGCAAAGGAGTCGAGGTTCAGCACTGCCTAGCGAGATTGTTGATTGGATTGATAAAGTCAACACAAGCCGAATCGGAGCAGTTCATCGGGGCAGTAGGGAGCTTTCAGCTAGGGATGCTTTCGATGCCCATCGAGGGCTGGTAAAGATCGCATTATGGTACTATTACAAAAGCCAATCTGCTCCTGAGCGGACCACCTCGTTGAAAACGTAGTAGATAGTAACCAATCATAGAGAAGAATCCGGCCAGGAGTGCGAATCTTCCGCGGAAGGAACGCTCTTGTGTTGATGCCTCCCCGGTGCTCGCGCTCTAGTAACGTATCCTATTCTGGATGCCTAGGCAAGGAACGATTAAATATCTCACAACGCCTCCCAACTGTTCAGAAGGAATAAGCTATACCAACTCACGGCTCGCTAACAAAAGCGGGAAAAGTCAGACAGCAGACTCCTAAGATTCAAGCATTGGACAAGCCAGGCCTCTCACCAAGAGAGAGGGTCCGGCGGAATTCTGAGAAGAGGTTCGTCCTCGGCAGAAAACCAGGACAGAACTATATCAGAACCTAAACGCCCGCCAGACAGTTCTATCCGCTTATGACCGAAGAATCGTGCCTAAGTCTCCTTTTGTGTTTACCTTATTAGCGGCAGTCAAGACTAGTTCTATCCGATTTCAGATGGAAAAAGTCAGTCAGATGCAGCGCGGACTCATGGTGCGCGTAGTATTGTCAATAATCACGCTAGCGGCCTTCTTGGCCGGCTCTCTCATCTTTGTGGGCTTCTACACTTCGGGCTACGATCTGTTCCAGAAAATCGTAGTTATCCTGGTTGCTATGATAATCGCATTTGCAGCCCTGGCGATCGTATGGGTCACTTGGGCCGGTCGTCGAGGCATGATGGGCTGGTGGAGAGACTAGCCAAATAATCGTGAACTGCCAAGCTCTTATCTAGAACGCTTCTTCCTAAGCCTCCGGCAACAAGTTTCGGGGACTATGCGTTGTCTCTGTTAATTGATACTCTACTCATCGTTCAATCGACCCTAGTGTTCCTTCTTGCCGGATACGAGTATCTTACCCTGATGGACTTCCCGGCTTTACCAGAAAATACAATGGCACCGTCGAACAGTTCCATGGTTTCGATTATTCTTCCCGTGCGAAATCAGGCAAATACATTATCCGAATGCGTCGCCTCACTGATTGGCTTGGATTATCCCGCGAAAGAGGTGATCGTCGTAGATGGCAATTCGACAGACGAAACCCAGAACATTCTCAAGAGCTTTGATAGTAAAATTAAACTCGTCAACGAAGAGCCTCTTCCTCCGGGCTGGGTGGGAAAGAACTGGGCCTGCCACCTAGGCTACAAACAAGCCACGGGCGATCTACTTCTGTTCACAGACGGTGACTCTGTCCATTCGCGCGACAGTCTAACAAAAACCGTGAACTTTCTGCAAGACAGCAAAGCGGACCTCGCTACCCTCGCCCCCGCCGCGATTCTTCGAACCTTCTGGGAGAAACTTCTCCAGCCCCCCATCTTCTGGCTCATCATGATGTTCGTCGGCGGCAAATGGGTCAACGATGACAGCAAACCCCGTTGGGCTCTTGGAAATGGCCAATACATGCTCTTCCGACGTGAGGCCTACAACAAAGTGGGCGGACATTACGCAGTTCGCAACAGGATAACCGAGGATTACTCTCTCGGCAGATTGATCAAAGCCCAGGGGCTTAGGCTCAGAATGGTCACGGCCTCTGGGTCACTGGGTGTTCGAATGTACTCTAGTCTCCCGGAGATCTGGAGGGGATGGAGGAAGAACTTCTACTCCGTCTCAGGAAACCATCCACTTTTTCGGGCCATTTACCGACTCGTACTCCTCTTCGCATTTCTCGTTCTCCCCTTCATCGTGCTCGGATACGGCACCTACCTTGCACCAAGCATGCCCCTGAACATCTACCTCCTCACGGGCGCTTTCATGGCCGCGTTCCTCTGGCTCGGGCTCATCATCCTCGACCGATCGATACGCGTAAACCCACTCTACGCGCTTCTACTACCCTTCGCCATCATGGTCTACATGGGAATAGGCATCGACTCGACTGTCAGAGGAGCACTAGGTCTAGGCTTCTCATGGAAGGGGCGAGTATACGGAAAACCCATAACTGGCCAGTTCGAAACCGGAGTTCCCTGAGATAGAAAACGCGAGTGGGAATGAGTGGATTGAGCCACACAACGGAACAAGTCTCTACTGAAATCGTAGAGCGTCTGCTCAGTCTTGACTGTCCCTCTCGCGAGGACGTTAACCGAATCAAGATCGAAGTCTGCAGGCTACACAGGTCACCTACTGTTCCCCCTAACTCCGATCTTCTTCAGCGGATCCCTGGTTCGGAGCTCACCCGCTTCAAGCCGCTCCTCGTCGGTAAACAGGTTCGTAGCGCTAGCGGAGTAACTACTGTCGCCGTGATGCCCAAGCCATACGGTTGTCCCCACGGAAAGTGCACATACTGCCCGGGTGGGCCCGAAGTCGGAGTCCCAAGAGCTTACACTGGAAGAGAGCCAGCTGTCATGCGAGCTCTGGAGAATGACTACGACCCCTTCCTCCAGGTTCAGAGCAGGGTCGCCCAGCTTCGCGCGATGGGACACCCGGTCGACAAAGTAGAGCTGATCCTTGTCGGCGGCACATTTCCATTCCTACCAAGAACCTACCAGGAAGACTTCGTCAAACGATGCCTCGATGCCTTGAACGGCATCGACTCACCTTCCCTGGAAGAAGCGAAGAACATAGCTGAATCAGCAGATGTCAAGAACGTCGGGATTACCGTCGAAACCAGGCCCGACTGGGCACGGAAGGGCCATGTGGATCACATGCTCTCCATAGGGGTGACACGCGTCGAGATTGGGGTCCAGACCTTGTACGACGATGTCTATGAGAGAATCCACAGAGACCATACGGTTGCCGATGTTGTTCAGGCAACGCAGACTCTGAAGGATTCAGGAATCAAGGTCGGGTATCACATGATGCTAGGACTCCCAGGCTGCAACGCTGGGCGGGATTTAGACGCGTTCCGGAAAATCTTCGAAGACCCCGACTTCAAGCCTGACATGCTGAAGATCTATCCATGTCTGGTCACACCTGGAACACAGCTCTACGAAGAATGGAAGAGAGGAGAATACAACCCCTACTCCACCGAGGAATCAGCCCATCTCATAGCAGAGATCAAACAGTTCGTCCCACGCTGGGTAAGGATCATGAGAATTCAGAGAGAGATACCGGTGGATGGGATCGCTGACGGCGTGAAGCACGGGAATCTCCGACAGCTCGTCCAGGAAGAGCTGACGCGTCGTGACATGAAATGTGAGTGCATCAGATGCAGAGAAGTCGGTATCCACTTCCTCAATAGAGGAGAAAGTCCTGACTTGGAACGAGTCCAACTTCAAAGGGTCAACTATGATGGTTCCGGGGGAACCGACATTTTCCTATCTTTCGAGGATCCCGAAAGTGACATACTCGTTGGGTATGTTCGACTTCGGATACCAACTGAGAAGGCTCACAGACCAGAGATAGCCGGACAGGATGCCGCAATTATCAGGGAACTGCACGTTTTAGGGCAGACAGTTCCCGTGGGAGGTCGGATAGCGGGTGCGTTTCAGCACAAGGGCTACGGGTCCAAGCTTCTCGCGGAAGCAGAACGAATATCTTGGGAAGAATACGATCGCACAAAAATGCTGGTGATTAGTGCCCTTGGTACCAAGGGGTATTATTCTCGCTTCGGCTACACACACGACGGACCTTACACGTCCAAGAACATGGCGTAAGAATCCTTAACCGGATATGTACCTCACAGATTCACCTCGAAGACGTGTTGCATGAATGACCGTCCGAGAGTTAGAAGGATACCAGGGGCAAGTCCTTCAACGGCTACGGAAATCCAAGGCCAAGATCGGTAGCGTCATCCGCCTCACTTCGAAATCGGGCGAAGCGTTCGAAGGGACTTTGATTCCTCGGTCAGAGTATTCCGATCACACTCACATCGTCTTGAAGATGAAAAACGGTTACAACATAGGTATTTCTCTCGACAGAACAAAAACGCTGGAGGTCATCGGGGAAGGTGAGAAACCCCACTTCACCAAGCCTTCCCCACCGGCGAATCATGTTGGGTTACCGAAGGTTGCCATCATCAGCACTGGTGGGACTATCGCCAGTAGGGTCGATTATCGCACTGGCGCTGTGCAGCCTGCACTCACAGCGGCCGACCTTGCAAGCGTCGTCCCCGAACTTTCGTCAATCGCCGAAATTGACGCTCACATACTCTTCAGCGAGTACAGCGAGAACATTGGCCCAAACCATTGGAAGGGGATGGCCGAGGAAGTCGCCAAAAGAATAGCCAACGATGCAGACGGGGTCGTGATAAGCCATGGAACAGACACCTTGCACTATACGGCGGCAGCTTTGAGTTTCGCGCTCGCAAACCTGCCTGTTCCCGTCCTACTTGTCGGTGCTCAGCGATCTTCTGACCGTCCCAGCTCAGACGCGGCCTCCAACCTCACGGGAGCAGTCGCCCTCGCCGCACGAGCCGACATGGCCCTCGTCGGTGTCGCTATGCACCAAGACCTCTCCGACCACATCATCCTTGCTCATCGAGGCACCAGGGTTCGAAAATGTCACACGAGTCGTCGAGATGCGTTCAAGTCCATCAACTCCACTCCTATAGCAAGTTACGATCTGAAGACCGGCCAGATCGAAATGACGAACGGAGTCCCGAAGAAAGACAAATCCCGCCAGTTGACCTTGAAATCTCGTTTTGACCAACACGCATACTTGATCAAATTCTACCCTGGGTTCAACACTGGCATAATTGACTCAGCCGTTTCTGCAGGAGCCCGAGGAATAGTCCTCGAGGGAACAGGGCTAGGTCATGTTTCCAGACACTTATTTGAGTCTGTGAAGAAGGCGTTGAAGCGGGAGGTTCCCGTCTTCATGACCTCCCAGACTATATGGGGGCGAGTAGACATGAACGTCTACAACACCGGGCGCGACCTACTCAATCTCGGGGTCACTCCTCTTGAAGACATGATCGCTGAAACGGCAATTGTCAAGCTGATGTGGGCCGCAGCCCAGACCAAATCAGCTAGTAAGATTCGAGAAATGATGCTTCAGTCGATTGCAGGCGAAATGACCTCGAGGACGTTGGTGGAGGCTTCCTAGTCGTCCATAGATTATCGAGCCGTCGGCCTCAAGGTCGGCGTCGAGATACACCGACAGCTCGACACTGAGCAGAAGCTCTTCTGCGACTGTCCAACCATTCTATCAACAAAGCCACCCACAGTCACCTTCGAGCGGA
>WNGL01007054.1_pt1 | contig 14973 bp, 17 predicted proteins | sample 5400591 | NCBI WGS metagenome assembly WNGL01 (sample SAMN13153377, study PRJNA577476) | soil metagenome | isolation source: 80 cm soil or saprolite under Garry oak tree replicate 1 | place: USA:California | collected 2016-06-15
ACTCTAACGTATGCATCCGAGGCAGGTAAATGACAGAAGGTTATAGTCATTGAGCGCCGGCATCACGCGGAGCTCGTTGAGTACCGCCTTTTGAGTGTGAGATGGAAAGAGTTGGTGCTTATTTAAGCGCTTTAAGTCTTTCCGCTATTTTTTCGCGACAGTACTCCAGGTTCGTCTGCGCGAGCCTGTTCGAGCTATTCATCGTTGTGGCTCGCAGCAACGTTGCTTCTGCCTCCTGGTAGCGCTCAGCAAGCACCAAGGTCCAACCAAGGTCACTCACGTAGGCCGGATCATCTGGATCCAATTCGACCGCTCGGCGGCTCGCTGTCAAAGCCTCCTCGATGAAACCCTCATGACCCGCACAGCAACCGATGCCTTGTTGAAAGGCGGCAACGTCCGGAAATTTTAGCGAGGCCGCGCGGAATAGTTCAAGACCGTCGAAGTATTCTTCAATATCGATTAGGAAGGCGCCCGCTTTATCGATGATCATCGCGAGGTCTTCGGTATCTTCCGGCAATGACAGCAAAGAGAAAAACAACCGTTTCCCCGCGGCCCGGCGCTTTCGTTGATATTCGACAGACCCCATGCTAAGAATCGCAGGGGCGTAGTCCGGTTTAAGCTTTAACGCCTCGCGCAGTGCGGCCCGGGACGCAACTTGGTCGCCAAGTGCGCTACGAAAAATACTGTCGGCGTACGCGGCTTCCGCCCAAAACGGCCCTTCAGTCCGAGAGTCTCTTGACCTCATAAGCTTCATCCGGGACCCTTCAGCGAAAGCCAGGAGGCATTGAAGCATTCTGATGCTCAACCGAGAAGTCCTGTTTCTCTCCTTGGCTAGCCATCGGCTCCCGCCCGGGCCGCTCCTCGATGTCTGTATCGACGCTGTGAACCGCCTGTTGAATGATGCGTCTCGTAACGGAATCGAGGTGTGAACAAAGTGTCGTGTTCAGTTCCTGAAACTCGGGCCACAGGACCTCATCAACAAACGAGGCTGCCACTTTCGCCCGCACAGTTGTTCGACGCTGACCGGCATATCGATATGGCTTCAGACCATAACGGCGTAGCAAAGCGACCAAGAGTGACTTCGACCAACCGTCCGGTAGCGAGAAGCGAAACTCGACAGGTTGCTCGGTCTGTTCCAGTTCGTCGAGGCGCCGCCGAATTCGCTCCAATGCGCTTTCCGCGGCTTGCCGTTCTCCAGGATTCGTCGTTCGCGCAAAAAGTGTTTCAATCTTTCGCAGTTTTTCGATGAGACGGCTTTCTTCATCCGAACTCACGTTGAACATTCCCATATTTCCCTCGTTCAAGCTGGAGTCGATATGACAGAGAGATGGCATCCCTTTTCGAATACAGTGAGCTCGTATTTCAGCATCAGCCTTTTGATCTGAGCAAACCGTCTTTGCTTTCGCTCGATCATTTCGTAAACGACCTGCCTGAAATCGTCAGCGCCATCGCGGACGGCTTCATCAATCAATCGGTCAAGCGTTTGCTCGCGGATTTCCTCTGGCAATAAAGCAGTATTCCAAGCCACTAAACCCATAGTGATCAGGCTGCGAAACTCATCTTCCGACTGAGCTTCTTCGGTATACGGTCAGCCAGAAGCGCCCTCGCGACCTCTTATGAGTGAAGCCCGTTTTTGTTGCCGTGAACACTTCCGAATCTAATCCGATAACCGGGACGCAAGAGGTCCATCTCGGACTACAACAAAAAATGAGCGCTACCGCTGGAGAGTAGCGCTCATTTGGGGGAGCGGTTGTCTAAATCTCATGCAATTCCGCGGTTAGACACGAGTGGAGTTCCCGGGAGTTCGCTACTTGGGAACAATAAGCAGCCGAAAACACAGAAATGAACCTAACGTGATGTGATTGGTGGGATGGTTAAGTGGTTGAAGTGAAACATAAAACGACAATGGGCGCGACCGGGATCGAACCGATGACCTCTACCGTGTCAAGGTAAATCAGGGCATTTTATCCTGATTTACTCTGATTTCTTCTTGGTTCCTATGGTATTGCTTTTTCAGGTAACACCTGCCTCTCGGACTTGACTCGCTCAATATCCGCTTGAAAGCGGATATTGCGGGTGCGATTCGGTAGGAAAAACGTCCAATGACGGCCCGATTGAAGACTTCCGGGGTTCACATCAGCCGGAAAAGGAGTGGTAGGACGATATCTTCCACCATCCGAGCGCCGTTTCGGGCGATTGCCAGCCATGATGTGTCGCATCATGTCCGTGAATTCGAATTCGAAGCCGTGATCGGTCGGTTCACGACCGTGAACTCGAAATCAAAGCCATGATCTGTACACGCTCAAACAAAACTTTCTTGACAAGTGATTTCGTCCAATGCGTAACTCCTTGAAAGTCCATGTCTCGGTTCGCTCAAGCGTCCGACAGTCTGCTAGGCCGAGCGGAGGCGGGAGAGTTCGGCGACAATGGTGTCCAGGCGTTTGAGGATATCGTCATAGTGGGTTTCCTCGGGCGTGGGTTGTTTGGCGAGGAATGAAATCGCGCCGCCGGGTTCGAGTATGGCACGGTCGATCAGATCGAGTGAGGCAAAACCCTGCTTGTGGGCGGCCTCTTCGAGTTCCTGTATGGTGATCAGTTCTTTTTTGAGAACCTCTTTCTTCAGTTGGCCACAGTCGATAAGTACCTCCGGTTCGCCTTCGATCAGGCGGTCCAGCGGTTCGTGAAAATAGAGGAACCGGACAACGATGTAGTTAACGACCAGCAGAGTCGTGGCGCCGATGATCCCCCCACTCACGGAGTTATCATTGCCGATAATCGCATTTTGAACAGTGTTCGAGAGTGTTAACAAGACAACCAGATCGAAAGCGTTGAGCTGTGCCAACTCTCGCTTTCCAGCCAGGCGAAGGCCGGCGATCAGAAACGCGTAGACCAGAATCGGACGGATGATTTTTTCGAGTATCGACACGTCGGGGTGAAATAGATCACGCCAAAGAGCTGCATCCATAGACCCTCCATCGAAGTGATGCCGACTATCTTAGGAGCCGGCTTGGACCGGCGGAAGGCAAAAAAATCAAGACGTCGTCTCCAACAATATTTTGCGGCTCACATTTTACATCGGCGGATTCGCGGCGAGCGCGCGCATCAAGTCAGCCACAAGTAGAGTGTGGTGTCGTTTGGGGGCATGACGATAACGTCGTCGGCGTACATTGAGATCAACGCGTCGATGTCCCCGGCCTTACCGGCCTCGTTGAGCGCCTGACGCAAGGCGAATATCGGATCCTGTCTATAGGAGATCTGTGTACTCACGGCTTTGGTGTCTAAGCCTTGTACACCCCGCAATCGTGCGAAGTCAATTACGTCTGAAACTCTGAAACCGACCTCTCCCCGGGGGGAGGGCTTTTGTGAGAGAATTTGGTTGATGCCCAAAGCATTCCTTATTGCGGCGCTTCTCGTACTGGGCCAAAAACCGCAGGAGACCGGGATCGTCATGGGAATCGTCGTCCCCCCGGTGTCGCAACAGATTTCCCCGCCCGTGCAGGTGATACTGTTACCGGCGCAATACCGCGATCTTTGGAACAGCGATCTCCAAAAGCGCCTCGATGTTTATTGGGAACATTACAAGCCCGCGTTTGCCCGCCGAAAGGAATTCTTTTTTGAAGTCTCAAAGCAGGCGCACAAAGAAGCGACAAATTATGTGATCACGCGTATGCGGAGGGATCCTTCAAACAATTTTTCGAACTACCTGAAGGACGCTTCGCCGGACGGAAGATTCGAATTCCGGAACGTTCCCTACGGTGAATACAAGATCCTGGCGGTTGGAACGGTCGGAAACCAGGACATGATCTGGCAGGATTCCCTCGAAGTCCGCGGCCCCATCCCTCAGTTTGTCGAATTGAAAAAACATATCCCGTGAGCTCTCCGCGCTTCGTCATGGTCGCGGGGGAAGCCTCAGGCGACATGTACGGCGCCGAAGTGGCACGCTGCCTTTTCAAGAAATTTCCAAGCTGCCGCATCTACGGCCTGGGAGGACCGAAAATGCGGCAGGCGGGCGTTCAGCTGGAGGGAGACATCAGCAAGACCGCCGTCATCGGCCCCTTTGAAGTCATCAGCCATCTTGGAACGCTTTATCGCGTTTTCCGCCGCATTGCCGAACGCATCGAAACGGATCCCCCGGCCGCCGCCATCCTCATTGACTTTCCCGATTTCAACCTTCGGCTCGCAAAAAGACTAAAGCAGGCGGGCGCGCCGGTCTTTTACTACATCAGCCCGCAGGTTTGGGCATGGCGTGCGGGCCGCGTCAAGCAGATCAGACAGCTCGTCGACAAGATGCTGGTCATCTTTCCCTTCGAAGAAGAACTTTACCGGAAGGCCGGCATCGAAGTGGAGTTTGTCGGTCATCCACTTATGGACATGGTCCGCACGACAAAATCGAAAGAAGAATTTTGCGATGATCATCGATTGGATCCAAAGAAACCTATCGTTACTTTGCTTCCGGGCAGCCGTAGTAAAGAAGTCCGATTCATCCTCCCCATCTTGTGTAAGGCAGCCGAACTGATCGCAGCGGCAAACCCTGACGCGCAATTCGTTCTGCCGATCGCGCCCGGGCTCGATCCGCGTCTCATCGAGAGCATTATCCAATCGCGCCCGATCACGGTTCTGAGCAATGAGACCTACAACGCGATTCGATATTCGCGCGCCGCAGTCGTTGCCAGCGGGACAGCCACGCTCGAAACGGCGTTGCTCGGTACGCCCGAGGTTATCGTGTATCGAATTTCGCCGGCCACCTGGTTTCTGGGAAAGCTCTTTTTGAAAGTGCGGCTGTTCGGAATCGTGAATATCATTCTTGGCGAAGAGGTCGTGCCTGAGTTGTTCCAGGATCAGATGACACCGGCCGCTGTGGCGGAGATGACGCAGCGGCTTATGGATGATGTATGGATGCAGTCCCGCATCCGGGGAAATTACGAGCGCCTGCGCCGCCAGTTGGGATCGGGGAACGTTGCCGAACGTGTAGCAAATGCTGTCGCAAGCGCCGTCAATTCCGGACAGCCACGAACGAGAGAATGATCTTCGATTCGACGGGCCTTCCGAAGGCCGTAGCCGGAGTGAACTCGGCAAGCGACATCATTTCGCGAATCCAGCCATCCACCTCGGGATTCTGAGGCCCTGACAGAACCTCGTAATCGATCACACGCCCTTCATCACCAACATGGGTTTCGATTGTGAGAGGTTCGTCGAGGTTCTGCTCGTCACTAGAGACAAAGCGCAACATCGTGTGATCTGTCGTACGCACGGGCTTGTATAAACCGAACACGGGTTCTTCTTTCAAGCGAGCCGCGGCCAGCGCCGTGTTATCGGAGGCCAGACAGCCCAACAAGATGCCGAAAAACAGTGTCGTTAACGAAACTCCGAAGAGTGCCGGAATCACTAGTGGCTTAAAGACATAGTTCAAGCGGTTCTCGAAGCGGGCACGGAAGTTCTTATTGCGTTCCTGCGACAGCCTAACGCGTGTTTCCAGGACCATATCCTCGGGCAGCGGTGATCTTTCCATGCGTGACAATAAACTTCGCATCGATTTATAGGACTGCAATTGCCGCTGGCAGGCCTGGCAGAGGGTGACATGGACTTCCAGACTCTCGGACTCAGCGGCCGTCACCATTGAATCGATAAAGGCGCTCATCAATTTTTGGGCCGAAGAACAATCTAAACTACGCATTGCAAAACCTCAAAGATACCGCACCGATAAATAGCGCATCAGCGACTTCTTCAAATCGGCGCGAGCCCGCGCCAGCCTGGATTTGACGGTTCCCATCGAAATTCCCAGCACGTCCGCGATCTCGGTATAAGAAAAACCTTCGATGTCGCGAAGGACAATGATGGACCGATGTTCGTGGGAGAGTCTCCGCAGAGCTTGCTGGATTGCATCCTCTCGTTCCTTTGCCTGAAGAACTTCTTCAGGCGTGGGACCCGCGTCGGCAACACCGTCGCCCGGCGCATTCCCGTTAGGTGATTCATCGAGCGATAAAGTCGCGTACCGATGCCGGCGCTTCCACCACCGCAACCGGTTCAAGATTTCCGAGAATGCGATTTTGAAGATCCACGTCTTCAAAGCTGCTTCGCCCTTAAATCCTCCGATGTTGCGGAAGATCTTAAGGAAGATGTCTTGAACGGCGTCGGATGCTTCGGCGGCATCGCCGGTCATGCGGTAAGCAACGTGGTAAATCGGCCCACTATAGGTGCGGACCAGTTCATCGTAAGCCGCATCCTCATTGGCCTTCAGGCGCGACACAAACAGCGCTTCCTGGGCTGTCAGCTCGGCAGGCCGATCCAGCCAGTTATAGGTGATTTCTCTGGGCATTTCGTTGCCGTTCGAACGTCACTTTACCACCATATCAAGAGACACCGGCAGAAGTAAATTGTTCCACAAACTTCAGGCCTGCAGCCATTATTTCCTTCATGGCTCCTTCGGTTGGCGCTTCGCAGTATACGCGCAACAGCGGTTCTGTTCCGGATTGCCGGAAGAGAATCCAACTATCGTTCTCCAGAAAGACTTTCACACCATCCAGTGTGCCGATTCCTTGAATGCGCCGGCCGGCGAAAGCGGGTGGAGGATCTGTCTTCAATCTGTCGACAACGCTCTGGCCGGCTTCGATTGGAATGTGGAGATCGCGGCGATCATAATGAAATTCGCCGAACTCATCCCACATTTCGCGAATAAGCTGTGAACAGCTCTTGCCTGCAGCGGCAAGTAAATCCAGAAAGAGGAGATTAATAAAGATGCCGTCGCGCTCGGGCAGATGGCGCGAAAGTCCGATGCCGCCGCTCTCTTCTCCTCCAATGAGAATGTCGTGTTCGAGCATCAGCTCAGCGATGTTCTTGAAGCCGATCGGCCGTTCGTACAGCTCGAGACCCAACTTTGCTCCGATGCGGGGAATCATCAGACTCTGCGAATATGTCCGGGCGACGGAGCCACGCCAGCCCTTATTGCGATAAACGTGGAGCAGCAGGAGCGATAACGTCTGCAATGTGTTGACGTATTGTCCGGTCTCATCGACGATACCAAGCCGGTCGGCGTCGCCGTCGGTAGCCAGGCCGATATCGCTTCCGGACTGACGAACCACGCCGGCCAGAGGTTCCAATTGAGGCATCATCGGTTCGGGATTGATTCCACCAAAAAGAGGATCTGGGTCTCCACGGATCGTCCGGACGGTGCAGGATGCGCCGGCCAGGAGATTTTCGAGAATGTACCCGCCGCAGCCGTGCATCGAATCAACGACGATCTTCAGTTTGGACTTTGAAATCCGGTCCCAGTCGACCAGCGACTTCATATGCTCGCTGTAGTATTTCTCCGGCCCGATGATCTCGATCTCCGACTGTAGCGGCGGTCTATCATTGAGGCTGCGCGCTATCGCGCTTGCGCTTCGCGGACCGCCGTACTGCCGGCGCTCATAGAGCGCCGCTACAGCAGCTTCAATCTTCGCCGTAATTGGTGGTGTAGCGCTGCCGCCGAAGTGTGCCTTGACTTTGAATCCGTTAAATATCGGCGGATTGTGACTGGCCGTAATCATGATGCCGCCGGCGAATTTGCGCCGGCGGACTTCAAAAGATACATACGGCGTCGGATAGGGACGGTCCATCATCACGACCCGAAAACCGTTACCGGCGAATACCTCGGCCGCCGCATGTGCGAACTTCGAGGATTGGAAGCGCACGTCAAAGCCGATGAAAACGGCACGTTCGGTCTTCTCGACCGTTTTGAAGTACTCGGCCGTGGCCTGAGCGGCATACCGCACATTCTCAAAAGTAAACGTATCGGCAATGACGCCTCGCCAGCCGTCGGTGCCGAATTTAATCGGAATGTTCATAGGTTAAATCCCTGCTTTGGAAGAGGATCACAACTGCGAATAATCGGTCACGACTGTCTTATCTCCTAAAACGACGCCCGGCCGCAGTATCGCGTAGCGTCCGATATAGCACCCCTTGCCAACAATGCTTTGCGAAACGCGAGCGCCGGCATCGATGGTGTTGCCGGACCAGATGACAGAATCCACGATCTGCGCGCCCTCATCGATCTTGCAGTTCTTCCCGATAACGGAATTCTCAATACGTACGCCATCTCGAATCGTCACGCCGGAATCGATGATGGACTTCTCGTCCACGGCGGCGGTCCCGGGCAACAAGTTCCGGTCAAAGCCGCTAGCGGAAACGCGCGGTGACACAAATTTTTGCGACAGAATGTCTTGATGAACTTCGAGATACTTTTGAGGTGTTCCAATGTCGATCCAATACTGATCCAGAATGAACGACAAGACCGCCTCTTTCCGCTCCAGCAATGTGGGGAATAGTCCGCGTTCAAAAGAATAAGGCTCGGCCTTGGGAATATACCTGAGCACTGATGGTTCAAGGACATAAATGCCTGCGTTGATCGTGTTGCAGGTGACTTCATCCGGGCCGGGCTTCTCTATGAATCGCTGAATCCAGCCATCGGGTGTGGTTTCAACCAGACCGTAGGCGGACGGATTCTCCACCGGGGTCAGGACGATTGTTGCGACGGCGCGCTTCGCTTTATGGAGAGCAATGACGGCAGCTAAATCGACGGACGTCAGCACATCGCCATTGAAGACGACGGATGTGGAATCGATGTGTTCTTCCGCATTTTTGAATGCGCCGCCTGTTCCCAGAGGCGTGCCTTCGACGGCATACCGAATCCACACACCGTAATCGGAACCGTCTTTCAAGAGATCTTCAATTTTCCTTGGCTGATAGGAGAGGCTCAGAATGATTTCCTGGATACCTGCGCTTCGCATCAAATCGATTTGATAGAGCAGAAATGGTGAGTTGGCCACCGGAACCACAGGTTTGGGTGTGTTAATCGTGAGAGGCCGAAGCCGCGTGCCTTTGCCACCGGCGAGAATGAGTCCCTTCATACGAGAATGAGTCCCTTCATAGCTGTTTTCTATACTAGAATATCCGCATGAATCTGCCCAACGGGCTGACGTTGATGCGGATCTTTCTGGTGCCGCTCCTCGTCGCGGTGTTGCTGACAAAATACAACGTCCTCATTGCCGCCGCGATTTTTCTTGCGGCTTCGCTGACCGATCTGCTGGACGGCTATTTCGCCCGCAAAAGAGGGCAGATTACCACACTTGGCACTTTACTCGATCCGGTAGCCGACAAGCTGCTGATTTCCTCTGCATTCATTTCATTGGTTCAACTGCAAGTCGTTCCGGCCTGGATGGTCGTCATCATTGTCGGCCGGGAATTTGCCGTTACGGGTTTGCGCAGCATCGCATCAGCTCAGGGCTTCACGATTGATGCTTCCGAACTGGGCAAGATGAAGATGGTGACTCAGGTGACGGCCATCACACTTTTGATTGTCGGCATGCCGATGCCGAGTGGCACGCCTCATCCGATTTTTCATACGTTGGGTACGATCTCGCTCTACTTTGTCGTGCTGTTTGCAGTGGCATCTGCTTTCGACTACTTCCGGACTTTCTGGACCAAGATCGATTATCGTTTCAAGGCGCGGCAACGTCGCCGGCTGATTTTATTGCAAAAAAGGCAGCGTCGTCAGCTTCCAACTCGCGATGTACCAACTCACTGAGCAGGACCAGCGACTTCTGTTGAGGATTGCCCGAGACTCAGTTCAATCCTGTCTTTTAAAGGAAGCCCCGTATTTGCCGGAAGTGCCCGGCGGTCTGTTAACAGAACCTCGCGGAGTTTTCGTATCGATTCATAAACGTGGCGAGCTTCGGGGCTGCATCGGAAATGTTCACCCGGCGGGAGCGCTGTATCGAACCGCTGCAGAGTGCGCTGTGGCGGCGGCCGTGGGTGATCCGAGATTTGTTCCCATTACGCTCGAGGAATTGGCTGAGGTGGAATTCGAGATCTCTGTTCTTTCGCTGATCGAACCGGTCAAAAACATAGCCGACATCGAAGTGGGAAAGCACGGGCTTTTGATTAGCAAGCAAAATGCTCGTGGACTACTCTTGCCTCAAGTAGCGATTACTTACGGGTGGGATCGCGAGCGGTTCCTTTCCGAGACCTGCAGGAAAGCCGGACTTCGTGCCGATGATTGGAAGGACGGCGCGACCATCCATTACTTCAGTGCTTTTGTTTTCGGCGAAAGGCAGTTCCATTTGTTCGCCACTCCATGATCTTGACGATCCCTTATCCGAACATTGATCCCGTATTTCTCCGTCTAGGCCCGGTCCAGCTGCGATGGTATGGGCTGATGTACATGCTGTCGTTCATCATCGGGTTCTTCGTTTTGCGCCGTTACGCGAAGTACCGCAAGCTGAACATGTCGACGGATGACCTATACGATTTGTTGTTCTATTTAATTCTTGGAGTGATGATCGGGGGTCGCCTTGGCTATGTCTTATTCTATGATCTGGGCAGCTATATTCGCGAGCCACTGTCTGTATTCGCCATTTGGCAGGGGGGCATGTCGTTTCATGGCGGATTTATCGGGATGCTTCTGGCCGCGCTATGGATTACGCGAAGGAAAGGTTGGAATTTCTGGGATATCGCCGATCTAGGCAGCGCGGTTGCGCCAATCGGTTTGGGGCTGGGGCGCATCGGCAATTTCATCAATGGTGAATTGTTCGGCCGTCCTACGAATGTAGCCTGGGCCATGATTTTTCCGGAAGGTGGGAGTACGCCCCGCCATCCATCCCAGATTTACGAGGCGCTGCTCGAGGGACTCGTGCTTTTTCTGATCCTGCGATGGTTTTACAGAAAGAACTTCCATCGCGGGACGATCTTTTGGGCGTTCGTTACGTTTTACGGCCTGTTTCGTTTTCTCTCGGAGTTTGTGCGTGAACCCGACGCCCAAATCGGCTTCGATGTGGGACCCTTTACGCGAGGACAATTACTGACCGCTCCGATGCTGCTGATCGGAACTACGCTAATGATTATCTACGCTCGACGGAGTCCCCGAGCACCAACTCGTCCGCCGAGTAAGTCACGAGCGCAGTAGACGCGCGTTCGCCGGCGTTAACGATGATCACTTCCCCGATGGCCCTACGCTGTCCCTTGAGCCTGTTTATCTCTCTCGGCAACGCATAGCCCGCATAGACCCGCCGGTCGAAGTCTGTTTCTACATCCCGGTAAACGATAAAAATGTCTCCGGGCTTTACCGACCGGTTCTGGCCGATACTGAGATACACGATCGTACCGTCACCCGCAATACCACGATTTGTCCGGCTGATCGACTCGCCATTGACTCCGGGCTCGATATTGGGTCCTGCGAAAATGGACCCGTTGCTCAACAGCACAGTCTTGGTCGTGACGATCTCGCCTTTGATCCCGCTATTCGTCGTCATCATAGGACTGAAGGAGCGAGGGCGTTCCAGCGGTGGAAGCATGATCGGCTGGAACGGCAGCATGATATCGCCGACTTCTATTGCATCACCACAACTGTGGATCACACGCGCAAGCGAGAAATCCGCCTGGGTGACCGCAACCCTCACATATGCAATTTCCAGGTAGTGCATACCGAGGTCGCGCTCGTTTTTAGTTCTGCCGCGGGGATTTCTCAGAGTCTTCGTACGACGGACGACTTGATAAACAGTTCCATTAGCGATTCCATCTTCCGACCCCTGGCTCAGATACACATAGTCCGCTTCCGCAGCCAGGACACCGCTACTCGTGTCGAACCTTGAAATGACCCTCGCATTTCTTGGAATCGGCGCGACTCTCACAAAACCCGAACAGTAGAGGTCATCGATCTTGACCTCGGGCGTCGGTTTTCGCTCATCCAAAATGAATGTCCGTTCAGGCTCCGGCGGGAGCTGCAGAGGTGCAGGCGGCGGTGGAGGCGGTGGAGGCGGCGCGGGCGCCGGTTCCACTTCAGGCGCGGGCGGCGGAGGTGGCGGCTCCGGCGCCGGTTCAGGCGGCTTTGCTTCGGACAACACTGTCACTGGCCGGATCAGAATCTTGTCGTCCGGATAAACCCAATGAGGATTGATGATGTGTTCGTTTTGTTCCCAGAGCTGAGGCCACAGCCGAGGATTCTTCAGGACGTCGCCGGAAACAGCCCAAAGCGTATCCCCTTTCGCGACGACATGAACCTCGAAGTTTTCCGGATTGGCAGGATCTTGATTCGCGCTGACGTGACCATCCGGCCGAACCGTCAGATTTTTAGGCGGCGGTCCCTGCGCCGGCGGGGTCTTCGTGGGAGCCTGTCCAAATGCAACCGAAGTGATGACCAGTGTTGCGGTTAAGAGCATCCTCATAATTCCGCCATTAGTAGCAGATGAGCATAACATGGTCAACAAAATGTGGTCTGAAATCTGCGCGGATTTGCCAGGTGCGCAACTGTAGCGGCGGTCTATTACCGCCGACGATCTCTAATTTGCTGCACTGTCGGCGCTCGTAGAGCGCCGCTACAGTTACGACGCCCTCTCCCAAAGGGACAGGGAATCTGGTATCCTCAATCATTTCTCAGGTCGATCGATGAAGAGCGTAACGGTTTACGACAATATTTGCCAGGTGATTGGAAATACGCCGGTTGTGCGCCTTCATCGGATCCCGAAAAACGGCTGGCCCGAAATGCTGGTTAAATTGGAATCGTTTAACCCGGGCGGAAGCGTGAAGGACCGCATTGGCCTAAGCATGATTGAGGCGGCGGAACGGCAGGGACGTCTGAAGCCTGGCGGAATGATTGTCGAACCGACAAGCGGGAACACCGGAATCGGGCTGGCCATGGTCGCGGCGGCCAAAGGATACAAGGTGATTCTGACGATGCCCGAAGAGTACAGCGTCGAGCGCATCACACTCCTGCGCGCCTACGGCGCGCAGGTGGTCTTGACGCCGCGCGAGCAGGCCATGCAAGGCGCGATCGATAAAGCGGAGGAGTTGGTTCGCCAGAATCCTGATTACTTTATGCCCCAGCAATTCAAGAACCCGGCAAACCCCGAAATCCACCGGAAGACGACCGCCCGAGAAATTCTTGAAGCCTGCGGCCAGAGGCTCGATGCCCTGATCGTCGGCCTGGGAACCGGCGGAACCGCAACCGGGACCGGCGAAATCGTGAAGCAGAAAATCAAGTCGCTGAGACTTTTCGCCGTTGAGCCTGCGGAATCGCCGGTGTTCTCTGGCGGCAAGGCGGGGCCGCACAAGATTCAAGGCATCGGCGCCGGATTCATTCCCGAAGTCTTCAATCGAAAAGTAGTCGATCGATTTATCCCGGTTTCGTACGACGATGCGCGCAAAGCCGCGCGCCGGTTGGCGGAACAAGAGGGGATTCTTTGCGGAATCTCTTCGGGAGCGATTCTTCACGCAAGCTGTATGGTCGCACCTGAACTGGGCCGCGGCAAACGCGTGCTCGCCATCCTTCCCGATACGGGCGAGCGCTATCTTAGTACGGAGTTGTGGTCTTGAAATGGTGGGTCCAGGCGCGTTGTGCGTTTCTCTCACTCTACGGAGTTTGGCTGAAGTCTTTTCCTCGGACTTGACCGGAGCGGACTGCGTCGAAGTCCGCCTGGATTACCTGGACAATCCACGAGAATCCGTCACCACGCGTTGGGACCGCCTTCCGGTGCCCGTCATCGCCACATGCCGCGGTCGGGAACAGGGCGGAAAATTTCAGGGGTCAATCGAGGAAGAAGTTCGAATCCTTCAATATGCGGTAGAAAACGGCGCGAAATTCATCGACATCGATCATCGGTTTGCTCGATCTGTCGCAGGCGCCCAGGTCATCGGGTCGTTTCATGATTTCGCCGGCACTCCGTGCGATATCGACGCTGTGCTCGAGCGCGCCTGCGCCGGCCCGGCACAGATCGCGAAGGTCGCGACGTTGGTGAATTCCTGGTCCGACAACCGGCGGCTCCTTTCATTGCTCTCCCGCTCGTGGCCCAAACCGGTTATCGTTACCGGCATGGGAGAGATCGGCCAGATCACGCGCATCGTTGGACCTGCGCGCGGCAGCTTTTTGACCTACGCTGCTTCGACGACCGCCTCGGCGCCGGGACAACTCTCGGCCGAGGAGATGCTCAACGTCTACCGGTTCCGGCGCGTCAGCCGATCGACGAAGCTGATTGGCATTGTGGGATCGCCTGTCGGGCATTCTCTCTCTCCAAACATTCACAATCGGGCATTCCATTCGCTGAACTTGGATTTCGTGTATCTGAAATTTCCTACGGCCGATCTGAAAGACTTTTTTGAAAATGCGCTTGCACTCGGCATCGTTGGATTTTCCGTCACCATTCCGCACAAGACAGCGGTCATCCCATTTTTGGGTGAGATTACTGCCGAAGCGCGCGATGCCGGGGCCGTGAATACGGTCTGCTGGCGAGATGGTAAATGGATCGGCGACAACACCGACGTTCACGGTGTGCGGGCTGCTCTGGCATACGCGAAGTTCGATCCCTCGGGGAAGATAGCCGTGATTCTTGGGGCCGGCGGTGCGGCTAAGGCCGCAGTGGCGGCACTGAAAAACGCTCGCCAGGTCACGGTTCTTTCGAGGCGTGAAATTGCAGAAGCGTCGCGATATCGCTGCGATCTGCTGGTCAACGCAACGCCGGTCGGAATGCATCCTGCAGCCGAGACCTCGCCGCTCGAGGGGCCAATTCCCGCGGATGCGGTCTTCGATATGGTCTACAATCCGCCAACAACGCGCCTGCTTAAATCCGCTCTGGACCAGGGTAAGACGATCATCCAAGGTACGACGATGTTCTTGGCACAGGCGGCCCGGCAATTCGAGATCTGGACCGGTCATTGCGCCCCCCCGGAAATCTTCGAACAGGAATCAGGCTTATGATGAGCCGCAGCTATTCATTTCGCGTGCCGGCCAGCACATCCAATTTGGGCGCGGGTTTTGATGCTTTAGGGTTGGCGTTGGATCGGTATTTGAGAGTGAACGTCGAAATTGAGACCCTCACCCGCCGCTTCGCGGCGGCCTCTCCCAAGGGGAGAGGTCCCTGTGAGGGTGTCAAGCACGAGATCGTCGTGCGCGGTGTTGACGCAGCATCGATTCCGACGACCTCCGACAATCTGATCCTGCGCGTGGCC
>WNGL01014490.1_pt1 | contig 14973 bp, 13 predicted proteins | sample 5400591 | NCBI WGS metagenome assembly WNGL01 (sample SAMN13153377, study PRJNA577476) | soil metagenome | isolation source: 80 cm soil or saprolite under Garry oak tree replicate 1 | place: USA:California | collected 2016-06-15
CATCGCTTCGGGAAACGCGCAGTGCGCGTGCACGTCGACGGTCTTGACGCGGCGGCCGCTCACCACGACCTCCCGGCGCCGCACGGCCGCGCCCTGCGAGTGGGCGTGCCTGGCATTCAAGAGATCGCAGCCGACAAAGACGACGCCAGCCGTCGCGCCGGCTACGCCGTTCATGAATTCTCGGCGAGTGGGCATGTTGTCCTGGACCTAGATCCTCTCCGGGAAGCGGATGATGAAGTTGTCCCGGTTCGGCATCTTCACCTTCGGCAGCGTCTGCGCGTCCATCACATCGTTCTCGGCGATGAGCTTGTTGCCCGCGAGAATGTAGGCGGTCAGCGCGTAGACCTCCTGGTTGGTGAGCGAGCCCGGTTGCTGGTAGGGCATCGCGCGGCGGATGAAGTCGAAGACCGTCGTGGCATAGGGCCAGAAATTGGGGATGGTCTTACCGCCATCGAGGGTCGCGCGGGGAGGACCGCCGATCACCCCGGCGGCGATCCCGCCGCCGCGGCCATTCTCGCCATGGCAGGCGGCGCATTTCTGCGCATAGACCGGAGCGCCTTGCGCGGGCGTGCCGCTGCCGGCAGGCAGTCCGGTGCCGTCGGGCATGATGGTGATGTCCCAGGGGGCGAGCTCGGCAGGCGAGATCGGCTTGCCGAGATTTGGTCCGTCGGCCAAGGCCGCGCCCGCCCCGAATGCAAGCACAAGCGAAACGGCGCCGAGCGGAAGCTTACGCGTAGACATGCTTGACCTCCCCCTTGGCGTCGACCGCCCAGCTGGTGATGGCGTTGAAGTGCTGGCTCGGGAAGCCGGTGACCGGCGGGGGTCGCGTGGTCTGGCCGCGCATGGCCACAAAATCCGCCCGGGTCGGCTGGAAGTTGCCGCCCTCGTCCCAGGCCCGGCTTTGCAGGATCGCGGGACCGCCGTCCCAGCGCCAAGGCATCCGGAAGCGGGTGAAGGCCTTCGGCAGCACCGGATCCTGCAGCGCCGCCTGCGCCCAACTCTGGCCGCCGTCGGCCGACACCATGACCTTGGTGATCCGCCCGGTGCCGGAATAAGCGACGCCGGAAATCTCGTAGATGCCGGGCTCCCTCAAGGCGAGCCCATGCGAGGGTCGCGAGATGAAGGATTTGACCTCTTGCAGGAAGTAGAAGCGGTAGGCCTTTCCGTTCGGAAGGATCTGCGAGTAGGTCCGCGACTCGTAGACGCTCATCGCCGGCTCTTCGGTGAGCATGACCCGGCGCAGGTATTTCACGTTCATGTTGCCTTCGTAGCCGGGCAACCACAGGCGCATCGGATAGCCCTGGCCGGGCTGGATACGCTCGCCGTTCTGGTAGAGCGCGACCATGGCGTCGTCCAAGCCCTTGGCCAATGGCACGCTGCGGTGCAGGCGCGGGGAATCCGCGCCTTCACAAATCATCCACTTCGCCTTCGGGTCGATGCCCGCCTCTTCGAGCAGCGTCGAGAGGAGGACGCCGCTCCACTCGGCGCAGGAGGCGAGACCGTGCAGCGCCTGCACGTTCTCTTGCAGCGCGATATTGGAAAACAACGGCGCGCTGTTGCCGCCGCATTCGACGAAGCCGATGCGCGACACCATCGGATAGCGCGCGAGCGCATCGAGGGTGAACACCAACGGCCGCTTGACCAGGCCGTGGATCACCAGCCGGTGCTGGTCCGGGTCGATGTCCGGGACGCCGCCATGGCAGATCGTGAAATGCAACCCGTTCGGAGTGATGATGCCGTTGAGCAGCTGGTGGGGTGTGCGCGCGCGAGAATTGCGCGGCACATTGTCCGGATTGTCCACCGTGCGCACGACGTTCTTCTCGAACCGCGACGCAGTCTGATAGGGCTGGATGACGGCGCCGACTTCGTTGCTCCATGGCCCGTCGACGAGCGGCTCGGCAGCCGCGCCGGCGAGCGAGCCGCCGACGCCGGTGCCCATCGTTCCCGCGAACATGATGCCCCGCCCGAGCAGCGCGCGACGGTCGAGCAGACCATTGCCGGCAACGACCTCCGGTTCCTGCGACCTGCGGCTTGATTGCTTGCTTGCCATGGGTTTCCTCCAATCAAATCCGGTCCGGGAAGCGGACGATGAAATTGTCCCGGTTGGGCATCTTCACCTTCGGCAGCGTCTGCGCGTCCATCACATCGTTCTCGCCGATGAGCTTGTTGAGCGCGAGGATGTAGGCGGTCAGCGCATAGACTTCGTTATCGGTGAGCGTCCTCGGCTGCGTCCACGGCATCGCCCGCCGGATGAAGTCGAAGAGCGTCGTGGCATTGGCCCAGAAATTGGCGATCGTCTTGTTGGCCTCGATTCCGCCCGCGGCGAGCGGAGGATTCCCGACCAGGCCGGCATTGCGCCCGCCAGTGGCGTTCTCGCCGTGGCACACCGCGCATTTCTGGGCGTAGATCGGAGCGCCCTGCGCAGGTGTTCCGCTGCCCGGCGGCAAATTGGTGCCATCCGGCAGGATGGTGATGTCCCACCCCTTGACGTCGGCTTCTCCGATCGGCCTTCCGAGCCCGGGCGGCTCGGCGAAGGTCATGCCTGGGGCGAGGACGAGCAGGACAGCGGCGGCCAAGGTCTTACGCATAGACATGCTTGATCTCTCCCTTGCTGTCGATCGCCCAGCTGGTGAGGCTGTTGTAGTGCTGGTTCGGGAATCCCGCCACGTTGGGAACCGTCTTGGTCTCGCCGCGCACGGCCACGAAATCGGTGCGGAGCGGCTGGAAGTTGCCGGCCTCGTCCCAGGCGCGGCTTTGCAGGACCACCGGTTGGCCATCCCAGCGCCAGGGCATGCGGAAGCGGGTGAACGCCTTGGGGTGCACCGGCCCTTGCAGCGCCGCTTGCGCCCAGCTCTTGCCGCCATCGGCCGAGACCATGACCTTGGCGATCCGGCCGCTGCCCGAATAGGCGATGCCGGAAATCTCGTAATAGCCGGGCTCCTTCAGCGTCAGGCCGAATGATGGATGGGTGATGAAGGATTTCACCTCGTTCACGAAGTAGAACTTGTAGGCCTTTCCGCCCGGCAACAGCGGCGAGTAGTTCCTGGCCTCGTAATAGGTCATGGCCGGCTGATCGACCAGCTTGATGCGGCGCAGGAACTTGACGTTCATGTTGCCTTCGTAGCCGGGCAGCAACAGGCGCATCGGATAGCCGTTGCCGGGCATCAGCCGCTCGCCGTTCTGGTAGAGCGCGACCATTGCATCGTCCAAGCCCTTCTTGAGCGGCACGCTGCGGGTCAATGCGAGCGAGTCCCCGCCCTCGGCGAGCAACCAGGTCGCCTTCGGATCAATGCCCGTCTCCTCGATGAGAGTGGACAGCAGCACGCCGGTCCATTCGGCGGAGGAGACGAGGCCATGGAGCGCCTGCAGGTTGGCCTGGATCGGCTCCTTGGAGAACATCGGCGCGCTGTTGCCGCCGCATTCGACGAAATGCTGGCGGGTCACCATCGGGTAGCGCGCAAGCGTGTCGAGCGTGAAGACCTTGGGCTGCCTGACCATCCCGTGGATCACCAGCCGGTGCTGGGCCGGATCGATGTCCGGGATGCCGGAATGGTTGATCGTGAAGTGCAGGCTGTTGGGGGTGATCGTGCCGTTGAGCAGATGATGCGGCGTGCGCGCGTGCTGGGTTCGCGGCTCCCCGTTCGGATTGCTCAGCGTGCGCACGACGTGCTTCTCGAATCGGGACGGCGTCTGCAGGACCGGCGTGACGGTGCCTGCCGCTTCGCTCCAGGGATCATCTTTCAGCGGCTCGGCGGCAGCGCCGGCGAGCGAACTGCTGAAGCTTGTCGCAGTCGCGCCCGCGAAAACGATGCCTCGCCCGAGGAGCGCGCGCCGGTCGAGCAAACCATTGCCCGCAACCGGTTCGAACGGGGGAGCCGCGGCACCGCCTTTGCGACGTTTGCTTGTGCTCATGATCTTCTCCCTGAAGTAGAAGTAGAGGCGATAGCTTGCTGTTGTTTGGATGATTTGGGCGCCAAAGGTGCGCTTTTTTGGCGGGGGGCGCAACGTCAACGCCTGCCCCTGCGGCAACTTGGTCCGCCGCTTAAGCCCGGCCGGATCCATCGAGCAGCCAGCCGAATTTCTCCCGCGCCTTGCGGGCGACCGCCGCGCTCGGCGCGTTCGAGGGCGGGAAGTCCTCGCGCCAATGCCAGGGCTTGCAGGCGTTGATCAGCGCGACCGAATGGGTGATGTCGCCGGATTTGCGCCGCTCCGGCGGGATCGCGGGGTCGGCGTTGGAATCCCAGGACCCGGTGATGAACTGGATCGATTCCTTGGGATCGGTGCGCGTGATCATCGCCCACAGCATGTGGTCGAGATCGGTGGCATCGACGTCGTCGTCGACGACCACGATGTATTTCGAGGCGTAGGCCGAGGCGCCGCATTGGGCGGCGACGTGGGCGGCCTGGACCGCATGCCCCGGATAGCGCTGCTTGATCGAGACCGCATGCAGCATGCGCGCGCCGCCGACCTCGTGGCACCACACCTGCTGCACGCCAGGCACGCCCGCATTGGTCATGTTCTGCTTGATCATCGCCGAGCGCATGACGGCGCGGTAGCGCGCCATCTCGTCCGGGCCCGCGCCCATCGGCGGCACGCCGAGCAGGATCGGATCGTTGCGGTGATAGATCGCCTTGATGTCGAGCACCGGCATCTGCCGGCCGGGAAGGGGAGGCCGGTGACCTTGCCGCGCACCATCCGGGTCGGCCGCCCGCGCATGCCGCCGACGATGTCGAGCTCGAACACACCATAGGGCGCCTCCACGCCGCCATAGAAGAAGGCGATCGGATCGCCGCCCAGCACCATCACCACCGGCATCGCCTCGCCGCGGGCGAAATATTTCTCGCGGTGGATGAAACCATGGTGGCCCTTGGCCATGACCACCCCGACCGTATTGCGGTCGTGCACCTGCGCCCGGTAGGCGCCGGCATTGAGCCAATTCTCCTCGGGGTCGAGCGTGATGCTGTAGGTGCCGGTGCCGATGTAGCGGCCGCCGTCCTTCTCGTGCCAGATCGGGGAGGGGAATTTGGTGACGTCGACCTCGTCGCCCAGCATGACGTTCTCGAGCACGGGCCCGTCCTCGACGATCTCATGCGGGATGATTTTCTGCTCGCTCAGATAGGCCTCCCGGTAGGCGTCACTTAGCTCCCACTTGCTCAGGTGCTCGGGGAAGCCGAAGGTCATGTTGCGGCGCTTGCCCGCGAACATGTTCATGAGCACCCGAAATCCTTTCGGACAGCCGGGCACGTCCTCGAACACGACGCAGGGACCATTTTCCGCCCGCAGAACGGCTTCGGCGGCAAGCCCGATATCCTCCTGCCAGCTCGCCCCGCGCACCGTGCGCACTTCGCCGAGCCGTTCGGCCTCGACGAGCCACTCGCGCAGATCGTCATAGGCGATGTGGGGCGCGACATTGCTGCGGTCGGTCATGGCAGTCGTTCCTGTTGGTCTCGTTCTGTCATATCACGCCGGACTATTTTGTGCCGCGCGGATCAAGGCAAGCAGGCGCTCCGGGGTCACGGGCAGATCCCTGATCCGCACCTTGAGCGGCCGCAGCGCATCCTCGATGGCCGAGACGATCGCAGCCGGAGCGCCGATGGTGCCGCTCTCGGCCGCGCCCTTGACGCCGAGCGGGTTGAGCGGCGTCGGCGATTCCATGTGATGGATTTCGATCGGCGGAACGACGTCGGACGTGGGGAGGAGGTAGTCCGCCAAGGTCACCGTCAGGGGTTGCCCCGAATCGTCATAGCGCATCCATTCGTAGAGGGTCGCGCCGATGCCATGCACGACGCCGCCATGGACTTGGCCCTCGACCAGCATCGGATTGATCATGCGGCCGCAATCGTGGACCACGAGGTAGCGCCTGAGCCGCACCTCTCCGGTCTCGCAGTCGACCTCGGCCTCCACCACATGGGTCCCGTTGGTATAGGTCATCGCGGGCGGCTGGTAGTCGCTCGACGCCGATAGACCCGGTGTCATGTTGCCAGGGAGCGAAAATCCCGCCACCCCTTGCAGCGCATGCGCGACCTCGCCGAGCGTGTGCTTGAGGTTGGCGACGCCTTTGACCCGCACGGTGCCATCGACAAGTTCGAGATCGTCGGGCGCGACTTCGAGCATCGAGGACGCCGCCTGTCGCGCCTTATCGCCAGCAGTCACGTGAATGTCCTCGGGGCGCACGCCGAGCGCCTCGGCCGCGAGTTGCGCCACCATCGTATGCGTGCCCTGGCCCTGGTCCGCCGCGCCCGTGGCCACAAAAATCTTGCCCGAGGGGCCGATCTCAACCCTCGCGCTTTCGAACGGGCCGCGGCCGGTGCCCTCGACATAATTCGCAATTCCGATGCCGATGCGACGGCCCTCCCGCCACGCCGCCTCGCGCCGCGCCGGGAAATCGGTCCAGCCCGCCGCGGCGAGCGCGCGCCGCTGGCATTCGGGATAGTCGCCGCTGTCATAGGTCATCGGCAGCCCGTCGCGGGTCTTGACCTCCGTGACGTAAGGCATCCTGTCCGGCGGAACGAGATTTCGCCGCCGCACCTCGTCGCGCCCAATTCCAAGTTCGTCGGCGATGCGGTCGATGAGGCGCTCCATCACGAACGTGCCCTGGGGCCGGCCAGCGCCGCGGGTTGAGGTCGCCGGGACCATGTTGGTGAGGCAGCAGGAAACTTCGAGCTGCAGCGCCGGGAGGACATAAGGCCCGAGCAGATTTGTGGTCGCGTTCTGGGGCAGCGAGAGGCCTGACGGCGTGGCGGCACCATGGTCGTGGCGAAGATGGCCGCGGATCGCGGCGAGCTTGCCTTGCGCGCTGACGGCGGCCTCGACCTCCCAATCCTGCTCCCGCTCGTGATTGGTGGCGGTGAAACTCTCCCGGCGATCCTCGACCCATTTGAGCGGGTACGCGAGCAACAGCGCGGCCGCAGGCACGACCAGCTCCTCCGGATAGAACGGATTCTTCGGGCCGAATCCGCCCCCGACCTCGGGCGCGATCACGCGCACCTGGTGCTCCCCAAGCCCGAGCGCCTCGACCAGCACTCGTTTGACCTTGTGCGGCATCTGGGTGGAATCCCAGACCGTGAGCAGATGCTCGGCGGCGTTGAAGCGGGCGACGACCCCGCGTCCCTCGATCGAATGGCCGCCGCCCTTGTGAATGCGGAAATGCTCGGAGACCCGGTGCGAGGCGCCGGCGAAGGCGCCCTCGACATCGCCGTATTTCACCGTCCAGCGGGCGACGAGATTATCGGGGCAGTCGAGCCGGGCCTTGGGCGCGTCGCGCTCGAGCCCCGCGCGCGGGTCGAGCACGGCAGGGAGCGGCTCGTAGTCGAGCTCGACCAGGCTCGCCGCGTCCTCCGCAATGGCTCGGCTCTCCGCCACGACCAGTGCGACGGGCTCACCGACGTAGCACAGCTCTTTCTCCGCGAGATAGCTCGGATCGACATGGAACCGGATCGCCGCGACCGGCAGCGCGAGTGGAACCGTGTTGGAGGTGAGCAAGGGACGCAGGTCCCGATGGGTCAGGACGGCTCGCACGCCGGGCAGGCTGCGCGCTCTCGCGCAATCCACGCCGCGAAGCCGCGCGTGGGCGACCGGACTGCGCACGAAGGCCGCGTGCATGAGGTCCGGAAGCTCGATGTCGTCGACGAACCGGCCCGCTCCCCGCAACAGCCTCGCATCTTCGACCCGCATGATCGGCCGGCCGAAAAGAGCCGCGGCCATGTCACTGGTCATTGTCGCGCTCGATGCGGATCGTAGTCATGACCGGGCATTGTCCCCTAGACGCTAGCTTAGAAGCGGGTTTCGTTCTTCTTGACGCACTATTCGGTCGTCACCCCCGGGCTTGACCCGGCAATCCATCTTCTTCGCATAAGGTTTTTATGCGATGGATCGCCGGGTCAAGCCCGGCAATGACGAACGTGCACAATGGCTGAGCCAAGGTGATCGGATTGAAGCTTAGATCAGCGCACGAACTGATCGGTGAACAGCCCGTCGTAGGACTTGAGCTTCTCCTCCGGCTTCAGCAACCCCGCTTCGATGTTGAAGAGTTCCGCGTTCTCGAGCCCGGCCTTGGTCACCAGGAGCGAGCGCGGGGTGATCTTGCGGATGTCCTCGAAGGCGGCGGCGATCTGGCGTTCGTCGAACTGGGCGAAGCGTTTCCTCAGGAGCGGCAGCGCCTCGCCCGGGCGATCGAGCATCAAGGCGACCGCCTCGCGGAAGGTCCTGCCCACGCCTTCGCACAGTGCCCTGCGTTTCTCGCAGGTCTCGGGCTTGGTCGCGACGGCGGTATTGACGAAAGGCGCCAGTTCGGGCGGGTCGCCGTCGGGGCCGCTCGCGAGCATCACTGCCTCACCGTCGAGCACGGGCTTCTGCGCCCAAGGCGGCGCCATCGCGAAACCGTCGATCGCCTTGGTCTGCAGCGACACCAGCATGTTGGGCGGCTGCAGCACCGCGATGCGGATGTCTTCGGGATCGAAGCCCGCCCGCTTGGCGAGAAACCGCACATAGGCATGGATGATGGAGTTGACGGCATCGACTGCGATGGTGCGGCCGCGGAGCGCCTGCGCCCGCTTTTCGAGCGGCGCCTTGGGGTCGAAACCGGCCGCGAGGTCCTTGCGCAGGACGACCTGCACGCTCGGCCGGTCGAGGGTCTCGACGATCGTGAGCAGGCGTTGTCCGCGCGCGGCGGCCCGGGTGATGGCGCTCCCCGACGACTGAGTGAACTGGGTTGAGCCCGAGATCACCGAGTTCATCGCCCCGATCCCGGAAATCTCCACGGTCTTCATCCTGATGCCGTGCTTCTCCCAAAGGTTGAGGTCGTCCGCGAGATAGCCGAGGCTGAAGGCGAGGCCCACGACCGGCACCGCCATGATGGCTTCTTCCAGCTTTGCTTGCTGCGCATGCGCGCTCGCACCGAAGCTCACGAGGCCCGCGGTCAACGCTCCGGTCAGGCGGAATGCTCTCCTGTTCACGGCGTCGGTCTCCCTTTGGGGGCCCGCAACGTCGGCATGGCTCCCAGCTACCTCAGCAAGTCTCCCAGGACCACCTTCGCGCGGGCGATGACCTCGGGCGGCGTGTTGACGATCGAGTCTGCGATCCGTTGCGACTCTTCGCCCGTCATCGGGCTGATGTCGATCTGTGCCTTGCCGGCTTCGGCGAGGAATTGAGGATCCTTCATCGTCGCGTCGAAGGCTTGGCGCAAGGCCGCGACCCGATCGGCGGGCGTGTTCGGAGTGGTCACGAGCGAGCGCGAGATCGCGGTGTCCGCGGACAGAAAGGTCAAGACCTTGCGGTCGAGGTCGTTGCCGGCGAGCTCCGAAAGGAGCGGAACATCGGGCAATTCGGCGATGCGCTTGAGCCCGACCTGGACCAGGACGATGAGCTTTTTCTCGGCGAGCCATTCCGGGTGAGTTGATTTCCACGACGCCCAGGAGTTGGAGGCGCGGCCCTCGACCTCGCCCCGTTCCATGGCGATATTGACCTCGTTGCCGCCTGGATAGCCGGTGACGAGCTTGAACTTGGTGCCCGCGAGCGCATTCATCGCGGTCGCATAGGTCACGCCCGCGGTGCCGGTCGGAGCGCCGACGATCAATGGCCTGGTCTTGACCTGCTCGATCGAGGTGATGCCGGTCGTGTACCAGGAATTGGTCACATTCGGCGTGCTGGTGGTGTTGCCGACCCAGAAGAATTTGCGGATGTCGAACTCGACCCCCTGGGCGCCGACCGCCTGGGCCGACATCATGTTGGACATGATCATGTGCAGCACGCTGCCGTCGCGCGGGGCGATCGAGGCGATGTAGTTCGCCGCCTTCACGCCGCCGACGCCGGGCATGTTCTGCGGAACGATGGTCGGCTGGCCCGGAAGATGGCGGCCGAGGTGGCGCGCGATGAGCCGCGCGCGGAAGTCGTAGTCGTTGCCGATCGAGGTCCCGATGATCAGGTTGATCGTCTTGCCATGGTAGAAATCGGCCACTGGATCGGCCTCGACAGGCGGTGCCGCGATGCTCGCGAGCAAAGCCGCAAGCGATGCGATGATGATGGTGCGCTGTCGAGGAAACGCGATCATTCGGTGCTCCTTTCTGTGCGGTCTTGACCGCTGCCGGCCCGCAACGCGGCGGCGATTTGCAGCGATGCTAGGGGAGATTCCGCGGCTTGGGAACTCGTTTGTACCGGCTCTCGCTTCTCTGATATGGGTGAAATAGCCGCACCGGGAGCTGCGCAGTCGGACCAGGCACGAATTGGCGAAGTGGCACCAATGTCCTCAGCTGCGCGCGTCGATCTCGACAAGTTTCGCCTCCGCAATTTCGTCGAACGTCTGATCGACCTCGGCGAGGTGGACGTCCACGATGAGGCGGTCGCCTTGTCCGAGATCAGCGCGATCATCGAAACCTCCCCGAAGGCGAGCCTGTTCAAGGATGTCGGGCCCGAGCACTTCGAGATCGTCGGCGCAGTCGGCGGCAGCCGCCACCGCTACGCCGCGGCCTTCGGGCTTGCCGATGAGCGGCTCATCGCGCACGAATACGCGCGCCGGATGAAGTGTCCGCAGCAGGTGATCGAGATTACGCATGACGACGCGCCGGTCCAGGAGATCGTCATCACCGGCGATGAGATCGATCTCACCAGGCTCCCGTTCCATGTGCAGCACCAATACGACGGCGCTCCCTACATTTCTTCCGCCATCGACTATGCGGTCGATCCCGTCACCGGCAAGCGCAATGTCGGCTGCCGCCGACTGATGCTGCGCGGCCGCCGGACCATGCGCTCGAACCTCACGCAGATGTCCGACCTCAAGCGGATGTTTCTCGAAGCCGTCGCGCGCGGGGAGCATCTGCCGGTCAACTTCGCCATTGGCTCGCATCCGATCGATTTCCTGGCCGCCTGTGTGCGCCTTCCGCTCGACGAGTTCGAGCTGGTCGGGAGGCTTCGCGGCGAGGCCTTGCCGATGGTGCGCGGCGTGTCGAACGGCCTCCCGGTGCCGGCGGATGCCGAACTCGTCATCGAAGGTTATTTCGGCAAGGCGGGCTATACCGAGATCGAAGGTCCCTATGGCGAGTTTCTCGGTTATTACGGACCGGCGCATCTCGATCCTGTGTTTGAGGTCACCGCGATCACGATGCGCAAGGATGTCCTGCACCAGACGGTTTTGCATGGCGCCCGTCATCTCGCCCGCACCGAACACGCCCACCAATGCGCGATCCTCACCGAAGCCCGGATCTGGCAGACCTTGGCCGAGGCCTCGATCGCGCCGGTCGCCGTCTATGCGGTGCCGAGCGCGAGCGGCTTGCTGCATGCGCGGGTCGCGCTTCGGCGCGAGCCGCCCGGCCAATCCCGGGCCGCGATCGCGGCGCTGCTTGCGATCCCTTTCCTGAAGCATGTTTTCATCCTCGACGAGGACATCGACGTGTTTTCGGACGAGGAGGTCGAGTGGGCGATGGCGAACCGGTTCCGCGCCGACCGCGACCTTGTCGTCTCCGCGGGGCAGATGGCGTTCCCGATGGATGTGACCGCAGGGCCCGACCGGCTCACGACCAAAGCGGGCTTCGATCTGACCGGGCCGCTGGCGCGCGGCGGGGTCGAGGCCCTTGTCACGCGCGCGCCACGGATCGAAGCTCTGCCGCGGTTCAAGACCGTCGAGCAGGCGCTCGAAACGCGGCCGATGCATTTCACCGAGCTGATGGCGACGCTCGGCAGCAACGATGGCCGCGAGATCGTGGTCGAGCTCGAGGCGCTGCGCGAAGGCGGAAGGCTCGACCGCGGCCAGAACGGCGAATGGTCGCTGAAGAAAGAGGGGAGCTGAGATGGCGGTGGTGACGGATCCCGATGCCGGGCTCGAATTCTACGAGCTGAGCCATCCCTGGGGAATGTATACGCCGATCTTCCCCGGCTACGAGGAAATCAAGCTCGAGCGCATCACCTATCACGCCAAGCAGGGCGTGATGACGCACAAGATCACGACCATCTTCCACACCTCGACCCACGTGAACGCGCCGATCCACCTCTTGCCGGACACGGACGCCGTCGGCGATCTTGCGCTCGACCGATTCTTCGGAACCGGCGTGGTGGTCTCGATCCCGAAAGGCAAGTGGGAACAGGTCGAGCCTGCGGATCTGGAACGCGCGCAGCCCGAAATCCTCGCCGGCGATATCGTTCTCATCAACACCGGCTGGCACCGCAAATATTCGGACAGTAAGGAATATTTCGGCCATGCGCCGGGCCTGAGCAAGCGCGCCGCGCAGTGGCTGGTGCAGAAGCGGGTGAAGCTCGTCGGCGTCGACAGCGCCACTGTCGATCATCCGCTCGCAACCTCGATCGGCCCGCACCGCAACGGTCCGCAGATCAAGTACCTGCTGCCGGAATACCAGCGGGCGACCGGACGCCAGGCGATTGAGGATTTCCCGGAATGGAACCCGGCGCACCGCGCGCTGCTCGCCGCCGGCATCCCCACGATCGAGAACATCGGCGGCGACCTCGACGAGGTCACGGGCAAGCGCTGCACGTTTCAGGGCTTCCCATGGCGCTGGCATGAGGGCGACGCCTGCGTCATCCGCCTGGTCGCGATCTTCGATCCGAGCGGAAACTATCGATTGGAGACGGGCGAGGAGCGTTGAGCGTGCGCGGCAAACGACCCGCTTGTGTCCCGTGCGCAGCGCAGCACGAAGTGATGCGCTGCAGACACGGGACCGCCCCAGACTCGGTGCGCCACAAGTTCGGTGTATGTGGCGGTCCCGGATCAGCGGTGCACCACGACGCGCACGCGGTCGAGCCTGTGCTGACTGCGTACACTTGTTTGCGTGCGCGTCGCGCTGCACCGCATCCGGGACACAGTAGTTCTGAGGGATGAATATGGCCCCGTCGAGCACGAAAGAGCTGCAGTTCTACGACCTTACCCACCGCTGGGGCCACGGCATGCCGCAATGGCCTTCGCGCGCGAACCTCAATGTGAGGGTGCTCGAATTTCATGCCAAGGATGGCCTCCTGGTGCAGCAATTCGAAGGCATCATGCACCGTGGCACTCACATGGACGCGCCCATCCATGTGCAGGAGAACCAGCCGACCATCACCGGCTACCCGCTATGGCGCTTCTTCGGCACCGGCGTCGCAGTCTCGATCCCGAAGGGGAAGTGGGAGGTGATCACGCCGAAGGATCTCGAACATGCGGAGCCGAAAATCCGCAAGAACGACATTCTGATGATCAACACCGGCAGCCACCACAAATATGGCGACAATCCCGATTACTTCGCCTATTCGCCCGGCCTCTACAAGGACGCGGCGGAGTGGATCGTCGCCCGCGGCGTCAAGCTCGTGGGCATCGACGTGCAGGCGCTCGACCACCCGCTCGGCACTTTTCTCGGACCGCATGGGCCTGGGCCCGCGCAACCGCATCTCAATGACGAATACAGGGCCGCGACCGGGCGCGACATCATCGAGGACTTCCCCTATTGGGAGCCGGCGCACAAGATCATGATGACCAACGGCATCCCCGGCATCGAGAATATCGGCGGCGATCTCGACAAGATCACCGGCAAACGCTGCACCTTCTTCGCCTTCCCATGGCGCTGGCCGGACGGCGAGGGCTGCGCGCTGCGGGTCGTCGCCGTGCTCGACCCGCGGCAGACGTTCCGTTTCGAGAGCGGGCGGTGACGACCATGATTTCCGAACCGCTGCGCCATCCGCTCTCGCTCTTCGACGTCAAAGACAAGGTCGCGATCGTCACCGGTGCGTCGGGCGCCTTCGGGCGCGGCTGCGCCATCGCGCTGGGCGCGCTCGGCGGCAAGCTCCTGCTCGCGTCGGGAACCAAGAACGAGCTCGATCAGGTCGCGGCCGAGGTGCGCGAGGTCGGCGGCGAGGCCGAGACCATCGTGCGGCGGCCGGACAGCCTGGACGACGCGCAAGCCATGCTGGAGGCCGCGCTCGCGCGCTTCGGCCGCGTCGATCAGCTCGTGGTCGCCTCGGGCATGAACAAGCCGGGCTTCATCCACGAGCTCGCCTACGAAGACTGGCAGGCGGTGATGGACGCCAATGTGCGCGGCATCTGGTTCATGGCCAAGGCGGTCGGCACCCACTGGATCAGCAACAAGCTCCGCGGCAAGGTGCTGTTGATGTCCTCGGTGCGCGGTCGGCATGGCAACTATTCGGGCTACACCGGCTACTGCGCCTCGAAGGGCGCGACCGACTCGCTCACTCGCGTGCTGGCGACCGAATGGGCGAAGCATGGCATCACGGTCAATGCCATTGCGCCGACCGTCTTCCGCTCCAAGCTCACGGCCTGGATGTATGGCGACGACCAGCTCGGCCAGCAGACCCGGGCGCGTTCGCTCTCGCGCATCCCGCTCGGGCGGCTCGGCGAGGTCGAGGATTTGATCGGGATGGCGATCTATTTGCTCTCGCCGGCGTCGGATTTTTGCACCGGGCAGATCATGTATGTCGATGGCGGCTACACGGCGGGGTAGAGCCGAAGGCGCTCGCGTCGGAGGATGTGCGTGAACAAGCAGACGATCGGCGTGGTCGGCGCTGGCCTCATGGGCCACGGCATTGCCTATCTCCTCGCAGCCGCCGGCCATGACGTGGGCATATTCGAGCCTTCCGCGGAAACGCGAGCGTCGCTCGCGCAGCGTCTGCGGGCCATCATCGACCTCCTCGGCGATGCGCCGGCAGTGCTCGATCGGATCAGCGTCCATGACAATCTTGCCAGCGCCGTTCGCTCTGCCCATTTCGTGTTCGAGGCTGCGCCCGAGAAGCTCGAATTGAAACGGCGCATCTTCGCCGAGTTGGAAGATCTTGTTGCGCCCGACACCATCCTCGCCAGCAACAGCTCGGCCATTCCCTCGACCGAGATCGGCCGCAATCTCGAACACCGCGAGCGGGTGGTCGGCACCCATTTCTGGAATCCGCCCCATCTGGTGCCGCTGGTCGAAGTCATCCAGACCGAGCAAACGGCGGACGAGGTCGTGCGCCGCACCATCGCGTTGCTGGCCGCGGCAGGAAAGAAGC
>WNGL01005544.1_pt1 | contig 14972 bp, 16 predicted proteins | sample 5400591 | NCBI WGS metagenome assembly WNGL01 (sample SAMN13153377, study PRJNA577476) | soil metagenome | isolation source: 80 cm soil or saprolite under Garry oak tree replicate 1 | place: USA:California | collected 2016-06-15
ACCGCGACACCCTGAGCACCACTCGCGACACCCCGAGCACCACCCAGCCCCGCCAGGCCCCGCCCGGCGGGGTTTTCCACAACCAGGACATCCCCAAGATCAGTGTCACCGACATCCTCAAGATCAACGCCGCGCAACAACCGGCACGCGACCTACATCGTCGCCGCCTACATCGCTGGCGCCGCTCGGTAACCACACCCGGCTAGCAGCAACTCTGCCTGGCGGCTATGGCCGCCAGGCGGATAGGACCGCGGCCGCGAATCGGTAACGGACCGCGATCCCAACGGTGAGCGCGAACCGCCGCTATGCGCGGTTGCTTGGCTCGGAGGAGATCGGCCACTGCCGCTCCCGAACGGGCTGTTCTGTACGCCACGGCGTCCGGCTTCCCGGCTGTCGCCGCATCTCGGCCGCGCTAAGGCTGCTGTCGGTTGCGAGCATCCGCAGGGATGCGAGGCGCGGCGGATGACCTGCCACCTGGGCTGCGGGGACGCCGGCAGGCGTCCCGGCAGTGTCCCGTATGGCGCCCCTTGGCGGGAATGTTCACCGGGCGCGTGTTACGGGACGTCCTCACGCGTGCACCCCTCCCGGCCTGCGGTGTTCCCGGTTGGGGTTCGGCTTGCGACACACACAGTGGCAGACCAGTTCGATGTGGCGATGAGCCCCGGCTGTCAGTCCCTCGTGGCACAGTCGAGCCGTGGAGAGACTCAGCAACCAGCAGATCCTCGATGCAGGTCTCGCCGACTGGCGCAAGCTGGCCCAGGCACTGCACGCGCGCTACTCGATCCCGGACTACATCGTGGCAGCGGCGTTCGTCGCCGCGATGGCACAGATCGCCGAGACCAACGGACACCACCCCGACGTGAAACTAACCCACGGCGTCATCGACGTCTCGCTGTGCACCCGTGAGGACGGCCTGTGGGTTACACAGAAGGACATCGACATGGCAAGGAGGATAAGCGAGATCGCCCGCCAGAATGGGCTTGAGCCCGAGCCCGCCGCGGTGACCCAACTCGAGATCGCGCTCGACACCGCGCACGAGGACAGCATCGCCCCCTTCTGGTCGGTCCTGCTCACCGGCAGCCCGGACAACAAGACATATGACTCGATCTTCGACCCCACCGGCCGGGTCCCGGGCCTGTGGTTCCAGGGCACCGAAGACCACGAGACTCCCCGCCAGCGCTGGCACTTCGACCTCTGGCTCGCCCCCGACGTGGCCGACGAACGGATCGCCGCAGCCGTGGCCGCCGGCGGGTCCATCGTGGACGACTCTGCGGCACCATCCTTCACCGTGCTCGCCGACCCCGACGGCAACCGGGCCTGCATCTGCACCTCACTCGAGCGTGACTAGTTAGGGTCGGGCTATGTCCGTACAGGTGAAGCCGGCGACCGCGGATCGATGGGATGACCTCGTCACGGTGTTCGGGCGACGCGGGAATGATCCTTCGTGGTGCTGGTGCCGGCTCTTCCTCAGCTCGGGAACTGACGCGTCCTCGTCGGGCCCGGCACCGGACAACCGCCAGGCGCTGCGGCAGGAGATAACTCATGCCGCGACAGCTCCGGGTTTGATCGCTTACGTCGGTGATCATCCTGTGGGCTGGACCAGAGTCGGCCCCCGTTCTGCCTTTCCCCGAGTCGGGGGGAACAGGGCCCTGGCAAGGGTGCTCACCGATGATCCTGGCGCCTGGTGGGTGACATGCTTCGCAATCGACAGCCGCCACCGGCGGTCAGGCGTCGCGTCAGCGCTACTTGAAGCCGCCGTCACATTCGCCCGTAATCACGGTACGACGGCCGTCCAGGGCCATCCGGTGGACGTGGCCGCCTTGAGGACAACTCGTGTGAGCGGGTCTGCGCTCTATACCGGGACCATGGCGATGTTCGTCGCCGCCGGTTTCTCCGAAGTTGCGCGCACGTTCCCCACCCGGCCGGTGATGCAGCTCCTGATGTGACTCGCGGCCATGCTCAGGGCAGGGTCGACCGGCCTGGGCATCGCCCACCGGCGGTGGCCAATCATTGGCGGCTGTCTCAGTGACGGATCCTCAAACGAGAACGAGGTATGGCCACCTGCCCGTCCGGCCCGGCCGGCCGCTGGCGGCCGGGCCGGAGCACCCTTGTGCTTGCCGGAGCAAGCGTCGGCCACGCGCTGTGCCTCGTTGTCCGTCCGTCCCGAACCGGGCGATCTGAGCCCATCTGTCAACTGAACGGCGCCGCCGGGAGTGAGTGCCGAGTTGGCGATCTTGTCGCAGCTTTTAGCACGTGACTGGTGGGCGGCGATCCTGGCAGGCACCGCGGCATGACCAGACAGCGTGCCATCCGCGTTGCAAACTGCTGTTAAGGTCTGGCCGACGTCGGCGAGGGACAGCCCGCCGGGCCAGTCACCCGCGGCCCGGGCAGATGCGCACAGGCATCCGGCGGCGAACCCGTGACCTAATGCGCCGCTTGATATCTGGCCAGGACCTCTGCCGGGATACGCCCCCGGTCGGAGATTTGGATGCCTTGGCCGCGGGCCCATGCCCGGACCTCGGACTGGTCGTGCCGCGACCCGCGCCCGCCCCGTGCCGACCGGCGCGACGACGGCGCCTTGCGCGCGGCGGCCAGGTAGGGGGCAATCGCCTTGGCGAACTGAGCCGCGTGTTTCTTGTTCAGGTCGATCTCATAGTCGGTGCCGCCCAAGCCGAACCTGACGGTGCCCTCGGCATCGCTGCCGTCAATGTCATCCACATACAGCACCTGGGTCCGCTGAGCCATTCGCCGCGCTCCGATCCGGGGTTTGATTCAAGGCTCTTGATCACGAGTCTAAGCCAGCAGCCGAGCCCGCAGCGTTATCCCCGCCGCGAGCACGCCCGCCTGCCCGCCCCGCCCCGTGCAAGGGCGTGGCGGCTTCCCGCAGCTCCTTCGGCGCTCATCACGCTTCGTGAGGGGGTGCGCCCACGCTCACGCATCCCGAGCCGCCGATAGGTGCGCCGACGCGATCAAGTCCAGGTGGGCCCGCGACCGTACAGATAAGGGTGTTCTGGCGTTGCCTCTCCCTGTCGAAGCGACTGTCTTGGTGAGAGCCACAACCGGCGAGATGTCCACCGGCAAGATCACCCAGATATGAATCGGCGCGCCCGGCGGCTGGGCCGCGGATTACCAGGAGCGATGAGGCGGACCCAGGTGCGCAATCCAGCGACACGGTGGGCTCGCATGGGACACAATCGCCTGAGTGAGGGTCGTGGTGACCCGAATCGAGCACGACGGTTCCATGCAGCGCCGCATGGACCGCCCAGCAGGCCGACCGCCTGCAATGGGAGGACCTCACCGCCCGCGCCCTGGCCGTCCCAGTGCCGTACCGGCCGGTCCCGGGCATCGCCATCTACCACATCGGCGTAGACGACTTGGTGCTTTTGATAGCTGAGCATGATCTGACAGGCCCGCTGCTGGACCTGGTCACTGCTGTGCTGGCATTGGGCGACGCGTTGTAGGGCACGTGCGTGCTGACACTCACGACGATCTTGCTGCGAAGCGTGCGCGCAAGACGCTGCCGGTCACCAGCATGGCCAGCGGGCTGGCCAGAAACAGGCCGTTCCCCCCGATGCGGCGACCGGTAACCAGCAACCATCTCGCTGGCGCCGCGGCCGGCGGGACATCAGGTGCGTCTCAGGGGTCCTCGGCGACCCAGCCGGACGGCGGGCCAGGATGACTGGTGTCGTGCTGCTGGCTGATGAAGACTTTCGCCGTGGGTATGCCAGAACCGGCGCGCGCGGGCTGGCCGGAGCATCTCCCTGCGGGCGCACTGCGCGTCGTGCGGCGGAGCGGACACTACGACCAGACGGTCGCCTTCTACCGGGATCTCATCGGGCTGCAGGTCCTGGAAACCGTCCACGACAGCTATGGCCTGGACGGGACGATCCTTGGCCTGCAGGGGGGCACGGTTCACCTGGAGATCGTCCGGCTGGCTCGTGCCACGTTCCCGGCGCACGGACTTGACCAGCTTGTGTCCTGCCTGCCCGATACCGCCGCCCAGCAGCGCATCATGGCACGGCTGGCCGCCGAGGGCGTCCATCCGGTGGCACAGATCGACTACCGGGGAGGCCAACGGCGGCGTTACCTATGCCGGCCCCGACGGGCGCGAAGTGGTGTTCGCGTCCTGGATCTACGGCCCGCCGTGATCCTGATCAGCGCGATGCCGCCAGTGGTGGGCGTCGGTCAGGACGGGAAATAATGGCAGACATCGGGTCGCTGCCGGTGGTGGCACGGGTGGCAATTCGGCGCTGGTCCCGGAGGAGGCAACGATGGACGAACACTTCGTCTGGATGACGACACGCCAGATCAAGCCCGGCACGTTGACTGACTTCGAGAGGGCGTGGCGGCCGGACACGCATCCGGACGGCATGCTGCGCGCTTACGCGTACTGGTCTGGGGATGAGCAGCAAATCATCGGGGTGTCATTCTGGGCCTCGAAGGAGTCGTGCGAAGCGTGGCGGGCCTCCGTTGACGAGGCGCGCCGACGTGAGGCGATAGCTCCCTACGTCGTTGATGAGCAGGAAGCGTTCTACCGGGGCCGCGAGCTGGTCGTGCCAACTCGTTAACAGCGCCGCCCGCGATCCCCACCGCCGGGCGTTACGGTTCGTGGCCATGATCGCCGACGCGCTGAGGCGCTATACCCGCCGATAGGCGCGCCATCTGGTTCCTGAAAGTGCGGCCTATGGTGGCGACAGAACGGCTATTCCGTCCCGGTACTCGGAGTTTGCATGGCCATGTCAACTGGCCCTCCTGACGATGGGTAGCTTCCGGTCCGAACAGCAGAGATCGCCGTTGCGCATCAGCCGGCCGCGGCAGGGGGCATCCGCGCCCGGACGGTTTCCTCGGCGAGCGCGACGGCGTTAGGGGCCGTGTCGTGGGCGCCGAGTACGGCGGCGGTGGCGTACAGGCCGTAGATGATCAGCAGGATCCGTTCGGCCACGCCGTGCGGGTCACGCAGCTCACCTTGTGCGGCAATGGCGTGGAGCTGCCGGCGCAGCGCGTCGAAGTGCCCGGCGGACACGTGGTGGGCCGGGTGGCCGGGGTCACGGAACTCGCTGTGTGTGCTCAGGAACGGGCAGCCGTGGTAGTCGGCGTCGCGGACCTGGCCGGCCACGGCACGGACGACGGCGACGAGCTGGCCGGCCGGGTCTGGCCCGGCCTGCTCGATCGCGCGGTCGATGATGCCTTCCCATTCCTGGCGGCAGCGCCTCAGGTAGGCGACGACGAGGTCGTCCTTGCTGGCGAAATTCCGGTACAGCAGGTTCTTGCCGCAACCGCACTCGTCAACGATCTGCTGCAGGCCGACCGGGTGCACGCCCTGCTCGCGGAACAGGCGCGACGCCGTGTCCAAGATCCGGTCGCGCGCTCCGGGTGCGGGCTTTCGCGCCATCTCCAACCTCCCCGGTCACTATAGCGGACCGATCGGTCCCTTCCACGCCGGCGCTCGGGATGGCGCGACCGTGACGCGAGATCCGGTGCACGTCGCGTCGCCCGCTGGCCGCCCCGCAGCGCCGGGATTCCTCTTGACGCCGCGGCTGCCCGTCGCCGTATTATGGGGACCAATCGGTCCCGGACTGATCGGTCCGAATGAGTTGCGAGACGGGAGACACGATGAAGCCCCAGCTCGGATCCAGCGCCGCGGCCCGGGTGTGACCGCCGGTGCGAGCCCTTGTCTTCGAGCCGGGCGCACCGGCCGGCCTGCGCCTGGGTGACACCCAAGATCCCGTGCCCGGTCCGTCACAAGCCCTGGTCCGCGTTGCGGCCACATCCCTGAACTTCGCCGACGTGGCCTTCTTGCGCGACCGCAAGGCCCCGGGCGCCGTGCCCGGCTTCGACGCGGCTGGCGTGGTCGTCTCCGCGGCCGGTGACGGGTCCGGGCCCCCGGCCGGGGCCTGGGTGGTCACCTTCGGCTGGTCCGGCGGCTGGGCCGAGCTGCGGGCCGTGGAAACCACCGAGGTCGCCGTCGTGCCAGATGGGGTTGATGCCGGCCTTGCGGCAGCGATCCCCGTCGCCGGCGTGACGGCACTGCGGGCCGTGCGGCGGCTCGGCTCACTGGTGGGGCGGCGGGTGCTCATCACCGGCGCGTCGGGCGGCGTCGGCAGGTTCGCCGTGCAGCTCGCGGCGAGAGCGGGCGCTCACGTCGTGGCATCGGCCGGCAGCCCGCAGCGCGGTGAAGGGCTGGCCGCGCTCGGCGCCGCCGAAGTCGTCACCGGCCTGGACGGCATAACGCAGCCGGTGTTCGCGGCACTGGACAACGTGGGCGGCCGCACCCTCAGCCAGGCCTACGCGCTGCTCGAGCCGGGCGGCTGCGTGCAGAGTGTGGGGATGGCGTCCCTGGAGCCGACCTCGATCGATTTCGAGCAGGCCAGGCTGCGTGGCGGCGGGCGCATCGAGGCATTTACGGTCGGCGATCACTTCGGCCCCGACCTGGCCTATCTCATCGGCCTCGTGGCTGGCGGCGAGCTCGACCCGCAGGTCGGCTGGCGCGGCCCGTGGCAGAAGGCCGCCGACGCGGCGGCCGCGCTGATGGCCCGTAAGGTGCGGGGGAAGGCCGTGCTGGACGTGTCATCGTGACCGGCCTGGCGGGCCAGCGCGTCGTGGTGGTCGGCGGAACCAGCGGGATGGGGCTGGCCACCGTGCGGGCGGCCCTCGCGCAGGGCGCCGAGGTGGTCGCCGCCGGGCGGCGCCCGCCTGCGCTGCGCGAGCTCACGCCGGGCGCCCGGCAGGCCGTGGTGGACGTCACCGACGAGGAATCGGTCCAGGCACTGTTCCAGAACGTGGGCGAGCTCGATCATCTCCTCGTGACTGCCTCGCCCGGAAGCCCGGGCGCGTTCCTGGAGCAGGACCTGGCTGGCGCGCGCACATACATGGACGGCAAGTTCTTCGGCAGCTGGACCTGCGCCCGTTTCGCGGCACCTCACCTCGGGGCCCGCGGGTCCATCACCCTTGTCACCGGCGGAGCGGTCATCCGGCCACCAGCCCACGGTTCCATGATCGCGGCGGCCTTCGCAGCCATCGAGGCGCTCACCCGTGCGCTCGCGGTCGAGCTCGGCCCGCAGCGAGTGAACACGATCCGCCCCGGCTACACCGACAGCGAGATGTGGCAGTTCCTGTCCGGCGCCGAGCGCGACGGCCTGCGCCGGCGCGTCGCGGGCGCGCTGCCGGTCAGGAGGATGGGCGCACCAGAGGATGTCGCCCACGCCGCCGTCTTCTTGATGACCAGCCCCCAGGTGACGGGCACCGTCCTGGAAGTGACCGGCGGCGAAACCCTCGTCAACACCCTGGAGTGACAGCCATGATCCTGGTCACCGGCGCCACAGGAAACGTCGGCAGCGAACTCACCCGCGTGCTCGCCGCCCGCGGCAAAGCCGTGCGGGTCCTTGCCCGCAGACCCGGCCAGGCAGCCTTCCCGGCCGGCGTGCAGGTCGCAATGGGCGACCTCGAAGACCCCGGATCCCTCACCCCGGCGCTCGACGGCGCCGGCCAGGTGTTCCTGCTCGGCGGCTTCGCCGCGGCCGGCGTCCTGCGGCGCATCCGCACCGCCGGTGCCGGGCACGTCGTGCTGCTCACCTCCCGGTGCGTCATCGGCGGGAACCCGCAGAACGCGGTCACCCGGATGTGGCTGGACGCCGAAGCCGCCGTCCGCGACTCCGGCGTGGGATGGACGATCCTGCGGCCCAGCGGCTTCCAGTCCAACGCCCTCCGCTGGCTCCCCCAGCTGCGCGAAGGCGACGTCGTGCGGGCGCCGTGGCCTGCCGTGCCCATCGCGGCCATCGACCCCGCCGACATCGCAGCCGTCGCCTCGGTGGTGCTCACCGAGCCAGGCCACCAAGGAGAAGCGCTGACGCTGAGCGGCCCCCAGCCGCTGACACCCGCCGAACAAGTGGCCGCGCTCGGCCGCGCGCTCCGGCGCCCGCTGCGCTACGAACCGCTGTCCGACAACGAGGCCCGTGCGAGCATGGCGGCCGACGGCACCCCTGCCAGCCTCATCGACGCGTTCTTCCGCTTCTTCAGCGCCGGCGAGTTCGACGACTCGGCCATCACCACCACCGTGCACGACGTCACCGGCCGCGCCCCCCGCACCTTCGAGCACTGGGCACACGCTCACACAGACCTTTTCGGTGACGCCGGATGACACGCGGTTGAATTGCCGGCCCACAACACCGCAGCCGTCCGGTATCAGCATTCCTAACGGCCGCCAGCCAAACGTCACGGTGGTGCCGCCAACGCCAATGACGGATCGCCGGAGCCGAGCAAGCCCAGAATTGGCTGATCTGCGCGCGACCACCAGCCGTACCCGCACACTTGCAAGCCGTACGGAATCGGCGATCCCGCGTCGTTTAACACGTCGTAGCTCGTCGGCTGTGTACTTCACGCTCTGTGGTGGGCTCGGGCCACTATCCGGCGGACAAAATCCACCCGATTGGGCGCCAGTTCCGGTCGGCTGGCTGGCCGTCTGTGGTATCCCCCAAGCGATTACGTGGCGCGAAGGGCGAAGGTAGCCGAAGATCACCTTTGTTTGCGATAGGCCGTTGCGTTGCGGCTGGCCGGTGTGCAGGCGAGGGCGGTGGCGGGCCAGCCCGGGGGTGTGGTCGGGCTGGTCAGCGTTTGCAGCCGACCGCGGCGTAGGCGGGAATGCGCTGGCTGGGGCTGGCCAGGGCCCGCCACTGCGGCAGCGGCACCACACCGGGCTCGACAAGGTCAAGGCCCGCAAAGAACCGGGCAAACTCCGCTCGTGTGCGCCGGGTCTGCCGCACCGAGCCCAGCCGCTGGTTGTACCGGCGCGCCGACTCGGCGACCGCCTCACTGTTGATGTCTGCGGCGGTGTCCGACACCACCAGGTAGCTGCCGGACGGGACCGCCTCCAGCAACCGGGCCACAATTCCCCAAGGATCCTCCGGATCGGGGACGTACTGCAAAATCATCAGCAGCATCACCGCGACCGGCTTGCGCAAGTCCAGCGTCGCCGCTGCCCCTTCCAACACCGTACCCGTATCACGCACGTCCGCGTCGACATACGCGGTGGCGCCTTCGGGGGTGCTGGCCAGCAGCGCCCGGGCGTGCGTCAGCACGATCGGGTCATTATCCACGTACACGATCCGGCAGGCCGGCGCGACCTGCTGCGCGACCTCATGGGTGTTGTCGGCCGTCGGCAACCCGGTCCCGATGTCCAGGAACTGGCGGACCCCTGCATCACCGGCCAGATACCGCACCGCCCGGCCCAAGAACGCCCGGTTCGCACGCACCCCCGGCACCACGTCCGGGTTGGCGGCGATCACCTGCTCCGCCGCCTCCCGGTCGGCCGCGAAGTTGTCCTTCCCGCCCAGCCAGTAGTCATACACCCGGGCCGGGTGCGCCACGCTGGTATCCAGCTTCGCTCCCCCGCCAGGCCGGCTCGAGGCTGTTGGCGTGAACCAGTCCTTGGCCATGATGCGCCTTCCTGCGCGCCCGCTGCCGGCCGGGCCGGCCCTGCCAATCCCCCCGCCAGCTAAGCGTAACCACCCGCCCCAGCGCCGCCAGCCCCTCGCCGCAATCCGCCCGGTCCCCAGCGGCACCGGCCCCCTCGCCATAGGAACCCCCAAGGGCGCCCCGGCGAACTGTCGCCGCGCGCGCTCCAGCGCCGCCCCGGCCCACACCCGCCCGAAGCCACGCGAGGAATCCTGACGAACCAGACCTTGTTAACGCGGCCTCCAGTACCCGGTGTCTGCGCCTCTCCCGGCCAGCAGCACGGGCTTGGTCACACTCCGTGAGAGCTGCCGACATCAGAGCCTGCGCCAGATCCGCCGTTCGGGGCGGCCAGTACGGCCTCGATGCTCATCGGCTCAGGCGCGCCGATCAGGATGATCTGCGCGCCCATTCGCCTCGCCGAGTGGTTGCCTGGCCGGGGCCGGTGATGGTCAGGCCACCGAGGGCGACCCGGGGGACGATGGGTCATGTGGGCAGTTTGGCTGCCAGCACATCGACCGGTTTGATGTCAGGGGGGGAGGCGAGGAGCTCGTCGGCGCGCTTCATGAGGGCGGCGGCGATGGGACCGTCAAGGTGCGCCTGGCGGCCCGCGGCGGCCGGGAAGAAGTCGGCAATAGCGAATGTCGAGGGGTCGATCTTGATCGCGAACCAGGCGGTCGTCTCGGGCTCGGCTTGGGCCAGCGGCAGGGCGGCCGCGAGAAATTCGGCGAGTTCATCTTCCTTTCCGGGCTTGGCCTGCATCGTGACGAGAAGTCCTACAGTGACCATGTGCTCTCTCCTAAATTTAGATTTGGCGGGGCTGGCTGTATCGTCGCCCGGTTGCCCTGGCCCGGTATGGATGTAACGACCCATCCTTGGATGCGGTTCAGGGGCCTTGACCGGCTGGCCCGGCGGACTCCAGAAAAGACCCGGGCGGTGCCACCCGGGGTTCCAGCGTGGTGGGCAGGATGAGTGGCCGGGCCCCGTGTCCGGGGCCCGGCCCTCGTTAGTGGTGCTGTGGTTAGCGTGGGGGGAATTGGGAGTGGGGTGCGGGGGGCGCGAGGTTGGCGGTGGGGGCGTGGGCGGTGAACCCGATCACCGCGCAGTTGATGTCGACCCCGACCGACCCGTAGGGGGCGGGCTGCCCGGTGGCGGGGTTGACGCCGGTCAGCAGGTCGGGCCGGGTGGCGGCCAGGTTGAACACGACGTTTTCGTCGATCTGCCGGGTGTTCAGGCCTTCCTTGACCGCCTTGGGGGTCCACAGGCCCAGCTGGGCGTCCCACAGCGGGCTGTAGGCGTCGGCGTGCCGGGGGTCGGCCAGGGTGGGGAAGTCGCCGAAGACGTTCAGCAGGTCGCCGCCGTGGCGCAGGGCGTTGATCATCGCGGTGTTCCCGGCGGAGGCGTCGTCGGCGGCGAAGCCGTCCTTGATCAGGTGCACGAACCCCTGCGCGTTCGGGTTGGTGGCGCCGGTCTGGCCGTTGATGAAGCCGAACAGCCGCTCGCGGGCCGAGCCGAGGAAGTCGTCGCCGCCGTTGAAGGCGGCGGTGTTCAGGGCGGGCACGTAGACCGAGCGTTCCAGCACCGCGGTCAGCGGCTGCCCGGCGTCGGTGGACAGGTACAGGATCGGCTGCCCGGCGTCGAAGCCCTTGACGAACAGCATGTCTGCCCACGACTCGGCGAACTGGCCGGGCTTGGAGGGGCCGGCGATGTGGATGCCCAGCACCCGGTCCTCGGTGTTGGTGTGGTGCACCACGTCGAACGGGCCGTTGCCGGTTGCGACGATCGGCGCGTTGTACACAACGCTGGAGCCGGCGAAGCGGATGAATGGGCTGTACCCGGGGCCGGCCACGGCGCCGGGGGCGAACTTGGCCGGCGGGAATCCGTTGGGCCCGGGGACCAGGACACGGGCAGGGCTGAAGTTCGGCGCGCCGGCGAAGTTCACCACGCCCGGGCCGAACGGGTTAGCCGCCGGGGTGGGGTTGGTGAGGGTCACGGTCTGGACCGCGGCCGGGTCGCCGATCGCGATGTTGGCCAGCTTGGGGGCGTAGTTTACGCCCAGGTCGTGGGCCAGGCCCGGGTCGGAGGCGTCCAGCAGCACGTACCACACTTTCTTCCCGTTCGCGGTGCCCGGGTACAGCGGCAGGCGCACCGTCTCCTTGGACAGGTTGACCTGGATCGCGCTCTCCAACGTCAGGTGATCCCGGGGCAGCAAGCCCGATGACTGGCCCAGGCCGCCGGGTTTGGCGGTGGTGGCGCCCGCCCCGGCGGAGGCCACAGTGGCACCCACCGCCGAGGCCACGACCGCGGCGGCGGCGGCGGTTGCCAGCCACCACCGGCGTGTCAAGATCTTCATCTGCTGTCCTTTCCTGCGGCGGGCCCGTAATCTGGCCGGCGGCCAGCGGCTGCCCGCTGTTCCACCCCTTGTTCGCGTCCGCGGCGGCCGGCGTCTTAGGCCGCTTCAGCGCAGAAATGCCGGAAAATGCAAAGAGCGGCACGGTCGCTCCCGCTTGGCGCGGGCAACCGCGCAGCCTGATGAGCGCTAACAGGTCGGGGCCGACCGTGCTGTCACCGGTAGAGCAGGGGGGACGGTCAGGCCAACGGTGAGCGGTGCAGGAAGGACTGCGGTCTGGCTATCGGCGCATGCGGCAACGGATGGGGATCAGCGGGTCTCGCCGCGGATGGCGGCCAGCAGCCCCTGGAAGTCCTCCCCGCACGGGCCGCACGCTTCCAGGTGCGCCGCGATGCCCGGGTACCGCTGCTGCGCCGGTTCGCCGGAGGCCACCAGCTCGGCGTAGACGTGCAGCATCTCCATCGCCTGGGCGCAGCCCACATCCCGCGGATCAGTCCGCAAGAAGCGGTCCAGCGCCGGCCGGCCGTTCATGAGTGCCCCACATTGTCTTCGCCCAAATACCCGTTTGCCACCAAAGCGGCCCGCAGCTTACGCCGGGCAGCGAACAACACCTGGTAGATCGCGTTGCGGCTGGAGCCGAGGTGCAGAACCAGGGTATCCAGCGGAACATCGTTGAGCACGATCGCGACGAAAACCTCCCGCTGCCGGGGGGTCAACTCGGAGTCCACCGCCCGGCGCAGCGCGGCAAACAGGTCCCCCCACTCAGCCTGGTGCGCGGGATCCGCCCCGAACCAGCCCGGCAGACGGTCCCAGTCTTCGGCGTCCAGCGGGACGGCCGGATGCCGCCAGAAATGCCGGCCGATCTTCGCCGATACCTCGAAGATCACGAACTTGTACGCCCAGGTAGTGAACCGGCTCTCCCCCCGGAACTGGCCGATCTTGCCGGTGATGGCCACCAGCGCATCAGCCGCCGCCTGGTAGGCCAGGTCATCGAGCTCGGGCCCGGTGATCCGCAGCCGCGGGCCACGGCGGGCGGCCTCACCCCGCGCGATACGCACCAGCATCGTGTGCAGCCGTGCCAGTGCGGCTTCCCGCCGCGGGCCGACCCCGGCTAGCGCCTGGATCCACCCCGCTGACTCAGCATCCAGGCTGGCAGGCACGACAAGAGCCTTCTGAACCGTATGATCACCCGCTTGTCATCGCACTGTGTCGTCACCCCATTATTCGTGCCGGCACAGGCGGTGGCTTGGTCTTGCGTCGCAACGGTGAGGGCCGGGTTGGGGGCCGCGTGCCCTCCAGAAGAGCAAGCGGAGCCCACCACTGCGCTGATCCTGCTAAGACCCGCGAACCTGGCGGGCGCTAACCGTATATGACCGACAAGATACTCCTGCACCCCGGCGACCGGTTCCCGGCGCTCACCCTGGCCCTGACCGGCGGTGGCACCCTTCGCCTGCCTGACGACCTGGCCGGCCACTTCAGCGTGATCCTGTGCTACCGGGGCTCGTGGTGCCCTTGCTGCAACGCCCAGCTGCGCGCGTTCCAGCGGTCGCTGGACCGCTTCGCCGATGTCGGCATCGTGGTGGCCGCGCTGTCGGTCGACGACGAAGCCACCACCAAGAACCTGATTGCCAAGCACGGCCTTCAGTTCCCCATCGGCCACAGCGCCGACGTCCGCGCCGTCGCAGCCGCCACCGGCGCCTTCGTCAACGACGACCCCGTGTACCTTCAGTCCACCGGATTCATCCTCGACCCCAGCAGCCGGGTCATCGTCAGCGTGTACTCCAGCGGCGCCATCGGACGGCTCGTCCCCGGCGACGTCATCGGCCTAGTCCGCTACCTGCGTGAGCACGCCCCTACCAGCCAGCCCCCGCCAACAGCGCCCACGCCTCAGCGCACCCGGTGACCATTATTTGCCCAGCCACCCGGTGGCCGCTGCGAACCGGCGTGGGCAGGCCTGGATCTGGCCACACGGCTGAAGGACCGTCATGAAATCTCTGCAGGTCGATGTCCAAATGTCCCCGGCGATTCCGGAGGAGGCAGGTCCGGTCTCTGAGACCCTCAAGCAGCGAAGTGCCCGCTTCGAGCGTGATGTGCTCCCTTACCTGGACCAGCTGTACGCGGCCGCGATGCGGATGACGCACAACCCAGCTGACGCCGAAGACCTGGTGCAGGAGACCTTCGCGAGGGCCTACGCGTCGTTCCACCAGTTCCAGGAAGGCACCAACCTCAAGGCGTGGCTGTTCCGGATCCTGACCAACACCTTCATCAACACCTACCGCAAGCGGCAGCGGGAACCGCAGCGTTCCGGCACCGAAGAGATCGGGGACTGGCAGCTCGCCCAGGCCGCATCGCATACCTCATCCGGCCTGAAGTCCGCGGAAACCGAAGCCCTGGAGCGGCTGCCCGACTCCCACGTTAAAAAGGCCCTGCAGGCCCTGCCGGAGGAGTTCCGGATCGCGGTCTACCTCGCCGATGTCGAGGGCTTTGCCTACAAGCAAATCGCTGACATCATGGGCACGCCGATCGGCACCGTGATGTCACGCCTGCACCGCAGACGCAGGCAACTGCGCCAGATGCTCCACGACTACGCGACCGAAACGGGCAATGGCCAAGCAGCAAAATGACATACCCCAGGGACCGCCGGCCGCTGGGAGCGGATCGCCGCGCGGGCACTGACCGAACGCGCCGAGACCGAACACGGGCTGCTGCTGTCCGTCCGCCCCGAACCCGGGGCCGAAGAGGAGCTCCGGCAACTCGTCGCGGTAGAGAATGAATGTTGCCGCTGGGCCAAGGTGGACGGTGGACACGCGCGCCGGACAGATCGTGCTCGACGCCCGCTCCGCCGGGGACGGCATCTCCGCCCTCCACAACATGTTCACCGGCCTGCGCCCCTCACGCCGCCGCTGAAGGCCGTCCCGGCAATCCCAACCGCGGCGTCGCGGCCAGCACGGGCCGCGGCGCCGCGCCAGGCCCGGACCTCGCGGCCGAGCCGTCCGAGCCGCCTGTGTGGCCGTTTGCTCGGTCGCTGATCAGCGCCGCTGCGCCACCGGGGACGGTGCACGGCCTGCGGCCAGGAGCGGCGGCTGGTCACCCCGCCCGGCCCGGACGCCGACACCTGCTCAGACTGCGCCGGGCTGCCGGCAATGTGCGTCTGCGCAGACTGCGGGATCGAGGA